>Ga0182013_10004088_pt1 | contig 17764 bp, 17 predicted proteins | sample 612S2MmetaG_FD_120487 | JGI IMG/M metagenome (GOLD analysis project Ga0182013, IMG submission 120487) | Permafrost microbial communities from Stordalen Mire, Sweden - 612S2M metaG | ecosystem: Environmental > Terrestrial > Soil > Wetlands > Permafrost | place: Sweden: Stordalen | collected...
CGCGTGGTGCGATGTTCGATCCCGTGGGCGTCGAGAAAGGCCAGGAGGTCGTCGGGGGTTTTCATGATGAGCAGGGTTGAACCACGAGGCGCACGAAGGCCATCAAGATCGTCATCGGCAAAACACCGCAGGCCGGCCAAGGGCCAGACCAGGACGGAAGTCTTCCTACGCGGGTCCAAACTCGGCTGGCGCCGCCGCGCGCCGCCGGATAGGAATTTTGCACAATTTCTCGTCGAAGGCCGCCGATGCTCGAACTGGAATGCTTCCCCACCGCCGCCCGCCCGCCTGAACTCGTGCCGGGCCGGCCCCAGCGCGCGTGGATGGACAGGTTCCACGAGCGCCACCCCTATCGCTGTCTGCCGCTGACCATGGCCAACACCACAGGCTGGGAGCTGCTGTGTCCCATGGCCTTCACCGCGGAATGGAACGGCGGCAAAAACCAGCGGGACATCACCTTCACCCCCGACTATCCGCACCCGGACTTCGATGACTTCATCAAGTCGCATTTTTCCGAGGGCGTGCTCACCTTCCATCCGGGCTATCTTTTCCGCACGCCCAATCGCTGGTCCATGTGGGTGTCGGGACCGCCTAACCACATCAAGGACGGCATCCAGCCCCTCACCGCCCTGGTGGAGACCGACTGGCTGCCCTTCCCCTTCACCATGAACTGGATCTTCACTCGGCCGGGCCGCATCCGGTTCGAGAAGAAGGAGCCCTTCTGCTTCATCACCCTGATGCAGGATAAGCAACTGGAGGAATTCAACGTCGTGCAGCGCTCGCTGGAGGGCAACAAGGCGCTGAAGGACCAGTACGAAGCCTGGACCGCCCGGCGGACGGAATTCAACAAGAGCCTGCGCAACCGCGACCCGGAAGCCATTCGCGAGGCCTGGCAGCGCTTCTACTTCCGCGGCGAGGTGCCCGACGATACCGGACCCGCGCCCGCCGAACACGTGAACAAGCGCCGCCTGAAGGCCCTGCGCCTAGGCCTCTAGGCTGGGGGGGTTAAGGCCGGCGCCAGGCCCTCTCCAGCCCCTTGCCAAGCGCGGGACCCTCTGCCATAAGCCCCTCCTCTTTTGAGGGACCCTCGCTTGAGTTTGTAAACGGGGTCCGGAGCGCGGGCGTAGCTCAGTGGTAGAGCACAACCTTGCCAAGGTTGGGGTCGAGAGTTCGAATCTCTTCGCCCGCTCCAGTTTTCCCGCAACAAAATCAAATAGCTAGAAACGCCCCTTTGGGGCTGGATACAGTTACAGGGCAGATTTATTCGCCGATGTAACGTCTTTGTCCGCCCCTGGAAACGCACGGCCGGATACCGCAGAGCGCATTCGGCGGCCTTTCACTGACCGCAGGCGCCCAGTTTCCGATGTTCCAGCCACACGCAGGTATCTAAGCGCGCAACGCCCGGTTTTGAGGTCGACCAAATCAACGTCGGCGCCAATACCTGCCCAAGTGGGTGGTCAAGCGCGCTCGCGAGCTAGGCTATCGCCCGCCGACTTGGGGCGCATGAGACGATCGTCGGTGATGCCCCGACGCCGGAGCTGGGTATCCTGTGCCGATGGAAAGTTGAACGTGCCGCGCGGGCGGTTTGGCGAAAAGATCAGGGCGTTCCAGCGCCAATCTCAGGAGGTTGGCCATCCCTTCGGACGGGACGGCCTTGGCCGTCTCGTATTTGTAGAACGCCGTGGGGCCGCCGCCGAAGACCTTGCCGGCTTGGCGCTGTGACACGCCGACTGCCTCCCGCGCGCCATGACCTCGTGCAGAGCCGCGCCGGCATAGCCGTTTTCCGACCCTTCAAGAACCCCCTCGTCACCATCGCTGCTATCGCTATCCAGTTGCGATAATGGCCAAATCCCCACTACGTCCTATAGGTTGGCGCCCATCTGGCGGCGGGCGGCCGCCACAAAAGCATGGATATTCGGCGTATCCCGCCGGCCGCTCTGAAACAGCAGATAAACGGGTAGGGGCGGGGATGCCTCCTGCGTCAACACGGGCTGGAGTCGGCCATCCGCGAGGTGCTCGCCAACCTGGTAGGAGAGAGTGCGGACGATGCCGAGGCCGGCCGTGGCGGCGGCGATGGCGGCATCCACGCTGTTCAGCGTCAGCCGCGGAGTCATCGCGAGGAGGTGCCGTTCGTACGGGAGCCGCCAAGTGGGTTGAGCGCCGGTCTCGTTCTCGATGGCGATCAAATCGTGGCCCGCCAGCTGGGCGAGGGACCGTGGCTCGCCATGGACGTGAAGGTAGCTCGGGCTAGCGCTGAACACGAGCCTCACCTCGCCGATCCTGACCATTTGCAGCGCGCTGTCGGGCGGCGCGCCGATGCGAATGGCGATGTCGAAGCCTTCCTCCACCAGGTGCCCCACCCGGTCTATCAAAAGCAGGCGGACGCGGAAGTCGGGATAAGCCCGCAGCAGGCTTTCCACCACGGGCAGCACGTGCAGGCGTCCAAACATCACTGGTGCGGTCACCGTCAGCGTGCCGCGCGGCTCTTGCCCGCCCCCGACGGCCTCAAAGGCCTCATCCAGATCGGCCAAGGCTGCACGGGCCCGCGCCAGAAACGCCGCTCCGTCTTCGGACAGACGCACGGTCCGCGTCGTCCGGATCAGGAGCGGCGCGCCGACTTCCTTTTCCAGAGCGGCGATGGCTCGGGTGACATTGGTCGGGGACAAGCCGAGCCGCCGCCCCGCCTCGGCGAAGCTTGCGTGGTCGGCGACGGCGATGAAGGTCCGAAGCGCGCGCAAGCGGTCCATATCGTTGGGATTATCATTGCCAGCCGCAATAATGAAGTGCCGCTAGGGCTGATTATCATCGCCGGCTTTTGGTGACAGATAAGTGCGCTTCGCCACCCGCTCGCCGAACGGAGCCCACATGAAGCTTTACCATCACCCCCTTTCTGGCCACGCGCACCGCGCGCATCTGTTCTTGGCGCTCTCGGGCTTAGACTACGCGTTGATCGAGGTCGATTTGGCGGGTGGGGCCCACAAGCGCCCTGAGTTTCTGGCCTTGAACGCCTTCGGCGAGATCCCTGTGCTGGACGATGATGGGACCATCGTTGCCGATTCCAACGCCATCCTGGTCTATGTCGCGCGGAAGATCGGACCGTCAGCTTGGTTGCCGGTCGATCCGATTGCGGAGGCGGAGGTCCAGCGCTGGCTTTCAGTCGCCGCTGGCAAGATCGCCTACGGCGCCGGTGCTGCGCGTCTGGTCACGGTTTTCAACGCCCCCTTCGATGCGGCCGAGGTGATCCGGCGGGCGCATGACACGCTGGCGGTCATCGAACAGATGCTCGAACGCCGCCGCTGGATCGCGGGAACGGCCGATCCGACCATCGCCGACGTTGCGCTCTACAGCTACATCGAGCGCTCGCCCGAAGGGAACGTCGACACTTCGGGATATCTAGAAATCGCCGCCTGGCTTCGCCGCATCGAGGCTTTGCCCCGCATTGTGGCCTTCCGCCGCACCCCGGTAGGACTGGAAGCCTGATGGCGCCCATCCTCGCGGCGGCGGGTCGCCTCCCCCACGCTCGCCTCGACACCGGCGGGCCGACGACCGTGCGGCGTAAGCAGGCAGTGCGGATGTACCGTGAGGACCGAGCGCAAATGGCTGGAGACGGCCGGAACTAACGAACGGCCCATTTCTGTCGCACAAACGAACAAGCCGCGAATATCGCGCTCGGACGGGCACAAATCTGCGGCAGTTCTGATTGGCGTAGCAAGCTGAGGGCGTGTTCGCCCGTGTCCAGGCTGGATGCTGAAGCAGCCCATACCGCTGCCGCCTTCGAGCCTTGCGCCAATACCGCGATTTTGCTGCCTGGACCTTCACCCAGGTGACCAATGGGGCGGTCCAAAGGATTGTCCGTCCAGAGCATGAGCCCGAGTCCATAGGCCGCGTCGGCGTGGGCGTTGGCATGCTCGGGAAGCCGCCGCCCCTTCAGCATCTCCGAAAATGTGGCCGGGTTGAGCAGATGGCCATCCAGCAAGTTGCTCAGCAGCCGCGCGGCGTCGGCGACCGTGCCGACGACGAGGCCATGGAAAACCCAGCCTGGATGATAGCCCCTGACGTCTCCCATCTGCACGTCGTCGAGGTCCGCCAATGTCCTCGCCAGACGCGCTGTCGTCAGATCGCACGGCTCAAATACCAGCTGTTCCAGCGCAACCTTGAGCGGTAAGCCCGTGGTCCTTTCGACGAGTTGCGCGATCTTGAGGTAGCCGACATTCGAATAGGCCCAATCCCGTCCGGGCTCATACCGCAACCGGTCGGCATCGACGGCGGCAAGCAGCCGTTCGATCGGCCACGGCGCCTTATTGGCCGCCACATCCCGGTGGTATTTGGATAGGGCCCCATAATCCGCAAGCCCCGCCTCATGGCGCAGAAGTTGACGGAGGTTGTAGCGCACGCCGTCTAGCGGCTCATCCAAGTTCAGCTGGCCGTTGTCCACCAGGCGAAGCACCGCGATCGCGATTACGGTCTTTGTAAAACTCCACCAAGGCAAGGGATCGGTGATCCCCGAAAGCGTGAGTGCGCCTGCCTCGCTGATGACGGCGACCGCTTCCATGCAAGAATCGTCACTAATCGGCGCCCGAACCTGCCCGACGCTGGGCGATGTGCCACAGGACCCCGGCGGGGTCGACGAGATACCCAACGCGTAAACCCCACGGCTGAATGGCCGGCGGCTTGGGCGCCGGGATTCCGAATGATGTCGTCAAATCCAGTGTCTCGATACGCTTCCACCATGCGTCGAGATCATCGACCATCAGCTGCATCATGCAGTTTTCGGCCCAATCCTTTTGATAATGGCGCGTCAAAATAACGGCCGTGGCGCCGATGCTGAAAATGGCGACGTCGCTATCGAGCAGCTTCGTGAAGCCGATCGCTTCATAGAACGCCTTGCTTGTGCCGAATTCCTTCGACGGCAGGAAAGCGCGCGCAGATTCATTGCCGCTGGGGATCGTTTTATCGACTGCACTCTGGCTGCCGTCGCCGCTGGCGTCGGCCGATGCCGCGCCGGCTTCGTGATCCCTGATCAGCGCCTGCACATCATGCCCGCAAATCGTCAGACCGGTGATATTGGCGTCGTCGATCGAGACGCCGGTCATGTTCACGTTCTGGAACTTTGCGCTCTGCAGAGCGACATCCACAAAGCGCGCTTCCGACAAGTCGACATCCTCGAACAGGGTCCCTGACATCGCGCGCCTCCTGAATGCCGCGCCTTTAGGAGGTTGGTCCGTAAACCGCCCATTTTCGCTCATGAATTTCTCCCCGGCTGCGGAGCGCCGTCCCAGGTCGATCAGAGCCGCAAGCGCACGGCGCGAGCGCTCCAGATCCGCCTCGCCAATCACTGCCAACAATGCGGCGTCAATGGCCGTTCGCGCGGCCATTTGCGTCTTCGCCGCAGCGCGGCCGCGCTCTGTAAGCGTCACAATGAGTTGGCGGCGATCGCTCTCATCCGGCGTGCGCTGGACATATCCACGCGTCACGAGCGTATCAACGAGCTGGCCCGCTCCCTGTTTGGTGATGCCCAGGTCCCTCACGAGCTGTCCGATCGGAACGCCGGCTCTACCAAGAGCAAGGCTGCCGATGACATAGAGCCCGCTCGCCGGAATATCATCATATCCCTCGCGAACGAGCTCGGCTCGCATCGCATCACCATAGGTCCGGCGGGCGTGGCGAAGCAGGACGGGCATCGAAACGTTCTGATACCAAGGCTCATCAGTCATGGGTCGTCCATGGCAGGCGCCATGATATTAGTCAACTAAATTGATGATCAACTTTATTGATGAAGCTGCCGGCTTCTGCCGCGCCCGGAACAGTCGATAAGGCGCCAACCACTTAGACGTGGGAAAGCCGAGAATGGCCGTCCCCTTCCCCAAGCTCAGGCGGCCTGGGTAGCGGCCTCCCACGCTTGGCGAGCTTGGGCCCGCAAGGTGCGAAGGCCGGGCTGGGAGATCAGATGGGGCCGGAGAGTGACGGTGTTGTAGATCGCGGCGTGAGAGGAAGGAAAACGTTGGGCCGACGCGCTTTTCTTTGCTCCCTTCGGGGCGGGGTTGTCTTTTAAGCCCCGCTTCCGGTTGACCTGACGGTCGCCATAACTAGTGTGCGCTCGCAAAAGCCGTCCCCTTAGGGGAAGCGCGGCATTTCGGCATGCAAGCGAAGGTCCCGTTCATGGCCCAGTACGACGTCATCATCATCGGGGGCGGTCCCGGCGGCTACAATGCGGCGATCCGCGCCGGCCAGCTGGGCATGAAAGTCGCCCTCGTGGAGGGACGCGCGACCCTGGGCGGCACCTGCCTGAACGTGGGCTGTATCCCCTCCAAAGCCCTGCTGCACGCCTCCGAGCTGTACGAGATGTCGCTCAAGGACTTTGCCGGAATGGGCATCGAAGTGAGCCCCAAGCTGAATCTTGAGCGGATGATGGCCAACAAGGCCGAGAGCGTGACGGGGCTGACCAAGGGCGTCGAGTTCCTGATGAAGAAGAACAAGGTCGAGTGGCTCAAGGGTTGGGGCCGGATCGACGGCGTCGGCAAGGTCGCGGTCAGGGCCGCTGACGGGACCGAGGCCGTGCACGAGGCCAAGAACATCGTCATCGCCACCGGTTCGGAGCCCTCGGGTCTTGCCGGCGTGACCGTGGACAATGTGCGCATCGTGGATTCCACCGGCGCCCTGTCCATCCCGGAAGTCCCCAAGTCGATGATCGTGATCGGCGCGGGCGTGATCGGGCTGGAGCTGGGCTCGGTGTGGCGCCGTCTGGGCGCCAAGGTCACGGTGGTGGAATACCTGGACCGGATCACCCCCGGAATGGACACCGAAACGGCCACGGCCTTTCAGAAGGCCCTGGCCAAGCAGGGCGTGGAGTTCAAGTTGGGCGCCAAGGTCACGGGGGCCAAGGCGACCAAGACGGGCGTGGCGCTGACCTTCGAGCCTGTCGCGGGCGGCGAGGCGCAGACGCTTAGCGCCGACTATGTGCTGCTGGCCATCGGCCGGCGCCCCTACACACAGGGCCTGGGCCTGGAAAGCGTGGGCATCGTCCCCGACAAGCGCGGCGTGATCGCCAACGACCATTTCAAGACCGGCGCGCCGGGCGTGTGGGTGATCGGCGACGTCACCTCCGGCCCCATGCTGGCGCACAAGGCCGAGGACGAGGCGGTGGCCTGCATTGAACTGATCGCGGGCAAGGCTGGCCACGTGAACTACGATGTCATTCCGAGCGTGATCTACACCTACCCGGAAGTGGCCACGGTAGGTAAGACCGAGGAAGAGTTGAAGGTCGCGGGCACAGCCTACAAGGTCGGCAAGTTCCCCTTCCTGGCCAATAGCCGCGCCAAGGTGAACCATGAGACCGAGGGGTTCGTGAAGGTGCTGGCTGACGCCAAGACCGACCGCATCCTGGGCGTGCACATGATCGGACCATGCGTGTCGGAGATGATCGCCGAATACGCCGTGGCCATGGAGTTCGCCGCTGCGTCCGAAGACGTGGCCCGCACCTGCCACCCTCACCCCACCCGCTCCGAAGCTCTGCGCCAGGCGGCGATGGGCGTGGAGGGATGGACGATGCAGGCGTAGACGAAAAGTTACCTATGAAGCTAAATCCGAGGTTCGCGCCATGATAACCGCTTCTTCAGATGCGCTCGGCCTGGACGGCTTCGCCTTTGTGGAATTGACCGACCAGTGGCCCCACCTGTTGCAAAGGACGGCGTAGATGGCTTCTTCCGGCCCGCGTTACTCGCTCGTTGCGATCACCCTGCACTGGGTAATCGCCGCGCTGCTGTTCACGAACCTGTACCTTGGGCTCACCATGCATGGTGAGCATGGCATGGCCAAGTTTTCGGCCATGCAGCTACATAAGTCTTTCGGATTCACCATCCTGGGGCTGGCTCTGCTGCGGTTGACCTGGCGGTTGGCGCACCGTCCGCCAAGTTTCCCCGAGACCATGAAGGGGTGGGAGAAATCGGCGGCGCACGTCGTTCACTGGGGTTTCTATTTCATCATCCTGGTCATGCCGCTGGCCGGCTGGATAATGGTCTCGGCCAGTCCCACCAACATTCCGACCCTGCTCTACAAGACACTGCCCATGCCCCATATCGGCTTCATTCACGCCTTGCCGATGGATGCGCGCAAAACGACGGAGGATCTGGCCGGTCTGGCTCACTTCCTGCTGGCCTGGTTGGTGATGCTTTTGATCGTCCTGCACCTTGGCGCTGTCCTGAAACATCAGTTCTGGGACAAGGACGGGGTGCTGTACCGCATGTCGCCTTTCCGCCGCCCATCGACTTCAGCCTGAGGATTCCTTATGCGCCCAATGCTTCCCGTTGCGTTCTGCCTTGCAGCCGCCGTCAGTTTCGGCATCGGAGCCGAATCCGCCAAGGCCGCCGCGCCGGCCTGGAAGGCGGATAAGGCCAATTCGAAGATCGGCTTCAAGAGCGCTTTCAGCGGCACGGCGTTCGAGGGCGGCTTTAGCCGGTGGGACGCGCAGATCAATTTCGACCCCAAGAACCTGCCGGCCTCGAAGGTCGTGGTCACCGTAGATCTGGCCTCCGCCATGTCCGGAGATTCGGACCGCGACCAGGCTCTGCCCACGGCCGATTGGTTCGATGCGGCGAAATTCCCGCGCGCCGTCTTCACGACGACGGCGATCAAGGACCTGGGGGGCGGCCGCTACCAGGCGATGGGCACGCTCAGCCTCAAGGGTGTGGTCAGGCCCGTGACCCTTCCCTTCACCCTGCAGATCAGCGGCGACACCGCCAAAATGACGGGGCAGGCGATCATCAACCGTAGCCAGTTCAACGTCGGCCAGGGCCAGTTCGCCGGCGCCGACGCGATCCCCCTTGAAGTCACCGTTCCGGTGAGCGTGGTCGCCCGGCGCGCCAACTAAAGCCAACGGGTAAGGCCGCTTCCCGCTCGATCAGGGCGCGCTTGCGGTCGATCCCCCAGGCGTAGCCTGAAAGCGTCCCATCGTTGCGGACCACCCGGTGGCAGGGAATCGCCACTGCGAGGTTGTTGGCGGCGCAGGCCCCCGCCACCGCCCGCACCGCCGTGGGCGCGCCGATCGCGTGGGCGATTTGCGTGTAGCTGACCGTCTTGCCCGGCGGAATCTCCCCCAGCGCCCGCCACACGCGCTGTTGAAAGGCCGTGCCTCGCACATCGAGGGGAAGATCCAGTCCGATGTTCGGCGCCTCGACGAATCCGACAACACGGGCGACCAACTGTTCGTAGTCGCCGTCGCCGCCAATCAGGCGGGCTTTCGGAAAACGATCCTGCAGATCACGCACCAGCGACTCTGGATCCTCGCCCATCAGGATCGAGGCCACGCCTTTAGCGCTGGACGCCACGAGAATGGCGCCGAGGGAGGACTGACCGACGGCGAAGCGCATGTCCTCGCCCGCGCCGCCCGCGCGGTACCGGCTCGGCGTCATTCCGAGCATGTTCTTGGCTTTCTCGTAGAAGTGGCCGCCTGAGTTGAATCCGGCCTCGTAGATCGCTTCGGTGACGGACTGGCCTCGTATGAGGTTCTCGCGCACGCGGCCTGCCCGAAGCGCCGAGGCGTAGTCCTTCGGCGTCAGCCCAGTGGCGGCTTTGAACAGGCGGTGGAAATAGCTCGTGCTGAGCCCAACCGCCTTGGCCAGGTCCGATAAGGCTGGAGACGCTTGGCTCCGCTCGATGATCCGGCAGGCCTCGGCGACCAGGGCGACGGTCTCCGTCTTTTGGGAATCGCCCTCCGGATTGCAACGCTTGCAGGGACGAAAGCCCGTCGCCCTCGCGGACGCCAGCGTATCGTGGAACGCCACGTTCTTGGGGTTGGCCGTGCGAGATGCACAGGACGGCCGGCAGTAGACGCCGGTCGTCGCCACTGAGTACCAGAACACGCCATCAGCCGACCGGTCGCGCCCGACCACGCGCAGCCAGCGCGGGTCATTCGCGATTGCGCCCTTCTGATCGGCCGGTCGCGGCATAACCTTGGTCATCATCGGACCCCTTATCCAACTCATGGCCAGACCATTGGCCCATTCGTGCGGCGGCGCACTCCGGGTCTTGCTTTTAAATCCCAATGCGCAGGAGCAGGACGACCTGCAAGGCCTCGGGATGAAGGGCATTTGACGGCATAATTCCGAATATATAGGATTACTGTACGCTTTTGGATGCCGCGCCTCGAAACTGACCGGCCGGGGCGCAGGAGGAAATCCGCGATGAAACCGGAAATCGGCGGCGACGCGATCGGTGAGGACCGCCTCACCGCGCGTTTGCATCACCTGGAAATCGGCACGCCGCAGCTTGACGTCATGGCGGCGTTCTACGGCCGGGCGCTGGGCTATCAGCTTTCGCGCGACGGCGAGGCGATTAAGGCGATCGCCGACAAACGCCGGCTGATTTTCACGCCGCGACCCGTGAAAGGCCTGGTCTCGGCCGGTTGGGCGCTTCCCGATTCCGATGAGCTGCGCCGCCTGAGGGCGCGGCTGAGCCGGGCGGGCTTGGCTCATACGGACACCGCCGACGCCGCCTTTACGGACGGCGTGCGCGTGGCCGACCCGGACGGCAACCGGCTCGTCTTCGGTCTTCCCCGCCCGGAAACCGCGCCGGCGGACGCCGCGGGGCTCCCCGCCCGATTGCAGCACTTCGTCGTCGCCAGCCGACAGCCCGATCGCATGGTCCGCTTCTTCGTCGAGGGCCTGGGGTTCACCGTGTCCGATGACGTCGTGGACGAGGCCGGTGAGAAGCGGACCTCGTTCATGCGCTGCAGCGCGGAACATCACAGTTTCGCGGTGTTCAAGGCCGACCAGGACCGTCTCGACCACCATTGCTACGAGACGACCGACTGGAACGCCATCCGCGACTGGTGCGATCATTTCGCCGAGCAGCACATCCCGATCCAATGGGGGCCCGGCCGGCATGGGCCCGGCAACAATCTCTTCATCTTCATTCACGATCCGGACGGGAACTGGGTCGAGGTGTCGGCCGAGCTCGAGATCGTCGACAAGGACCGCATCGTCGGCGCATGGCCGCATGAGGAGCGCACCTTGAACAGTTGGGGCAAGGCGTATCTGCGCAGCTAGAGCATTTTCCGATAAGTGTGACACGGTTATCGGATCAAAAAATGCTCTAACTATATGAAGTAGAGCCGAGCCTGGTTCAGCCTTCAAGGTGAAGTCATCTGGCTCTAAGGGCTTGGGGGGGCGGACAGAGCATGGCGACGGCCGATCGGGTGTTATCTGTGCTTGCGCTGTTCACGATGGACCAACCGCAATGGACCGTGGAGGCCGCCGCCGCCGAACTCGATCTGTCGGCGAGCACCGCCTATCAATACTTCCGCAGCCTCGTTGACGGCGGAATGCTGGTCGGCGCCAAGGCTGGACGATATGGGATCGGCCCCGCCGTGATCGCGTTCGATCGGCTGGCTAGGCGCACGGACCGGCTGGTGCAGGCCTCCGAGCCGGTCATGAAACAGCTTGTTGAGGACATTCCGGAGGAGGCGATCGCGCTTCTGTGCAGGAGTTTCCGCTGGCAGGTGATGTGTGTGGCGCAGTACGCAGTTCGTCCGCCGGGTTTCGCGATCAGCTACGAACGCGGGCGCTCGATGCCGATGGTGCGCGGCTCGGCCTCGAAGGCCGTTCTCGCGGCATTGCCGCCGCGTCAGCTCCGCCGCTTCTATGCCGACCATGCGGCCGAGGCGGCCGAGGCGGGCCTTGGCGCGAGTTGGGACGAGTTCAGGGCCTCCGTCCGCGCGTTCAGGAAGGCCAAAGTCGTGGTGTCCCACAGCGAGATCGACCCCGGCGCGCTGGGCGTCTCGGCGCCCCTGGCCGACATCGACGGGGCGATCGGCAGCATTGGGGTGGTCGTATCGGCGTCCCGCTTGGCGCACGACGCCAACAGGATCGCGTCTGTTCGAAACATCGTTTGTTCAGCCGCCGAGGCCATAGCTGCAGAACTGCTTAAATGACCTTGGACCCACCCAAGGCCGCCGAGGGGTCTTGGGCGGCGACCGATGCATAGGGAATGACGACTTATGAACCACGAGATGATCGCCAGTCCCGAGGCGCTGATCGAGGAAGCTCGCAATGGGCGCATGTTCATCCTCATGGACGACGAAGATCGCGAGAACGAGGGCGATCTGGTCATTGCGGCGCAGATGGCGACGCCGGACGCGATCAACTTTATGGCCAGACACGGCCGCGGACTGATCTGCCTAGCGCTGACGCGCGCGCGCGTTGAGCAGCTTGAGCTTCCGCTGATGGCGCAGCAAAACCAGAGCCGCCATGAGACCGCCTTCACCGTTTCCATCGAGGCGCGCGATGGGGTGACGACCGGCATCTCGGCCGCCGACCGCGCCTGCACCATAGCCGCCGCCATCGACGCGTCGAAGGGGCCTGAGCACATCGTCCGCCCTGGCCATATCTTCCCGCTGGTGGCGCGCGACGGCGGCGTCCTGGTCCGCGCCGGCCACACCGAGGCGGCGGTGGACATCGCACGCCTGGCCGGCCTGAACGCTTCGGGCGTTATCTGCGAGATCATGCGCGACGACGGCGCCATGGCGAGGATGGACGATTTGGCCGCCTTCGCCCAACTGCACGGCCTGAAGATCGGCACTATCCGCTCGTTGATCGCCTACCGGCTGAAGCAAGACCGACTGGTCGAACAGATCGCCGAGGCCAAGTTCGAAAGCGCCTGGGGCGGCGCCTGGACCGCCAAGACCTATCGCAACAAGGCTCTGGGAACCGAGCAGATCGCCCTGGTTAAGGGCGAGATCACGCCAAACGCCCCGACGCTGGTGCGGATGCATTCACTCAGCATCTTCTCCGACGCGTTTGCGGAAATCGGAGCACGAGGAGAACTCCTTCAGGGCGCGATGAAGATGATCGCGGAAGCCGGATCGGGGATCGTCATCGTCGTCAGCCAGCCGACGCCCGATCTCCTCTACCGCGCTGTCAGCGCGCGATCGGGCCATGGCGATGGGCAGGATCCCGACCTTCGCGACTACGGCGTCGGCGCGCAGATTCTCAGCCTGCTCGGGGTGGAGAAAATGATCCTGCTGACCAATAGCCACCAGACGCCGATCGCCTTGGCTGGCTATGGCCTGACGATACTCGAGGAACGCCCCATCAAAACCTCACGCGCGGCGAATCCCGTTCGTGACTAATGATGCCGGGGTCCCGACGGCCAGGGGGCAAGCCGGGCCGCTCCTTGCCGGTGGCAAACGGTTTGGGCGCGGCATGTGGTGTTCTCATGTCTCGCCTTTTCCCGAACTCGTGACCTCACGCAGAGCGCGCGCGTTTGCCCATTCATTCGCTTAAAGCTAGGGTTGGCTAAGGAAAAACCGCCGACGGGAAGCTGAAGATGATCACGATGCCTCGCGTCGCCCTAGCTATACTCGCGCTCGCTTCGAGCACGGCGGTCGCCTTGGCCCAACCCGGCGCTCCACAGCCGGATTACCATCCCAGCTTCGGTGATCTAATGACCTTCGCGGTGCAGCCGCGGCACATAAAGCTCGGCGTGGCGGGGCGCGCCCGCAACTGGCCCTACGCGGCGTATGAGGCGAGCGAGCTGCGCAATGCATTCAACCGCATCGGGCGGACGGTCCCCACTTATCGGCAGCAGGCTATTCCCGACATGTTCGCCTCGGCCATCGTCCCATCGATGGACAAGTTGGACGCCGCGATCAAGGCCAAGGACGGCAAGGCGTTTGATGCGGCGTACAGGAGCGTGACTGCGTCCTGCAATAACTGCCATGCGGGACTTGATCACGCCTACATCGTGATCCGAGAGCCCTCTGTCTCGCCCTATGCCGACCAGAACCTGACCGGCGGATCGAACACGGGACTGGCTAGGAGCAAACCGAAACAGGCCTCCGTGCAGTAATAGCCCTTTTGTGGCGGCGCGGCGGCGCGAAAGACCCCGGAACCTCGCCTCAGAACCTCGCCGTCGCCGCCGCCAGCGCAGGTCGCCATTCTACAGATATTCCTGCAACTGAGCCGTGGTGTAGGGCCTGATCCCCTGCGGACTGTCCACGGACGGCCAGACGCGGTCGCTGGTGCAGAAGTCGACTCCCCCGCTCGCGACGAGACCCAGAAGTTCCGGGCTATTCACATTGTCCAACCTGAACTTCACGCCTTGACGTTTCAGGGCCGGCCCCAGGGTCTGGATCAGCCGGCCGTAGCGCTCGACCTTTGGACCCCACCATGGCGTCGGCGGCAAAACGCAGGCGACGCTGTGAAGTCCCATGTCGCCAAGGGCGGTGAGCGCTCGATCGCCAGAATGCATCTCGATACTGACCCGTTGGGTGGTCGACCGAATCTGATGGACCCATTCGACAAGCACGGTTTTGGGCGTTCCCGGTTCAACCTCGGCTATGCGTCCAATGAGATAGGGCCGCACGCGATCCGGGACCGCGAACAGTTCGCGCAACAGAACCTGCCGTCGATCCCGATGCTGCAGGCTCGTCGCGTGCGCCGACATGCCAACCAGGCAGGGGCGCTTCGATTGGATGCCTTGCTCGATCGAAGCGACCGCTCGCCGCAAGATCGCCAGATCGGTGTCGAGGAAAGACCCTTCGCGGTGAACGCCGCTCGTTTGCCAATGTTTACTGTAACCGTAGTAAGAACCATCGCCGTTTCTGCGGACGGGCGTGATCCAATAACCCGTGAGGGCGCCTTGCGCCGAGCTCCAAACGGGGAGCATGGCCATATCGGACGGGTTGCTCTCCGCCGGCGCAGCGGTAGGTTCGGGCGACAGCATGCGGACCAGATGCTTTGTCTCAATGGTCTGCGAATGAACCCGGGCGCTTAATGTATTGAGATCTTCATCGCCCAGGTAAAATGTATTGAGCGCCTGCTGTAGACCCTCCGCTTTTATTTTGGAGTCTTCAGGATTCATATATATAATAATAAAGCCGTCTCCCGCGGGAATGACGATATCTTTCTTGTCCAGACGTCGTTCGATGAAGTTCTTGGATATTGTGCGGATTCTCTGGGAGAACGCCGGCCATTCCGCGCCGGCCCGTTGCTTGATATCCGTCAGACCGATGAGCTTGATTTGAGATGTCTCGAACGACTCCCGGCCATGGATCGTCGATTTCAGTCGGCTAATGACGGATTCCAGCAGGGGATCGTCGGCATTCAACATGACGTTTTCACATAAAATGAGGCGGAGGGGTCACGAACAACTAAACATTTGAATAGGCTGCCCCCCGGCAAATGACGAAGTTGAAGAAGAATGCGACATGATCGCTATTCTGCTTTGCCATTTCTCGATCAAAATAGAGTAAATTTTCACGCTAAAATTGCTGATATCCCGCACCCAAAACGTCGCGCCTACGGCGGCGTAACCTCTGCGCGCCCGCATGGGAAAATGGACCTGGTCGGCGCGCGCCGCATTGCCTTTGACGGCTCCCGGCCGCCACGAAGACGTTTGCCGTTTCCGTGAGGTAACGCATAACTGATCAAACAATGGAAACAGGCGCGCCCGGGTGAGCGCGCGTCACGCAACGCCGCGCCTCTGAAACGGTCTGGACGGGGGCGGCCTATGCGGAAAGGGGGAGTGAAAAAGCCGTGACGATCGTTCCGCCGTCTCGCGAAGAGTTGCGTGCTGAGCTTGCCAGGCTGCTGGCCAGCAAGGTCTTCGCGGCCTCGCGACGCTCTCGCCAATTGCTGGAATACTTCATCAACCAGCTACTACTGGGAACAGCGGACCAGTTGAAGGAGTACACAATCGGCGTGGATGTCTTTAATCGAGCGCCGTCCTACGACCCAAAGCTGGACACTATCGTGCGCACCGAGGTCTGGCGTCTGCGCAGTAAGCTATCGACCTATTACGGCGGCGAGGGCAAAGACAATCCGTTGCGCATCGGCTTCCGGCCTCGCTCGTTGGCGCCGCTCGCCGAATACCGTTCGAGCGAAATTCCATCTGTGACGGGCTTGAGCGCTGGGCGCTCGTCTCAGCGCATCGCTGTGCTGCCGTTCGTCAGCATCGGCCGGAAGAACGAGGCTTTCAACGATGGCTTGGCGACGGACGTGATGGTCCGGCTCGGCGAACGCCGCGGCTTGCAGGTCATCTCGCGCACCTCGTCGTTCGCGTTCAAGGGGCAGAGCCGGAACGTGCGTGAGATCGCGGCGGGGCTGGACGCCAATCTGCTGGTGGAGGGCACTGTGCAGATGGACGAGCGCGAATTGCGCGTCACCACGCTGCTGACCGACGCCGCCAGCGGCGCTCATATCCACTCGGCTGCCTACGATCGGAAAACGGCGCCCTCGTTGCGCATGCAGCAGGACCTTGCCCGGCAAATCGCCCTGAACATAGATGGCGCGCTGGCGCAGCGGGCTGCCGAAACGGTGGGCGGCATACATCAAGGCGCCTACCTCGACTCTTTGATGCGGATGCGCTTCCAGTTCAAGTATCAGGCGGGCGCGGCGGCGGAACTGGCCGATTCCATCAAATTCTTCCAGGCGGCGGCGCAAGCGCAGCCGGGCAGCCGGCCGATACGCCGCGCCCTGTCCATCAGCGTCGGCACGTTTTTATCGCTTGGCGGGACCTCCATGTCGGACATGCCGCGACTGCTCGCGCAGGCTGCGCCTTCGAGCGATTACGATGAAATGGTCCTGGAGGTGCGCGTTTGCGCGGGCATGGTCGCGATGTTCAAAGGCGAATATGGCGTCGCGGCTGAAATGCTGACGCGCGCGGTGGAGCTTCATCCCACCGACGCTATGGCGCATGTGGCTTTGGGCATCCTGCTGTTGCACGCGGGCAGGCTGGAAGAGGCGCTGCAGGCCATGACCACCGGTCAGAGCCTGGAGCCGTTATCGGCGATCAGCGCCGGTATGCTGGCGGTGGTCTTGTTCAGTTTGGGACGTCTCGACGCGGCTCGCGAACAGGCGACGCTTTGCCTGGCGCTGGATCCGAAAAATATGATGGCGCACGCGCTACTCGCCGACATCGATCTGGTCTGCGGTCGGCACGACGCGGCGTTGGACAAGTCATTCGAGCTTTGCCGAATGTCGAACGGACATCCGTTGGCCTTGGGAAAGCTGGGATATGTCTACGGGCTCGTAGGGAGGAGCGCCGACGTTCAAAGCATCCTCAGTACTCTGCTGGGTCAAGCCGACGAGCCGGGCCGGGTGGCGCCTTCCATCGCGCTCGCCTATCTGGGCCTGGGCGACACCAAGAAGGCGCTGATCTGGCTGCGTACCGCGGCTGAACGGAATTGCCTCGTCGACATGATCCCGAGCATGCCCTTCTACGACGCCTTGCGATCGGACCGGAAGTTCACGGCGCTGATACCCGAACTAAGCTGAGTTTTGGCGCATGTTTGCCGAGGGTCACGTCCCGCTGCGCCGCGACCGTTGAGACCTTCTGTAACTTTCGCCGCCAACCGCAAGGACGCATGCTGCCCCGACAACGGCCAGGTTTGTCCATGGCTGAAAATGTGACCAACACACGCGGGGGATGGTGTGGCGAAATTTGTCTCGGGGCGGCTGGCGATTTTGGCAATCGCGGGTGCGCGGGCCGCGCCGCACGCCTTTGCCGCCGCGCCGGCGCCCCGGACCTCGCCTCACCTTCCGTAACCCACGTGTATTTGCTGACCGCCCAAATTGGCTACGGGTGAGCTAAGGCTCCTCCGGCCGTTCTAAGAAAAAATCACCTCAGGGGGAAAACGATCATGGTATCCGTCATTCGCACTGCGCTCCGCCATCGCCGGAGCACCCGCTATCGCGCTTCCCTCGTCAGAACCGGCGTCTGCTTTGCCGCCCTGTGGGCGGGCGTCGCCCATGCCCAGGAAAATGGCGCCAAG
>Ga0182013_10004089_pt1 | contig 17762 bp, 14 predicted proteins | sample 612S2MmetaG_FD_120487 | JGI IMG/M metagenome (GOLD analysis project Ga0182013, IMG submission 120487) | Permafrost microbial communities from Stordalen Mire, Sweden - 612S2M metaG | ecosystem: Environmental > Terrestrial > Soil > Wetlands > Permafrost | place: Sweden: Stordalen | collected...
CGGAATATTGGTTGCCGGTCGAAGTGTAGGTTCCCGTGCCGAGATCGGTGTGGCGGAATTCGACATTCGCAGACCAGTGATCGGTGAACGCGTATTCCATGCCGGCGCCGACGGTCCAGCCGAAGCGCTCGTAATTGCTGATGTCGTTGTTGGGAATGATGCTCCCGTAGGAGTTCGCCACATAAGCGGCCGGCATTCCCCAGTAATTGTGCTGGATCGCCGAATTGCCGATCGCCAGACCGCCGAGGAGGTAATAGAGCGAGCGGTCGTCGGCATAGCCGGCCTTGCCGATCACCGAAATCCGCGCAGCGTCCTGAAGGGAGGTCTGGAAAGGCGCTGCTCCTGGAGGCACGGCGAAGCCCGCCCCACCGCCAAAAGCTGCTGCTCCACCCGGCATGGCCGCGGCCAGACCATTGACGTTGGTCTTGGCGGTGTTGGAGGGCGAGTAACCGATATCGAATTCGCCGCCGGCGACCAAGTGGCCATATTGCTTGAGATAGCCGATGTGGAAGTCCGTCAGCACGCCGCGGGGCGAATAGGACTGCTGATAACCGGCTGGCCCCGTGAGCGGCGAGACGCCGGCCGGGTAAGGATCGAGCGCCGACTCATTCAGCGTGCCGAAGTTGTAGCCAAACGATGAGCCGACATAAACGCCGTCCCAGGTGAACATGAGCGGCGGCGGCGCGATCGGACCCTTGCGGCTTGGCAGGTCCGCCGCGATCGCAACGCCCGGCAGCGCGGCCAGTAGCGCGATCCAAGATATTGCCCTTTTTGGCATGAAAGCTCCCCTTCATTTAGATGCGATTCGATTTCTTCTCGCGTCCAAATGAAACTGCCTTCGCCTAGGCTTGCGCTCCATTATGATTTCATTGCGCTCCAAATACGAAACATAACGCGCGAAAGCGTCGCGTTACGTCAGCATTGCTTAAAGCAGGGGCGAGCGGAGGGATTCTGAATTCAAGCGCGACATGGTCATGCCAGATTCGCGCGAGTGTCAACGGCGTCGAACACAAGTCGCAATTTCCACGAAATTAAAGACTACTCAGTGGCTTATCGTGCCTTCGTCAAATCGGCGAAAGCGTTGCCGTGGAGATCTGCCTTTCGCTCGCGCACGCTACTAACTCGCTGCAGCCTTCGGCTTTTGATATACGGATTTTTGAAAATCCTAATCTGCTTATATCGAGATCTTATACGGCTAGAAGGCAGCTCTTATGGTCGACTCGCGAATTTCCGAGACTGTATCCATAAAGACACATGCTTAGTTTGATCTAATAATAACATATACTTATTTGATAGTCTTGCCGGCGCGCGGACGGCTTTAGAGCCCAATGATAGTCAACTCTTCTCAACATGATCTCGATCGGTAATCCTCGCTCATAGAGTCATTTATGATAGGCTAAGGATTAATCTCTTGCTCACGCGAGTTCGTTCTCGCGCTCAAACCTATGAAAATCCAATAGTTCACAGGTGATTTCCGCCGAATGACGCGGGAGCGTCGCGCCGCTACGCAGTCAGCGCGTCACTTCCGGTCGGCAACAGTTGGGTTATGGAAGAAGCGCGGCAGAAACATGGTCGCGCGATATGGGCGACGCGGCGACATTTTGGGATGTAGACAGCTTTGATCAGACGTTTGCTTCGGGAAAAGCGTAACCCACTCCGAGAACTGTCTGAACGAATCTGGGATTTGAAGGGTCTTCCTCGATCTTGATGCGCAACTGCCGGATTATCACCCGCAAATGCCCCAGATCGGACCTGCGAACCACGCCGAAGACAGCCTTCAGCACTGTATCATAGTCGACGGCCTGTCCACGCTGCCGTCCGAGCGCGACGAGGAGCTCATATTCCTTTCGCGTAAGTTTCACTGCTTCGCCGTTGATCTGAACCGACCTCTCGTCGGTGTCGATGGCGAGGGCGCCCGCATGGATCATCCTGTTCGGAGACGAGGTGCGCAGCACTTTACGGATGCGCGCCAACAATTCCCCTATGACAAAAGGCTTTTCGATAAAATCATTCGCCCCGAGATCAAGTGCCATGACTTTTTCGTGCTCGTCTTCCCGCGCTGAAATCACGATGATCGGAACGGCGGATCGCTGACGCACCCTGCAAATTACCCCCTTGCCGTCCATGTCGGGCAGGCCAAGATCGAGCAGAATAAAATCCGCCGCAAATTCGGCAAAGCAGTTAATGGCCTCCACGCCAGTCTCTGCTTCGACAACCTCATGGCCGCAGGCTTTCAGAGAGTGTCGCAAGAAGCGTTGGGTGTGGCGCTCGTCTTCAACCACGAGGATGCGCATGTCGATGGGTCCAGGAATTTGAAGACCAGCCCCTGGGAGCATTCTTCAAGCGAAATCTAATGTTCGCGTAATGTTATGAATGCCTCCGACCACGCTCAATTTGCGTTTTCTAATATCCAATAACAGTTTCCTTATACGTATTAGCCGCCCACACAGGCATCACGCCTATGTAACAGGCAAATAACTGGCTACGCCGACCTAAGTTTTACCTCCGGCATCACCGTCGCTGAACCTGTAGGTGACAGTAATCATTATGAATCCTAATCTCTTGATGATGAAACTGGGGATTTATTCCGGCGACATTCAAATGCACATACTTGCCTCATAGCAACAGTCGGAACCAGGTGGCGGGCGCGCATTTCAATCGAGAAATCTGGAGGTGGACGGCTTATTTCTATTGCTGCGGAACAATCGCCAGCGTTGGAAAGCCTCCTCGATCCATGACAATTGGATTCAATGCTTCGGAAAGGAAGGAGCGATGAACAATTTGAAAGCCTCGCGCGGCAACCTCGCGCACAGGCTATGGCTCGTCTATTCGATCGAGGCCGTTGTCGCTTCGCTAATCGTGCTCACGCTATATTTGAGCGCCTATGACGATAATGGCGTAACGGAGCGGTTGCGGTCGCTCGTGAGCTTTTCGCGGCCGCCAATGCGCATTCTGTCTTTCCCGCTGGGCCTGCGACTCGGCGCTGTCGCCGACAGCCCTTTCGCAAAGTCATTCAGTTGCGCGGGTCCGAGCGGGCCCTGTTCGGTCTTCATCGATTGGTGGACCAATTTCGGCGCGCTAACGGCGCAGGTCCTTCTCTTTAGCTTGCTCGTCCGGCGTTGGAATTGAGCCTGGAACGAGATCGCTCAATATTCCAGTGCGATGGCAGGTTCGTGACGCGCTCTCGTATTCCGAGCGCCAGGAAGCCTTCGGCGTCGAGTCCGCATGGGTGGCACGATCCTCGATGGGAATTCCCGCAAAGGGGAGAAGCCCCAGGGCGCCATGAGAGCGCGGAGGAGTGGTAGCGGAGGAGGGACTCGAACCCCCGACACGAGGATTATGATTCCTCTGCTCTAGCCGACTGAGCTACTCCGCCCTGGCGTCCCGCAAGGAGCGGTCCCAGAAAAGCGCTACAGCTATAAGCGGCGCGCTTCATTCGTGTCAAGAATTTGTGGCTCCTTTTCAGTTGGGGTCGAGGCGCGCCCCCTTCGCGCCCGCTCAGCCGTCAGCTATCAATCGCGGTCTGCGGTTTCATCAGATAAATCGAAGTGAAGTTAGGCATTTACGTCAATCTGAACCACTAATAACCAATAATCGCGAGGAAGTCCGGATACGCGCTAGCCAATTAATAATCGACAAAGTCTCCATATGGCCGGCATGTGACCAACTAGTCATGAATTCTTCGTCAAACCGAAAAATGCCTCCTTGTGTCAGCGGGACCCTATTCGGGTGAGGAGCCTTGAGGCATGCGACGCTTGTTGACGAAAACACTGGTTTCCGCGATTGCCGTGGCTACCGCGCCAAATCCCGCCTTCGCAGAACAGAAACTCGCGCTGCTGAACAGCGAATTCACGGGCCAGACCAAGCCTCTCGTCAAGCGCTGCCCAATTCGACGCCTGACATCGCCCCTATTTCAAGAACTTCAACGCGAAGCTCTATGACGCCACGACACAGGCGCAATTGATTCAGGCGCTACGCAACCGCGTAAAATACGCCTTTGTTATGTTTAACGAAAACAACTCCTTCGACCATGAGTTCGGCGCCTTCCCAGGCGCCAACGGCATCTACTCCGATGGCGAGGCGCCCGCCCCTCGCGGTTCACGCCCGCTGAGGCCGACCGAACTGCGTGTCATCAGGTCGTGGTCGACATAGACGAAGGGTATGGGGTCCAGGGTCATGCGCCACGATGGGTCTGCAGATCGGCTCTCCGCCTTTTTTGATTACGCCGGCAATTACGCCCCTGCTTTTGACGAGAATGCGCTCGAAGACGCCTACTTCTGACCGAGAACCCATATCGGGGACCACGGTCCCGGCGATCGCGCCTCGCCCAAAGCGGAAAACCGCGCCTCCATACCAATATAGAGAGCGCGCATTTTTGACGGCGCGGTTTTCGCCAGATCCGAAGCGATCTTCGCCGCTTGATCAAAACGCATTCCCGCGTAATGCAAGAGCATCGCTTCATGGGCCTGTCGCCATTCCATGAACTCGGCGCCCCTTCCGTAGTCGGCGTCGCCAATGAGCGTCGCGATGGAAGTGGGCGTGCTGCGCCCCAGGACAATCACTTCTCCAAGTTCCAGCCACGCGAATTCGGGCGCAGCGTCCCGCACCGCGCCGGAAGCGATGATGTCCGTATTGAACATCTTACATGCGCCATCCAGTCGCGACGCGATATTCACAATGTCGCCGACAATGGAATAGTCGAAACGCCTTATCGATCCCATATTGCCGACGCTGCACGCGCCGAGATCAAGCCCGAGCCCCATGCGAACCTCCTGGTGAGGGCGCTCCGCCTTGCGAGCGTCCGCAGCCCGGGCGCGATTGAACTCATCGAGCGAAGACCGCATCCGCAACGCCGCCATCACTGCCCTACGCGGGTGTTCGGGCACGTCCAGAGGGGCGTTCCAGAAGGCCAGAATGGCGTCTCCCATATATTTGTCGATCGTTCCATCGCATTCCAAAATCGCGTCGGTCATTGGAGTGAGATAGTCATTCATGAATTGTGTGAGCTCGCGCGCACTCATGCCTTCCGAAAGAGCGGAAAAGCCGCGCAAGTCGGAAAACAGGACGGTCAATTCGCGCATCTCTCCGCCAAGAACCAAACGTTCTGGATTTTTCATTAGGCGATCAACGACGGCGGGAGCGACGAATTTTCCAAATACCCGCTGCACATGCTGCTTCGCGTTCTGTTCGAGCCTCCAAAGGGTGAGCGCTCCGACGAGATAGCCGACCACGATCGTCGCGCTCGGATAGGCGGGGTCAAGCAGCAGTCCCTCCCGATCAAACAAATAAAAGGATCCGCAAAAAAGAGCGGCGACGCCGATCACGCCGACAAATATCGAGAAGAGTTGCGGCGTCATGAACAACAAGGTCATGATGGAGACGAACGAAACAAAGGCCACGACAAACTCAAGGCCGGGAGCCCAATCCGGACGGAACAAGAGGCTGCCGGAAGCGATGGATTCCAATATCTGCGCGTGAATCTCCACGCCGGGAACCGACGCTTCCAGAGGCGTCGCGCGGACGTCTCCCAACCCCGCCGCAAGCGCGCCCACGAAAATGACGCGGCCCTCGATCTCCGCGCGATCGACTCGCGATCGCAGCACTTTGACGGCGGAAATATCGCGCGCCGGGTTCATCCCGGCATATCTCGGCCTAACCTCGGCGGCGGCGCCCGTGGCGATCTCAAAAGCGCCAACCTTGACCGCATTGACGCCGGTCTGACGTCCAAATGCGGTCTGTCCGCTTGCGTTCGACGAACGCAGGATAAAGGTTGTTTCGCCCTGCGCGATCCGCAACGCTTCGAGCGCAAGCGATGGCGCGATGTAAGTCGAAGCAATGCAAAGTAGCGGAACTCTCCGCACGATCTGATCATGGTCGGGTATCCAATTTGTCGCTCCCAAGCCTTTTGCAGCCTCGGCCACAAGCGGAATTGGCGCGACAACTCCGAAAAATCGCGTCAGAAACGGCTTCGCATCGTCTCCTGCCATTACGAAGCCCGCCTTTTGCGGCGGCTGCGCCCCCTCTGAGCTCGTTAGCGTAACGCCAAGAACAACGGGCGCGGCGCCGATAGCGCGTGCGAAGCTCTGGTCATTCGTTTCGACATGCGCCAAGTTCCTTATCAATTCATCTCGCGGCCTCCCATCGGGAATGGATTGCAAGACGTTCTCGAAACTTGAACGATCAGGTTCCGCAAAAATAAAATCAAAGGCGATCGCCGCAGCTCCGAGATCGCGGAGCCTGGTCACAAGCTCGACCAGGCGTGTTCTCGGCCATGGCCATTGGCCCAAGGCTGCAAGGCTTTCCTCGTCGACGCCAACAACGCGCACCGGCGTATCGCGATCATATATGCGCGGCGCCAAGCGTTGGAATGAGTCAAAAACGAAATTTCGCGCGTCTTCAAGCAAACGAGGTTGCAATAATCCCCATGGAAGAATTGCGATCCCGGCCACGACAAAGGAAATCAGATAGGCATGTCGACGCTTCCACATCCGCATCTCCGATCGCCTGATGAACGACTTTTTTGCTCGCTCGCACAGCGGATGTAGCGCAAGCTCAGATCCGCTTATCTCTGAAGCGCGAAAACCACAGCTGACAAGCCAAACAAGAAGGCGCCGGCGTGATAAAACTTCCCCTTCTTAATCAGAATATTGCCGATCAATCGCTGATTGGATATTATTTCAGCGAATATCTCGTCTCCCGTGGCGGAACAGAATCGTTGCGTCACCAGCTCCAGACTTTCATTCGAAAATACTATTGCGCTTATGATGTCTCCATTATTTTTTATTCTCACTGATTGCGACATATAGAATGCAACGAACGCGCACACGCCTATCGCGAGCGGCGCACGATGAAGCAGGTAAATCATCAAATCCGCATTGTTGAGCGCCATGCCGCCTTGAGTCGTGAGCAAGTAACTGACGAAGCTTCCGGACAAGACCATCAATACTGAACATCTCTGGTCAACGGATTCGAGCCGGCTCGCTACATATTGATATACGGCGGAAAGCGCTTCCGCCTTTTCGAGCGTTCCGTGACTCATGTTTTGGTCTCCATGGCGGCGCTTCAAACCTGATGAAGGACGAAAATTCGCGAGCGCTTCTCATCATGACCGCGCGCTACGCGCCGTCAAGCGGACGATCCTCAGGTCCCGCGTGACAGGCGGCTGGTCGGCAGGCGGGCAGAGCGGAGAATCTCCGATAGTCTTCCAGAAAAAAGATATTATGGCCTTGTGCGCGCCTCTTCGGAAGCAGCTTTCGCGGTCTTGGCCGAGGCGTCGCCCGGGCACGGCGCGAACATATTCGCGCCTACGATTTGGAGGGCGGATCGAAGTCGCCGCCTCGTTCCTCGACCACCCGGAGCCCTTCCACGACGCCTCGGGCATCAGCCGTTTCGCACATCGTGAGAAACTGCCGGAGAACCACCAGCAAGTCCGCCGCGAAATCGATTTCTCCAAGCTCCACGGAGTCGCGGATGTCGGCGACGATCATTCCGCGCACGGCGTCCCGTCCCTTCGCCAGTTTCAACCGATAAGCTGCAAGGAGCGGAGAATGCTTCACCGATGGAGTCGCACCGACGATCATTTCATGCGCACGGAGGCCGGAAATAGCGGCGCAACGGGAAAGGGCGATCAAGTTTACAGTCATGCAACCCCCCGGACCAACAAGCTCACATTTTCAGCGCTTGGCCGCTCTCTTCCTGCGACTTCCGGGACCGTGACATTTTCTTGGTTTAAGCTTTGTGCTCCGCCGCACATGATAGCGCCGCGTCCTTGCGTCAACCGGCGCGATTGAACGCGCTGGAAACGCGCTTCTCAAGCACGGAGGGTTGCAGAAGCACGAGACCGCCGCGCGTCTTTTCCGCGAGGCCTTCCTCAATCATCGCAGTCAATTCACGGCTGACCTGCTCGCGCCGGCAACCGATGCGCGCGGCGAGATCATGCTGTATTGGCGGCGGCGATATGATGGATTGCCCCGCCATTCCGTGCCGGGGAGCGGCAAGCCGGAGCAGTTCGGCGTAAAGCCGATGTCTTAAATCAAGCACGGACCGCTCAAACAGACGCGAATTCAATTCACGAATCCGACCCGTCAGCAATCGAAGCAGCCTGTCACAAATTGCGGGCGTCTCCGATACGATGCTCTTGAAGATGGAAGCCGGAACGATGCATAATTCCGTGTTCGTGAGCGCGGTCACATTCGCCGAACGCTTGGTTCCGTCTATGGCGGCCATCTCACCGAAGAACAATCCTTGACCAATGTCGCCAAGAATCATTTCCTTGCCTGCGGCGGTGCGGATCAGCACCCGCACTTCGCCAGACAATATGAAGTAGACGTCCACGGACTGGTCGTCAAAATCAAGAACAAGTTCGTGCTCCATGAACCGCTTCCATACGCAATGTTTGGCGTAGGCCTCGGCCTCGGATGATTTGATCCCTTGGAAGAACGGAATTCCTTCGAGGGCGCTCATCTAAGGGTTCTCCCAATGCGGCCCGCATCATTGGCCGAATGACTGTGGGGGCGGACTCCAGTTGAAATGATAATTCACGCCCGCGCGGATTACGTGCAAAGCGCTCTCATTGCAGATGGACGCGGGATAAAAGGCCGCGAAGTCGGTCTGATATTGAGGATTATCGTGCGCCAGACGAACGTATAGATATTCCGCCTTGACCGACCAATTATCATTGATCGCATATTCAAGGCCGCCGCCAATCGCCCAGCCAGGAAGGGGCGCATTGTCGGCATTGACGCGCGTTCCGAAATTGCCAACCACGCCTTGCCCGACATAACTGTTGGGAGCGACGACGTTGCCGTAGGCCAATCCGCCGGAGCCATATGCCATAATATTATTCCATGCATATCCCAGCACAGCGCGATATGTGCCCAAATAGCCGCTTCCAGATCCCGAAGCGACCGCAACGCCATTGGAGCCGCCCCCTATTCCGCCGCGAAAACCAAAATCGCTTTCGAAGCCCACAAGGATATTCGGCGTCGCCTGCCAGTTGTAACCGAGTGTCAGACCGCCAGAGAACGCCGCGCCATCGAGTGGAATCGGGTCGGCGAATTTGGTGCTGCCGATTGACGACCCGCCCGTGACGCCAATGTGGAAGCCCGTCCATTGCAAAGGCGGCTGTGCGGGCGGCGCATCGCCTGGCAATGGAGTTCCGGGATCGCCGGGACGATTGTCGCTGCGGCGCGGGAGCTTGCAGCTATTGTCGAAGCTCCAGTCCTTCGATCCTAATTTCCTGGGGTCGGTGACGCCTCGGTTGGTGACGCTCACAAAGGTACAGGGAGAGTCCAGGGTCCGGCATTTACCCCCGGAAGCCTGACACACTTCAATTACGCCGCCATAGAGGACAGCGTCGGTGCGTCCCGACACCGCGCGCACGCCAAATGACGTTCCTCTTACGCCAATCGTTGCCGTCGGCGTATGAACTTCATAAGCTCCATGAGCGGCGGGCGCGCTGATGAAACGAAATACGCCCTTCGTAGCGCTGAAGACCGCGGGCCGCTCCCCGGAATAGACGAAATCGTCCAGCTTTACGCGGGAAACCGGACCAATTTGCACGTCGGTGCGATCTTTGAAAGTGAATCGTCCCGAACTGTCCGCCGCGGTCGTAATCACCTCATTCGCGTAAACGCCGTCGCCTACGTTGAGCTTCGTGACGCCCTCCGAGACCGCGCCACGCACGTCATTTTGAATCGCTGCGGCGCCGCCAATTCTCTCTTGTGCGAGTGAAGGCGCCCCGAGAATTAACAGCACGACCACGCCGAAGGGCGCTCGAAAGAAGAATGGGCGTCTACTCATAGAGTTATTCCAACGCGTGAGCCGGCGTCCAATAAACCGGCTATCCACCGACCCTACTGAGGCGCCGGGTGACAAGCGGCTTGGTTCTGCGCAGCGGCAATAGAATATCGACCGTCACAACATCCACAAAATAGCTTTCCTGTCGAGGTTTAGATTTCATCACCCGGAAAATTTCTGCACCGCATCCTGGACCAAGCATAGGCTCCCGGCATCTCGATGAAAATACAAACAACTGATATCTATGCAGAATATTGTTCACGGACGATAAGCGGACATATATCGACATTCCTTGTTGAAAGACGAACCTGGCCATCGTCGGCCCAATCTGGCTTGAGGTTAAGCAAACTGGCGCGCGGCCGTTTGCCTCTAAGGGGGGGACTCCTCGCAACCGCGCCAAAGAGTTCCTCTTCACCGCCCGCGCTGGTCCAGAAGCCGGCGATGCACTAAAATCGCCCCCGGTCCAGTCGATGAACGCCGATCAGAAGACCATCCGTTCCGCCGCAATCAGCCCAGCGCATGTCGTCACATTAAGCGCTTCCCGACAAACCGAAGGGTGAGCAGTGATTCCCTGGACCTTGCTCGACACCGTGCAAATTATTGGCGGCGATGGCGAACTCCGGCTCAAACGTCGCGGTTCTGAATTTTCGATCATGCTTGGAAATATCGAACTGATGAACAGTCGCCTCAGCGGCTCGGAGGAGGCGCTCGCCATTCTTTCTTGCGAGCGAATTAGTGCCTGTTCGCAGCCGCGCATCCTCATTGGAGGGCTGGGGATGGGCTTCACGCTGCGCGCCGCGCTTGCCGTCCTTGATGAGAGGGCGCGGATCGTTGTCGCCGAATTCATTCCGGCGGTCGTGCGCTGGGCTCGCGGTCCGATGGCGGAAGTTTTCGGCGCGAGCCTAAAAGACCACCGCGTTGCGATAGAGGAAGCGGACGTCGGACACCTGATCCGCTGCAGCCGCTCGACTTATGACGCGATCATTCTCGACGTCGATAATGGCCCGGAGGGCCTTACTCGTAAAGCGAATGACAGACTTTATGACGCCCAGGGATTGACGTCCGCCCGATTGGCGTTGCGCCCCGGCGGCGTATTGGCCGTGTGGTCATCGGGTCCGGATCGAAATTTCGCATCGCGCCTTCGCAGGGCTGGGTTCCGCGTGGATGAGATCAAGACGCGAGCCAATGGAAATCGCGGCGGTGCGCGGCACGTCATCTGGATCGCAGAGCGCATCGATTAGGCGATCGGCTGTGCTTGCAGGTCGGTCGTGAGACCCTTGAGACCGCTGCCGCATCTCATGCCGCGGCGCCGCCCCGGCCAGCTCCGCGAGGCGCGCCACAATGAAACAACCGGCGACGGAATTGGCGAGCTATGGATCGCCGACGACGCCAGCCAATCGGCAGCGTTTACGCAAAATATACGCAATGCGTGTCCTTTGATTTCCAACAAACGCATCATCAAGCCGCGCGCTGGCGCGGCGTATCGGCGGAGCCGGCATGAACGATAAATCTTCGCCTCTCGCCCTAAGAATTCGCGGGCTCGCCAAATCCTTTGACCGCCCGGCGGTGGATGGGCTTGATCTGTGCGTCCCCGCTGGAGAATTCTATACGTTGCTCGGCCCCAACGGCGCAGGCAAGACGACCACCATGCGCATGGTCGCCGGCCTGCTTCCGCCCGATCGTGGATCAATCTCAATCTTTGGCGTCGACGCTCTGGCCGATCCCATCGGCGCCAAGCGCATCATGGCCTGGGTTTCGGACGAGCCGATGCTCTACGATCAGTTAACGCCGATGGAATATCTCGGCTTCGTCGCGGGGCTGTGGGGCGTCGACACGAAACTCGCCGAGGCGCGGGCGAGCGAGTTGCTGTCCTGGCTCGGGCTTTCTCCCCACGCCGATGAGCGTTGCGGGGGCTTCTCCAAGGGCATGCGGCAAAAACTGGCCCTCGCCGGCGCGCTCGTGCACGACCCCAAATTCATCATCCTTGATGAACCCTTCACCGGCCTCGACGCGGGGTCTTCGCGCATTGTCAAGGACGTCCTGCGCGAGCGCGTGCGAGAGGGCTGCTCGGTGATCATGACGACGCATATTCTGGAGGTCGCCGAGCGCATGGCCGATCGCATCGGCGTCATGTCCAATGGCAGACTCATCGCCGATGGCCGACTCGACGAACTGCGGCTTCGCGCCGGCTCCGGCGACGCCAGTCTCGAGGACACCTTCCTTGCGCTCGTCGCGCAAGACAGGATCGCGGCATGAGCGCGCCCGGCTCCTTTGGCTGGTTTGCATCGCATGAAGCGCGACTGGCCTGGCGCGACTGGGCCTGGCTGATGACGCGCGGGAAGCGCCGACGCGGCGGCGCTGCGGGCTTTGGCTTTCTCGGATTTTTCCTCTTCGCGCATGGCTTCGCCTATCTGGTTCTGTCGCATTCGATGCGCCTCGGCGGCGAGAACGACACCCACGAACGCGTGATCATCACGGCGATGCTGGCTCTGGCCTTCTCCGCCATGCTGTCGCAAGCGATGGAATCGGTGACGCGCGCCTTTTACGCGCGCGGCGATCTGGAATTGATCCTGACTTCCCCGGCCACGACTTCACGCCTGTTCGCGGTGCGGATAGCCGCGATAGCCGCGACCAATTTGTCCATGTTCCTGCTGTTCGCCGCGCCGTTCATCAACGTGCAGGCCTGGCTTGGCGGCATGCGCTGGCTATGCGCCTACCCGGTGGTGATGGCCCTGTCGGCGCTCGCGGTCGCCGTCGCAATATTGATCGCAGGCGCGCTCTTCAGCGTCATTGGCGCGAAGCGCACGCGCTCCATCTCGCAAGTCATCGCCGCATTGATCGGCGCGGCCTTCGCCATCGGTCTTCAGTTCGCCGCGATCGTATCGTTCGGCACGATGACCGTTCCCCGCTTCGCCGTGCTGGACAAGCTGGCGCTTGACCCGGACGACCCGGTTCTATGGCCGGCCCGCGCCGTTATCGGCGAGCCCTCGGCGCTCGCTTTTCTCATAGGACTGGGAGCGGCAGCCCTGGCGGCGGCTATCGGCTTTTTCGCGCCGCGTTTTGGCCAGCTGGCTCTAGCGGCCGGCAGCGTGCCGCATGGCGTCAGGAAAAAGAGTCGGAGAGAGGCGCGCTTTCGCGGCGCCACACCCGCGCAAGCGCTGCGCCGGAAAGAGTGGTCCCTGCTGATTCGCGATCCCTGGCTGATGTCGCAAACGCTGATGCAACTGCTCTACCTGTTGCCCGCCGCCTTCCTCCTCTGGCGCAGTTTCTTCAGCGATGGCGGCGTCGCGACTTTCCTGTCGCCGATACTGATCATGGCGGCCGGGCAGTTGGGCGGCGGCCTGGCCTGGCTCGCGGTGTCCGGGGAAGACGCGCCAGAACTCATCGCCACGGCGCCGGTTCCTAGCAACAATGTCCTGCGCGCCAAGACCGAAGCGGTGTTGTCCGGGGTCGCCATTGTTTTCGTCCCCCTGGTTCTGTTGCTCGCAGCCATCGCGCCTTTCGCCGCGATGGTCTCTCTCGTTGGAGTCACGGTGGCGGCAGGTTCGGCTACAGCGATTCAATATTGGTTTCGCGCCCAGGCCAAGCGCAGTCATTTTCGTAGACGCCAAACCTCGTCGCGCGTCGCGACATTCGCCGAGGCGCTGTCCTCGAACGGATGGGCGGGCGTCGGCGCCATGGCGGCCTCGGGAACATGGCTCTCCGTGATCCCCGGAGTCATTGTTGTCGCGATGCTGGCGGGCGTCTGGTGGATCAGCCCTTCGAGAAGTTCGGTTCCCGGCTGATGCTGACTCGCGGTAGAAAGGTGAGGCGGCGCGGCGGGAGACAGATCATCCGCCGCACTACGCATCAGCACTTCGACAGCGACACGCCACGGCTTGTGCAGGAGAGCGGAAAACTCGGGTACCAGGTCTGTCGTGGCCCCTGCGAGGCTCTTGAGGAGGTTACGTTGCCTACCCCGGTTTGGAAGATCGGCACAGTATAGCCTTCGATGCCCCCCTTAAGAACGTTAACAGGGCCATAATTCATGAACGTTCCATTGTCGGCAGGCGAACTTATCTGCATTTGCTGGTTGAGCGCAAAGCCGCAAGGAGTTTTCTTGACGCATCGGTAATATTCCACGGAGCACGCATTATCATTGGTCCCATAGCCAACGCCGTCGGGCCCCCATGTATTTCCTGATTGGACCTTCCAGGGTTGGGTGGCGGAAAGGGTGGCCATCCCGAACGTGCCGTCAAAGCAGGAGTCCGTGTCGGTCGTGCCGGCAGCATGCGTCTCCCGAACAAACTCACCAGAAAAATCGAAATTGGGATCATCAGAGGGCGGCGTGAGGGTCTGCTTCCACAAGCCCCTTGCCTGATCCCAGCCCGTAAACTCCGTCTTCTCGCCCACTGGACGTACAATGGGCACCGTAGGACGGCCGGTCAAATAGGGATTGTAAATGCCGTCCGACGAATGCCAATTGCCGTGAAAGTAATCCGCAGCGCCGCCGGGAGGCCCGCCGGGAGCGGAATGATTATTATGCGCCGTCCGTTTGTAAAAGAGAGCGGAAGCGGTAACCTGCAGCCCTGCGCAGGCGCTGGAGCCGCCTATCGTGACAGTCACCGTGCCGAAGGTAACTTCGCCGTTTTGTGGCTGAGTGTCGAGAGTGAAACTGCCTGGGGGCACAGCCGTGCAACCAATTATGTTATACTCGGCATATGCAACTATGGGATTCGAAGTGTATCTCTTCAACAAAAGCTCGCCGTAGGAGGCAATCTGGTACGTTGGAGCCTTATCGTCAGCCTGACAAAGCTGCGGCCAGGAGAATATCGCTGTCGCCAAGAGCAGGACGGCGCGAGTAGCTACACTCATCATCAATCAGCCCCGATTTTGTGGCCTAACTTTTCGCATCTTGACGAAATCAGTCTCTTGAATCGCCATCGAGCACTTGGCTTCCGCGTCGCCAACTCGGCGCCTGCATAATGCGCAGGGCAATTCGTGCTACTGCTGGACCACAATATTTACTGACAGGTTGGTCCCATTAGGCGGCATTGGCCCTGTTATATAAATGCCAGAGCTGGATTGCGACGGCCCGGATACACCGTAAGCAAGAGTCCCCTGCGATGTGGCTGCGACGTTCCACAAATAATGAACGACCATAGTGCAGATCGCCTGGGACCCATTCACATTCGCACTTGTATAAGCGTTTTCGGACGGGTGATTGACATCGTCGCTTATCAACGAAAGGTTGCAATTAACGCTAGATCCGGCTGGCGGCGCCTCCGCAAAATTTACCGTTATTTTTGCGTTCAGGACGCCCCCAAACTGCGCCGCCCATGCGCTCGAACTAATTATCGCCGCTACAGCGGTCGCGCATACAGCCTGTCGAGGATTTAGTCTTAATTTGTTCTGCTTGCAGCTAAGAGAAGGCCAATTGCCCTTTGACTGAATTTGCATTGTTTAGCCCCCACCAGCAGGAACAATATGCGCAATCTTCCGCCACCGATTATACGAGCATTGTGGAATGCCGCGCCCGCATGCGCAGGCCCGCCAATCAGAACCGCGTGGTTGAAGCGTTTCGCCGATAACGCTTAAGTTAAAGATTAGTTCCGCGCAAAGCCAGAATGTTGTTTCAGGCCAAGGAGAAGAGCTCGCGGACGAAGTCTGCTCGCGTTGACTCATTCACTCGCCGCCGCGCGCGGGATTGCATTGAGATGTGGCAGCTGTCCCGAGCCATGTCGGAGCGCCCAAAATGCTTTAAAGTTTGCAGGCGGCTTTCCTTTGGCGAGGTGATCGGCGAGACCAAAGTCGACGGCGGCCGCTGCTATATGCTCGCCCAAGCCACTCGTCAGCTACTGGATCAATCGACAACTCTCTCGGTGAAACCTTCCTCCACCAGCGACGCGCGCTGTCGGGGCGCACCGAGTGAGATGGACTAAGCATTTACGCGCCATCCTTCGCCCCGCTGCGTTCCTCCGAGCAAATTTCGCAACCAGAGAGCCGCGGAGGAGAGGATTTCCGCTCCATTGGCGTGCATGGGCGAGGGTGGAGATCTGCCTTTCCAACATCGCCTAAAAGGTCACCCGGCTCGTCTGGTTAAAAACGCGGACCACTGCGGCGGCATAGCCGCTGATCTTGCCGCCAAGGCGGGGCTTGCCTCCAATTCACCCTTCATGCTCGCGCCGAAAACCCCGGGCGCTCGCAAACAGTGCCTCGATGGTGTCAAAAGATTGGTTTTTCGAGCCGTCCGATAGGATCACTCCCTTCCCCGGATACCAACCACTTCAGGTATGAGATGTGTGTTCGCCGTACGTACAAACCGCAGTTAAGTCGTTGTACCAAAATGATTAATCCTTTTTCGTGCTGTTACAAATCGTTAATTTGCCGTTAACCTTGATTCTCATTCTGGCGAGGAAGGCTGCAATTTGCGGTTTTTGCAACCTCGCGGCGTGCATGGAACGAATTTTTAGTCGGCTTGCCGTTATGGGGAGGTCCAAGAAATGCGCATAAAAACCCCTGTCATTGAACGTCGCGCCGCAGCGCGGGCGAGCATCGCCATTGCCGTGGTCGCCAGCGGGCTTTGCTCTTCAGCAACGACGGCGGCAGCCCAGACCCCCCCCTGGACGCCGCCAAAATGGTTTCCGCCGGTGTGGAAGCACGCCCTTTCAATTCCTGTGCCCGCGTTCAAACCGTATCCCATCCCGGGGTTAGGAACGACGCCCCCCTCCGTTATTAATCAAGGCGAAACCGAGTACTGGGATTCAGCTGGCGCGATCGGTGGTTATTTCACAGGGAGCACAATACGTAATCCGGCCAGCAACGCTTTCTTCCAGTCGCTCGGGACGAATGGACGCACATGTTTCTCCTGTCATCAGCCGGCCAGCGGCATGAGCATCAGCACAAGCGCCCTTCAGCTCACATATTTATTCACCTTCGGCCAGGATCCGGTGTTCCAGCCGGTGGACGGAGCCAATTGTCCGAGTACGCCGAATAACCATAGCCTGTTGTTGGAGAAAGGGCTGTTCCGCATATTCCTGCCGATGCCGCCCAACCCCGAGTTTACATTGACCGTGGTAAGCGATCCAACTGGCTGCAACACCAATAGTAAATACAATATGGTCGTCGATCCCACGACTGGTCAGCCGGTGCAGCTCGTCTCCGTCTATCGCCGCCCTCGCATGGCGGCCAATCTGCCTTTCGCTTACACGACCAACGCTGCCTCCCCAACCGTTGCCAACAGCAACTGCCTCTCTGTCGATCCCTTTGGGCCCATTACCGGTCGACCGGGGTTTCTCATTAAAACAGGGACTGCAATTGTAACGCCTACGAAGTCAGTTACGCCGCCGTATGTTGAAGCTGGCTTGTGCACCAGCGGAAATATCATGTGGGACGGGCGAGAGCCCACGCTGGAAAGCCAGGCCATCGACGCCACGCTCGGTCATGCGCAGGCGATAAATCCGCCAACTGCGGACCAAGTCGCGCAAATGGTGGATTTCGAGAACGCTTTCTTCAGCGCTCAGTCCAGGGACATGTTGGGCGATCTCTTGTCGTCGGTCGCCAGCCTCTCCAGCCCCGCCACAGCGGCTGCCGGCCCCCAGTATATCGCGCAACTTCTGAACCCGCCGAGCCAGACTGGGTCTCCCGGCAACGCGCCAGGTCCGTTGACATTCTTCAACAATTGGAGCGCGCCTCAGAACAATTGGAGCGCGTCTCAGAAGGCGCTGCGGGCTTCCATTTACCGTGGACAGCAGATCTTTAATGGCGTTACTTTCCCCATTACCGATGTCGCGGGGCTCGACAATATACCGCTACAACTACCCCCTCCAGTTGGGGCTACGACCCTAGGCCAACTAGGCCTTTCTGGTCCCTGCTCGGTCTGCCATAGTCAGACTGCCGGGAACGACACTTTCTCGTACGCCCAGCATGACCTCGCCGTTGGCGGCACGCCACCTATTCCGGGCGCCGTCGTTGCGTCCGCGCCA
>Ga0182013_10004090_pt1 | contig 17762 bp, 21 predicted proteins | sample 612S2MmetaG_FD_120487 | JGI IMG/M metagenome (GOLD analysis project Ga0182013, IMG submission 120487) | Permafrost microbial communities from Stordalen Mire, Sweden - 612S2M metaG | ecosystem: Environmental > Terrestrial > Soil > Wetlands > Permafrost | place: Sweden: Stordalen | collected...
AAAGCGAACAATAATGTGGGGTAGCGCCTTATAGCTCTCTATCGTCATGCTATCGCCGATTTCGGGATGGTTCTCGTCGACGACACAAACAAAATCGTCATCAAACAATCTTCGCATCTTTAGCTCTCGTGCTGCAGCAGCCGCGTGAGAACCCGAGTAGCCGCCGCCTGCCAACTCAGCACCGCCGGGCGCAACTCCGGCAGCGCCGCCGGCCATTGATTCGGCCCTTGCAGCCGGGTCCATGCGGGCGCATCCGGCAAGCGGGCAAGCATCGGCTGCTCGGCGCCGATGTCGATTTGTTCACGCCAGTCTTGCCGCCCGCGCGTGCGCTCCCGGGCAATCCGCGTATAACCGCGAAAATGCGGCGACTTCACCATCTCCACTGCCAACTTGTCGGCCTCGGGCAAGGCAAAAAAATGCTTTGCGCAATTCATCAGACCGTCGAGCAACGCCGGCTCAATTTCATGGCCGGTGATATAAAAAAATCCCGCCTGTCGGGCGGCATCCCGCAGCTCCGAGAGAAACCCGGTTCGTTCTTTTATCTCGGCGGCGTCGAAACGGCCGAGATCGAGCAGTGGGATGGTGTTTTCGTAGTAAAGATCATTCATCCCTGTATGGATAGCTGAGTCGCTGCAATTCCACAACCGGTATCACTCAAAATGCCGGCCAAGATACCAACCGGTCTTGGACACACGCATTGCGCAATGCGGCAGTCAGTGATTGCATCGGCGCGAGACCGCGCCTGACGGCGGGCGATGACCCATTGGAAACACTCAAGGCAACTTGCGACGGAATATCCGGCTGTAAACGTAGACCCGAGCGTCCTTTAGGCTCGGACCTCGGCCATAGGTCTTGTACAAACCCTCGAACCGGATCATCGGCTCTCTGCTGCCCGCACCACCGCTGCCGAGGCGGCGGCCTCGACAACGCCAACCAGAACTCGCACAAATCAAGCACCTGATTGAAACTGACTGACCTAGTTCTCGCGGGCCGCTTGTGCCCCAGGCGCCCACGCACATGGGTTCTCGCTCGCCAAGAACGAGTTGATCCAATCTGCCGTCTCACTCGGACGCTCGAGAAACAAATAATGCCCCGTGCGCTCGAGCTCGAGAGTTCGGCCGCACGCGATCTGAAGCCGAAAACGCGCCTTTTCGAGCTCCTTCCACGGCACATAGACAGCCCGCGAAAAGGCGTCCCCCGCCGCCCGCAGCGCCGTCGATGCATCGGGGGGCACCTGATCCCCCGTCGTCGCGTCAGAATAGATTGCCAGCGCCGGCGCGCGGATGCGTCTGTAATCCGGATGATCCGCGAACATGCCGGCAGCCACCGCTGCGTCCACATCCTTGGGCGTACGGAACTTAAGACCACTCGGTCCTTGGTCGTATGACTGTCGAAGGTTCGCCTCGATCGCAGGCGAGCGTGATTTCAGCACTTGCTGCGTCCAGTCGATCAGGATGCGGAAAGTTACGAGTGCGCTCGGTGGCGGGTCGCGATCCCCAAGCGGATCCTTCTCGAAAACCCCCATGAGGGCCGACTTGTCCGTTGCCGCATCCAGGTAGACAAGTCGACGGACGAGATCCGGATCGGTCGTCGCGATGCGGGTGAGCTCGAGACCCGACATCGAGTGCCCGACCAGGTCCGCACGCCGCACGCCGACTGCCTTGAGAAATCCCTTCAAGTCGGCGGCAAGTGTGGCTCCGTCATACCCGCGGGGCGGCATGGAGGAATGGCCGAAACCTCGACGGGTAACCGCTATCACATGACGGTGCGTCGCGAGCAGCGGTGCCAACTCGTCGAAGATCCGGGCCGAGTCGTCGAGTCCCGCGAGCAGCACGAGATCGCCGCCATGCCCACCCCAATCGACGAAGTGAAGTGTGATCCCGTTTGCGAGGCACTGTGAGTCCAGGCCGACGCCTCTGGACTCGCACGAACTCGCAGGTGGATGCACGGCCGGTGTCGCCGACGCAGGGCCCCACAAAGCGGCTGCCGCAAGCGCGAGGCGGCACAGAATCAACGGTCGCCTGGACAGGCAGAATTGCTGGAACGGCAGCCTCGAAACCGAAAGGAAGTGAGAGATCATAGATGACCCAGTGGCAATCCAGACAAAATGATTCCCTGCGCGATCTCGGTCACGAGGCTCACCTGGCTAAAACGTCCTGGCGACAGACAATCCAAGCGTGCGCGGTTGGATGAACTGGAAGGCGTAAGGAATATCGGTTCCCAAGCCGCCCGCTAGAATCCCACGCCTGTCGGAAACGTTGTTCGCGAACAGACTGAAAGTCCAGGTGTCGTATTTTACGCCGCCGCGCACATCCGATTTCGCATAGGCCGGGAACTCTTGTCGCGGAGCCGGCACGCCTGCGGAGCCCGTAAAAATGCCCTCGCGATTGCCTACATAGCTCACAGCGCCCCCGACAAAACCGGTCGCTTCGCCCGAGAGGGGAAAGTCCTGCTCCAATGAGAAATTTCCGGAAAAACGGCTGCTGTAGGGCAGCCGGTCGCCCGCTACTCCGTACGCCGCGGTATCGGAAGGAAACGCTTGCGTCAGCGCGGCATCGTCCCAAGTGACCCAGGCTCCGATCGTCAGGCCTTGTAGCGGTCTTGACTCAACCGACACCTCCAAGCCCTGACTTTTGGCGTGACCTCCATTGGCGTAGAAGGTTTCTTCGGTGGCCGGATCAACCAGGTAGAGTTGAATGTTCCGCCAGTCTATGTAGTAGAGCGAGACGTCGAAAGAAAAGGCATGGCCAAGCGCATCCCCTTTGACACCGATCTCGTAATTCTGCGTGCTGTCGGGTTTGTATGCGAGCGGTGCGCCCGGCACGTTGTAGTTCGGTCCGCCTGGCCGATAGCCTGATGCCAGCCTCGCATACACCATCAGATCGTCGGACACCTTGAATCGCGGTGTCACCAGATACGTGGCGGAGCTGTCACTCGTGTCGACCTGGGTGTAGTTGACTGGAGATGGTAGCCCCAAAAACACGGGATCGTACACACCCGTAGTAGTTTCGTTCAGGGTTTGCCTGTTGTGACTTTCACGGCCGCCGATTTGAACATCGAAGCGATCGGTAAAGTGATAAGTGAGGTCAGCGAATGCGGCGTATTCGAGATATGTGTTCGGAATCGAATACACCGCCCAGGTGCCAACCTGCTTCCCCGTGGTAGGCACCGTCGCAACCAAATCTTCCACGTAGTGAGAGGTTTCATGATCGAAAAATACTCCGACTGTCCAGTCGATACTTTTCCCTATTGAACTTGCAAGTCGCAGCTCCTCTGTAAAGCGCCTGACGTTGTCGAATTCTTCGATTGGAGTGCCCGCGACACCGAACTGTTTTTGGGTATAGCTGCCGAAGCTATAGGTGTAATCGTCCGAGTCGTAGTACCGCTTGACGTTATATCCGCTGACACTCGTCAGATCGACGCTTCCAAGTTTGTCCTTGAGCGTCAGCGCATATGCCTCGAGTGTCTTGCTGCTGGCACCTGTTCCTGCTACGTTATTTTGCTGAAAATCTCCCAAAGGTGGTCCCGCGTAGCCGTTCGTCGGCACGTCGGCCAGGGACAAACCGAACGCCTTGTTGTACTGAACCAGCGTGGCGAACTTCGCAGAAAAATCCTCGGCAGGCCGCCACAGCGCGGAAAACATACCGCCGGAAGCATCGACCCGGTTGATACCATTTTGCCCGGTCAGAATATTGTCGATATAGCCGGGGTCTATTCGCGTGAATGCGCTGACGCGAACGGCCAGCGTGTCGCTGAGAGGCACATTGACTGCGCCACGCACGCTGTACCCCAACCCGGTGCCGTTGTCTACGCTGCTGAGTCCCGCCGACACCCGCCCACTGACAGCGTCGGTTGACGGGTCCACGGTCACGTACTTAAGAAGACCGCCGAGGCTGCTGGCGCCATAGAGTGTGCCCTGCGGACCGCGTAGCACTTCAATGCGAGATAGATCGCTGGGGTCGACGTCTGGGACCTCCTCGCCATTCGCGATTGCCGTCGAAGATCCGTACGGGACATCATCGACGATCACGGCGACGGTCGGATTTGTATAGCCACCCGTCGTAAGACCTCGAATGGCCAAAAAGGGCCAGCCAAAGTCCGAAGTCGTCATGCTCAGCCCCGGTACGCTCGCATAATAGTCTTCGAGTCGCAGAGAGTTTTGCTGAACGAGCGTCTCGGCGCTGATCGCCGTCACGGGCACCGGTACGTCCTGCAGGCGTTCGGAGCGCTTTTGCGCGGTGACGATGATCTCCTCGATCCCGGCTCTGGCTTGACCGCTTCCGTCGAGCGCCGATGGCGACGGGTCGGCCGTTATGATTTGCGCACCCCTCAGGGAAGCTGTCAGCACGCCGGACGCCGTATTTGAATTGAACGACGTGTGTGGCGGCTGCGCCGCGGTCACTGTGTACGTCGTGCCGTCTTTGGAGGTCGCACTGAGTCCGGTATCCCTTAGGAGAATGGCCAGTGCCTCGGATACAGTATGCGACCCCGTGACGGCGGCGATCCGCTTACCGCGTACCAGCGGCTCAGAGACCAAGATCTGAATCCCCGCCTGCCGGGCGAACTCTGGAATTCCAGTCGTCGCGGATTGCGCCGGAACGTTGAAGTTCTTCGCTTGGACCTGACTCTGGCCTCGGGCGGGCTGGGTAACCGCCAGCGCCAATAGAACGACCAAGATGGACATGCTGGCCATCCAGCGAAGCGCGTTACCTATCATTTACATCCCCCAAACGGCTTGCATGATGCGTCCGTATGAAGGAGAGATGAATGGGGCGTGACTTTCCGTGCAGGGCCTCGAGAAAAGATCATTGCCGATCGGCACGAGAGAGGCGGATGGTGTCGCCCTCTTCATCGACTTTAGCCCCAAGGGTCGTGGCGACCGCCCCCGCAAAGGTCTGGGGGTCCGTCGCCCGAAACTGCCCCACGAGCTTCTCCGCGGCTAGACCGGGATCTGAAATGACGATTTTTCTGGCGTTGTAGCGATTGAACTGCGCGACAGCTTCATCGAGCGTTTCGCCTTCTAGGACGATCTGACCTTCCCGCCAAGCAAGCGAGCGCTCTATATCCTCGGAGGCCGGAATCGGCTTTGGTGGTTCGTACTCCGCGACGTAAGCCTTCGAGCCCGCAGCAACCTGCACCCGCCGGTCCTCCTCCCCGATCGTCCACGTCTCGACCACGCCCTCAGTAACTTGCACGTCAGCACCGTCATCGTGACGGCGCACGGAAAACGCCGTGCCCACTGCGCGCACCCGAATTCGGCCGGCGCTTACGATGAATGGCCTCTTCTTGTCGTGGGCCACCCGGAACCACGCCTCACCGCGAGTGAGCGTCACTTCTCTCACGTTGGAATGCATCGCGACTTCGACCGCGCTCTGCGTATTGATGGCGACGACGGATCCGTCCGACAGCGGGACCTGGCGAATTTCCCCGAGACCCGTGTGATAGCGATGCGGTGAGGTCATCAGAATCGCCGCGCCCACCAAGCTTGCCGCAAGAGCCGCACCGGCGGAGATTAGCTTCCGGCGAATCCAGATCGCTCGTGGCTTAGGCTTTGGTATAACACCCGCCAGTGCACGGCCGCGATCGATGAAACTCAAGGCCGCTTCCGCGCGCAATAGCGCGCCCTTGCGGCGAGGGTCTGCGTCCAGCCATCGACGCAAGCCTTCGTCCGTCTCGGCATCGATCGACCCACCGTCGATCCGTGTCGCCCACTCGGCCGCTTGATCAGCGATCTCGCGTGCGCTCTCTCGAATGCTCACTGATCTCTCCTTCCGACATCTCAACACGTTCATCGCCTTCCAGGCCCTTCATGATCAACTTGAGTCCCCGAGTCGCCTGTTTTTCCACCGCAGCTTGGGTGATGCCGAGCATCCGGGCAATTTTCCGCTGAGATACGCCGTGGATGCGTCTCAAGACGAACACGCGTCGGCACTTGAGTGGCAGCCCCTCGATCAGCTGCTCCACCCGCTGTAACTCACGCGCCCCGGCCACCACTCGATCCATCGGGGGCGCCTCATCTACAATGGTTAGGGCACCTAAATCCGTGACATTGTCGATGTGCACAATCTTGGAGCGCCGCACTTGCTCAAGCACAATGTTACGCGTCGTCTGAAATAGATACGCCCTACCATTCCCGACGTGCGCGATGTCCTCCATCGCAGCCAGTCGGCAGTACGCCTCCTGAATCACGTCGTCGATATCCTGACGGCGACCGGTCCAACGCTTGAGCCACGCACGCACCGCCGCCTCATGCGGCAAGACGTGGCTGCCGACCCACGCGGCGATGTCCTTCCGAGATTGCCCCACCTCTCCCCCTCGCGACAGAGCCGCCCCCTAGACACTACGATGAATGAGCGAAGGGAATCCGTCACCGGATTTGAATATATTTTGAGTGTAGAGGTCAGCCATGGATTCGAGACCAGGACAAACGGAATCGCTGCTGGGCTTGGAGGCGAATATCGACGGCTGTTCCTTGCAGCGGTTGAACGACACCGAGAACGTCTTTTACAGGAATACGAAGCGGACCATGCTGCGTTCAGGCGCCGGCCCGGTGTGCCCGCACCGCCGCAGCCTGTTGCCAATGACAGCGCGTCGGATGGTGGGCCCGGCAGCCACTCCACTAACCCAACCGCCCGCCTAGTCCGGCTTCAGGACAGTCAGTTCAGCGTTGCCCAAAAGTCGTCTAAAGCCCTTGTCGAAGGTTACTAAGTGACTGCCGATCGTCCTCACCGCGGCCGCAATCCATGCGTCGGTGATGGCGTTCACCGCAAGCCCTAAATCGCAGCTCAGCTGACGCAGGGTCGGCCATTCACGCCCCACTTCAGGCATTTCAACACCGGGAATGACCAGCAGTGAATCGACAAACGCGACAGCCGCGGCGATGGGCATCGGCGATGCAAAAAGTTTCGGATTGGTGGCTAAGCGCAAAAATCCCGCGGTGACCATGGGCAATAGCTCGATGCTTCCTCCCGTCTCGCAGCGGACGATGGCCTGCTCCAACCAACTGAGCGCCGGCCTATGCTGCGGATGGTCGGCACGAGAAGCCGCGAGAAGGACATTCAGATCAGGCGTCATCGTCCGCCGCGTCCAATAGCGAGCGATTCGACAGCGGATCGATTCCAGAGATCAGGCCGCCCTTTCCTCCGTAGACTGCCAGTGCCACGCGAGACGACCGTTTGCCGAAGCCCGCGCGGCGTAACCGCAGCCTCAATCCTTCTTCTATCAAGGATGTGAGGCTCTTGCGCTCGCGGGCTGAAAGCGCCTTTGCTTTCACCAGGAGCTCATCGTCAATGTCCAGGGTGGTCTTCATTTTTCGAGTATACAGAATTCTGTACGGGCCGCAAAGCAACGTGGATCGGGGTTGGCATGAGCAGCTCGATTGCATTTGGTGGCGCGAGCCGGACTCGAACCGGCGGCGATTGTCGGATCTAGCGAAGTCGTTGCGACGGCTATTTTCCCGCTATATCCAGCCACTTTGGGCCCTCGCTTTTGGGGTTCTTCAAAAGGCCCCAAAAAAGGCCCCACAAAGCGCGCGGCTGTACGCGATTGACCTCGGACGTCCACGGACCATGAAACGCTGCTTTTCCATTGGTTTTCCCGGGGTTACTTGCTTTTTCTCAGGCATCCCGGACGTCAGCGGAAGTCCCGGGAAGTCTGCGGAAGTGGGACGGCTGGCCACCACATCCACGCTCTAAGCGCTTGTTTGTGCGGAGAAAATATTTTCTTGTTCAATTCGAGGGCCCGAAACAGGGCCTGAAAAGAGACGGATTTCTCTGAACATCTTTGGACGCACCGGGATCGAAGGCTCGGGATCATTGAGGGTGAATCGCGTCCCAAGACACGGGGATTATCCAGCAATTTATTGTAATTTTCGACATTTCCCGGCCGCCCTTTGAGATGGTATAATGGCCCCGTGTGGAAGGCCATTTGGCTCAAGGTAATAATCCGATGGAATCCGCCTTTGTCTTAGCTGAAAAGCCCCTGTTAGAGATTCTTACTCAAGTTCGCAACGGCTTGCCGGCGTCCATGTTCGAGCAGGTTGCCTCAGCATTGGGTCTTTCCACCAGCACGTTGGCTGCAAAGTTGGGAATTGCCCGTCGCACTGTGACCCGCAAGCGAGGCAACGGCGCGCCCCTGTCCAGCGAGACCTCGGAGAAACTGCTGCGGGCCGCGCGGGTGCGCAATCTCGGCCGCGCACTGTTTACGACCGACGCAGCGGTATCGGAGTGGTTATCGAAGCCCGAGCAGGCCTTGGGCAATATGGCGCCCCTCGATTTATTGGATACCGACTTCGGCGCCCGTGAAGTGGAAAATCTGCTTCGCGCGTTGGCTTACGGCCAGTTCGTCTAACCCGCATGCGGGTCTTCCGCATCGGGGCGGCGGTCTTTACACGAACCCGGAAAGAGGCCTTCAGCGGTCAGGGCGGCGTTTACGCCTCGGCCCGCTGGCACAGCGCCGGCCGTCCAATCGTTTACACGGCACAATCTCTCTCCCTCGCCGCGTTGGAGATTCTGGTCCGCCTCAAACAGACCAATGACATTCAACCTTTTTATGCTTATTCGATGGAAATCCCTGACCACCTCATTCTGACGCCCAAGTCTTTGCCGGTACGCTGGAAGAGCCGGATCGCGGTCAGTCGAGCATTTGGCGATGCATGGCTCAAGACGAACAATTTACCGGCACTGCGGGTGCCCACCGTGATCACTCCCGGCGAATGGAATGTTCTCGTGAATCCCCTCCATCCGCAGTTCTCGCTGAAATGGATCGTGACGGGTCCCGACGCCTACACGTTCGACGCGCGACTGCTGCCGGTGAAGAAAGGGATTCGGTCTCGAAGAACGCCGCGGGATCAATGACACCCGACTGGCGTAATAACATATCGTTGGGAGATGGTCGAAGCTACCACCATTGGCACGGCTACATCGACTCGCCCTTGAACGCCCCGGCATTTCCGGAGACTCTCACGTGTGAGTCACGCCGCCATCTAGGAAATCGACGACCATGTTTGAATCAATTTCGTTGAATAATTCATCCGGGTACGGTCCGATCATTGACATCGGCTTCCTGATCGAGTGCCTTATATATTATGATCGAGTCGTGATTGTGGGCGAGGTGAAGACACTAAATCACTTGCTTGCGGAGCTAGGGTGTTCCCACCTACTAGAACTCCTGCTTTCCAAAAAGCTAGAGTTTCGCTACGAGAGACAGCGATGCGCCGTCGCTTCGCGTCAGCCCCTAAGGAAACTCTGATTTACCGGTAGAGTCTGATACATCAACGACAACCACGCGAGCGGGATGATGAAGCAGCAGACACTGACTGGATTTGAGCGATATGCGAAGACGACGCGACGTGCGCAGTTTCTCGCGGACATGCAAGTGATCGTGCCCTGGGCGGAGTTGAACGCGGTGGTTGAGCCGTTTTATCCGAAGATCAGCGAAGCGGGCGGTCGACCGCCGTTGCCGCTGGAGCGGATGCTGCGGGTGTATTTTCTGCAGCTGTGGTTCAACCTGTCGGACCCGGCGGTGGAGGAAGCGCTGTACGAGTCGGCCTCGATGCGCAACTTCGCCGGCATCGATCTGGGGGTGGAGGCTGCGCCCGATGAGACGACGGTGTGCAAGTTTCGCCATCTGCTGGCGAAGAACAAACTGGGGAAGAAGCTGCTGACGAGCGTGAACGAGCACCTCAGGCGCAGCGGCATAAAGATCACGACCGGGACGATTGTCGATGCGACGATTATCGGGGCGCCGAGTTCGACGAAGAATAAAGACGGCAAGCGCGACCCCGAGATGCATCAGACCGCGAAGGGGAAACAATGGTACTTCGGGATGAAAGCGCACATCGGCGTCGATAGCCGGACGAAGCTGGTGCACACGGTGCTCGCCTCGGCGGCGAATGTGGCCGATTGCCTCGCGCTGCAGTACTTGCTGCACGGCAAAGAGGGGCGAGTCTGGGGTGATCAAGCGTACCGCGGTCAGAAGGCCGCGATCCGCGCCGGGGCGCCCCGAGCGAAGGACTTTACCAACCAACGATATCGGTGGGGCAAACGCATTGATGAGTCGGTCAAGGCGACCAACCGCCGCAAGTCCAGCGTGCGCGCCAAGGTCGAGCATGTGTTTGGGGTGATCAAGCGGGTCTTCGGCTTTCAGAAGGTGTGTTACCGAGGCCTGGCGAAGAATCTGCACCGACTGGAGGTCAGCGCAGCGCTGGCGAATCTGTTCTTGTCGCGCCGGAGATTGCTCAATGCGTAGGGAAGGTGTCGGTGAAAGACGCCAAATTTGGATCTCCGAGACGGCAACACCGAAAATTCCCGCGGAAACGCGCGGCGACGCCGACCTCGATCGAAATCCCGGTGATATTCCTGTCTTCATACCCAGTTTTTCAGACCTTCCCTAGGCATCGGGCGCCTCCCAGGACTTGGAATTCGCGGTGAGCATGTCTTGGACCATCTCGCGGATTTGTTTCAGCGCCGGCAAAAGCTTCAAGACGTTCTCTTGGAGCGAGGGCTCGAGTCCCGGGGTCGAGCCCTCGCGTGAGGCCAGTTGCGTCATGGCGCCCCGAATGCCGGCGAGGTCGTTCACGACGCGCTTGAGCTCTTGGAACTCGCCGTAAGGCATCGGCGGGTCCGCTCGCAAGTGCGCCCGCAGGACATGCGCGACATAGCCCGATGCCGTAACGCCGCGGGCCTGGGCGCGGGATTCGAGGCGTGCCGCGTCGAGGCCCATCAGGCGCACCGTGTACTTCTCAGCAGGCGCCTTGCCGGCCGCAGCTTCCTCGAGGAGCCGCTTGACCTTGGCTTCGGGATTTTCGATCAGCGCGCGATGCACGAGTCTTGCCAGCAGTCTCGAAGAGGACACGCCCTGGGCCGCTGCGAGTTCTGAAAAGCGCTGGCGTTGATCGGGTTCAACGGAGGTGAGCAGTCTCGCGGAGGCAGTCATGGCGACAATTCCTTGTGCGCTGATTCAAGTGCTGGTTGATTCACACTGATTCATTTTGCTGGCGCCAGCCTATCCTGCCCTCCAAATCCCGCCCTCCAAATCCCGCAACCCAAAATGCCAGCACGAAAAACGCGCACTGCGAGAGTTCGGCGGCCGGACTTTTTTGACGTCTTCACCATGTGAGAAGTCTTTCCGGCGAAAGCTTCTCGCCCGCAACTCAAGTGGCGATCGGAGCGATCACCGATCAGGCCGCGGAATAAGTGACGGAAGCCCACAACGACAAGAAAAGTTCGGCCGCCGAACTCTGCCGCCACAAACAATCCTGCCAAGAATTCCCCTTCCCATTTTCAGAAAGAACGCGACAATGTGGATCCGGGCCAGTTCGCTGAAGCGGATTGATTTCGACGGCTCACCTGATCGATAGACACGAGGACGCTATGCAAGACCGCGCGCTGTACTCGATCCAAGCATCCCGAAAACTCCTGGGTGGTATTTCGCGAAATACCATCTACCAGCTTCTGCGCACGGGGCGCCTCGCCAGTGTGGTCATCGGGAGTCGCAGGTTCATATCGGCCGAAGCGATTGCGGATCTGATCGAGCGATCGACCACCACGGAAAGCCCTTCGCGAGCGACGGTGCGTCGTTCCAAGTCTCCAAGGCAGATCACGCTGCCCCTTCTGTCACCTTCCTCTGTTCGCGCTCGTATCGGGCGCAGTCAAAGCTAAGTTTTTATTAATTTCTGGGCACTTCGGAAGCGGCTCGGAGGATCGGAAGCGCAAACTCGGCAACCCGCTTTCCCAGATCCCTGGCCGAATCCGACGTCGTCGCTAGCCGTGCCCGCCGAGCGAAGGCTCTGACCTGGGCGTCCCGCCCGGGCTGCGCCCAGAACTCCGGCGTCAACCCGATCGGCGGCTCGGCCGGGATTGGCGTGCCGCGTCGGTGGAACGTGCGACGTACGGCTTCGACCAGTGCTGGCCGATCGAAGCGCTCGGTGCGGGCCAGGTAATCGATGTCGAAGAAATCCTTGATGCGGCTGTTGCGGATCCCAAGCGAGACGATCGCCTCGAGCTTCTCGGCAATCACGGTTTCCGGTCGATAGGCACGGATCAGCGGTGCGGGATCGCCCAGCGCAACGGGATACTCCATCTCTTCGGCTTGTGGCCAAACGGCATCGCCGAACCCGATGTCCACCTGCAGGCGCTCGCGGATCGTGCCGAGTCGAGCATCGAACACGACTCTGACGCCCGAATATTCGTCCTGCGCGCGGATGGGCTCGACATCGAGGCTCGAAGAGTCGAACCGGATCCCATCGTCTTCGACGTCGGTGCTGCAAATGGCGGCGATATCGCGGCTTACGGACTCCGTGTCGCTACTGCCATGTGCGAGCAGATCGAGGTCCAGGGTCGACCGGTATGGCTGATCCGCCCACAGCCGCAGGAGCATCGCTCCTTTGAGCACGAATCGCTCGCGCACCGGTGAGCGGCCGAGCCGGTACAAGAAGCGCTCAAAGAGGTAGTTTCGAAGCGTGATCTGAAAGTCCTCGCCGCGTTGGCGGGCGAGGTTGAGCAGGCGTGCTCGCACAGAAGCCGCGCGATCTCGTGTTCCCTTGCTTTTCAACCCGCCGCTTCCAGATAGGGTCGCATCACGTTCGACACGCGGCAGACCTTCGCGAAACGCCACAGCGCATCGGTGCCGCGCGGATGCTGCTTGAGGTAATCCTTCAGCGCCTCCACGGCGATCTCAGCTCCGATCTTGTTGCGGTACTTGAAGCAATCGGCCACGGTTTTAGCCGGCGAATAAATTCGCACCGGCACGCCGTCGATCTTGTGCGTTTCCGCGCCTTCTGTCAGCGCAGCACCGGAGAAATAGACCGTTCGCACCGGAAATGGCGTGTTCCGAGGCCTCCAGGCATGGACACCGAGCGCAATCCAAACTTCCGGAGGCGCTTGCGTCGTCAGCCGATGAAACTTGAGCGCGCTGAGCAGGCATACGATGCCCCTAGGAACCGCCCGTGCGACCTCGGCCAGGCTCCGCTGCGCCGACATCGGCGCGTCCGGATCGGCATAGAGGCCGCGCGCCACGCGCACCAGGTCGCCGCGATCCGCCAGTCGTTGCACGTACTCCCGTGGCAGCCCGAGCCGAGTCAGGTCGCGAGGCCTTGCAACGCCGAGGCGCCTCACCGCTTCGAGTGTTTTTCTTTCCAGGGCATCGTTCATGGCTTGGCTCCGTCTCAATTACTAGGTATTTAATCATATCTACCTAGGAATTGAAACAAACCTGGATCAGCGATAAAGGGCAGCGAGGGATCGAACGGGACGAGGGCGAACACCCCGAGCGAGCGTCTCATGATCGCAGAAATTTTTCCGTACGATTTCCGTACAGACAGGACGATTATAAGGGCAAGTGGTTGATTTAATGGTGGGACGGCTGGGACTCACGCCTATCCATTTTTAAGGCAATTAAAGGCTTTTTTCTGTTTAGTTGAATAAACATACCCCAACCCATACCCCAACAGAGTTGATCGCCTAGTTTCAATCAACCGTCTCTTAATTCTTACAAACCACCCGCTGGTTGAACTGGCTTCCATACCGAAAACACATATGGCGGTTCTGGATGAGGTAGCCCTCGCTTTTCTCCTACCATGATCACCGGAATATCTGCCGGCAAATCGGGTAACGGCAAATTCTTGCGGACGCCAAAATTAAAATAAAGACCGGCCTTCCTAAACGCATCTATTAGCGGCTCCCTTTTCACATTCTCTACCGAGTCGCGAAAAACAATATACAAATCCGTCCAACTCAGCCGCCCTCTTGGAGGAAATATTTTCACGGCAATTCCACCTTCAAACAAAGTCTTCCCAAGCTGACTCGCGAAACCAACAAATTAGGCGGCACGTATCGAAGTGATCGTGCACTTATCGATTTTTCCCCTGAGCGCCTGCAAGGCATCATAATGATCTTTTGTCAGTGCACGCGGCGCCAGTTGGACTTCTAGCCTAAAACGCGCAAGCTGAGCCTCCTCGGCCTTTTCGTTAGCTTCGCTAGCCTCGCTATTCGATCTACGTGTCAGTTCATCTTGGCAGGTGCCACCTCTGCGATGAAAGAGAATTTCACCTAACACTCCAGCGGCAACTGGGAAATCTGCGCCTTCAGATCCCCATCGTTCTAACGGAACCGTGCGCCAAGTCCAGATAGGCAATCACAACCTCTATTACCAATCCGATGACTACTAATGCCCCACAAGCTAGGGCCAGCGTGTCAAACCCCTAATAAGACGATTCCAGTTCTTCTTTGGAAGCGTTGACCACACTTCGACTATTCCTTATGCGCGGCAACTTCAAAAATCACAGCCTTAATTAGCTAGTAGAGACCGACACTTACAGCTATTGAAATGATCACTGACAGGACACGAGTGATCCTCAAAGACTTAATGTAGGGAAAATTGTAGAACATCAGACGGTCAGCGATGTACGTCGTGAAGTACATGAAAAACGCTATTAGCGAGATGGCAACCGCTGTCCCTACTACCCAGTTTTTAGACTTCTGATCGACATACATCAATGCGCCAGTAATCAAAACCCACTCGCACCAGTCGAACCAAGTCCGCGTACCGTCCCGCATCATCTTAATCTGCCAATTGAGTCCATTCCTCTGCAGTTTTCCTAGCCCTTAGATCGATAGGCATGCCTGTCCATAATCTCACACTGGCATTTTCACTTTTTTCTGATACTGGTTATTGTACAGTAGCCCAGTGAAAGACCGAAAATAGAGAAACGCTCCGATGAATTCGGCCAATATCAAAATCCTACTGCACCACGCGGAATAGGAAGTCCATTAAGTATGCTGCCCACGTAAATTTGGAATCTCGAATAAGGATATTTGGTTTATGGGTACGTATGAGGAAGAAGAAGCTGCTGAGCGAATTGCCACCGAAAAAAGAGAGCAAGAAGACCAGTGGAAAGAGCTTGTCAAAAGCATTCTTTCAAACACTCGAATCGATCCACAGTTCAAAGGAAAGCAATTCGAATTCCTATTACCGTACGAGGGTGAAGTAACGCCTGAACAGGTCAAGGCGCTGCAACAGAGCAACTACGCCACTGCATACAAACGCTTCATCAATCTGTGCAAGCAACTCCCGGAAAGGAACAAAGCTGATCTGGCGGAACTTACCGACCTATTCAAGAATTTGTCCGCGTCCACTAATAGCCCATTCCGGCGCGTCAAATGGCTTGAAGAACACAGCCGAGATAAGAAGCCCCTTGAGCAGTTAGACATCCTCAAGAAAGCCCATTTTCTTCAGGAACTTTTCAACGATGCTGATCCTACCTTCGAGCCGGATTATCTAGCTGAACACCTAAACACCTACATTGCGATGGGCATTGAATGGGAAACTATCGAATGCTCAATGCTCAGGCTATGCATAAAACGCGCTGCTATCGAGGAGCGTATAAAAGCAAAGTCCAATATAGACAAGTACCTTGAAACCAGCTTCGCCAAAATCCCATTCATCGGTGTTTTTGCTGGCATAACCATCTATATACTTGGACTGATACTTCCGTTTGTAATTCAGTTCGCCATTGATGCAGCAATCGTTTATTGGGCGTGGGATCGCTTGAGCGGTGAGAAGTTTTCCATATGGGCATGGGTCGGAATTGCCTATGTAGCAATAATTGTTCCTGTTTCCGTAATCCATTATGGGACGTACGAACTTAGAGACATGCTCAAGAAGATTCTTTACCCTGGTTGGGACCGCTTCAAACCTACAATCAACGCTGATTTGCTCGCGTTGAATCAAACGGTAAATGGTCCCCGCTGCCCACATATCAACCTGAGATTAGTTCGCGAACAATTGACCAGGCTGCAAAGCACTGCAATAAAAATACCGACACAATTTCTCACGTTAATAGATCGTTCGATTGCGAACGGAAAGCATAGTTGGTAGGCAATAGCTGCTGCTTTTCACAAAATGCTTCCCCACTCTAAGATCACCAACCTTCTCAGTCAGGATCAGTTAGCTGCGCTTGGAGAGGTCGCAGCCAACTCTGCTGAGCTTGAATGGATGTTGGGTTTCATTGTGATGTGGTGCCTGAGGCTGAATGGGACACAGACAAGAGCGGTCATCGGAGATGCACTGCTCGGCAAGCGAATCACGGTGCTGGAGACTGTAGGAGACGAGAACCTTCCAGATCAAGCGCTCAAGAATGAGTTCAAGATGATTATCGAAAGGATGAAGGAGCTTTCGGCAAACAGAAACACGGTCATCCACGGCACTTGGGGACCGAAGGGCACCCATATCAAGTTCGAAGACTCGCTGGATATGGAGTTTGGCACCAAGTCTCCGGAAAGCGTAATCGCTGAAAATCCGAAGAATGCTCGGAAGTATTCAGCTGAGGAACTAAGACAGTTAGCCGATGACCTTTACGCCGTCCGAATTGACTTGTGGGACTTCGCTCGAAAGCATTGGTGGAGGACCTGGACCGATGAAATATTCCTCAAACACGGTTTTAATGCACTGACAGGGCTCAAGAAGGGCGAGTAAAGACCAAAGCATGACGACAGGACCCTGACCCATCAAACATTTGGAAAATAATTTTCTTGAAAGAGCACCGGGAGAGGTAGCCAGCTTGGTGAGAGGAACCGTAGAATCCGAGGTCGCTCGCGTCCCGATTAGGCAACGCCGCAAGCCCTACATCAGCCGATCTGGGCAGCGGGTAGGGTGTTGGTCAGAAGTTTGGATTTTGTGCCCAAATGAGTCTGCCTCAACCTCTCTGATGCGCTCATAGATCCAAGGGTGAAAAAGGTCTGTTCGATGACAGACTCGAACATCAATAGAAACGCAAGGTCCGCCTGACACAGGTAGACTGCCATGCATTAGTTGCGTCTGGAGTTGTGGGACATGTATGAGATCTCCATCTCACGGTACTACGAGGCGATGGTCCTAATTCAGCAGGTAATCCATACGTCTCAGGGTACCGAGCCATCGAGACCGATGACGCCCGCTAACCGGACTACTTCGATTGAGATGTTAGGTAGGGCCAAGGACGCCATGAACGGGCTGCATTTGCCTGTCACGAAGCTTGCGTTGGACGAGTTACGAGAAAGATTGGGTTGGTTCAAACAGGAGATGACCTATTTCGGATGTGGTCAGTTGTTAGTGAATCTTTCGGAGACCATGAGACGCGAGCTGCAATCGGTCAAGGTTTTTTCCTTGGATGCCATGAAAGCGGCATTTTATGATCCGGCCGAGCCGTTGTTTGGATCTGACGTAGACCACGCATTTCCAAGTGTCGCCTATGAAATCGAGCAAGCCGGGAAATGCTATGCATGCGATTTGACGACTGCCAGTGCTTTTCACTCGATCCGGGTAATGGAAGCCGGAATCCGCGCAATGACTCGGTGTTTAGGCATTCCCGATCCCACTAGCGGCAAGGAACGGAACTGGTCAAACGTCAGTTCATCGATCAAAGCCGACATGGATAAGCGCTGGCCACAATCCACTGGACGTATGACCGGTGATGCTCATCTATTCGACAAGCTGTATGGGGCAATTGCTGGCATGCAGAACCCCTATAGGAACGAGACCATGCACCTGAGCGCAAAATATACCGCGCCCGAATCACTGCATATTTTCGAACTGGTGAAGGGCCTTATGCAAAAGATCGCTTCTAGGATGGACGAGAATGGCCAGGATGTTGCATGGCTTTCGATTTCGCCTTGAATCTTAATTAATAGTCTTCCGTTCTATCTCGCGGTGCCTAGATCGGTGAGCAGCTGAGCCTTAATAGCACCAGCTGCCTTCTGGTTGCAGTAGATCTTGCGTGCTTTGGA
>Ga0182013_10004091_pt1 | contig 17760 bp, 20 predicted proteins | sample 612S2MmetaG_FD_120487 | JGI IMG/M metagenome (GOLD analysis project Ga0182013, IMG submission 120487) | Permafrost microbial communities from Stordalen Mire, Sweden - 612S2M metaG | ecosystem: Environmental > Terrestrial > Soil > Wetlands > Permafrost | place: Sweden: Stordalen | collected...
AACTACCAGCGCATCTTCTCGTTACGCGTCGGCCAGACGCTGCGCGAGCAGTTCCAGGCCGACCTCGCGATCGAATACGACGTCTTGGCCCGCCTCAAGCCCGGCATCATCCTGTGCCGGGAGAAGGAAGACAGCACCAGCGCCATCCTGCTGGAAAAGATCGTGGCCGACGAAGAACAGCACGTCGACTACTTGGAGACGCAACTCGAGCTGATGGAGAAATTGGGCGAGGAGTTGTACTCCGCGCAGTGTGTCTCGCGGCCGCCCAGCTGACGTCTCGTAGCCCGTTTCGAAGCCCAGCAAGTGGCCCAGCGGATGCTGGGTAGGTGTTCGCTCCAGGACTTGCATCCGGGCGTACCATCACGCCATGAGCCGAATCGGAACATTCGCCAACGACGACCTGGCCGGCTGGTTCGCCAAATCACCCGACCTCGGCGGCGCGATCGGCGGGTTCAGCCAAGCGGTCTACAACAAGAGCCGGCTGCCGATGCGCACCCGCGAAATCGCGCGGACGGTGATCGCCCATGACAACGAATGCGTCGTGTGCGTCAATACCCGCGACGAAGACGGTCCCGCAGCGGGCGTCGACGAGGAGCTGTACAAGCACGCGGAGGAATGGCGCACCTGGCCCGGCTACAGCGATCAGGAGCGACTTGCAGCCGAGTTCGCGCACCGGTTCGCCACCGAGCACACCAAGCTGCGCGAAGACGAAGACTTCTGGAGCCGGTGCGGCGAACACTTCTCCGACGAGTTGCTGGCCGACCTTGCGTTGTCGTGCGCACTCTGGGTCGGCATGGGACGGGTCTTGCGGACGCTGGACATCGGGCAGGCGTGCATGCTGACCCTGCCGTCGCGCGCCTAACCGCGCCTGACAGCAACCACCCGGCCGCCGATGAGCGCCACATCGATTGCCGCGGCTGCGATCGCCCGGCTGGAGGCCGAGGGCGTCGACACTGTCATCGGCAGCACCGTGAACCCCGCTGGGCTCACCCAGGCGAAAACGGTGCCGATCAGCCGGACCAGCGCTTTCGCGGACCCCGGCCTGGGCGCCAGTCCGTCCTGGCATGCCTTCGCGATCAACCAGACCGGCATCGCCTTCACTGACCGCGCCGGCGTGGTCGGCGATCAGCGCGTTCGCATCGATACGTCCGCTTTGCGCATCATCGACGACGGGCTAGCGTGGGCCCCCGCCGCATTCTTCGAGCAGGACGGCACACCGGCTGCCGTGTGCGGCCGGGGAACGCTGACCCGCGTCGAGGCCGCGCTGGCCGAAGCCGGCATCACGGCGCTGATCGGGCACGAAGTCGAGTTTGTGCTCGTCGATCCGGATGGTGACCGGCTGCCGTCGACGCTGTGGGCCCAATACGGCCTGGCCGGTGTCCTCGAGCACGAGCAGTTCGTTCGTGATGTCATCAAGGCGGCCGCGCTGTCCGGTATCGGAATCGAACAGCTTCATCCCGAATACGGGGCCAACCAATTCGAGATCTCGCTGTCGCCGCTGTCGCCGGTCGCCGCCGCCGACCAGCTGGCACTGACCCGGATCGTCATCGGTCGTGCAGCCCGCCGCCACGGGCTGCGCGTCAGCCTGTCACCGATGCCGTTTGCCGGCAGTGTCGGATCCGGTGCGCACCAGCACTTCTCGCTGTCCACGTCGGAGGGCCCGCTGTTTTCCGACGGAACCGGCATCGCGGGCATGACGGCAGCGGGGGAGAGCGCGGTAGCTGGAGTGATTCGCGGACTGCCGCAAGCTCAAGGCGTGCTGTGCGGATCAATCGTGTCCGGGCTGCGGATGCAACCGGGTAACTGGGCCGGCGCCTACGCGTGCTGGGGCACCGAGAACCGGGAGGCCGCAGTGCGGTTCGTCAAGGGCGGCCCAGGCACTCCTGGCGGCGGCAACGTCGAAGTCAAAGTCGTCGACCCGTCGGCGAACCCGTATTTCGCATCGGCGACGATCCTCGGGCTGGCTCTGGACGGAATCCAGCGCAAAGCGGCGCTGCCGATGGAGACGACAACAGACCCGGCCCTACTCTCCGATACAGACCGCAAGCGCGCGGGCATCCGGCGCCTTGCCGAGACTCAGGCTGAAGCGATTGCCGAACTGGATAATTCCGGGCTGGTTAGGCGGATCCTGGGTGATGCGGCGGTCGACATGGTGGTTGCGGTCCGGCGTCACGAACAGCAGTTCTACGGCGAACTCGGCGCCGACCAGCTGGCGGATAAGTTTCGGATGGCCTGGAGCCTCTGATAGAGCCCGTGATGGTTTCCGATTCTTCAGATGTGGCGCGACACATCGCCGATGTGGCGTTGATAGATCAGCACGTCCACGGCTGCTGGTTGGCGGCGGGGGACCGGCGGCGGTTCGAGAACGCCCTCAATGAGGCCAATACCGAATCTCTTGCCGCGTTCGATTCCGGATTCGACTCACAACTCGGTTTTGCCGTGCGCGCGCACTGCAGTCCGATCCTGGGGCTACCGAAACATGCCGATCCGCAGCAGTATTGGGAGCGCCGCAGTCAATTCAGCGAAGCCGAGCTGGCTCGCTTGTTTCTGCCCGCCGCGGGGGCCAGCGACTGGCTGGTCGACACGGGCCTCGACGATGAGGCATCCGGCATTGCGGACGTCCCCGAGCTGACTGCACTGTCCGGGAATCGTGCTCACGAGGTGGTGCGTCTCGAGCAGGTGGCCGAGGAGGCCGCGCAGGCATCGGGCGACTACGTGGCGGCATTCGAGGAGATCCTGCACCGGCGCACGGCCACAGCGGTGGGCACCAAGTCCATCCTGGCCTACCGCGGCGGATTCGACGGCGACCTCTCCGAGCCGCCGCTGTCCCAGGTCGCCGAGGCCGCGAAACGGTGGCGCGATCGCGGCGGTGTCCGGGTACAGGATCGGGTCCTGCTGCGTTTCGGGTTGCACCAGGCGCTGCGACTGGGATTGCCGCTACAGTTTCACGTTGGCTTCGGCGATCGGGACTGCGATCTGCACAAGGCCAATCCGCTTTATCTGCTTGACTTTCTACGGCAGTCCGGCGATACACCTATCGTGTTGCTGCACTGCTATCCCTATGAGCGCGAAGCCGGCTATCTGGCGCAGGCCTTCAATAACGTGTACCTCGATGGCGGGCTGAGCGTGAACTACCTGGGCGCCCGGGCAACCGGTTTCATCGCCCGGCTGCTGGAACTGGCACCCTTCCGGAAAATCCTGTACTCGTCTGACGCCTTCGGCCCTGCCGAACTTCACTTTCTGGGTGCGTGGCTGTGGCGCAACGGCATTCATCGCGTGCTGCGCGGATTCGTCGCGGACGGTGACTGGAGTGAATCCGACGCGATGCGGGTGGTCGATCTCATTGCCCACGGCAACGCTGCTCGCGTCTACCGCCTCGGCGGGCGCTGACCTCGAGGCTCTGATCGATCAGCAACGCGCCGCCCAATTGCCGAAGGTATCGGCCAGCCAGGCATCATGGCGACATGAAGTTCGCGTTCGCGCTGCCGCACACACTTGAGTTGCCCACGATCACGGCCAGGTGGGAGTTTGGCGTGACGGGATCCCAACAAGCAGCGATGGTCAAACGCGCCGACGAGCTGGGCTACGACATGATCTCGGTACCTGAGCATTTCGTGGTTCCGCGCTCGCATCTGGCGCTTTCGGGCCCGCACTACCTTCATTCGACGGTCGCGCAAGCATTCATCGCCGGGGCGACGCAACGAATCAGGGTCAATTCGAGCGTGACGATCCTGCCGTTGCACAATCCAGTTGTGCTGGCCAAGGCGCTGTCGACGGCAGATTGGATGAGCGACGGACGCATTACGGCGACGTTCGGAGTGGGCTGGGACGAGCAGGAATTCGACGTTGTCGGAGTGCCGTTCCATCAGCGTGGACGCATCGCCGACGAATACCTGGCGGCGATGATCGAACTGTGGACAAGCGAGTCGCCGAGCTTTGCGGGCAAGTATGTGTCGTTCGACGACATCGCGTTCGCTCCGAAGCCTTTGCAGCGCCCGCATTTGCCGATCTGGATCGGCGGGGACGCGGACGCGGCCTTGAAACGGGCGGCGCGGTTCGCCTCGGGTTGGTGGCCGTTTCTGGTGAAGGTCGAAGAGGTTCCGGCAAAGGTGGAATTCATCAAATCGCAGCCGACGTACGACGGCAGGGCATTCGACGTCATGTATCCGCTGGGCATGGGCAGAGTGGGAGAGGGCCATGTCTCGACCGACGACCCTAACTACCGTCCCGGAATGGGTAAACAAGAGATCGTCGACAGGCTGTGCCGATTTGCCGAACTCGGCGTGACGTTCAGCTCGGTGCCTGCGCCGCGACTGAACGGGGTGCAGGCCTACCTGGACCACGCGCAGTGGGTGATTGAGGAAATCAAGCCGCACGTCACTGTCGCAGATTGAGACGACGAGCCGGGTCAACGACGACTGTGTTGTTGGGATCGGCAGCCAACCGGCCCCTGTGTGCTTGCCACAACGACGCTGCGCAGTCAGTATAAAAAGCGCAGAGGGAAACGCCACGATGAGCACCACGCACACCCTGAAACGGATCATTGCCGGAGCGCTGCTGTCGGGCTGTGTCGCTGGAGGCGGATTCGGGCTGGCCGCGGGCACCGCCCACGCGGACAACGACCACTGTTCGTCACGGACGGGTTGCTACAAGGGGCCAGGGATGCGCTGGTGCCCGGGCGACTACATTTGGCCCGGTTTGCGGGCGACCGGGTGGGACCTGAGCGTGTGCCACGTGTACCACGAGGAATGCCCTCCCAACTACTTCGGCGGATGCCCGGACTCGATTGCCGAAGGGCCGGGACCACCCCCCTTGCCTGTTCCAACCGAATCGCGCCCATGCCCGCCATTTGCGTGGATGTGCCCGTGAACTTAAATACGGACCTCCACGTCGTACCTCTCGGCTAACTCCTGGGCGAACGCCTCGACCTCAGGACCCCCGTCTGTGTCCAGGATGCCAAGCTCGATGATGCCGCCCAAGCGCGCCCGGTATTCGGCACGCGGGCTGATCGTCATCGTCGGTGGTGGCCGGTATGGCGCCACGTCGTGCAATTCAACCTTGCCGACAACCAGATACGTCCACGGCGGGTCGACAACCCCGAGTCCCGACGCCAGTCGCGACGCTGTGGGGAACCCACGAGCCCGCGCGATCAGGTCCTCGACGTCGATATCGGCGTACCAGCCGCACACGCATCCCGGCGCCGGCGGCATGTGTGCCGGGTCGGAGCATTCGGCGTAAGACCATTTCTTAGGCCACGAGATGTAGGAATGGTAGGGAGACCTCAGCACATCCCCGGAGATTCCTGTCCAAAAGCGAAAGCCCACGGCAGTTTCCAGGCGGCCGAAACCAGGTGCGGTGAGGCGCCCGTCAAGCCATTCATGCAGCCCGGGCATTGCGGCCTCGATAGCTGCGAAGGCCTCCTCGAATTCAGTACCAAAGCACGGATTCCGGACGTCGACGTACCCAAGCCGGTCGTCGTCAACGCCGCGCTCCTTCAATACCTCGACATGTTCGCGACCCAACGCAACCACCAAATCGGCTTCAGCGTGCTCAGCACCGAACAGGGCAGCTCGATGATCCGCCGGCACCGCGTAGCCACGGTCACACAGCACCGAGCACGCCTGCTCATCGGCGCGATCACCGACAGAAGCGACAGTGCCCGCACTGGACACCCGCACCACATCAGCCAGGCCACGCTCCCGCAGCTGCTCAGCGAACAACGCCGCAGCCATTACCGATCGAGCGCGATTGAAACTGCATACAAACGCGACGTGTAGTCGGGGGTTACTCACAATCCCTACCGCTTCTCAAGCAGCGCCGCGAGGTCATCGAGCTGCGATTTCGTCTGCGATCTCTGGGCGGGGAGGTTCTTCAAGGCAACAGTAGCCTGCGAAGACTCTGCCACGTAGATAGTTTGGCACGGCGCTATGTAGGTGTCGACCAAGGCCCAAAAATGTGACTGAGAGGACTTGTGTCAGACAAGACCCGTGGCATCAAAAACCCAGCTGGTGTCCGCGTTCGCAAGGGACTCAAAGTGATTCGGCGGCGCAAAGGCGATCAGGCTGTTCATGTCCCAGTAGTCCTTCCAGAGGGTGACCTTTCCATCGATCACCTTGTGGACGGTGACGAACCTGAGTACGCCTTTCTCGCCCGTCGTGAAAGTCCAGGTCTCGGAGTGCTCGTAGAGGACGTCGGAGCCATTGGACACCAGCAGGCCGTCGTGGTTCTCGTATCCGGCCAAGTGTTCGAGCCCTATCTTGAGCCGTTTGACGATGTCTTCGGGACCGCGAGCCGAGACCGCAGGGACCGGCATGTCGACGTACAGACAGTCCGGCGACAAGAACGTCTTGACCGCGTCCCAGTCGCGCCGCGACAGCGCCTGCCAAAGCCCGACGACGACATCCTCGACCGCGATGGTGGAAAGTTCTGACATATCGGCCAATTAACTCGGTTACCGGACGAGTGTCAACCACAGCTTTGCGGCGGATACTCGCCAAGGCGACCTGGTTGCAGCGCTACATCGCCGAGGAGATCGCTACCGATCACGTCGAGAGCCTACTGACCAGACGCGAGGCGATGACACGGCTGGCTCTGCTCGGCGTGGGCACCGCCGCTGCCAGCGCCCTCATCTCAGCCTGCTCGACCACGTCCGGCTCAACCAGCACGTCAAAGCCAAGGCCGCCGTGCTCGGTATCTACGGAGCCCTGGACACCCGCGTAACCGGCTCGCAGACGGCGGCAAAGGCAGCGCTCGAACGAGCCGGGCTGGTCAATGACTTTGTCGTCGAACCCAATGCAGACCACGCATTCTTCGACGACACCGGCCCTCGGTACAACGCCGCCGCGGCGGCCGATGCGTGGGGGCGCCTGCTGGACTGGTTCAGCCGGTACGTCTCCTAACGGTCGACCCGGACCATCGAGTGCGCCGGACCCAAGGCTACCGGCAATGTCGACCAACCCCGCAGCACCCGGGTGTCCCGCCTGTTTCCGGTGCCCGCTGCCCGCGCATCGGGGAAGCGCTCGAAGAAGGCCCGCAGCCCGACCTCACCCTCGGCCCGCGCAAGGGCGGCCCCCAGGCAGAAGTGCCGGCCCCCGGAGAACGCGAGATGCCTTCCGGCGTTTGGCCGTTCGATATCAAAGTGATCCGGCTCGGGGAACACGGACGGATCCCGGTTGGCGGCGCCCAAATAGACCACCACCAACTCGCCGGCTTTGATCTGCATGCCGGCCATTTCGACATCTGTGCGGGCAAGCCGTGCGGTCAGTTGAACCGGCGGCTCGAGCCGCAGGATCTCTTCAACGGCGTTGGGCCACAACTCCGGACGTTGACGGAGCGTGTCCAGGTTCTCGGGGGCGTCCAGCAGCATGCGAATCCCGTTGCCCAACAGATTCACTGTGGTTTCGAACCCAGCGGCCAACACCAGCCCGGCGATCGCAAGCAGCTCGCTCTCATCGAGATGTGTTTCGGGGGAACCGCTTTCACCTGCCTGGATCATTAGGCTCATCAGGTTGTCACCTGGGTTGCGCCGCAGTTGACCCAGATGTTCGACGAGCCAGACATTGAATCCGGCGAGGCCTTCCTGGACGCTGCGATACTGCTGCCACGGCAGCCCGATGTCCAGACTCGGCGCGGCCAGTTCGCCGAACTCGAGGACGCGACCGCGATCTCGCTCGGGCACGCCCAAGATATCGCTGATGATCGCGACCGGAAGCTGCGAGCAGTAGCGGTCGACGATGTCTACAACGCCACCGGACGTTGCGGCCTGCTCAGCGAGCTGATCCAAGAGGCCGACGGCGGTCTGCTCGACTCGATCGCGCAGGGCCGCGACCGCCCTGGACGTGAACACCGCCGACACCGTCTTGCGGTAGCGAGTGTGCTCCGGTGGCTCGACCGCCAGCAACGAGGGCGCGCGCAGCGGATGAAGAACTTCGTCGCGGGTGCGGCGCTCCAGCCAGCCGATGGGCCTCGGCAAATTTGATCCCAACATCAACACCCGGAAGTCGTCGGATCGCAGTAGCTCATGGGCGAGCGCGTGGTCGACGGCCAGGTAGTTGACCCGTCCCTTGATCAGCGGGCCCTGGGCCCGCAGTTCGGCATAGAACGGGACGGGGTCGGCGGCCACTGTCGGATCGGCGATCAATCTGGCCTGCAAATCACCCCCGCGGGCCCCCATAGCCGCCATTGCCCGGACAAACCCGTGCAACGAAAGCCAGTGCAGTCTCTGCCTCACCAGTCCCTCCCTTGATCCGCTGGGTAGCAGGGTGCTATTGACCAAGAGTAGGCCCGAGCGGGCTTAGCACTCGGCGGTGATCTTGAAGTCGGTGGTCACGGCCTTGTTGGGATTGCCGGTGTTGATGCCGTAGGCGCTTCCGGTGATGGTCAACGCACTTCGGGCCACGTCGGCGCGCGCGTTCCCCACCCCGCCTTGCCAGAAGCTGCCGGTGAATCCGTCGACGTTACGGATTTTCACCCACTGGGGGATGACCCGCTCGCCGCTGAACAGCACTACCGCTTCGACCTTGCCGTCGCGGTCGGGGATGTCGACGGTTCGGTACCCCTGGTCCTGGCTGCACGCGGCGGGGGGCGTCGCGTGAGTGGCGCCGTCAATCGTCAAATGGGCAGCCTTCCGGGAGACAGTCTGGGTCTCCGCGCACCCCGCCGCGCTCGCGATGACCAGCACCGCAGCTGCGACCATCCGCTTCTGCACCATCCACCCCTCTACTGTGGTTCTGATACAGACCAAGGTAGGGCTTTGACGATGCGACCTCGCACCAATTCCGGGCTCAGGCCCTTGAGCAGGTCGATCATCCGAATACCCTTGGGCACGTACCAATGCAACCGCTTCGGGTTGTGGTAGGCCTGCCAAGCCGCCTCGGCGACGCTACTAGCGGGCATCAGCCGCATCAAGCCCTTCTTCGGGGCGCTTGCGCGGACGTCCTCAGTCGATGTGAGCCCCAAGTCGTCGGAGTGGTTGGTCGTCGTGGTGAGAATCGCGGTGTCGATCAAACCGGGCAGCACGTCGGCCACCCGCACACCATGTCGGTGCCACTCCACGCTCAACGCCTCGGTCAACCCTTTGACCGCATGCTTGGTCGCCGAGTACACCGCGATGTGGGGCATGCCGTAGGTGCCCGCGGAGGACGACGTCGAGAACATCAGACTGCCGGGCGTCTTCTTAAGATAGGGCAAAGCGCCATAGGCGCCGTTCAACACCGCTTTGAAGTTCACCTCGACGATGCGCATAGCGGCGTCGTAGGGCACGTCTTCGAACCAGCCGGATTCGCCGATGCCGGCGTTGTTCCACATCATGTCCAGCCCGCCGCCAGGATTGGTGGCACAGAAATCGGCCAGGGCGCTGTCCAGGGCTGCCTTGTCCGTCACATCGACGGCGCGGGTCCACAGCCGCTCGGACCCGAGTTCCTGGGTTAGCGCCGCCAAGCCGTCGTCGTCGCGGTCCACCGCACCGACTCGCCACCCGTTGGCGTGAAAGAGTTTGGCCCCCGCGCGGCCGATGCCGCTGCCCGCCCCAGTGATGAAAATCGATTTCACGCCTCGACCACGTCTTTGATGCGGTTCAGCGTCTTGGTCATATCGCGGATATTGCGTCGCTTACGCAGGAAGCCCCCAAACAGAAAGTACACACCGATCCACGGCGCAGGGTTGAGCCGAAATGACTCGGTCACGTCCGTTCCGTCGGCCGACGGCGCAAGTCGGTAGTGCCAGTTGTTCACTACCCTGTCGCCGAGGAGAACCGCGAACCCGAACTCACGCCCGGGTTCGCATGCGGTCACTTCGCACGTCGTCCAATAGACCGGCCCTATCTCGTTTCGGCGAACATGGCCGCGGAATTTGGCGCCGAGAGCGGGGCCGGTCGCGTCGCCCAGCCACTCCGCCTCAATTACTTCGGGGGAGAACTGTCCCGTGTTACGGACGTCTGCGATCAGATCCCAGATTTTGTCTGCGGGCGCCGCCATGTGCACTGTAGCCGAACCTTCCATGACCCGATCCAAACACATGTTTGGATCGGGTCATAGACCCCGAAGCGAGCGGGGGCGGCTAATCACGGGTGCGGAATGGCCGCCTGGATCAGCCCGTTGATGATCTGCTTGATGCCCTGCGCGGGGTGCGAGAAGATCGCGGTGGGCAGGCCCGACTTGGCGCCGCACGTCGGCCACGGGTCCAGGCCCTGCTCAGCGAAAACCCGGTTGGCCACAGCGATTTGCTGCTCCTTCGAGGCGGCCGCCGGATTGCCGACGCCCCCGTATGCGTTCCAGGTGGCCTGCTTGAATTGCAGCCCGCCGTAGTCGCCGTTGCCGGTGTTGGCCGCCCAGTTTCCACCCGACTCGCACTGGGCGACTGCGTCCCAGTTGGGGGTTGCGGTAGCGCTGGCCACTCCGGTGGACAGAGAAATCGACGCTGCAACGATCCCGCCGATCACGGCGGACTTCGCGAGAAGCTTGCAGAGTTTTTCCATGTCAAGCATTTCGTCGGGCGTGTTCAAAGCGTTACCGATTTGAATAGCTCGCGAGATAAGAAATCTATGGCATTGAAATCAGCACGTCAGAACGCAAACAAAGGCTTATCGCACCAAATTCTTCAGGCACAGTAAGATTCGGTCGCCGAAGACAGCGCTTTTTGATAGAGGTTGTCGAGCTGACGGCTCCGTATGACGTCGCTTCGGGCGGCGTCGAGCTGCGGGGCGCACGCCGACGAATGCAGCAGGTCCCAGTCGTGCACGAGCTCTGTCAGCATCGTTTGGTTGAGCCCATCGATCGTCGATCGCGTTGCCGACAGATCCGGTGGAACAGCCTGCACGTCGGAAGGATTGAGCTGCCAATCCGCGAATCGGGCGTATTCGACGGCCTCGGTGGCGTTTATCTGGTCCGTAAAGACCCGGGTGACGTAGCCAAGGTCGATGCGTTGGGCGGAAGCGTCAGCGCCCAGCGTGTTGAGTTCTTGCTGCACGCGGGCGGGGTCCTCGATGGCGCTGTGCGTGCTCCACTTCACGGCGGCCACCGGCTCGGCGATCTGCAACCGCTGCGCGGCCGCGTCGACCAACGCTGTGAGCGGGCTGGTGGCGTCGGCTCGCGCCGGCACTGCGCCGACACGCAGCGTCGTCGCGACAAACACCGCCAACCCCGCCGACGCGGCCAGGGCGGCACAACGACGGGTGCTAATAATCATCGGCCCCTAACGCGCTACCGCGCCTGACGGTTTACGTCAAGCGCGGTAGCGGCCTTGCGCAGGTCGGGTCTAGCCGCCGCCTCCGGCGGTAGCGCCCAAGGTGCCCTGCAGGTCAGGCTTCATGGCGTTGAGCTGCTGACCCCAGTACTCCCAGCTGTGCGTTCCGTTGGCAGTGAAGTTGAACACGGCGTTGTGGCCACCGGCCGCGTTGTAAGCGTCCTGGAACTTCAGGTTGCTGCTGCGCACGAAGTTCTCCAGGAACTCCGCGGGCATGTTCGCCCCGCCCAGCTCGGACGGTGTGCCGTTGCCGCAATAGACCCAGAGCCGGGTGTTGTTGCCGACCAGCGCCGGGATATTCAGGCTGGGGTCGTTACGCCGCCACGCCGGGTCACTTGACGGTCCCCACATGGCGTCGGTCTTGTAGCCACCCGCGTCCCCCATCGCGAGGCCGATCAAGGTCGGCCCCATGCCCTGGGATGGGTCCAGCAGGGCCGACAGCGAACCGGCGTAGACGAACTGCCCGGGGTGATTGACAGCCAGGATCATCGCCGACGAACCGGCCATCGACAGCCCGACCGCGGCGCTGCCGTTCGCCTTGACCTTCCGCTCAGACGACAGGTAGCCCGGCAGCTCGCTGGTTAGGAAGGTCTCCCACTTGTACGTGGAACAGCCGGCCTTGCCGCAAGCCGGGCTGTACCAGTCGCTGTAGAAGCTGGACTGGCCGCCGACAGGCATGACTATTGACAGGCCCGACTTGTAGTACCACTCGAAGGCGGGAGTGTTGATGTCCCACCCGTTGTAGTCATCTTGAGCCCGCAACCCGTCGAGCAGGTACACCGCGGGGGAGCCGTCTCCACCGCTCTGGAACTGAACCTTGATACTGCGACCCATCGAAGCGGACGGCACCTGCAGGTATTCCACGGGCAGACCTGGCCGCGAGAACGCTCCCGCGGTCGAGGCTCCGCCGGCAAGACCGATCAAGCCAGGAAGCGTTGCGGCCACCGCCGCACCGACCAATAGCCGGCGCCCCCAGGTTCGGATCCTCTCGCTCACGTCTGTCATACCTCTGCCCCTCGTCGTCGTGTGCATTTGCAGAAATTTACCGTGTAAATAGGGCAAATGTCGATCTGGACACGAAGTAATCCCGGTTTCGCATCGATTACATCAGCCAATTCAGCAGCTGCGATAAGCGGGCCGCAAAGCCCGCAGAAGCTACCTGAACCGTTTCTTGCGGCGCGGTCACGATAGGACTGACCAGGCGAAAGGCCGGTCTGACGCACCCAGGGACCGAGGTGGCGGACGACATGTGGCGCGAGCTTCAAAGCGCTTCTCATCAAAATGGAAGACCCGTTTCCGACTAGGCCCGACGCGACATTTACGGAGACGTCAGACACTGCCTAACAGTCCCATGGTTGTTTCGATAGCCCCCGGTGTGTCTGCCAGCCAATATCCGGATCGGGGCAGCCGATCTTGCACCGACCGCGTAGGCTCTCTCGAGACAAGCCGATGGGGACGACGTTATCCCGGTCCGTTCCGGCCTCTCATGAATCACCGCAACAGCTGCCTCGCTGGTGCGCGGCGGTGGGGATTGAGGGCTGCGGAGGTCCGGGATCGATAGAGGTGCAAATTTTGGACACGGTATTAGGGCTATCAGTCACACCGACCGCCCTTGGATGGGTCCTCGCTGAAGGACACGACGCAGCCGGCACCATCCTGGACCACCGAGAATTAGAGCTACGGGGCAATGGTGGCTTGGCAGCCGTAAGTACCGCAGAGCAGGTCGCTGACGAGGTGTTACGAGTCGACGCGCTTGCTGCCGAGAGCGATCAGCATCTGCGTGTCATCGGGGTTACGTGGAACGACGAAGCGTCCGCGCAAGCGGCTCTGCTCCTGGAGTCACTGACAGATGCCGGCTTCGACAACATCGTGCCGGTGCGGTGGCTCGAGACCGTCGAGACATTGGCGCGGGCCATCGCTCCCGTCATCGGCTACCAGCAGACCGCTGTGTGCATTCTCGAGCACGATGTATCGACTGTCGTCATGGTCGACGCCCATGACGGCGGTTCCGAAACGGCCGTCAAGCGGGTACGCGGCGGCTTTGACGGGCTGACGTCCTGGCTGGCCGGAATGTTTGACCGCGATGGGTGGCGGCCGGCCGGGGTGGTTGTCGTCGGCTCGGACACCGATAACAACGCGTTGTCATGGCAACTCGAAAAGGCCTTGCCAGTGCCGGTGTTCGCGCAAACCATGGCGCAGGTGACAGTTGCGCGGGGCGCCGCACTGGCGGCGGCACAAAGTACTGAGTTCACCGATGAGCGACTGGTGGCGCGCACCGATGAACCTCCTGTCGCGCCCAGGCGCCCTCGTCAGTGGTCTTACGCCGGAGCCGTGACCGCATTGGCTGCCGGTGCGATCACCTTCGTCACTTCGCTTTCGCTTGCGGTGGGTTTGCAGCTGGCACCGGACGAGGACCCCGGGACGACGAAGCACGTGGTGCACTCCCCGACGCCGCAAGTCGCCGAAGCGGTGGCCCCGGGCGTTGGATCGCCGCCCAAGGCTGAGCCGCCGGCGCCCCAGTCAACGACACCGGCTCCCGAAGCGGTCACGGAATCAGGCACACCGGATCCGAACGAACCGCAGCCGTACCTGACGCGAGTGCTTGACCACATACCGGGCGATTACGGTGATTCAACGCCGCCGCCCGCGCCGTCTCAGCCTTAAATCGATCTGTCAATCTTTTTTGGCGCGAACGGCAGTGAACGACACAGTTACGTCGTCGGCGACCCGCACCGAACCCATCATCAACGAGTAGGGTTTGACGCGGTAATCGGACTGGCGCACCGTGCATTCGGCGGACATCCGCCACGAATCGCCGAGATCCTTTGTGCGCAGGTCGATTACATGCTCTCGCGACTTATCGCGGATCTGCAGTATCCCGGTGAGGTGATACCCGTCGGCGGTTTTCTCGATCGCCTGCGTGCTGAATCGGATTTCAGGGAAGCGGCCGGCATCTAGGGACCCCAACGCATTCGAGCGCACCAGGGCTTTCTCCGGCCCGGACAGGCCTTTGAGCCCTCCTTCGCCGCGCAGTGCCTGAAATGAATCCGTCTCAACCGCGAGGTCAGCGGCGACGGGTCGCCCCTTCTCCCACTTCACCGTCGCCCGCCAGCGCTTCATCACGATCGTGAGCCGATGACCCATTCGCGCGGCCCTGCCCGTGACGCCGGTGCGAACGAGCAGCTCACCGTCAGCCGCGTCCAGGGTCCAGAGGACGTTTTGCTCGTGGGTCACATGGTTAAAACGGTGCGGTAGTGCGCCCGCCCCTGTTCCAAGGCCGCATAGCCTTCGGCCGCCTGGGCCAGCGGCAGCTCCTCGATCCACGTCCGTACGCCGGACAAGACCGCGAAATGCATTGTGTCTTCAATGTCTTTCGCCGTGCCCGAAGGATGGCCGATGACGCTGAGCCCTGGTGTAATCAGCTGAAGGGGACTGATCGGCAGCGGTTCGCCGGCGACGCCGATGGTGACAAGTTCACCTTGAGGCGCCAGGCCACCGACCGTGGCGGCCATGGCCTTCGAATTGCCCACGGTGGCCAGCACGACAGCCGCCCCACCCAGCTCCCGCAGCGCTTCGCCGGGGTCACTGGCGGTCGAGTCGATGTAATGGTGGGCGCCCAACTTGCGGGCGTCCTCAGCCTTTGCGGTGCCGCGATTGATCGCGATGGTCTCGAAACCCATCGCGCGGGCGAATTGCACCCCCAGGTGGCCGAGCCCGCCGACGCCGACAATCGCAACCCGGTCACCGGGTAACGCCTTGGTATGACGCAGCGCGTTATAGGTGGTGACGCCGGCGCAACCCATCGGGGCGGCTTCCGCGTCCGACAGCTCGGATGGGATTCGTGCCATCGCATTGGCCGGCACCGTCACCGATTCCGCGTAGCCGCCGGGATAATGCCAGCTTGGTACCTTGCCGTTCACACAGTGGATGAAAATGCCCTTGCGGCAGGGATCGCACTGATAGCAGCATCCGCCGAACCAGCCAACAGCGACGCGATCACCAACCGCAAAATCATCGACGCCCGCGCCGAGTTCGGCTATGGTTCCGGCGATTTCATGTCCAGGCGTCAGCGGCCACGACATGCCCGGAAACTCACCTGCGACAAAATGAGCGTCAGTGCCGCAAATGCCGCAGGCACGGACCTTGATGCGCGCCTCACCACGGCCCGGTGCTGGTGTTTCGACCTCGGCCAGTTCCAAAGGCGCGCCCGCGGATTTTACGTGAACGGCTTTGTGCTTAGGCATGAGGTTAGCTTACTGCGCGACAGGGCATTTCGCTTCCCCGCTGCCGTGGTAGTCGACCTGCCAGTGCTTGATCCCATTGAGCCACCCCGAACGCAGCCGCTCGGGCTTGCTGATCGGCGCGATGTCGGGCATGGCGTCGGCGATCGCGTTGAACATCAGGTCGATGGTCATGCGCGCCAGGTTGGCCCCGACGCAGTAATGCGCGCCGGTGCCACCAAATCCCACGTGCGGGTTGGGATTACGCAGGATGTTGAAGGTGAACGGGTCGTCGAACACCTCTTCGTCGAAGTTAGCGGAGCGGTAAACCATGACGACCCGCTGGCCCTTTTTGATCTGGACTCCGGACAGCTCGTAGTCCTCGAGGGCGGTCCGCTGGAACGACGTGACCGGGGTGGCCCAGCGGACGATCTCGTCCGCCGTTGTGACGGGGCGTTCCTTCTTGTACAGCTCCCACTGTTCGGGGAAGTCGGTGAAGGCCATCATGCCCTGGGTAATGGAGTTGCGGGTGGTCTCGTTGCCGGCGACGGCCAGCAGGATGACGAAGAAACCGAACTCGTCATCGGAGAGCTTGTGGCCATCGATGTCGGCCTCGACCAGCTTGGTGACGAGGTCGTCCCCAGGGTTTTCTGCCCGGTCCGCGGCCATTTGCATGCCATACGTGATCAGTTCGACCGATGCGCCCATGGAGTCATTGGTGGCGAACTCGGGATCCTGGTCGCCCACCATCTGGTTTGACCAGTGGAACAGCTTCATGCGGTCCTCTTGGGGTACGCCCATCAGGCCGGCGATGGCTTGCAGCGGCAGTTCGCACGAGACCTCTTCGACGAAGTCGCCGGAGCCCTTGGCCGCGGCGGCCTCGACGATGCGGCGGGCACGTTCGTTCAGGTCGTCGCGCAAACGCTCGACGGCTCGGGGTGTAAAACCCCGGGAGATGATTTTGCGCAGCCGGGTGTGCTGCGGGGCGTCCATGTTCAGCAGGACGAACTTGCCCGTCTCGAGCTGCTCTCCGGCCGTGCCGTCTTTGTAGCGTGGCAGCTCGGTGTTTTGCAGGCTGGAGAACACGTCGCTGCGCAGCGAGACCTCTTTGACGTCCTTGTGCTTGGACACCACCCAGTATCCGCCGTCGGCAAACCCGCCAGTGCCGATCGGCTGCTCGTTCCACCAGATCGGGGCGGTTCGGCGCAGCTCGGCCAGCTCTTCGACCGGCAGGCGGTCTTTGTGGATGTCCGGGTCGGTGAAATCGAACCCGGGCGGCAGGTTGGGTGTTGACTTGGTGGTCCGCTCGGCGGTTGACATAAACCCACTCCTCAATACGAAGTCTATTCGTCTTCCTTGCCCCAAATAAACCATTGCTAACCACGGTTGGGAAGCGTCGACGCAAGATCACCGCAGCCTAACTGGAACATGTTCAGTGCCGGTGGGTTTTTGCGCGCGTCGCCGGGTCGCCGGTTAAAAACGCTCGTCGAGTGGGCGGGCCTTGTGGCACCTGTCCCAATCGATATGCTTTGGGCAGGTCACCGGCGACTTCACAGGCGGGGTGGAATATGGTTCGCGAGCTACTTAGCGCCATTGCGATAACGGGCGCCACTCTCAGCCTGGCGCCGTGCGCCGCCGCCGGCTACGACGGTGACGTGCCGGGCATGAACTATCAGGCTTCCCTGGGTGCACCGTGCGACAACTATGAGCACTTCATCTTTGGACGCGGCCTAAGCGGCCAGGCCGAAGCGTGCCATTTCCCGCCGCCCAATCAGTTCCCGGCAGCCACCATCGGGTACTGGGTGATCTCCTACCCGTTGTACGGAGTCCAGCAGACCGGCGCGAAGTGCCCGGGGCCGCAGTCAGCGGCACAGACGCCCGACGGGCTCCCCATGCTCTGTCTGGGGCCCAAGGATGGCAGCCCGGATGGTTCACCGGGGCAGGATTCTTCCCTCCCGCTGGATAACCGACCGGCCCGGACTAACCGCCGTCAGACGGTGGCAGCCTCGTTGAGTTCGTCGAGCCTGTTCGTCGCCTCGAGGTACTCCTGGACCCATCGCGCGATGACGTTTGCCGATTTCTCCACCTTGGTGAATTGACCGACGACCTGACCGATCGGATTGAACGCGACGTCGACGCTCTCGTTCGGGTACCTGTTCGTGGCCCGCACCGCGATGCCGGAAACCATGTACTGCAGCGGCATACCAAGCGGCTTCGGGTTGTCCGGGTTCTCCCAAGCCTCGGTCCAGGCGTTGCGCAGCATCCGGGCCGGCTTGCCCGTGAAGGAACGACTGCGGAC
>Ga0182013_10004092_pt1 | contig 17760 bp, 13 predicted proteins | sample 612S2MmetaG_FD_120487 | JGI IMG/M metagenome (GOLD analysis project Ga0182013, IMG submission 120487) | Permafrost microbial communities from Stordalen Mire, Sweden - 612S2M metaG | ecosystem: Environmental > Terrestrial > Soil > Wetlands > Permafrost | place: Sweden: Stordalen | collected...
CGGTTCGACGTCGATTTGTCCACCAGCGACGGCTCCGGCACCACCATCCCGGTGGTGGTCGCCAACATGACCGCAGTGGCCGGGCGGCGGATGGCTGAGACGGTGGCGCGTCGCGGCGGCATCGTCATCCTGCCGCAGGATCTTCCCATCGCGGCGGTGCGGCAGACAGTGGAGTTCGTCAAGAGCCGTGACCTGGTTCTCGATACGCCGGTGACCCTGGAGCCCGACGATTCGGTGTCCGATGCGACCGCGCTGATCCACAAGCGCGCGCACGGCGTCGCGGTAGTGGTGTTCGAGGGCCGTCCGATCGGTCTGGTCAGCGAAGCGTCGTGCGTCGGAGTCGACCGGTTCACTCGTGTGCGCGACGTCGCAGTGACCGACTTCGTGTCCGCTCCGGCGGGTACCGAGCCGCGCAAGATCTTCGATCTGCTCGAGCACGCTCCCATCGATGTCGCGGTGCTGACCAACTCGGACGGATCTCTGGCAGGAGTGTTGACCCGCCGGGGGGCCATCCGTGCGGGGCTCTACACCCCGTGCACCGACGTGCACGGCCGGCTGCGCGTCGGCGCTGCCGTCGGCATCAACGGCGACGTGGCCGACCGCGCCCAGTCCCTGGTCGAGGCCGGCGTCGACGTCCTGGTGATCGACACCGCCCACGGGCACCAGGTCAAAACGCTCGACGCGATCACGGCAGTCTCGTCGATGGACTTGGGTGTGCCACTGGCGGCGGGCAACGTGGTGTCGGCGGAAGGCACCAGGGATTTGATGGGCGCCGGGGCGAGCATCGTCAAGGTCGGTGTTGGGCCGGGCGCGATGTGCACCACCCGGATGATGACCGGTGTGGGCCGCCCGCAATTCTCCGCGGTCCTCGAATGCGCTTCTGCAGCAAGGCAACTCGGCGGACACGTGTGGGCTGACGGCGGGATCCGCCATCCGCGGGACGTGGCGCTCGCCCTGGTCGCGGGGGCGTCGAACGTGATGATCGGGTCGTGGTTCGCCGGCACCTACGAGTCGCCGGGAGATCTGATGCGTGACCGCGACGACCAGCCGTACAAGGAGAGCTATGGCATGGCGTCGAAGCGGGCGGTTGTCGCCCGCACCGGCACCGACACCGCGTTCGATCGGGCCCGCAAGGCGTTGTTCGAGGAAGGCATCTCGACTTCGCGGATGGGGCTCAGCCCTGACCGCGGCGGCGTCGAGGACCTGCTCGACCACATCACTTCGGGTGTGCGCAGCACCTGCACTTATGTCGGTGCCTCCACTCTGACCGAGCTGCACGAACGCGCGGTCGTCGGCGTGCAGTCGGCGGCGGGGTTCGCCGAGGGGCATCCGCTGCCTTCGGGCTGGTGAACACCGGAGCGACCAGAGAAAATTGCAGGCGTGCGGAGGCCAGTCGTATCCGCCCGTGCCGGATGTCTTCGCTAACATGTGAATTCCAGTGATCGTGAACGTCACCGCCACCCTCGTCAGCGTGTTTGCCATCGTGGCGCTCATCTTCGGCAACGGGGTGTTCGTCGCGGCCGAATTGTCGCTGACCGCGCTCGACCGCAGCACGGTCGAGGCCAACGCACGCAGGGGCGCCTGGCGCGACCGCCTCATCCAGCGCGCCCAGAACGGACTCTCATTCCAGTTGTCGGGTGCTCAGTTGGGTATCTCGATCACCACACTGGCGACGGGCTACCTGACCGAACCGATGTTCGCCGACCTGCCGCATCCGTGGTTCGACGCGATCGGAATGCCGGGCCCGGTGGCCGACGGCATCATGGCATTCCTGGCGATGTTGGTCGTGACATCGGTCTCGATGATATTCGGCGAGCTGGTCCCGAAGTACCTCGCCGTGGCGCGCCCGCTGGCGACCGCACGCGCCGTTGTCGGCATCCAAATGCTGTTCTCGCTGCTGGTCACCCCGGCCATCAGGTTGACGAACGGGGCGGCGAACTGGATCGTTCGCCGGCTCGGCGTCGAGCCGGCCGAGGAACTGCGGTCCGCCCGCTCACCGCAAGAGCTGCTGTCGCTGGTGCGTAACTCCGCGCGCAGCGGCGCCCTGGACGCCGCCACCGCTGCACTAGTCCGCAGATCGCTGCAGTTTGGGACCCGGACCGCCGAAGAACTGATGACGCCGAGGTCGAAGATCGTGGCGCTGCAGACCGATGACACCGTCACGGACCTGGTTGCGGCCGCCGCCGAGTCCGGATTCTCCCGATTCCCCATCGTCGACGGTGATCTCGACGAAACGGTGGGCATCGTGCACGTGAAGCAGGTGTTCGATATTCCGCGCGCCGAGCGCGCGCACACGCTGCTGACCACAGTCGCGCAACCGGTCCCGGTGGTGCCGTCAACGCTGGACGGTGATGCGGTGCTGGCGGCGATCCGCGCCAACAATCTGCAGACCGCACTGGTGGTCGACGAGTACGGCGGCACCGCGGGCATGGTGACCGTCGAGGATCTGATCGAAGAGATCGTGGGCGATGTCCGCGATGAACACGACGACGCCACCCCGGACGTGGAGTCGGCCGGCAGCGGCTGGCGGGTATCCGGCTTGCTGCGCATCGACGAGGTGGCCATCGAAACCGGCTATCGAGCCCCCGAAGGTCCCTACGAGACGATAGGCGGCCTGTTGCTGCAAGAGATCGGCCACATCCCGGTGGCTGGTGAAACGGTAGGACTGCCTGCGTTGGATCCGGACGGCCTGTTGGACGATGCAGTGTCCTGGCAGGCGACTGTGGTTCGGATGGACGGGCGCCGGATTGACCTGTTGGAGCTGACCGAACTCAGCGGCCATGCCGAAACGCCTGAGGAACGGGCAGCTGATGGATAGCACGCTCGGAATCCTGGTGGCGATACTGCTGATCGCGGTGAACGCGTTCTTCGTCGGGGCGGAATTCTCGCTGATCTCTGCCCGTCGTGACCGCTTGCAAGCGTTGGCCGAGCAGGGCAAGGCGCGTGCGGTCACCGTGCTTCGCGCCGGTGACCAGCTCTCGTCCATGCTGGCGGGCGCCCAGTTGGGTGTGACGGTGGCCTCGCTGCTGCTCGGGCGCATCGGCGAGTCGGCGGTCGCCGAGGTGCTGCGGACGACGCTAGGGCTGACCGATATGCATCCAGCGCTGGTGCACACGCTCTCGTTTGTGATTGCGCTGGCGCTGGTGGTGACGCTGCATGTGCTGCTCGGCGAGATGGTGCCCAAGAACATCGCCCTAGCGGGGCCGGAGCGCACGGCGATGCTGCTGGTGCCCCCTTACCTCGCCTACGTGCGTGCCGCCCGACCGTTCATCAGCTTCTACAACAAGTGCGCCAACGCAGTACTGCATGGGCTGGGGGTGCAGCCGAAGGACGACCTCGACATGTCCGTATCCCCGGTCGAGCTCAGCGAGCTGATCTCCGAGTCGGTATCCGAAGGGCTGTTGGATGAGGAAGAACACACGCGGCTGACTCGGGCGCTGCGAATAGGCACCAGGGTGGTCGGCGACGTCGCCGTTCCGCTCGCCGAAATCCGGGCGGTGCCGGTGGCGGCAGCCGGTTCAGGTCCCACGGTCGGAGCGGTCGAACAGGCTCTGGCCCAGACCGGCTACTCCCGGTTCCCGATTGCCGGCCTCGACGGTGCATTCATTGGTTACCTGCACATCAAGGACGTGCTGACACTGGGCGATGATCCGCGCACCGTCATCGATCTGGCATTGGTGCGTCCGCTGCCGCGGGTTCCCACGTCACTGCCGCTGGCCGACGGCTTGACCCGGATGCGTCGCAACAACAGCCATCTGGCCCTGGTGACCAGCGGCGTCGGGGCCGTCGGAAACGAGGGTAACGACGGGAACGACGGGAACGTTGTAGCGATGGTGGCGATGGAGGATCTGGTCGAAGACCTGGTCGGCGCCATGCGCGACGGGACACCCTGAGATCGATCCCGGGGGCGTGACCTGCTGTTGCGAGTGCCGCGAATACGCTCGCCATGGCGCTGGCCGGTAGGCTGATCACTAGCAAATCGGGGCCAATCGGAGGCCAGTGCAGGCTCAGTGAGGCTTTTACGGAGGAGAAAAATGACTGATCGCGTGTCGGCGGGGAACTTGCGCGTCGCCCGTGTGCTTTACGACTTCGTGAACAACGAAGCATTGCCTGGCACCGACATCGACCCGGACAGCTTCTGGGCGGGCGTCGACAAGGTCGTCACCGACCTCACCCCGCAGAACCAGGCTCTACTGAACACCCGCGATCAGCTGCAGGCCCAGATCGACAAGTGGCACCGGCACCGCGTGATTGAGCCGATCGACGTCGAGGCTTACCGCCAGTTCCTCACGGAAATCGGTTACCTGCAGCCCGAACCCGATGACTTCACCATCACGACCTCCGGTGTGGACGACGAGATCACCAAGACGGCAGGCCCGCAACTGGTGGTGCCGGTTCTCAACGCGCGGTTCGCGCTGAACGCGGCCAATGCCCGGTGGGGCTCGCTCTACGACGCCCTGTACGGCACCGATGTCATCCCGGAGAGCGAGGGCCTCGAAAAGGGGTCGAGCTACAACACATTTCGAGGCGCCAAGGTGATCGCCTACGCCCGCAAGTTCCTCGACCAGGCTGTCCCACTGGCGTCGGGCTCGTGGGCGGACGTGACGGGCTTGAGCATCGTCGATGGTCAGCTGCAGATCGCCATCGGTGCGGCATCCACCGGATTGGCCAGCCCGGAGAAGTTCGTCGGCTACAGCGGCGAGCTCGGTGCCCCCAGCTGGTCGGTGCTGCTGGCCAACCACGGCTTACACATCGAAATCCTGATCGACCCGGAGTCCCCGATTGGCAAGACCGACGCCGCCGGGGTCAAAGACGTGGTCCTGGAATCGGCGATCACCACGATCATGGACTTCGAGGACTCGGTGGCCGCGGTCGACGCGGACGACAAGGTGCTGGGCTACCGCAATTGGCTGGGCCTGAACCGCGGCGACCTGAGCGAGGAGGTCAGCAAGGGCGGCAAGACCTTCTCCCGGGTGCTCAACCCGGACCGCACCTACACCTCCCCGAACGGCGGCGAGCAGTTCACCTTGCCTGGGCGCAGCCTGTTGTTCGTCCGCAACGTCGGCCATCTGATGACCAATGATGCGATCGTCTTCGACAACCCGGGCAACGACGGCGGCGGTCAGGAACAAGAGGTGTACGAGGGCATCATGGACGCCCTTTTCACCGGCCTGATGGCGGTCCATGGCCTCAAAACCGGTGACGGGAACGGGCCGATGGCCAATAGCCGCACGGGTTCGATCTACATCGTCAAGCCCAAGATGCACGGCCCCAAAGAGGTCGCGTTCACCTGCGAGCTGTTCAGTCGCGTCGAAGATGTGCTTGGGTTGCCGCAGGGCACCATGAAGGTCGGCATCATGGACGAGGAGCGCCGAACGACCGTCAACCTCAAGGCATGCATCAAAGCCGCCGCCGACCGGGTCGTGTTCATCAATACCGGTTTCCTGGACCGCACCGGTGACGAGATTCATACCTCGATGGAGGCCGGCCCGATGATCCGCAAGGGTGCCATGAAAGGCACCACGTGGATCAAAGCCTACGAAGACGCCAACGTCGACACCGGGCTTGCCGCCGGCTTCTCGGGCAGGGCCCAGATCGGCAAGGGTATGTGGGCGATGACCGAGCTGATGGCCGACATGGTCGAGCAGAAAATCGGCCAGCCGAAGGCCGGCGCCACCACCGCGTGGGTGCCTTCGCCTACGGCAGCCACCCTGCACGCGATGCATTACCACCAAGTGGATGTGTTCGCCGTGCAAAAGGAGCTCCAGGGCGAGACCCGCAGCACCATCGACGAACTGCTGACGATTCCGTTGGCCAAGGAACTGGCCTGGGCTCCCGACGAGATCCGCGAAGAGGTCGACAACAACTGCCAGTCAATCCTGGGTTACGTGGTGCGCTGGATCGACAACGGTGTCGGGTGCTCGAAGGTGCCCGACATCCACAACGTGGCGCTCATGGAGGACCGGGCCACTTTGCGGATCTCGAGCCAGTTGCTGGCCAACTGGCTGCGGCACGGCGTGATCACCAGCGAGGACATCCGCGCCAGTCTGGAGCGGATGGCGCCGCTCGTGGATCAGCAGAACGCCGATGACTCGACGTATCTACCGCTGGCACCCAACTTCGACGACAGCATCGCCTTTTTGGCAGCGCAGGAACTGATCTTGAGCGGAACGCAGCAGCCCAACGGCTACACCGAGCCGATCCTGCATCGCCGCCGGCGCGAGTTCAAAGCCCGCCTCGGTGACTGAGCCAGCGCCTGAATGTGCTTCGACACGCTGCTGTGCGCCTGATGACTAGACTCGAGCACCGTTATGGGTAGGCACAGATTGCCCGGCCCTGAGGATCCCGCCGACGGCCCCGTCGGCGAGTACCCGGAATTCCCGCCACGACAGGCCGAGCCGGCGATCCCGCGACCGCCTGCACGCTCACCATTTCTTCGCCGGGGCCACCGGGGACTCGGCGACTGGCAAGGCGGTCATCGCAACGAGGCTGGGCGACGAGGAGTCAGCATCGGCGTGATCGTGGCCTTGGTCGCCGTCGTCGTCGTGGTGGGCACCGTGATCCTGTGGAGGTTCTTCGGGGACGCGCTGTCCAATCGCTCCCACCAGGCTGCCGGACGCTGCGTGGGGGGCAAAGAGACGGTTTCTGTTGTTGTCGACCCGTCCATCGCCGATCAGGTGCAACAGTTCGCGGAAGGGTACAACCAATCGGCGGGTCCGATCGGTGACCACTGTATGCAGGTCAGCGTCAAACCAGCCGCGTCGGACGCCGTTCTCGGTGGTTTCATCGGCAAGTGGCCGGGCGAGTTGGGCGGCCAGCCGGCGCTGTGGGTGCCGGGCAGCTCGATCTCCGAGGCGCGCCTCGCCGGAGCCGCGGGCCAGAAGACCATCAGCGACAGTCGTTCACTGGTGACGTCGCCGGTGTTGCTTGCGGTGCGGCCGGAACTCATCCAGGCTCTCGCCAACCAAAGCTGGGCAACACTGCCCGGCTTGCAAACCAACCCAAACGCGTTGTCGGGCTTGAACATGCCAACCTGGGGATCATTACGGCTGGCGCTGCCGAGCAACGGCGACGGGGACGCCTCGCTTTTGGCCGGCGAAGCCGTGGCGGCTGCATCGGTACCCGCCGGTGCGCCCCCTTCCCAGGGCATTGGCGCAGTGCGCGCCCTGTTGAGCGGACAACCCAAACTGGCGGACAATTCGCTGGCAGAGGCGATCAACACGCTGCTCAAGCCCGGCGATGTGGCGACCGCACCGGTGCATGCCGTGATCACCACCGAACAGCAGCTGTTCCAGCGTGGGCAGTCGCTCTCGGACGCCCAGAGCACATTGGCCTCCTGGCTGCCGCCCGGGCCCGCGGCGGTTGCCGACTATCCCACCGTGCTGCTCAGCGGTCCGTGGCTGTCTCATGACCAGTCCGCAGCGGCCAGCGAGTTCGCTCGCTATATGCACAAGCCCGAGCAACTCGCGAAGCTCGCCAAAGCGGGATTCCGGGTCAACGGCGTCCAACCGCCGAGCAGTCCGGTGGCGAGCTTTGCCGCGCTATCCGGAACGCTGTCGGTGGGCGACGATGCGATGCGGGCCACTTTGGCCGAAGCGATGGCCACAGCGTCCACCGGAGCTGCCACCACGATCATGCTCGACCAGTCGCTGCCCATCGACGAAGGCGGAAAGACCCGGCTGGCCAACGTAATCGCGGCACTCAACGACAAGATCAAAGCGCTGCCTCCCACCGCCATCGTGGGGTTGTGGACCTTCGACGGCCACGAGGGCCGAAGCGAGGTGACCACCGGCCCACTCGCCGACCCCGTCAACGGCCAGCCGCGCTCGGCGGCGCTGACGGCAGCGTTGGACAAGCAATATTCATCGGGTGGCGGCGCGGTCTCATTCACCACATTGCGCATGACCTATCAGGATATACAGGCGAACTATCATGCCGGCCAAACAAATTCGATACTGCTCATCACGGCAGGGCCACACACCGACCAATCCCTGGACTGGGCGGGGCTGCAGAATTTCATCCGCACCGGCGCCGACCCGGCCAAACCGATCGCGGTCAACATCATCGACTTTGGCGCCGACCCGGACCGGGCGACCTGGGAAGCCGTCGCCCAGCTGAGCGGGGGCAGCTACCATAACCTTGCTACGTCGACGTCCCCTGACCTCGGCACGGCGATCAACACAAATTTGAGCTGATGAACATCGATTTCATGCCGGACCCCCGGCTGTATCCGTTCGAGTCACGATGGTTTGACAGCTCACGGGGCCGCATCCATTACATCGATGAGGGGAGCGGTCCGCCGATCCTGTTCTGCCACGGCAACCCGACATGGAGCTTCCTGTACCGTGACATCATCGTCGCGCTGCGTGACCGATTTCGTTGCATCGCACCGGATTATCTCGGTTTCGGGCTTTCGGATCGCCCCGACGGGTTCGCCTACAAGATCGACGAGCACGCCGGCGTGGTGGGCGAGTTTGTTGACCACCTAGGCATTGACGGCTTCCTGACGATGGGTCAGGACTGGGGCGGCCCGATCAGCATGGCGGTCGCCGTGGAGCGTGCCGAGCGGGTGCGCGGCGTCGTGTTGGGCAACACCTGGTTCTGGCCGACGGACGTGCTGACGACGAAGATCTTCAGCAAGGTGATGTCCAGTCCCCCGATGCAGTGGGCGATCCTGCAGCGCAATTTCTTCGTCGAACGGATGATCCCCTTGGGAACCGAGCGCCGGCCGAGCGACGCGGTGATGGCGCATTACCGCGCGGCGCAACCCAGCCCGGCCGCGCGGCTGGGTGTCGCCGAGATGCCCAAGCAGCTCCTGGCCGCCCGTCCATTGCTGGGACGGCTGGCCCGGGAAGTGCCGGCCCAGCTCGGCGCCAAGCCCGCGCTGTTCGTGTGGGGTATGAAGGACTTCGCATTCAAGCCGGGACCGTCGATCCCACCGATGCGCGCCGCGTTTCCCGATCACGTCCTCGTCGAGCTACCCAAGGCGAAGCATTTCATTCAGGAGGATGAGCCCGAACAGATCGCCGCGGCGATCCTTGAACGCTTCGGCTGATCGCCTGAGCTCTAGGCGAACGCCTCGACCGGCGGGCACGAGCAGACCAGGTTGCGGTCTCCGTAGGCGCCGTCGATGCGACGTACCGGTGGCCACACCTTGGCCCGGAAGGCCTTCCCCAGCGGATAGGCGGCCTCTTCTCGGGTGTATGGGTGATCCCAGTCCTGCACCAGCAGGCACTCAGCGGTGTGCGGCGCCCCGCGCAGCGGATTGTCCTCGATAGACCACTCCCCCGAGCCGACGCGGTCGATCTCGCCGCGGATGGCGATCATGGCCTCACAAAATGCGTCGACCTCGGTCAGACTTTCGCTCTCGGTGGGCTCCACCATCAACGTGCCGGCGACCGGGAAGCTCATGGTCGGTGCGTGAAAGCCGTAGTCGGCCAGGCGTTTCGCGACATCATCGACGGTCACGCCTGTCGCCTTGGTGATACCACGCAAATCCAGGATGCACTCGTGGGCGACCATGCCGTTTTCGCCCGTGTACAGCACCGGGAAGTACTCGTCGAGCCGCCGGGCGATGTAGTTGGCTGAGGTGATCGCGGTCAGCGATGCCGCGCGCAGCCCGTCCGCGCCCATCATCCTGATGTAGGCCCAGCTGATCGGCAGAATTGAGGCCGACCCGTAGGGCGCCGACGATACGGCGGGACCCTCGGGCAGCTCCGGGGCAAACGGGTGCCCCGGCAGGAACGCGGCCAAATGCGACCGCACCGCCACCGGTCCGACGCCCGGGCCCCCGCCCCCGTGCGGAATGCAAAACGTCTTGTGCAGGTTCAGATGGCTGACGTCGCCGCCGAACTTGCCCGGCCGGGCCAGGCCGACAAGGGCGTTGAGGTTCGCGCCATCGACATACACCTGGCCACCGGCATCGTGCACGGCCGCGCAGATGTCGGCGATGTCGTGCTCGAACACGCCGTGCGTGGACGGGTAGGTGATCATCAACGTCGAGAGCCGATCGGCATGCTCGGTGACCTTGGCGCGCAGATCATTGAGATCGACGTCGCCGTTATCCAGGCAACCCACCACCACTACCCGCATTCCCGCCAGCGCCGCTGACGCGGCGTTGGTGCCATGCGCGCTAGAGGGAATCAGGCAGATATCGCGGTGCGGCTCGCCCCGGCTTTCGTAGTACTCGTGGATAGCCAACAGTCCCGCGTACTCGCCTTGCGAGCCCGCATTGGGTTGCAACGAAACCGCGTCATAGCCGGTGATCTGCACCAACCAGCTCTCCAGGTCGGCGATGAGGCGACGCAACCCCGCGGTGTCAGAAGCAGGGGCGAACGGATGCAGCCGCGAAAATTCCGGCCAGGTGATGGGTTCCATTTCGGCGGCGGCGTTGAGTTTCATCGTGCACGAGCCGAGCGGAATCATGCTGCGGTCCAGGGCGATATCCTTGTCCGCCAACATACGTAGGTAGCGCATCATCGCCGTTTCGGTGCGATATTGCGTGAACGCCGAGTGGGTCAGGAACTGCGAGGTACGCGTGGCGCTATCGGCGCCGGCCGACTCGGCGGCTGAGACCCCGAAGGCGTTCAGCACTACCGCTACGTGTGCGTCGGTCGTGGTCTCATCACAGGCCACCGATACGTGGTCGGCGTCGACGCGCCATAGGTTTACACCGTTGGCCTTGGCCGCCCCGACTACCTCGTCGGCCCGGCCCGGCACCCGCGCCAAAACAGTGTCGAAGTATTTGTCGTGCACCAGTGCGTCGCCCAGTGCGGCACCGATCTTCTCAGCCTGGGAATGCACCCGGCGTGCAATAGCGAGCAGGCCTTCGGCACCGTGGTAGCTGGCGTACATCGCGGCCATCACAGCCAGTAGTACCTGGGCCGTACAGATGTTGCTGGTCGCCTTGTCACGCCGGATGTGCTGCTCGCGGGTCTGCAACGCCAGGCGGTAAGCAGGCGACCCGTCGGCATCCACCGATACGCCGACCAACCGGCCTGGCAGTTGACGGGCATGCCTGGCGTGCACCGCCAGGTAGCCGGCATGTGGGCCACCGAATCCCATTGGCACGCCGAATCTTTGGGTGGTGCCGAACGCGACGTCAGCGCCGATCTCGCCGGGTGGTGTGATCAGCGTGCACGCCAACAGGTCGGCGCCGATGGCAACCAGCGCGCCTCGGTCGTGGGCTTGTGCCACGAGCGCCGACCAGTCCGTGATCCGGCCGCTGGCGCCGGGGAGCTGGGCGATGACGCCGAAGAACTCACCGTCGGGCAGCCCGTGACGCAGGTCGGCGGTCACGATCTCGATGCCCAACGGCTTGGCCCGGGTGGCTAGTACGGCTGCCGTCTGGGCGAACAAATCGGCGTCGACGGCCAACCGGTTCGACGAGCCGCGAGCTGCCCGATGCAACAATGTCATGGCCTCGGCGCCAGCGGTGCCCTCGTCGAGCATCGATGCGTTCGCAATCTCAAGACCGGCCAGATCGGTGACCACCGTCTGGAAATTCAGCAGCGCTTCCAGGCGGCCCTGACTGATCTCGGGCTGGTACGGCGTGTAGGCGGTGTACCACGCCGGGTTCTCCAAGATGTTTCGCAACAACACCGGTGGCGTGAGCGTGTCGTAGTAACCCTGCCCGATCATCGACACCGCGACGGTGTTGGCGTCGGCCAACGCCCGCAGCTCCGCAAGCGCCTCGGACTCGCTGGCCGGCGCAGGCAATCCGTCCAGACCCGCAGCGGCGCCGCCGGCAGTGAGCTTATCGAGGATGCCAGCCGGAACTGCCTTGGCTGCCAGCACATCGAGCGAGTCGACGCCGATGACGGCAAGCATCGCGGCGACGGCCGCGGCGTCCGGGCCGATGTGACGGTTCGCGAAAGTGGATTGGTCGGGCAAAGTCGGGCTCCTGACAGGCGGTCGACAGCTCAAAACGGCAGAGGACTTGTGGCCCTCTCCCTCTGTCGTCAACCCGAACCGGGCGCCTGAGAGATTCGGCAACCCCGATCGCCAGGAACAGGGTCGACTTTCCCCATGGGCGGGCGACCCGAATAAACGGCTCACCGCTTTCCAGAGGCATCGGGGCCCCGCGCGGTCCGGGTGCCTGAGAGGTTGACGGAGAGGTGTTGCTCCTTCGGCGTCCGTGACTGGCAGTTACGGAACTCTCCCGCGTGGAGGCGATGCGCTTCCGAGTTTACCCGCGCGTACCAAAGGACGCGCAGCGACGTGCGCGGCGCGAGTTAGCCGATCTTGCGATCGCGATGTTTGCGCCGGGACGCCAGTTCGTCCTCTGGAGCGGCAATTGACTCGCCGCCGTCAGCGCGCTCGCCGGGGAAGTCGGCGATGACACCGGTCAGCTCGCGCATCGCACCGGAAACGGCGATGCCGAACACGCCCTGTCCGCCCTGCAGCAGGTCGACGACTTCTTCGGCCGAAGTGCACTCGTAAACGGTCGTGCCGTCGGAGAACAAGGTGATATTGGCCAGATCCTGAACGCCACGCTGGCGCAGGTGGTCGACTGCTACGCGGATGTTGTGCAGCGAGATGCCGGTGTCAAGCAAGCGCTTGACGATTTTGAGAACAAGGATGTCCTTGAACGAATAGAGCCGTTGGCTGCCGGAGCCGGCCGCGCTGCGGATCGACGGGACCACCAACGAGGTGCGCGCCCAGTAGTCCAGCTGGCGATATGTGATTCCGGCGATCTGGCAGGCGCTCGGCCCGCGGTAGCCGACCAGCTCGTCGGGCACGGAATCGTCGGGGAATAGCCCCGGTTGCATAGGTCCGCTGGATGCGGTGGCGTCGCGGTCGCCATTGGTCGCCGATCCCGCGTGGTCAGCAAGATCCAGCTGACCTTGACGTGGCTGCTCGCTCACGGTGGTTCCTCTCGCCGATCGCGCTCTTGGCACTAGCTGCGTCCGCTGGCTGTTCCAGCAGGATGTTTGCTAAGGCCCGAGTGCTAGAGAGCTTACGCTGTCGGATAGCTATCGTGCCTTATGTCGTCATCAAAGTATGGCGGTCTTAAGACTAAGTGGGCGAGCTATCCGCCAGGCGTGTCGACATCCCAGCGCCAGATGAGATGCATCCGTGATATCCGAGTTCAACCCGGCCCCACCTCAGGGCGTTCCCGCCCTGCGTCTTCGCCAGGCTGCGCGGTTAGGTCGCCTTGAAGTCGTCGGGTGACACGCTGTCGAGAAATTCCTTGAATTTCTCCACCTCGTCCTCCCGAACCACGGTGCCGCCTTCTTCGTCGCTCTCGTCGGGGATCAGCAGACCGGCCTGGGCGAGTACGGCCTCCTCCACGTAGATGGGTACGCCGACCCGCAGCGCGATTGCCACCGAGTCCGAGGGGCGTGCCGATACCGTGATGTCGCGGTCGAAGACCAAGTCAGCGTAAAAGGTGCCTTCCTGAAGATCGACGATCCGCACCTCTTTGAGCGAATGTCCAAGCGCAGCAATAACATCCCTGATCAGGTCGTGCGTCAATGGACGAGGTGGTTCGACGCCTTGCTGCTCGAGCGCGATGGCGGCGGCTTCAGACTGACCGATCCAGATTGGTAGGTACCGGTCACCATCGGCTTCGCGGAGTAGCAACACCGGCTGGTTCTGTGGCTGCTCGACGCGAATGCCGACAACACGAACTTCACCCATCTGTGTCCGCCCTCCGCACATGACGCCAAACCAAGTTGAAACGAAGTCTAGTCCTCAGCGGTCAAGAACGTCGCGAACCGCAGACTTGATCAGCGAGGTGTGCAAAGTAATAGCGAGCGCCGCGACCTCACGCGCCAGGTCGTCGGCGCGGTCACGGGCGCCGGCCTTGCCCGCTTTAACTATCGGCCCGGCGATTTGGGCGATCAGGTCGGACTGCCGGTCGGCCGCCGAGCGGAAGGCGCGCAGATGCCGTGGCTCGACGCCGTACGCGGACAACGCACGCGCACATTGCAGGATGACGACGGCATGTTCGTCGAAGAAACTGCCGGGCCCGGTGGTTATCACTCCGGCTTTGAGCAGTGCCGTCAGCAGGCCGTCGTCCACTCCTGAGGTTTCCAGAAGGTCTTCACGGCTCAGCCGGACGCGGCTGGGCGCCACTGCCGCCGCGTCGGACCCGGTCCCCGAGCCGCCATCGTAGACTGTGCTCCCGGCGACCGACACCAATCGCGGTACGCCGTAAGGCGATCCGGACGAAGGCAGCTCGCCGTCGGGCTGGGCGTCCAGCTGCTCCCGGATTACCTTCAGCGGCAGGTAGTGATCCCGCTGGGCAGTCAGGATAAAGCGCAGCCGTGCACAGTCGTATGCGGTGAATCTCCGGTATCCCGATGCGGCGCGCTGCGGCGTCACCAGTCCTTCAGCCTCCAGGAATCGAATCTTGGAGATTGTGACATCGGGGAAATCCGGCCTTAGCAGGTCTAGGACCACCCCGATCGACATCCCGGCCAGTGCCGGGCTATCGGGCGCGCTCACTAGCCTCCGGATCCCCCATCATCGTCGGCTTGCTTCGGCCCGGTCAAAAACACCAAGCGGAACTTGCCTATCTGGACTTCGTCACCGTTGGCCAGCACCGCGGAATCCACCGGCTCCCGGTTGACGTAGGTGCCGTTGAGGCTACCCACATCGACGACGCTGAATTCATCGGTCTCTAATCTGAATTCGGCATGCCGGCGGCTGACGGTCACGTCATCGAGGAATATGTCGCTGTCGGGATGCCGGCCGGCGGATGTGATGGCCTGGTCTAGCAGAAAGCGCGATCCGGCGTTCGGGCCCCGCTTGACGACGAGCAAAGCCGAACCCGCCGGCAGTCCTTCGACGCCGGACACCGAGCTCTCGGCACCCGGTTGGGCGGGCGCGTCCAGTTCGTTGAGGAAGTCGGCACGGAAGACGGACGTCGTCTCCACCGTGACCTCATCAGAAGTCTGGTCGTTGTCCATGTCCGTCACCCGCTGCTCCTCACTGACCACCGTGGCGCTGCTTGCCCGGGCCACTCGGCCCGCCTCCCAGTAGGTACCCATTCAGTTTCTACGCCCCGCATCGCCGGTTACCGCCTTCCGGTGCTGATGTCTCGACCGTACCGCGCACCCGCCTGCAATGTGCCCTCCGCTGCGGGATCGCAAGCAGATTGCCCAGGGCTGGCAGGGACATTAGCAATCGTCATTCGGTGAGTGTGTCGCGGTAGGCCTCAGCGTCGAGCAGCGACGCAATGGCCGACTGCAATTCAGCGGGATCAGACACTTTGACATCCACCAGCCAGCCAGCGCCGTACGGGTCGGAGTTCACCAGGTCTGGGCTGCCTTCAAGATCGCTGTTGACCGCGGACACCTTGCCCGAGACCGGCGCGTAGAGGTCCGACACCGATTTCGTCGATTCCACCTCGCCGAATGTTTCGCCCGTGCTCACCTCGGCGCCAACGTCGGGCAGCTGGACGAAAACGACATCGCCCAGCGCCGACTGCGCGAAGTCCGTGATCCCGATCCGGGCGGTATCTTCCCCGCCGCGGCGAACCCATTCGTGTTCGGCGGTGTAGTGCAGATCGGACGGGATATCGCTCACGGTAATCCTGTTCTGGTCGGCTGTACTGGTCGAATGGTTCGGCTGGTCTCACTTACCGGGCTGAGCGTATTGGTGCGGTTTCGGTTGTCGCAAGGTGGTCACGTCCACGCGCTGCGCCTGTTGCACAGACATCCGTGCGCCTACGCGCTTGATACTGTCCTCGGAACCTCCGGGAATATTCATCGCCGCGGCGAGCGTGGGCGGATCGCCAATCGCCAGAACCGAATACGGCGGCGACAGTGTCTTGTTGTCGATGGTCAGTGAACCAGGAGTACCCACCACCCAGGTATCGACACCCACTCGCACAGACTGGTGCGCATCATTGATCTCGATCGCCTCGGCCCCGGCGGCGCGCAGCTCGTTGATCACGTCGAGCATGGCTTCCGGTGAAACTCCGGGTCCGGGGTCCTCGATCGTCAGGATGACGCCGGGTCCAGTCGCACCGACGGAGCCGACCTGGATGGACAGCGCAGCCAATCTGGCCTGCGCGTTTTCGATGGCAGCCTGATCGCTGTTGCCCGATGCCTGCAACCTGTTCAGCGTGTTCTGAAGTTCGCTCACTTCGCTGTTCAATGTGGCCTCGCGCTGCCGCAACGAGTCCAGCAGCACCAGCAGATCCGCGGGCCGTGCGGTATCCAGTGAGTCACCCGACCGGGTCTGGCGTACCTGGGTGACAATCGCGATCCCCAAGACCAGGCACAACAGCATCGCCAGCGTTCCGAACACGAGCCGGGAACGGCCACCTCGCGGCGACGCGGCCAGCCCCGTTCGTCGGAGCGGGCCAATCGCGGGGCGCAGACTTTTCACCGGTAGTTCGTGACGGCCACGCTGGGCGCCCTCATCGGGTTTGGCGTCGTCAGCCCGATCGTGCCCGGTTGGCGCGTTACCAGTTTCGTCGCCGGCGGGTCCCGGGGGCTGGTGGCTCACGGCGATCTCATCTCAGACCTCGTATCGCTCACGGCGCCGCTCCTCCTCATCGCTTCGCTCTGCATCGTCGCCGGTGCGCGTCATGCCCCGAATAGCCGGCGCCGCAGAGCGGCGGCGTTGCCGAAGATCCGAATTCCCAGTACGACGATGATTGCCGTGGACAACTGCGTGCCGACGCCCAACTGATCACCGACATAGACGATCAGGGAAGCCACGAAGACGTTGAAAACGAATGACACGACGAAGACTTTGGGATCGAAGATCCGCTCGAGGTAGGCCCGCAGGCCGCCGAATACAGCGTCCAGCGCGGCGACCACCGCGATCGGCAGATAAGGCTGGATGACTTCGGGCACGCTGGGGTGAAAGATCAGGCCTAGCACGATTCCTACCGCGAGCGCCGCGATGCCGATCATGCCCGAAATCCCGACCGCATTTCCCGCAAGGGAATCTGCTTCTGCAGTAGTTCTCTCACTTGGGCCCAATCTGTTTGGCGAACTTGACATCCCGGACGGAGCCGGCCGGTAGCGACAGGCCATCGGCAACGTCGACGGTCACGCCGACGCCGTAGGAGGCCTCCAGCAGCCTAAGGCGCTGCAGGCCGGGGCTGTGATCGAAGACATCGCGCATCGAATGCGGCGGCCCAACCGCGAGGACCGTGTAGGGGCTGCTGGTCGGGTTGTTGTCGACCAGGATCGCACCGCCGGCTTGCCGGATGGTCACGTTCGGCCCGATCCGGGCGCCGCCGACCGAGATGGCCTCTGCGCCGCTCGCCCATAAGGAGTTGACGACCAGCTGCAGGTCGCGGTCCAGAATGATTTGCCGGTTCCCATTTACCCGCTGTTTGGACACGTCGGAAAGATTGGGGCTGACACCAGGATCGGTAATTATCAGCTTCAGGCCGGGACCGCTGACCGGAGCGCTGGCCGCTGACAGGCCGAGCGCATCGAGGCGGGTCAGCAGCCGCTGACCCTCGGCGTCGTCTGCCAGCGCGTGCCGCTGCACGTCATCGAGCCGCGCCGACAGCACGCTGCGCTGCCTGGCCAGCTTCGATGCGGCGTTTTCGCGGGCTCGCACACTCGTCAGGAGTAGTTCCTGGGCCTCGCGCACACCCGGTGCAACCGAGCGGGCCTGCGCGACGCCGGCGGCGAATACCGTGGCGACCAGCGTCGCCGCCAATGCCTGCCAGAACCAGCCGAAGGCGAGGGCCCGGCCTCTCTTCGGTATGGCAGAGCGGTCACGTTTCGCGGCCGCCGCGGCATAACCGGGATCCAGATGTTCTGACAGCAGGGCCCGCAGCAG
>Ga0182013_10004093_pt1 | contig 17758 bp, 20 predicted proteins | sample 612S2MmetaG_FD_120487 | JGI IMG/M metagenome (GOLD analysis project Ga0182013, IMG submission 120487) | Permafrost microbial communities from Stordalen Mire, Sweden - 612S2M metaG | ecosystem: Environmental > Terrestrial > Soil > Wetlands > Permafrost | place: Sweden: Stordalen | collected...
CGGAAACGCGGGTTGCGCCGCCGCGATCGCGTCGGCGCGCCACGGCGCGCGCACGATGCTGGTCGAGCGCTACGGGTTCCTCGGCGGAACGGCCACCGCCGCGATGGTCGGTCCGTGGATGACTTTTCATTCCGGTACGGATCGCATCGTCGGCGGCATCGCGCAAGAGATCGTGGAGCGCTTGGTGAGCGCGGGCGCTTCGCCCGGTCACGTCCACGATTCGTCCGACTACGTTCCCACGATCACGCCGTTCGATCCGGAGGCGCACAAGGCGCTGCTGTTCGAAATGATGCGCGAGGCCGGCGTGCATCTGCTCTTGCACGGATATTTCCTCGAGACGATCCTGGCGGATCGCTTCGGATCGGGCACGCGGGAAGTAGCCGGCGCGCGCTTCGCCACGTCCGGCGGCGTCCGCGAATATCGCGCTCGGGTGACGATCGACGCAACTGCCGACGCTCTGGTTGCCACTTCGGCCGGCGTCCCGACGCAGCAGGGCGACGAGCGCGGGCGGGTTCAGCCGGCGAGCCTGATGTTTCGGCTGAGCCACGTAGACTTGGACGAGTTCGCCGCATACGTGCGGCTCAATCCCGACCAGATGCGCACCAGCCTCAAGACGCACGAGCGCACGGCCCAAGGTTTGACCGCGGTCGCGGGGCTCTACGACATCTGGGAGAAAGCGCGCGAGGACGGGTTGGTGGACGTTCCGCGCGAACTCGTCTCGTTCTTCATATCACCCTACCCCGACGAAGTGACGGTGAACATGACGCGCATCACGAACATCGACCCGCTCGATCCCGACGACGTCACGCGCGCCGAAGTCGAAGCGCGTTTGCAGGCGATGCAGTTGCTCCGCTTCTTTAAGGAGCGCGTGCCGGGCTTTGCGAACGCGCGGATCGCGGCGACGGGAACGCAGATCGGCATTCGCGAGTCGCGCCGCATCGCCGGCCGGTACACGCTTACGGGCGACGACGTCGTCCAGGCGCGGCACTTCGACGACGCGGTCGCGCGCAGCGCCTACCCGATCGACATTCACAATCCGTCGGGCAGCGGAACGACGACGCAGCGCGTGCGCTCCGGCGAGAGCTACGAGATTCCGTATCGCTGCATGGTTCCGCAAGGCTGCGACCGCCTATTGGTCGCGGGGCGCTGCATCTCCACCACGCACGAGGCGCTCGCGTCCACGCGCCTCACGCCGACCGTGATGACGCTCGGCCAGGCGGCCGGCACTGCCGCGGCGCTCGCCGTTTCCGGTGGCGTCGCTGTGGGAGATCTCGACCCGGTTACGTTGCGCGCGGCGCTGATCGCCGACGGCGTAGACTTGCGCAGGCCGGCATGAACGTGCTCGCGTTGGCGCGTTCGTACGGCGTGCGCGTGGAGTTTGCCGATCTGGGCGATTGGGGCGCGGACGAACTGCGATCGGAGTACGATCCGAACGGCCCCTGCATCCGCATCAACGTGCGGATCGCCGAATCGCTGATCGCGCCGGAACTGGGCGACTTCGTGCTGTTCTGCGTCGCTCACGAGCTCTACCACCATCGCGAGTTCGTCGGAGAGATCGAACGCCTGGCCGACCCCGCGGAGCGCGAGTCGGCCGCCAACGCGTACGCGCGCGCGGCCGTCATTCAGACGTGACGCGATACTTCGCCGGTATCGACGGCGGGCAGAGCGGCACGGCCGCCGTGGTCGGCGACGAGCGCGGGAACGTGCTCGGCCGCGGCGATGCCGGCCCGGCCGACGAAGTCGGCGAGTCGCCCGCGTCGACGCGGCTGCGCGAAGCCGTAGAAGCGTCGCTCGGCGCCGCGCTTGCGGCGGCGAACCTCCCGCACGATACGCGTTTTGAATCCGTCGTGGCGGGCATCAGCGGATACCGGGACGCCGCGCGCGGCGTACCCCCCGCGTTTCGAGCGGTCCGCAGCCTGGTCGTGCACGACGCGCCGATCGCGCACGCGGGAGCGTTCGGCGGCGGACCCGGCGTCGTGGTCGTCGCCGGCACCGGTTCGGTCGCATACGCAAGCGACGCCGCGGGCTGCGTGACGCTGGGCGGCTGGGGCTATCTGTTCGGCGACGAGGGCAGCGCGTTTTGGATCGGCCGCGAAGCGATTTCGAAGCTCATGCGGGCGCAAGACGACGGCGACGAGACATCCGCGCCGCAGCGAGCCGCGTTGCTTGCGTTCTTCGAGCGGGGGTCGCTTCGCGACGTGCAGGATGCGTTCGCGTCCGGCGCGCTCGGGCGCGATCGGATCGCCGCATACGCGCCCGCCGCCCTCGCGTCGCCGTACTTCGACGACGTCGCGCAACGCGGCGCCGGCAGCCTCGCCGATCTCGCCGGCTCGGCGATGCGCGCGCTCGGATCGGACGACGCCGCGGTGTGCTTCGTGGGCGGTCTGTGCACGGTCGAGAGCTATCGGCGGCGATTGCAGGCGGCGTTGCGCGACCGCGTGCCGCGGGCGCGACCGTCGAAGCCGCGATTCGATCCGGCCACCGGCGCCCTGCTGCTGGCGTATCGCGAATCCGGCCTCGCCGGTGCCGGCATCGCGCGGCTACATTCTTGAGACTCGACGCGCTGCGAGGCCGGCTGATCGTCTCCGTGCAAGCGCCGGCGGGTTCGGCACTCGACGATCCGCACGCGATTGCCGCGATGGCGCGCGCGGCGCAGGACGGCGGCGCGTGCGCCGTTCGCATCCAAGGCGTCGCGAATCTTCGCGCCGTGCGCGCGCGGGTCGGCGTGCCGGTGATCGGGCTCATCAAGTGCGCGTACGAGGGCTACGCGCCGTACATCACGCCCACGCTGGACGAGGTTCGCGCCGTCATCGAGAGCGGAGCCGAGATCGTTGCGTTCGACGCGACGGGCCGGGCGCGGCCGCGCGGCGCGTCGGTCGCGGAGATCGTGGACGCGATTCTGGCGGAGGGAAGAATTCCGATGGCGGACTGCGCGACCGCCGAGGACGCCGTGTGCGCGCGGGCGGCCGGAGCCGAGATCCTGGCGACGACGTTGTGCGGCTATACGGAGGAGACCAAAGGTATCTCCTTGCCCGCGCTTGCCATGGTGCGGGAACTCGCCGAGCTCGACGCCTTCACGATCTGCGAGGGCGGCGTCGCTTCACCCCAGGACTGCCTCGCCGCCCGAGACGCCGGCGCGGATGCGGTCGTCGTGGGAACCGCGCTGACCGGGATCGAGTCGCGAGTCCGGGATTTCACCGGTCCGCTGGAAAAGGTAGACTCACCGAAAGATTGAGAGCCGGCGGTAAAGGTCGGTGCGCCGGGCGCGCGCGATTCCTATAGTGTAGCGTAGACGTTCCGCAGGCTTAGGGAGACTTTGTTTGGCTGAGAACAGGCAGGCCGTCGGCTTTGGTCGCGGTTTTTGGATTGCCACGGCCGTTCTGACCGTCGTCGCCGCCGGTTCGGTCTACTTCTGGTACACGTTACCGATTTCGAACGCGTTGCCCGAAGCGATTCTGACCGCGCGCCAGATCGACGACCTCTTCCGGTTCATGGCGGCCGTCGGTTCGGCCCTCTACGTCTTCATCTTCGGCTACATCGTCTACTTCGCGATCGCGTTCCGTGCCAAGAAGGGCGACGATCCCAACGCCATCGGCGTTCAGGTGCACGACAACGTGCGCCTCGAGGTCCTCTGGACGATCCTGCCCGCCCTCTTCGTCGTCCTGCTCTCCATCATCAGCGTCAAGATCTGGTACGAGATCACGCTGCAGCCTGCGAACGGTCTGGTCGTCGAAGCGATCGGGCACAAGTGGTACTACACGTTCCGCTACCCGCAGGTGCACGGCGAGATTACCGACGAGATGCACGTCCCGCTCGGCGTTCCGGTCACGCTCAACGTCACGTCGTCCGACGTGATCCATTCGTTTTGGGTTCCGGCCATGCGCCTCAAGACCGACATGGTCCCCGGGATGGTCACGACGATCCGTTTTACGCCCGTGCGGCCGGGCCGCTATCAGATCATCTGCACTCAATTCTGCGGCACGCAGCACGCCGAAATGAACAAGCAGGTCTTCGTGATCGAAGATCGCCCCGCGTACGACGCATGGTTCCATTCGTGGCAGGCCAAGAACGCGAACGCGAGCGACGCGGTGGCGACGGCGTCCACCGGTACGGTCGCGCTGGCGGGCGGCGACGCAAAAGCCGGGCAAGCGACGTTCCAAGCCAAATGTTCGGCCTGCCACGCGATCGGCCCATACTCGCAGCGTCTCGTCGGCCCGGGTCTCAAAGACGTTCTGCACGACCCGTCACATCCGAGTTTGGTGGACGGCGACGCCGCAACGCCGGCGAACGTCGCGAAAATTTTGCAACAAGGGTACAAGGGCGACATGGGTCAGATGCCGAGCGCGCAGATGAACGCGATCGGCGACAAAGACATCGCCAATTTGGTCGCCTACTTGAATTCATTGAAATAGGCGCCGGGGAGAGCTAGAGAGAGTAACGCACATGGCAGTACAGGCGGCACACGCGGGCGGCGGAATCGCCGACCACATCCACCCGGAACCGCAAGGCTTCATCCGGCGGTACGTCTTTTCGATCGATCACAAGATCATCGGAATTCAGTACATGATCACCGGCTTCGTCTTTTTCATCCTCTCGGGGCTCTTGGCCGAGACGATCCGCGTTCAATTGATGAACCATGCCGGCGGATTCGTTTCCAACGACACGTACAACGAGGTCTACACGGTCCACGGCAGCGCGATGGTTTGGCTGGTGATCATTCCGATCGTCACCGGCGGCTTCGGGAACTTCGTCATGCCCCTGCAGATCGGCGCGCGCGACGTCGCCTTCCCGTGGCTCAACATGCTGAGCTTCTGGATGTTCCCGGTAGCGGGCTTGCTGCTGTTCTCGTCGTTTCTCGTCGGCGCGCCGGTGGCGGGCTGGACGGAGTATCCGCCGATCTCGCTCGAAGGCGGGGTGGGCACCTCGATGTGGTGCGCGGCGATCTTCCTCATCGGCGTCAGCTCGACGCTCACGGGCATCAATTTCATCGTGACGATCATGCAGATGCGCGCGCCGGGGATGACGTTTACGCGCATGCCGCTCTTCGTCTGGGCTCAGCTCGCGACCGCGCCGCTCTCGATGGTCGCGACCACCGCGCTCGCCGCCGCACTCGCCGCGCTCTTCATCGAGCGCCAGTTCGGCGTGCCGTTCTACGACCCGACCAAGGGCGGCAGCCCCGTTCTGTGGCAGCACATGTTCTGGTTCTACTCCCACCCGGCCGTCTACATCATGGTGCTGCCCGTCTTCGGCATCGTCTCCGAAATACTGCCGACCTTCTCGCGCAAGCCGATTTTCGGCTACAAGATGATCGCGTTCTCGTCCATGGCCATCGCGCTGGTCGGGTTCATGGTCTGGGCGCACCACATGTTCACGTCCGGCTTGGCGCCGTACTTGCAGCTGCCGTTCATGATCCTGACCTACGTGGTCGCCGTTCCCACGGGCGTGAAGATTTTCTCGTGGCTGGCGACGCTCTGGGGCGGCAAGATCCACCTCACGACGGCGATGCTCTTCGCGCTTGGGTTCCTCGCGCTGTTCACGCTGGGCGGGATCACGGGAATCTTCCTGGCGGCGATCCCGTACGACTTGCACATCCACGGCACGTACTTCGTGGTGGGGCATTTCCACTACGTCCTGGTCGGCGGCAGCCTGACCGGCATCTTCGCGGGCATCTACTACTGGTTCCCGAAGATGAGCGGCCGCATGATGAACGAGACGCTCGGAAAATGGAACTTCGCGCTGTTCTTCATCGGCTTCAACGGCACGTTCTTGCCGATGCACTGGCTCGGCATCCTCGGCATGCCGCGTTGGGTTCCGCAGTACGATCCGCAGTTCGAGTTCTGGAACCGCTTTGCGTCGGTGTCGTCCTTCGTGATGACGTTCGGCATCCTGCTGTTCTTCGTCAACGTGATCTGGAGTCTGCGAAACGGCAAGAAGGCCGGCGCGAACCCGTGGGGTGCACGCACGCTCGAATGGCAGCTGCCTTCGCCGCCGCACTACTACAACTTCAAGCACATTCCGAACGTCTACGGCTTGCCGTACGATTTCTCGCTGCCGCTGCCGTACAAGGGTCTCGACGAAGAACTCACGGATTCGCCGGCGCCCGTGCCCGCGGGGTCCCACTAGCCGTGGCGGTAGCCTCGATGCCGCACGGCGCCGTCGCGGACCCGGACGAGGGCCAGGTCGACCAGCTCTACGCCGAAACGCGCCAGCTGCGCCTGCAGGGCTTCTTGCTCTTCCTGGTCAGCGACGTCGTGCTGTTCTCGTCGTTCATCTTCGCGTACTTGTACCTGCGAAACACGCTGCCCGCGTGGCCTCCGCCCGGGATCAACCGGCTCGACGTCGGGTTCGCCGCGTTCAACTCGGTCGTGCTGTTCGGCTCGGGCGTCACGATGCACTACGCGCTGGAGAGCTGGAAGCACGGAAAGTTCGCGCGCTACGCAAACTTTCTCATCGCAACGATCGTGCTCGGCGCGGCCTTTTTGGCCGGGCAGGGCTACGAATACACGAACCTTTACATGCGCGAGCACGTCTCGTGGTCGGGCAGCGGCGCCTTCGGCGCGTCGTTCTTCACGCTCACCGGCATGCACGGCTTCCACGTCTTCGTCGGCGTCTGCTACCTTACCGTGCTGCTCTTGCAGTCGTGCGCCGGCGTCTACACCAAAGAAAAGTACTTCGGACTTACCGCGGGCACGCTCTACTGGCATTTCGTCGACGTCATCTGGGTCGTGCTTTTCTCGATCTTCTATCTCATCTAGGACGTACTTTATGGATTTTGCAGTCCTCGAACGATCGGTCGCCGTGGTGGGCGGAGTCCTCGTCGCGTTCGTCTCGGCCTACGCGCTGTACAAGGATTGGAAGACACCCGGTCTGGACAATCAGGTTTTTAAGGTGATGCTCTTCTTGCTGGCCGTGGGCGCCGTGCTCGCGACGCTCGCGGGCCTGGGCGTCCTCGGAAACTTCCCGAAGGCGGCGTAACGATGGCGGATATGGATGCGGGGCAGATCGCCCGCGAGCTGCGCGACGAGGCTACCGGTCCGCCGGAGAGCGACTTCATCGAGACGCGCAGCGAGTACCTCGATTTCAGCAAACTGCCTCAGAGTAAGGGCATTCCGACGCTCATGCCGATGCTGGCCGTCATCGCGCTCATCGGCGTGATGATCGTCGCGGGATCCGTCATCTCGGTGGCCGGCTACGGCCACTATTGGCCCGCCGAGAAGACGTTGCGCGTGCCGCTGAGCGGGAAGTAAGCTTCAGCCGCCCGGTTCTTCGCCGGCGGACGGGCGCGGTTGCGCGTAGCTCGCTGGCCCCGAGCGGGCGGCGATGCCGATCGCGAGCGCCGGGAGATCCTCGTCCGGGATGAGCCCCGTCGAACGTCCGTCCACGCTGTGGATTCCCGCGTAGACCGAGAATTCGACCACCGCTGCGACGGTCGCGTCCTCGAGCGGCTTGCTGCCGAGGTAGGCCCATTCGCAGGCGACGCTCTTGTCTTCGAACAGCGTCGCGACGTAGCCGGCGCAGTCGATCTCGGAATCCGCGTCCGGCTTGCGATAGCGAAGATAGCCGTCGACGATATAAATCGGCTTGAACGTCTGAGCGTACGCCGTCATCGGCGCGGCCAGCAGCGCGACGAAATATCCGAGAAACGCAATCGCGCCGATCCCGAAAATCGGCGCGATCTTGATCAGCGTTGCGTCGGCCGGCACGTGGTGCGCGCGCCACACGATGCCCCAGGTGATGAAGACCATGAACGCGATGCCGAGCAGCGGTTCGATCGCCAGCGCGAAGCGGCCGGTCAGGCCGCGCCAGACGACGCGCCGCTCGCGGTCCGTCCAGTCCCGCTGGGCCAGCATGCGCACGCGCCGGTCGAACGACGGGCGGCCCATCGTCAGGCGGCGACGTCCAGCGGCGCGCGGCGTTCTTCGCGGCGCGGCTTGAGCGTCGTAGCGATCGCAAGTGCGACGAACGCGATCGCGCAGAACGCGAGATAGGCTTGACGGTAGCCCGCATTCTCGGTAGCCCCCGAGCCCATCATGCCGCCGGCCAGCGAGCTGCCGAGAATCTGCCCGATGATGAGGCACTGGCTGAGCAGTCCCACGGCCGTCGCGCGCGTCGTTTCGGTCGTTTCGTTAGCGACGATGTAGCGCGTCGGCGCGCCGAGCAGCGAACCGAATCCTAAGCCGGCGACGATCATCGCGAGAATCGAGAGCGGCAGCGAGGTAAAGCCGAGCGCGAACGTCGCCAGGCCGATCTCGGTCAAGACCGCACCGACGAGCAGCACGTCGCGGCTTCCGACGCGGTCGAGCGCGCGACCCGACAGCGGGATGACGGCGACGAAGACCAAGGCGCCGAGCGCCGCGATGAAACCCGCGGCCGCGTACGAGAGTCCTTGCGCTGCGACCAGCACGGCCGGAACGAAGAAGAGCGAGCCTTCGAGCATGCCGATGGCGATCTCCAGCCCGTACGTCTTGGCGAGCTGCGGCGTCGAGAACAGTTTGAGTGGGATCAGCGGAAATTCGCAGTTACGCTCCCACGCCGCGAACAAGCCGAGCACGGCGAGCCCCGCGATCACGACGGTCGCGTACAGCGTGATGACGCCCTGCGCGACGGCCAGCAGACCCGCAACCAGGAGCACCAAACCGACGACGTCGAGCGGGCCGCGTTCGTTCGGCGCGCGTTGTGGCACGTAGCGCATCGCGAGCCAGATGACGACCGCCGAGAGCGGAAAGTTCGCGATGAAGATCCATCGCCAGGAGACGAAGTGGACGATGAGGCCGCCCAGCGATGGTCCGATCACCGCCGCGAGCCCCCAGGTTGCCGCGACCAGTCCGAGCGCCGCGCCGCGCCGCTCTTTCGGAACCGCGTCCGCGATGGCGGCCGTGGCTACCGGAAAGATCCCGCCGGCGCCAAAGGCTTGAATTCCGCGCGCGAGCAGAAAGACGAGATACGACGGCGCGACGACGGCAAGGACGCTGCCCAGCGCGAACAGCGCGACGCTGGCGACGTAGATGCGGCGGCGTCCGTACCGGTCGGCCAGCGTCGATGCGATCGCGATGCTCGCGACGTTGACGAGAAGGTACGTCGAGAACACCCACGCCAGATCGCCGGTCGGCACCGAAAAGGTTTGGCCGATCGCGGGGAGCGCGGGAGCGAGCACGCCCAAATCGAGCGCGCCTGCGAAGACGCCTAAACCGAGCGTGAGAAGGAGCGGCGTGGTATTCGGCGCCGAACGCGTCGTGCTAGGCAACAATCCGGTCGATCACCATCGTCAGGCACATCAGCGCCAGATAGAGCAGCGAATACTTGAAGAGACGCCGCGCCGCGACGTTGGTTCCGACTCGCCACGTTTGGAAGGCGTCGAACAAAAAGATGCCGCCCAGAACGGCCGCCGCGACGAAGTAGAGCAGGCCCATGACGTGAAGCGGATAGAGCGCCAGCGAGGCCGCCACCAGCAGGATCGAATAGTAGACGATCTCGCGCTTGGTGCGCTCGGGGCCGCTCACGTTGGGGAGCATCGGCACGTTGGCTTTGGCGTAGTCGTTCTCGGTCATCAAGGCCAGCGCCCAGAAGTGCGGCGGCGTCCACAGAAAGATGAGCGCGAAGAGTCCGAGCGCCGGGCCGCCGATCTGGTGCGTGACTGCGGCCCAGCCGACCAGCGGCGGAACCGCGCCGGCCGCCCCGCCGATGACGATGTTCAGCGGCGTGATTCGCTTGAGCCAGATCGTGTAGATCAGGACGTAGTAGACGTTTCCGGCCAGCGCGATCCACGCGGCGAGCGGATTGACGAAGACGTACAAAATGACCAGCGAGATCGCGCCGATCGCGGCGGCGTAGAGGATGCCGTCGCGTGGGGAGATGCGTCCCAGCGGTACCGGCCGCATCGCCGTGCGCCGCATCAGCCGGTCGATGTCGCCGTCGTACACGCAGTTGAACGCGCCCGCCGACGCCGCAGCGAGGCCGCCGCCCAGAACCGTCCAGAACAACAGCGGCAGCGGAGGGATGCCGCGCGAGGCCATGATCATCGCAGCCACCGTGGTGATCAGCAGCAGATACACGATGCGCGGCTTGGAAAGTTCGTAGTAATCGGCGAGCGTCGCCTTGACGGCGTTGACGGGCCGCGAGAGCCCGAGCGCCGCGCGTACGTCGCTCATCGGGCGGCCGCGGCCGTGTCGAAGCCGCGCGCGTCAACCATCGCAAAGAGCGTGGCGACGACGAACGCGAGGAACAGCATCGCGGCGTTGGCGGCGTGTGCCTCGCGCAAGTCGATGGGGAGACGCAACGCGACGTTCAGCAATCCGAGCAGCACCTGTATGAAGAGCAGCGCGAGACCGACGGTGACGCTCGCGCGCACGCGCGGCGACGCACCGCGCATCCACGCGATCGCGAAGGCGCTACTAGCGCAGAACAACGTCGCCCCCGCAACGAACCGATGCAACATCTGAACGTACTGGCCCTGCGAATAGACGAGAACGTCTCCCGCGCACCCGGGCAAGGAGACGCACGCCAAACCGGCCCCGCTGGAACTGACGTACGCGCCGACGCACATCGTGACGAACGCGACGAGCGCCGTCCCCGCGAGAATGCCCGTCAGCGCGATCTCCGTTCCCGCCGCCCCGGACGGCCGATGCGCGTTTTCCGGGCCCGCGAACACGATCATGGCGCAGAGGGTCGCGATGAAGGCCATCGCAGTCCCCCAGTGCAGCACGACCGACCATGGGCTGTTCGCGAGGTGAACGGTCGCCGCGCCGAGCAAGACTTGGAGGGCAAAGAGAGCGGCCATGACGATCGTCGTCGTCAGAACGAACGGCCTGCGCCGCTCGCGCCAGCCGAGCACGATCACGGCGAGCACCATGGGCGCGACCGCCATCGCGAACAGCCGGTGCGTCCACTCCCAGACCGAGCCTCCGCTGAGCGCGCAGGCGGGCCAGCCGGGGCAGCTCATTCCCTGGCCGTTAATTCGCGTCCAACTGCCCAGCGTGACCGCCCCGAAGGCAACGGCGACCGCTGCGAGCGCCAGGCGCCGCAAATTGCTCACAAGGTTTTCAGCGTATCTCGGGGAGCGGGCGGAGGCAACGACTGGGGTCGCTCGCGGCGGCCCGCTCCTAGCAGTGCGAGGCCGCCGTGTCCCCAGCGCCCGCCGCCTCGGTCTCGTCGCTGACGATGGACCGGACGCGCTGGGAAAAGTCCTTGGCGGCCGCTTCGGCCTGGGACGTGTCGCTCGCGTCGTAGTTGATGCTGAGCGGCGACGGATACGTCTCGGGACCGGTGGGCTGTGCGAACTCTCCGGGAATCCCGTGCGCGGTCGACGGGTCGGCCATCCCGTAGACGCCCAGGTTGGCCTGGGCCGTCGACTCGTCGATGTGCATCATGTCGCGGGTATTGAGATAGGCGACGAAGCCGTCCAGGTCGCGCCCAATCTTGCGCTGGCGCCATAACGCCCCTCCCAGCCAATCGGCGAAAGCTTTGAGGTCTTGTTTCTCCGCCGGGTCCGTGGTCTTGTCCGCCAAGGCTCGCAGTCGCTTGACCTCCTGGTCGCCGTTCTTCCAGTCCTTGTAGAGTTGATCCGACAGGGCGGCCAAGCTGGCGATCTCGTTGTGGCGCGCGATGGGGTTGGCGTCGAGGTTCGGCCCCTCGAGCAGAACGATCGTGTGGCCGATGGTGCCGTCGTTCCGGACGGCCGAAGCGATCGCGTTGTTTGCGTGGGCTGCGAAGTCGCTGCAGAACGTGGTCGACCGGACGCGGGCGATCGTCTTGAGCGGCGTTCCGTCCGCCTCGGTGGGGGCATTCGCGCCGCTGCCCGGAGACGGCACGGCCGAGGGCGAGGCAAGCGGCGCCGTGGCCGGCGGGGCGGGCGGCCCGGGCTCGAGCGGCGGTACGGCCACCAGCGCGGCGATGGTTGCGGCGGCGACGACGGAATCCCACATGGGCAAAGCGTCTCCTGAAGCGATACGTTCCATTCCACAACGCGCGCGCAGCTCCGCCGGTGACGGGGCGTGCAGGCCGCTGTGGAAGGCGGGCGAAGCCGTGCGAGCGTGAGACGCTGGTGGGTGCTGGCGGCCTTGTTGCTCCTAGCCGGTTGCCGAGAGGTTCGGGTCAAGACCTACGCGCAGGGAACCACGACGGTAACGGGTGCAAATCAGGTCGAGGTCGTACGCGACGATGCCGCGTTGACGAAATTCGGACTTAAGGCTCCGGTTCGTTTTCGTGGTGAGTTCGGAGTCATTCTCTTGATGGGTCCCCACACCCGGACCGGCTATCATCAGATCGTCGAATCGATTCGCGCGAACGACCAGCGCGTGCGCATCGTTGCGTTCGAGGAAGAACCGCCCGACGGAGGTGAGGATTCGCCGCCGTACCGGACCTACACGTTATGGATCGTGCCCAACGCCGTATACCGACGGGGAATTCACGTTGACGTCGTCACACCCAGCAGCGAACCGATTGCCAGTACGGTTCTTCCCTAATACGAGATCGCCGTTCGTGAGGAAACGCGTTTGATCGACACGGTACATTTCGACGCCGCGGCGGAGCGCCTGGGGGTCGTGCTCAGCCCCGACGGCGATCCGAACGAAATCGAGGGCGTGCTGAATCCGGCCTCGGCGCGCGACCGTTCCGGTCAACTGCTGCTGTACCCGCGGACGGTGCAGAAGGGCAACATCTCGCGCGTCGGACGCGTCGCGGTGAACGAAAACGCGGACGGCTTCGGCGTCCGGCGCGAGGGTTACGCGCTCCAGCCGGAAGCGCCGTACGAACTGCGTCCGAGTCCCGGTTACGGGTGCGAGGATGCGCGCGTCACGTTCGTGCCCGCCATCGACCGGTACGTGATGGCGTACACCGCGTACGGCCCGAGCGGGCCGCGCATCGCGGTGGCCGTCTCCGACGACGCGCACCAGTGGGAGCGCGTCGGCCTGATGAACTTCAACGTCCCGGGGCTGACGGCCGGCGACGACAAAGACGGCGCGTTCTTCCCCGAGCCGGTCATGTCGCCCGACGGCGTCGAGTCGCTCGCGTTCTACCACCGCCCGATGCTCCATCTCTCGGCCGTGGACGGGCGGGCCGCGATCCCCATGATCGAAAGCATGCCGTTCGAAGACCGGGAGTCCATCCGGATCGGCTACATCCCGCTCGATCGCGTCAAGCGGGATCCGATGCTTGGATTGCTCGAATGCGCGGAGAGCGCGCTCGTGCTCTCGCCCGACGCAAACTGGGGATCGCTGAAAATCGGCGGCGGCACGCCGCCGGTCCGCATAGCGGAAGGCTGGATGTCCATTTTCCACGGGGTCGACGTCGTCGATCACCGGCGCAGGACGCGCCCGAAGTTGCGCTACAGCGCGGGCATCGTCGTCCACGATGCCGTAGAGCCGCATCGCGTGCTCTATCGTTCTCCCAGGCCGCTGCTCGAACCGCAGACCGAGTCCGAACGCGCGGGTATCGTGGACAACGTCGTCTTTCCGACCGGAATCGATCCGCGGCCCGATCTGGGCGCTCGCATATTCGACACCTATTACGGCATGGCCGACTTCCGTGTCGGAGCGGCGCGCGTCACGCTGCGTTGACGCGGTATTTTTTCATCGCTGCGATCCTGGTGCTGGCCGTGGCGGTCGCCGCAACCGCGTACGTGCAGCGCGACCTGATCCGCATCCGGATCGCGCCGGGCAACGTGCTCGCGCCGCCCAAAGCCGAACAGCCGTCGAAGGCGACCGCGAGCGCGGCGCCGTTCAGCGGCGACGCCCCGTGGGCGCTCTCAGCGCTACCGGAATGTTTAACGCAGATCGAGGAAGACAGCGGATCGTTGCCGTACGTGCGGTCGCATCTCCCCAAGGGAGCGGTCGCGATCCGGCCGCCGGCGACGTTGGTCTTCGGCGACTGCACGATTCGCGTGCGCGCGTTCGACGCCGACGTCGAACGCGGGCCCGACCGCTTCCACATCCCGCCGCGGGCAAGCTTCTATCGGTCCGGCGGCCGTCTCGTGCTTCTGCACGCGAGCGGCAAGCACGGCGAACTGCGCATCTATAAACGAACGGCTCCGACTTCGCAATGACGACTCCTCCAACGACGACGGCCGCCGAAGTCGGCCGCCGCCGGACCTTCGCGATCATCTCTCATCCCGACGCCGGCAAGACGACGCTGACGGAGAAGCTGTTGCTATACGGCGGAGCGATTCACGTCGCGGGCCAAGTCTCGGCGCGCCGGCGCCAGCGCCAGGCGACCAGCGACTGGATGGAACTCGAGCGCGAGCGCGGCATTTCGATCACGTCGACGGTGCTGCAGTTCCCTTACGCCGGCTACACGCTCAACTTGCTCGATACGCCGGGCCACCAGGACTTCGGCGAGGACACGTACCGCACGCTGCTCGCGGCGGACGCGGCCGTCATGCTGATCGACGCCGCCAAAGGCGTCGAACCGCAAACGAAAAAGCTCTTCGCGATTTGCCGCGAGCGAAAGATCCCGCTGTTCACGTTCATCAACAAAATGGACCGTCCGAGCCGCGATCCGCTCGAGCTGCTCGACGAGCTCGAGAGCGTTCTCGGCATCGCGGCCTACCCGATGAATTGGCCGCTCGGAAGCGGCGAGCAATTCAAGGGCGTTTTCGACCGGGCGACGAGCGAGATGCATCTTTTCGAGCGCAGCGCGCACGGCGCCAAGCGCGCCGCCGTTCGGGTCACGGGCGTCGGCGACGGGCGGCTGCGCGAACTCGTCGACGAGCACACGTACGCCACGTTCCGCGACGGACTCGATCTGCTCGAGGGAGCGGGCGCGCGCTTCGACGAGGAGGCGATGTTGCGCGGCGAGGTCACGCCCGTCTTCTTCGGGAGCGCCGTCACGAATTTCGGGGTGCAGCTCTTTCTCGACGCGTTCGTCGAGATGAGCCGCCCGCCGGCCGCGCGCGCGCTCGCTCCGTCGCCCGGCGGCGCGACCGCCGTGTCTCCGGACGACGCGAACTTCACCGGCTTCGTTTTTAAGATCCAGGCGAACATGGATCCACGCCATCGCGACCGGGTCGCGTTCGTGCGCGTCTGCTCGGGGCGGTTCGAGCGCGACATGGTCGTGCGCAACGCGCGCACCGGGAAGGACGTGCGCCTCGCGCGTGCGATGCGCCTGTTCGCGGACGAGCGCGAGTCGCTCGACTCGGCCTACGCCGGCGACGTCGTGGGGCTGGCAAATCCGGGCGTGTTCGCGATCGGCGACACGCTCTACGAAGGCGCCCCCGTGGCGTTCGAACCGATTCCGTCGTTCGCGCCGGAACACTTTGCCTCGGTACGGAGTATCGATTCTGCGGGATACAAATCGTTCGGAAAAGGCATCGCGCAACTGCGCGAGGAGGGCGCCGTGCAGGTTTTCTATCCGTGGGACTCCGCGCGAACCGAGCCGGTCTTGGCGGTCGTCGGCGAGCTGCAGTTCGAAGTCGCGAAGTACCGTCTCGAATCCGAGTACGGCGTGAAGACGGCGTTCGCGTATCTGCCGTTCTCGCTCGCGCGGCGGGTGGCCGGCGATCGCGAGGCGATCGCGCGCGCGCAATTTCCGACCAACGCGAAATTGCTCGAGGACTGGAACGGCGAGCCGGTCGCGGTCTTCGAGAGCGAGTGGAGCGTGCGGCTGGCCGCCGAATGGAACCCCGCCCTGACGTTCGAGCCGTTTTTCGCCCAGCCGGGCAAGGAGACCGTAACCTCGTGACCTTCCGCATGCCGTTCGCCCTTTGCGCCTGCGCGCTGCTGCTCTCGGCCTGTTCGTCGGAAAACCGCTACGAGCGCCAGGCCGGCGCGATCACGCAAGCGGTGGCGAACAACGATCTCGCCCCGGTGGCAAACGACGTCGCGCCCGGCGTGAAGATCACGCGCGTCCAAGTAGCGGAGTGGTCCGACGAACTTTCCCAGCAAGGCAAACTGCTTTCGGTCAAGCAGGTCCAAGACGGATGCCCCGCCGGCACGTACTGCTTCGACGTGAAGTTCGAAAAGCACGCGTACCACGAGACGATGCGCCTGGACGACCGCGGCCGCGTGACGTTCTGGCATTTTCAAGCGGCGAGCGCCGGCGCGGCTGCGTCCCCGGGATAAGACCGGATGAACTCGCCGTCGCTTCCCACCTTCGAAGACGTACGGCTGGCCGCGGCCCGGCTGGACGGCGTCGCGAATCGAACGCCCTGCGTGACGTCGCGTTCGCTCGATGCAGCGTGCGGCTGCCGCGTCGTCCTCAAGTGCGAAAACTTTCAGCGGGGCGGCGCATTCAAGTTTCGCGGCGCGTACAACCTGCTCGCACAACTCGACGCGCCCCAACGGGAACGTGGAGTCGTCGCGTTCTCCAGCGGAAATCACGCGCAAGGCGTAGCGCTGGCCGCGCAGCTGCTGGGCATCCCCGCGACGATCGTGATGCCGCGCGACGCGCCGGCCGTCAAACTCGCTGCGACGCGCGAATACGGCGCCGAGATCCTTCTCTACGATCGCGAAGCGTCCAACCGTGAATCGTTGGCGCAGGATCTCTGCGCCGAGCGCGGCGCCGCGCTGGTGCCGCCCTTTGAAGACGCGCGCATCGTCGCCGGCGCGGGAACGGCGGCGCTGGAACTCGTTGAAGAATCCGGCCCGCTGGACGCGATCGTGGTTCCGGTCGGCGGCGGCGGCCTCATGGGCGGCACGGCGATCGCCGCACGCGGGATGGATTCGCGCATCGCCGTCTACGGCGTCGAGCCCGGCGCGGGCGACGACATGCGGCGATCGCTCGCACGCGGTGAGATCGTCGCGATCGCGGTCCCGCAAACGATCGCGGACGGGCTGCGCACCACGGCGCCCGGGCCGATCACGTTCGCGCTCGCGCGCGAGCACGCGCGAGCGGTCGTCACCGTGAGCGATGACGAACTGCGCGCGGCGGTGCGGTTCGCGTTCGAACGGCTGAAGATGGTCGTCGAGCCGAGCGGCGCGGCGCCGATCGCCGCGCTGATGTTCCGAAAGATTCCCGAACTCATTGGGATGCGCGCCGGCGTCGTCGTCAGCGGCGGGAACGTCGATGCCGCTCTTTTTTCCGAGATGATCTCGTGATCACGGGCCCGGCGCGCCTCCCAGCGTAAGGCTTTACCGCGTCGTTACTTGCCGCCGATGTTGCCGCAGGAAACGTAGGTGGCCAGGTCGCTCGCGCTCTTGTGAACGTTGACCGCAAAGCCGCCCGCGACGAGATCGGCGACGGTCACGCCCTTGACCAGCGTCGTGCCTTTTCCGTCTACGGTGTTGGAGAGCGGGTACTTCGGCGCGGGATTGAGTTTGGCGCACGTACCGGCGTGGATGTGGCTGGGCTGCGATCCGGTCGCGTTCTCGAGCGCGATCACGACCTGGACGCCGTCCGCTTGTTGCGTCAGCGTCGCGGTGCCGTTCTCGTTGCTTCCGTTTTGGGCGTTCATCTTCACGGTGACGTGCGCGGGCATGGCGGCGGACATGTCATCCGCGCGAGCGGCAACCGATGCGACTGCGAACGTGCACGCCGCCGCGGCGACGAGGGCTAGGCTGGAACGGTAAAGATTCATAACGTCGTCTCCTTGCTTGGGGGACGTCATGGTTGCTGCGCGGCACTGGTCCATCCCTTGCTCCCGACGGCCTTGGCGACGTCGGCGCGAGCGGTTGCGTAGGCCGCGGCGGCCTGCGCCGTCACCGGAGCGTCCGCTCCGTCGACGACGTCGAGCAAGGCAGCCAGGCTGCCGTTAAGATCGGCGAGCGCGTCGGCTTGCGCGGTACGTCCCGCGCGGCGCGCCCGTGCGGACCCGTCGAACGTTTGGTTC
>Ga0182013_10004094_pt1 | contig 17757 bp, 5 predicted proteins | sample 612S2MmetaG_FD_120487 | JGI IMG/M metagenome (GOLD analysis project Ga0182013, IMG submission 120487) | Permafrost microbial communities from Stordalen Mire, Sweden - 612S2M metaG | ecosystem: Environmental > Terrestrial > Soil > Wetlands > Permafrost | place: Sweden: Stordalen | collected...
CGCAGTTGCGTGCAATTTCTGCAAGTATTACTTCGTCTCGCGCCGACCGTCCATTTTGGTTTATCTCTTGCTGCTTATCGGCAAGAACATCTTCCGCCAGCGCGCAGTTGTGTGTATTGGCCTCTGCTTCAGCCTGTAATAACTTGATCTCGAATAACACTTGATCGGATGTACTCTCTCCTTCTTCACTGGGAAAGAATCGATTCTTGAAGAGAGCTAGCGCGTGGTCAAATTGTTTTGCCTCAGCGCGCGTTAGTGCGAGTTGATAGACCAGATTGGTCGGCATCTTCGACGCTGGAGTATCAGCTGCAGGATATTGAGAAAGACCGGCTGCGCGTTCGATTGCAGAGGCGCCGGTGAGGCTCATAGCTTGATCCAGACCAACATATACGTTGGCGTTATCCGGATCATTGAGCATCCCCTCACGGAAGGAGGCAAGCGCGCGCCGTGGATCGCTTTTCAGTTTTAGAAATGCAACTCCCATATCGGCATCAACTACTCGAAGATGCGGCTCAAGCTGTTTGGCTTGTGTCCAGTGCTCTATCCCAGCATCGCTCAATCCCTTTGAAAAGAGCAGTGTTCCTAGTAGGAAATGAGCCGTAGCATCTTTGGGGTTTGCCGCGAGCGCAGCCTCCAGCACGACTTGGTCAGTTGGCGAAGAAGGATAGACATAACTAGCGGAATGCCGCGAGGCTGCCTGCCAATCCTGCTGTGCATTAAGATGTAGTCTCTCTTTGCAGTAGGCCGCGTAATAGAGTACCAACGGATTCTCCTGTGGCAGCACCGAACCCGGTTCAATCTCGTCAGCAGGCACCGGAGGATAACTCCGGTCCAGGACATCCAAAGCCTTCCGATAAAGTCCAAGACGCATATACTCATCTGCCACGCGCAGTACGCGATAAGAATCCGCAGCTAAGTGTCTTAGGTCTGGTTTTCCCGTGTCATCCTTGATAAAGTCGCTCATTGGGTCGGCACTTATGCCGAGTTTCGCTATACGGTCTGCTTCCGAGCGCTCGCCTGTAGCACGCAAAACTGCTTCCAACTCTTCCTGCGCTCGTAGATTAGCTGGCTCATCAGCTACTGCCGCCTTCAGAAAAGAGACTGCATCCTGCACTTTCCCTTCTCGCGCCTGCAATTCTGCCAGCCTGATTGCAGCTGGTCCGCGCAGATCGGCTTGGCGGTAAGCAACTTCGTAGAATGTTTCCGCTACCCGGAAGTGCCCCAAGCCCTCTTCTGCAATTCCCATGTAATAGGCAATCTCGGAATTAGATGTATCGCGCTGTTGTGCTGTCTGAAGCAAGCGCTGCGCCTCATCAAATCGTTGCAGGGATGCAGCAAGGCGACCTGCGGCTATCTCAATCGACTCGCTCTGAGGGAACTTACTAAGAGCTGTTTGATAAGTGACAAACGCAAGCACGGATTTTCCGTTCAACTCTTGATCCATGCCTACTTGCAGCCAGTCGTCTTCCGTTCTGCTCTCTGGCTCCGGAAAACGCCGGAGTTGCTGGGGACCGGTTTTGACAGTCGCTTCCGGGTCCCAATCGTACTCGCCGTCTGTCTGCTTTAATAAGGTTTGTCCCAGATGATCTTTTAACTCGAACGTAACTTTTCCTGTTGGCTGCTTGAGAGCGACAGAATGCGACCATGTTTTCTCCGGCGTCAGATCGGTAGTTTCGCTCCAGAGATTAACGCCATCCTGCGTCAGTGAAACCTGTGCAGCCGGAAGAAACTCATTCACATTCAAGTTAATCGATACATTAGAGCCATTTGCATCGAAGAAAACCACGCCCGTTTTGTTCGCTCGCGTGATACCTCCCGTACCGCGGACGGGCATCCAGTATTCGCTAAAGCTGATCGTCTTCCCCGGATCCAAAAATGAGTAGGTTTCCTGATTGCGAAAGAGCCCAGCCTGCACTTCGACATAGGCGCTCTTGTTGTCAGAAAGCGCCGTACGCCATTCAAGACCAGCAGCATCTACGCCCCAAGACCAGATCTTCTTCGCTGGCAGTTCCCTATATTCGGCATAATGCGCGACTCCAGTCTGTATCTTCGGATTCCAGATGGCCATAAAGGGCTCATGACTTCCATGCACAAAGCGTGACACATTCCCATCGGTCTGATTTTTGATCACACTCAGATCTTTTCCCGTCGAGTCAATTGGCCAGCGAGATACTTCAGTAAATCCATGCGAAGCGGTAAACTGCATCGGATACTCGATTTGCGAATCATCCCACACCTGCACGGCCGCATTACTCCACCAATAATAGCGATGACGAAGATCGCTGCGGTTATATAGTGTTACTCGCTGCTCCAGTAGCGTCGAACCGGGCTTTAATACCAGCTCTACACTCCATTGCATGCCGTATACGCGATCAATGTTTCCAACCCACACTGACGCACTGCCGTCCTCATGCGCGGCATATGCAAAGTCTACCGGAGACATCGATACCCAGTTATGCGATACGGGAAAGTTATATTCGACACCGAATGCGGCCCATGCTCCGCGGTATCCAATCTTGGCTTTTTTGATCGAAGGGTTGGCATAAAACATCGACTGACCACTGATCTTATCGACGCAGGTATACAGATGGCCGCCAATATCCGGTAGCACTGTGCACTTCAGATATTCGTTTTCGACGAAGATTGCGCGCCACGCGTGGTCAGCCTTGACGCCAGTTAGATTGGTTCTCAGTGTATAGGGATAGTTAAAGCGATTCGTCTCATATATATCGAACGGCGGATTTGGATCTGGCTGGCCTTCCTCATACGTTGGTAGGGTAATCGTGCCTTGCCATACCTTTACTTGAGCTGCAATCGGCCAGCAGATCGCGGGGAGTGACCCCAGCAACAACAATGTGCGGAAAGAACCCTTTTTCATGGGTATCCTCACGATTTCTCTCGCGTGCTCCGTCACTAACCGCAGATAGTAAAGCCCTTTGAATTGCGGGTATTGACGAACAAGACATTTTCTTTGGCTATCATACAGTATCGTTTATATTCATTTATAATTCTTTTGTTCGTTGCCCTGCTAATGCGCGCCACTTCCAATGCATCTGCGACCTGAGAATGGAGAGCGATTGAGATGAAGCTGAACAAGGGGCCGACACGGACGTCGAGTTTCGTAATCCTGCTGTTTCTCATCACAGTTGGCGGTCGCGCTCAGAAACTGGGCACAAGCGGTTGGACTGTGATCGGCCCTGGCGGTGGCGGCACAATGCTTTCCCCAACGATCAGCCCTTACGATTCCCGGCTAGTTCTTGAGCACTGTGACATGACCGGCGGTTACATCACGCACGACGATGGCCAATCCTGGCGTATGTTCAATCTTCGCGGTGGCATTGGTGCCTTTGCCTTTGATCCTTCGGACCTGCGGGTAATCTATGCCGGCAACGCGGCTCTCTGGCGGAGTAGCGATACAGGGCGGACCTGGAAGGTGCTTTTCCCTAACCCTGAGCGCAACACCGTCGAGCATCAAGTTGGTGACCACTCGGACTACAGCCTGACCTCCGACGACCCCACTTATCCCGGTGGGGAGATCTCTGCCATAGCCGTCGCTTCCCCCAGCAATGAATCCGGTGGTCACGAAAGCGCGGAGCGCATATACCTTTCCTTTCAACAGAAAGGTCAACCAACCGTTATTGTTTCCTCTGCAGACGGTGGCAGTTCATGGAGCCGCCTCGCCACTCTTCCCCAGCGCGTTCTACTTCTTGTGCCACAAAACTCCAGCGTGATCGCTGTTAGTGGTTCCGCAACATATCGAATCGCCACCGATGGAAAGACTACCGCCCTTGGCAGCGAGGAAACCAGCTTCAGGGCAGCCAGCGCGGCGCGATCAGGTGGAGCTGTCTGGATCTATGCCACCGGCCAGAATGGAAAGCTCTATCTAACTCAGGACTCCGGCCTTCACTGGAAACTGATCACACCTGCCCTTCAACAGAGCTCGGGCCGCTTCGAGGCCATTGCCGCTAGCGATCATCACCCGGAGGTTGCCTATGTTAGCTTCCGAGACCTGCAAGTGGGCGAGGGCTTGCAAAACAAATTTGGGGGCATCGCCAAGACAACAGATGGCGGCCGCACCTGGAAGATCGTCTTCAAGGAATCAATCGCATCTGCCTCGAACTTGAGCGGAAGCTGGATCGAGCAACGAGCCTCACAAGCAAGCCTCTCCATCTACCATGAACCACCGTGGAGCCTCGGCGTAGCACCGACCAACCCTGACATCGCTTACGCAACTGACCTATTTCGCACCTATCGTACCCTCGATGGAGGCATGACCTGGCAAGAGATGAACTCCAGGCAAATCAAGGGGGGCGCATGGAGCTCTCGCGGCTTGGATGTAACCACTAACTATGGCGTTCAATTCGATCCCTTTGATTCTCAACACATCTTCATGGACAACACCGACATAGGCCTCTTCCAGAGTACTGACGGTGGCCAATCCTGGCGGAGCAGCTCCGATAACATTCCAGAAGACTGGCGCAACACCACCTATTGGCTTGCCTTTGACCCTGCCCAGCGCGGTCTCATTTGGGGAGCCTTCAGCGGCACCCACGATCTTCCCCGGCCCAAGATGTGGCGAAGCCGCAGCCCGAAGAGCTTTACTGGTGGGGTTGCGGTTTCAACCGATGGCGGCAACCACTGGCAGTCAAGCAATATCGGACTTCCATTGGCGTCGATCACTCACATTCTTCTCGATCCTTCAAGCCCCATCGGCAGTCGTACTCTCTACGCCTGTGCCTTTGGCCGTGGGGTATACAAATCGACGGATAACGGTCATAGTTGGACACAAAAAAACAACGGCATCGCCGGCGAAGAACCATTTGCATGGCGCATCACTCCCTCTACAGACGGCTCGCTGTACCTCGTCATAGCGCGCCGCAGCGAGCACAATGACTCTTCCGTCACCGGCGCCGGAGCGCTCTATCGCTCGACGGATAAAGCAGAACACTGGCAGCCCATCGATCTTCCCGCAGGCGTTAATGCTCCAACCGGCCTGGAGATCGACCCCCGTAATCCGCAGCGTCTCTACCTGACGGCCTGGGGAAAGGAAGGCACAATCGCAGACCACGGCGGAGGCGTCTATATCTCCGAAGACCGTGGCAGTACATGGCGTGCCCTCTTCACGGAATCGCAACACGTCTATGACTTAACGATTGACCCTAACCACCCCGACACTCTTTACTTTTCGGGCTTTGACGCCGCGGCCTACCGCTCCACAGATCGCGGCGTTCATTGGGAGCGCATCAAAGGCTACGATTTCAAGTGGGGACACCGCATTATCATCGATCCTAACGACTCCACACAGATCTACATCACCACATACGGCGGCGGGGTCTGGCATGGCCCCGCTACTGGCACAGCAAACCAAGCCGAGGACATACTAACCTCTGTCCAAATCGCCCACTAGGTTTCTGACCACTTGTTATTGTGCAAACAGTGGGTGTCCAAGGTTTCGAATCTGAGACCTTGGAAGTACGAATTCAAAGTTCACAATCATGCGGAATCGCTAGTGGAATATGAAGGGCAAACAGTGAGAGTCCTGGGAATAAGGCTAATCATTGCATGCATTGCGCTTGGTTCTGGACCGGGCGCCGTCCTGGCGCAGAGCAAGGCCGATTCGCTCAAGAATGGATTTGAGAATCCTCCAGAGAGTGCTCGACCGCTAGTGTGGTGGCACTGGATGAATGGCAACATCTCCAAGAAAGGGATCGAACTAGATCTGGAGTGGATGCATAAGGTTGGCCTTGGCGGATTTCAAGTTTTTGATGCGGGCTTGGCTACGCCGCAGGTTGTCGATCACCGCATTGCTTACATGACACCTGAGTGGAAAGATGCGTTTAAGTATGCAACGACTCTCGCCGATCAATTGGGGTTAGAAGAAGCCATTGCAGGTTCACCGGGATGGAGTGAGTCGGGTGGGCCGTGGGTGCCTGCATCTGAGGGCATGAAGAAATATGTGTGGAGTGAGACCTTTGTCTCCGGTGGGAAGCCATTTACCGGCATGCTCGCTCACCCACCGTCGAATACTGGCCCCTTTCAGGGCAAAAACATTCATGGCGCGCTCGATGCGTCACAAGGCGCTGCACCGAACCCGCAGTTCTACGCAGATTCGGTCGTGATCGCATACCGCAAGGTCGAAAGCGACGTTCCGATTGAATCGCTGCACCCCAAGATTACAGCGAGCGTAGCCTCCGTAAATATAGCTATGCTGAGTGACGGGGACCTAAATACGACGACCAAGCTCCCTGTTCCATATTCCGGAGAGAGCGGATGGATACAATACGAGTTCGCGCAACCGCAAACAATCCGTTCCATCACGCTTGCGACAGTTGACCCACAAGGAAGCGCTGCATTGCTGGCCGGAATCTATCCTCCAGAGAAAACTCTTGAGATCAGTGACGACGGGATAGACTTTCGCACAGCCGTTCATCTCTCTTCCTTCGGCGCCCCGGAATACACCATTTCCTTCCCCGCTGTTACAGCAAAGTACTTTCGCGTTGTGTTCAAACGCGTTCCACCACCACCTATCAGCGATTTCGCCCTCCGTCTTGATCCAGCAACCATCGGAGTCAACATGGGCACTCCGCCAACCGATTATGACATTGCAGAACTGGTGCTCCACAGTGGGATGCGCGTGAACATGTTCGAGCAGAAAGCTGCCTTTGGCATCAAGCCTGACTTATACAGCTTTGCGACGCCTGCCGTCGATCGAGAAGAAGCCATCGCCCACTCGGATGTTATCGATCTGACAGCGAAGATGAGCCATGACGGAAGGCTCGATTGGACGCCGCCGCCCGGGGACTGGGTCATACTCAGGTTCGGTTATTCCTTGTTAGGCATTACCAATCACCCGGCAAGCCCGGAGGCCACCGGCCTAGAAGTCGATAAGTTGGACCACAGGTTTGTCAGACACTACATGGACACCTATCTGGATAATTACAAGGAAGCAGTAGGCCATGAGCTAATTGGGAAACGCGGAATTCGCTATGTTGTCAATGATAGCTGGGAAGCTGGTTCGCAAAATTGGACCGATAATATGATAGACAATTTCAAGAGATTGCGCGGTTATGATCCACTGCCATGGATGCCCGTTCTAACCGGCCAGGTAGTAGACAGTTCTGAAGCAAGCGACCATTTCCTATGGGATTTTCGCAGAACCATCAGCGACCTGATCGCGGATGAGCACTATGGTCAACTGGAGGCCACTCTGCATGAGCGCGGCATGGGCCACTATGGGGAGTCGCATGAGAGTGGGCGAGTCTTTGTTGGCGACGGCATGGAAGTGAAGAAGTACAACGAGGTCCCGATGAGCGCCATGTGGACCCAGAGGCTAGGGGTTAATAACGAGCTATTCAGTTGCAACGCGGATGACCGCGAGTCAGCCTCAGTGGCACATGTATACGGACAGAATCTTGCAGCGGCTGAATCAATGACGGCGGGTGCTGCGCCCTGGGCATGGTCACCAGCCACTCTTAAGCCAACCGCCGACCAGGAATTCTTGAACGGCATCAACCGCATTGTGATTCACGAGTCCACGCACCAACCACTTGAGGATAAAGCCCCTGGACTCACCCTGGGCCCCTTCGGCCAATGGTTTAACCGCAACGAAACCTGGGCTGCATCTGCCGCTCCCTGGATAAGCTACCTTGCTCGCAGCAGCTATCTGTTGCAACAAGGAACGTTTAATGCGGACCTTATCTACTTTTATGGCGAAGATTCCAACCTAACCGCAATCTTTTCTTCCAAGGCTCCAGACGTGCCAGCTGGCTATGGCTTTGATTACATCAACGCCGATGGTCTCATTCACATGCTCAGCGCATCTAGCGGCAACATAACGACCCAAAGCGGGATGAGATATCGCTTGCTCGCATTAGATCCCTATGGTCAGCACATGTCTCTTCCTGTACTGCGCGCGATTCATAAACTAGTGGAAGACGGTGCCGTCATTGCCGGATTCAAACCGAATGACGATCCAAGCCTCGCCGACGATCAAGCACAATTCCACCAATTGAGCGATGAATTGTTTGGCGATGGAACGGGCGTGCACTTGGTTGGTAAAGGCAAGGTTTATGCAGGTCAAGATGTTGGCGCTGTCTTCACAGCCTTGCAGATAGCGCCTGATTTCGACTACTCTAAACCCGAGAGTGACTCTCGCCTTTTGTTTGTGCATCGCAAGCTCGCAGATGCCGATATTTATTTTGTGGACAATCGCAACGACCGCAATGAGGAAGTGGAGGCCACCTTCCGAATAGAAGGAAGAATACCTGAGTTATGGTACGCCGACTCGGGAAGAACGGAGCCGGTGTCCTTCAGCATCGCTAATGGCCGCACTGCTGTTCCGTTGAGACTGGAGCCCTGGGGCACAGTCTTTGTAGTATTCCGCAAAGCGACCAAAGAGACATCTCGCACTTTACGCGAAGTCACCGAGACGCAACTTGCCACGGTGACTGGCCCATGGAAGGTGAACTTTCAACCGAATCGCGGAGCCCCGCCATCTATTTCTCTCGACAGACTAGCCTCCTGGAGCGATAACCAGGACGCGGGTGTGAAGTACTTTTCCGGGACAGGAACTTATACACATATTATTGATGTTATGCCACACTGGTTCGAGAATGGCGCGCATGTGTGGATCGACTTGGGCGATGTGAAGAATCTGGCCGAGGTTACCGTTAACGGAAAGTCGCTGGGAACGGTTTGGCACACACCCTATCGCGTGGATGCGACCGCTGCCCTAAAACCGGGGAAGAACGAACTATCGATCCAGGTGACAAATGCGTGGGTCAATCGCCTGATCGGCGATCAGCAACCGGATGCCAGCCGGCAATACACGTTCACAACCGTAAAGCCGTACCACGCAGATTCGCCGCTGCTATCTTCTGGTCTGCTCGGACCGGTAAGACTCTACTCAATCGCCACCAAGTAAAGAAGAGCTCAACATGTTGATGAAGAGACTAAGCGCAAGCACATTATCGAGATCCATCATTGCCAGGTCGACCGCTCAATATTACAAATGGCACAATAGACTCGCTCGGCGGGTTTACAAGAGAAAATAATAGCGTGAAATGGTCACTTGATTGGCGCAAGAACTGGCCGTTGGGTGGTAGTATGTCTCCGAATGAGTGTTCCTCACGAACACTAGGAACTTTCGTTTTTTCGAGACGATCTTCGTGCAAGTTCTTCGATAGGCAGTCTCACTTTGAAAGCAAGCAAGGTGGCTGACTTACTTAGAGAGGAGACATTTTGTGATTAAATCCCCGCTCTTGACCTTCGGAATCCTGCTCATTTGCAGTTCGATGCCGGTCTGGTGTGCGGGCAAGCCTCTCGACAAGTCCGTACCTGCTCGGTCTAACCTGATTCATGGCGATCAGCTCACTATTGAGGCATTTGATGACGGTTTTTATGCTTTGCGCTCGGCGACGATTTCCGAGGATGTACTACGCGCAGAAGTGGGGGTCGACACAGCCAAAAGCAAGCTGAGATCTTCGCTCTATCCGCGACATTTGAGAATAATCTCTCCGTTTAAGGATGAGTTGGGCGCGGGTCACCTGCTAACGGTAACCCACACAGGTCTGCTCGGTATGCCCGACCTAGTCTCCGAGTTTCGTGTCTATGATAGTCAGCCTTGGGGTGAAATCCGGGTGAGCGTGAAGAACTCGACAGGGGAGGAAATCGAGCTACGCGCGATTCACGTCGCGATGTGCAGCAGCGGAACTGTGTTATTTCTGAACGGACCAGCAGCGGAGGATCGTGTTCTATCTGACAGCTTCACTGAGGATCCAGTCAAGCTATTGGATCTTGATGGGGCAGAAAATGGAATGCATCGCGCGTTTGGAAGCCAACTCATTTACAACCGCAAGAGTAAGCAAAGCTTCTTCCTGGGCGCTCTCTCTGCCGACAGATTCCTTACCATCTTCCATCTGCACAGCTCGACGCAGCCTGATCTGCATTTGCTCTCGTATGATATTTCCGAAGCCGGAACGAATGAGCCGATGCAGGACCAGAACAAAGGATATCCGCCTGCAAATGATGTTCCATTTCGCCTGAAGGTACCTGCTGGGAAAAGCCTCGACTCGGAGCGGTTGATGTTTTCCATTAGCTCCGATTATCATAAACAACTTGAAAACTACGGACGTGCCGTTCGCATTCTTCATAAGTCTCCTATCCCCTCGTCAAATCTCATCGGCTGGTGGAGTTGGACGGCTTATTACTATGGCGTAACGGAAAACACGATACTCACAAACGCCCAATGGCTGGCACAGAATCTGGCATCGTTGGGCTATCGATATTTTCAGATCGATGAAGGCTATTCGTATGCGCGGGGGGAGTACGCGGTTCCCGATGGTCATGCGTTTCCTCATGGCATGGCGTATGCGGGCGATCAAATCAACAAGCTAGGACTGACATTTGGAGTGTGGGCGGGATCATTCGAGGTATCGGCGCGCTCTTGGGTCTATGAACACCACCGCGACTGGCTAGTACACACTTTAGCTGGAGAACCGGTTCATATTGGTAGGATAGGCGCCCTTGGTTCTGATGAGTTGTATGCGCTGGACCCCACCAATCCAGGCGCCCAAGAGTATCTGCGCTGGACTTATCGCACGATGGTGAAAGATTGGGGCGTGCGCTTCATTAAGATCGACTTTATGGATGTCTCTACTGTTGAGGGTGTTTACTACCGCCCGAACACGACCGCTCTGGAGGCGCAACGCATCGGTCTGGAGACCATTCGGGAAGCGGTTGGTGACGACGTCGTGATCGACAAGGATGGCAGTCCCATGCTTTCTCCAGTTGGAATTGTGAATGCCGGCCGTATCTCGCAGGATACCGGTCACACATTTGGTTCTACACGCGACGCCGCGACAGGTGTGGCAGCGCGCTATTATATGAATCGCAACTTCTTTCTCTCTGATCCAGATGCATTTACAGTCTCGAAGCAAGTTCTTCCAGACAGGGATTGGCACGGCAACAAGACTCCGCTGACGCAGGACGAGGCAGAGGCTTCAATCGCACTATCGGCCGTCTCCGGCGGAATGTTCGAGATTGGGGATGATCTGCCTGCGTTGGGCGCCTCTCCAGAGCGACTTGCTTTGGTGAAGAATTCCGACCTGCTTGACATGGCCAAACTAAGTCGCGCTTCCGTGCCACTTGACTTAATGACTTATAGCCAGGAGGACGAGCAGCCGAGTCTTTTTTTGCTCAAGGAAAGCCGTCGGCAGCAGATTGTCACCGTCTTCAACTGGGCCGAGGGAGCACGAAGCCATACGCTCAGTCTGAACGCACTGGGGTTGAATCCGAACGGGACTTATTCAGCGTTTGATGTTCTACGCGGCGGGGCATTGCCCATTGAGCATGGCGCGCTTGTGTTGACGCTGCCAGCGCATTCGGTTCGTATCGTCAAGTTACTAGATACTTCTGTCACTGATGCTGAGCCAGACTTTGAGGTTCACGCGCCGGCTAATGGTAAATCGGGTGCTCTCTTGAAACTGCAAGCCACATCTGGTAGCGCTGATGCTCCGGTGCTGAGTTATCATTGGGAGTTTGGCGACGGCGTGACCGCAGATGGCGCGGATGTCTCGCATACTTACACGCAGCCCCAGCAATATACGGTAACGGTCACAGCGATCGGACTTAACGAGCACACTACAAAAAAGATGTTGGAAATTTCTATCACGGGGATGGTGCCGACAATTTACAACCCCTCTCTGATGGAGAGGTATACAGAGGGTAAGAGGTCGACAAGTATTCCGCACCAGTAGACTGGTGGTGCACTCTGTTCGTGGTTGGTATTGAGTCTCAATGAAGTAGGAGCAATGGAATGAGAAATGCGGGCATCGGCAGTACTGGGCGTGCTCCGAGCATCAGATTATTGTCTGTTGCTCTCTGCGTCTTTGCAGGCATGCTCGACGGTGTGCTGGTAGTTGGACAGACGGCGGATCAAGCTGCGCTGATCACTAAATCACTCAGCAGCAAATCTCAGGTAGTGGTTGGGAGGTTGACTGAACTGAACCGTCTGCCCGCAGATGAATGGCGGTTTCATGCTGGCGACTTGGCCCACGGAGAGTCGTTGGATCTGGACGACTCGTCGTGGCAGGTTGTGAAGGCGCAGTTGCGAGCACCGCAGGAAGCGGTGTGGTTCCGTCGGTGGATCGAGATTCCGCAAAGCCTCCATGGCTACGACCTGACAGGTGCTCGAATATGGTTCCATCTCACCGCAAAGGCAAATGGGCCGGTGCCGGAGATTGTCTATTTCAACGGACGGCGTGTAGCCTTGGGCGACGACCTTGAGCCGATTGTGCTCTTCGACGCGGTGAAGCCTGGGGAGAAGATGTTAGTGGCAGTTAAGCTGCTTCACACTGTAGATACCAAGACTTTCGGTGGAGCAGAACTGAAGATCGATTTCGCCGAACACCGGCCAAACCCGGAGGATCTGCGACTTGAAATTCTCTCCGCAGCGTTGCTGATACCCAGTCTCTCGAAAGATATTACGGGAGATACCACGATGCTGGAGAAGGCTGTTGGCGCAGTGGATCTTGCGGCGCTGGACAAAAATGACCAAGTGACTTTCGACGCATCTTTAAAGCAGGCTCAGTCTACTCTTGAAAATTTGAGACCCGTACTACAGCAGGCCACGCTGCATCTAACGGGTAACTCGCACATCGATGCGGCATGGCTTTGGCCTTGGACTGAGGCGGTGGATGTCGTGAAGCGGACCTTCAGCACAGCGTTGCAACTGATGAACGAGTATCCCGACTACACCTATACGCAGTCCGCAGCTCAATACAACGCCTGGATTGCGGACAAGTATCCGCAGATGAATGAGCAGATCAAGCAACGCATCAAGGAAGGACGCTGGGAGATAGTAGGCGGCATGTGGGTAGAGCCAGACTTGAATATGCCCGATGGCGAAGCGCAGGTACGCTCGATTCTGGTGGGTAAGCGCTGGTTCCTGAAGGAATACGGCGTGGATGTGCGGATCGGTTGGAACCCGGATTCGTTCGGATATACATGGCAGTTGCCGCAGATTTACAAGCGATCGGGCATCGACTATTTCGTTACCCAAAAGACTGCATGGAACGACACTAATCAGTTTCCCTTTAAACTATTCTGGTGGGAATCGCCAGACGGCAGCAAGGTGCTCACCTATTTTCCGCACGACTACTCGAACAACAATCTGAACCCGGTACGTCTCTCCGGTGACCTAAAGGTTGCGCGGCAAAATATTCCTGGCCTGACAGAGATGATGGACCTGTACGGGATCGGCGATCATGGCGGTGGGCCAACACGAGCAGTTCTGGATGAAGGTCTGCACTGGATGCAGTCGGACAGGGTCGTTCCAAAAATGCAGTTTGGAACCGCACAAAGTTATTTCACAAGTTTAGAGAACACACTTGTCACAGATCCGAGGATTTGGGATTACGACTCGATCGCCAAGGGATATATTGCGCCCATCTCTTCCGGGGATGGCAAGGTTGCGATTCCAATCTGGAATAGCGAACTGTACTTCGAGTATCACCGCGGCGTGATGACGACGCAGGCCAACCAGAAACGCAACATGCGCGACAGCGAAGAACAAGCAATCAATGCCGAGAAGTTTGCATCGCTGGCATGGCTTGAAGGCAAGCCGTATCCAGGCGATGCACTCACGGAAGTATGGAAGAAGATCACCTTTAATGACTTCCATGACACAGCCGCCGGTTCGGGCATCGGCATCATTTACAAAGAGGCACAGCAAGACTACGACCAGGTACGATGGGCAACGAATGAAATCTCACAGCAGGCGGTAAAGACGCTTGCGGCCGACATCAATACGGAAGTTGCCGTTGGCGTACCGGTGTTGATTCTGAACCCGCTGGCTTGGGATCGCTCCGGTCCCGTCACGGTGGATGTGCAATTGCCGACAGCCGGAGTCGGGAGCGTTTCCGTGTTGGATGCTGCGAATCGCGTGGTGCCTTCACAGGTGCTTGAGAGCGACACTAAGACCAATAGCTACCGCCTGCTGATCGCGGCCAACAATGTCCCATCGCTAGGTTACAAGGTGCTGCACGTCATTCGTGGCGCGAAGCCCTTCGCCAGCGATCTCAATGCGGAGGGCTTGACACTTGAGAACTCCACGCTGAAAGTCACTGTCGACAAGCTGACGGGCTGCATCGCAAGCCTCTACGACAAGAAGACGAAGTTCGAGACTCTTGCGCCGGGTGCATGCGGAAACCAGTTACAAACCTTCAAGGATCTGCCGAAAGAGTACGATGCGTGGAATATCGATCCGGGCACACTCGATCACTTCATTTCAATCGACAAGGCAGATTCGGTTGAGTTATCAGAGAAGGGACCGCTGCACAGCGCGATTCGCGTAACGCGCACCTGGCAGAGTTCAAAGTTTGTGCAGGAGATTACACTCGATGCGGGTGCCGACCAGGTGGAAGTGGTGAATGATATCGACTGGCATGAGACGCATGTTCTGCTGAAGGCCGCATTCCCTCTCGCTGCCACCAACAACAAAGCAACGTATGAGGTTCCTTACGGCAGCATTCAGCGCCCGACCACGCGCAATTACAGCTGGGAGCAGGCGCAGTTTGAAGTGCCAGTGTTGCGCTGGGCCGATCTGGGCGACGGACAACACGGCTTTAGCCTGCTGAACAACTCAAAGTATGGATACGACGACAAGGATAACGTGCTGCGCATCTCTCTGCTGCGGTCGCCAACATGGCCCGACCCGGAGGCCGATCGCGGGCACCATCACTTCACTTATGCGCTCTATCCGCACGGCGGCGACTGGAAGCAGGCACTGACAGTGCGGCACGGCTACGAATACAACTACAGGCTTCAGGCGGCGCAGGTGCAATCGCACATCGGCAGCCTGCCGGCAAAGTATTCATATGTAACCGTGAAGCCTGAAAACGTAGTGCTCACTGCTCTCAAAAAGGCTGAGGATACCAACGGCTTGATCTTTCGCGTCTATGAATGGGCGGGAAAGTCGAGTGATGTCGAAATCCACCTACCCAAAGGCGCAACAGGCGCCACTGTCACTAATCTGATGGAAAGGCCAGAAGGCGCCGCCCTCAAAATAGTGGGCGATACAGTCACAGCGCCCATTCATCCGTACGAGATCCTGACCATATGCGTAGACTATCTCGCAAAGCCGTAGTACCAAACGATCGGTCGAAATCTGGACGTATTTTGCCTAGGCCAGTGCAACATTGAGGTTGTCGATCGCTTCGTCGATTTCCTGTGTGTTTTTGAACCCGACGGCCGCACAATCTATCCCAGCATTCTTGAAAGCGAAGCGCATGGCGGCCTGGCGGTCTTCGTGGCGCGTAAAGGCGCCGTTGCCAATCAGCTTCATGCTAATAACTCCCATGCCCTCTTTCTTCACTTGTTTCACGTGCCTTACGACTTCGTCCACGCTGGCTGGATAGTTGCTATCTTCATAGGTTGGTCCATCCATGCGCGTGCCGTTGTGGTTCATACGGATCATCGCAACTTCGAGCCATTTGTTGCCGGGCACCTGGCGAAGCGCAGGCAGACCGTGGACCGATGCTCCACGAGTGCGAATGATCTTTTTCGATTGCGCTTCGAGGATGCCCTCTTGCCAGCGGCTGGTGTGGGCGAACCACTCTGGCGTGTGTTGCCAGTGGAGCAGCATGATATCGAAGTACTCGGTCTGCGAGGTACGCCGCATTTCGTCGAAACGCTTCTGCGGATCGGCGCCATCGTCGGTGGTGACTTTGCTCATAAGTTGATAGCTGTCACGCGGGATACCTTTGAGCGCTTCACCAAGCATGGCAGGAGTGACATAGGCTTCGGCGGTCTCAAAGAATCTGATACCGCGATCGTAAGCGTAGTGAACCAGACGCGTGAACTCCCGCTGGCCAAGCGCGGCTTGCACGTAGCCGTTGTTGCTGCCGGTACCGAAAGCGAGGCGCGATACCTGCATGCCTGATTTGCCGAGAGTGACTTTGTCGCCAGCTCTATTCGGATTGGCGTGCAAGGGGAGCGCTTCGATGCTGCTTACAGTTCCAACTGCGAGCGAAGCTTTTAGAAATTCGCGGCGTGACAATGAACTCATGAGAACCTCCTCAGTGGAGCCGGACGGTGGTCGGGAACGACCTTTTGGGAGATGGTATCACGGAATCCTACGCGAGGATGAGCTCAGGTGTGTGCAAAATTGTCAAGTGTTAAACAACAGCACAGTCAAACCCTGGATCTTCTTACCGGAGAACCCACCAGGGTATGCACGAATACGGTGCGAAGCAGCCTGGTGAGGTGACCTCCGGACCCGTGTAAGAAACACCATCCTTAGCAGGCGCCTGATGAGCGCGGCGGTCGGAAGAGCTGCCTCGTCGAGTGTGAATTGCTATTCGCCTCGACAAAGGGAGTTGCAATGGCTAACCACGATGTTAAAGAGGCATAGATAAGGAAAGGATAAGAACGAGCTGATATGGGTCAAGCGATAGTCGATCAGGTTATCAATCATTAGATACTATATGCATAAGCTGGATCACCCAAGAGACATTATATTTATGACTTCATTATGTAAGGCTCATCTGTTACTCATAACTTTCTTCAGGACACATACGGATTCTTTACGGCACCAGCTTTATTGTTATCAATAAGTCAAGGCTCCCCTCCTTGGTTTGGAACGTAATCAAGAAACTAGGACAAGCGCATATTGCAAATTGAAGGTCACTTAACCTTATCGAAAACACTTCAATTTCTTTGCGGCTCCTTTATGTCGCCTTGCATAAGAATCAAAATGATGAGACGGAACGACAAAGCGAGTTATTCCGCAATGAGAGTCAACGTACTCTAAACCGGCGACGCCAAGCGTCGTGGAGGACAGATACCAATGAAAAAGAATTTCGAGATGGCCATCGTATTGGGAGCTGCAATCTGCGGGTTCGCCGTGCAGCTTAGTTGTCAAGCTCAAAGCGCAGCATCGAGATCCAATAAAGACGCCGTGCCGCAAACCGCCAGCAGCACGCCTCCGGCTCAGACGGATTCGGTTGAGATGGCGGCTTTGGCGGGATCGGAATCAGAGCCTGGAGCGCCGGCTGGCGGAGCCGCTGCTCCCGCCTCCTCCCCCGCAGCAGCAACACCCGGAGCAACTCCTGCTTCTGTCTTGCCTGCGGTCGATCGCACTGCGGTCGTCAAAGAACTTGCGGAGATGAAGGCACGCATTGCGCAACTCGAATCTGAACTCAAGGCAAGCAGTGAAACCGCCGATGCGGAGCGGGACGCCAATGCACTGCGCTCGGCAGAGGGGGCTGCCGTGGGCGACGCATCGAGCAGTTCGATGATACCGACCATGCAAGCCACGACAGTACCTCCGCCAGTGGCGGCTCCCGCGCCACCCGAGATCAATGCCCAAACTACCACCAAAGGCGAGCCATTTGAAGGCGACTGGACTTGGCTAAACAGCAACGGTCATGCGGTAGACAGTCCGATGAGCACAAAGTATTTCACTCCAGAGTTTCGTGCCGACGCGAACTACATTCTCGACTACAACCACCCGAAGGACGACACCATGGGTGGAGCTACAGAGAGTTTCCGCTCCGACGAGTGGCAGCTTGAGCAGATTAGCATCGGTGGTGACATCCGCATCAACAACGTGCGTGGGCGCATCCTGACTATGAACGGCTTGTTCGCCACTACGACCCCGCGCAACGACGCAAGCCCTAGCCGCGGCCAATGGGACCTGGCGGGTGCGTATAAGTATGTTTCAGAGGCATGGGGCGGGTATCACTGGGATGTTGCTCA
>Ga0182013_10004097_pt1 | contig 17750 bp, 11 predicted proteins | sample 612S2MmetaG_FD_120487 | JGI IMG/M metagenome (GOLD analysis project Ga0182013, IMG submission 120487) | Permafrost microbial communities from Stordalen Mire, Sweden - 612S2M metaG | ecosystem: Environmental > Terrestrial > Soil > Wetlands > Permafrost | place: Sweden: Stordalen | collected...
AGAAGGTCGTTGACGACATTTGTGTAAAGACCCAGCCCGGGATTATACACGCCGTAGGGATTCTGATTTGAAGCCACCCAACCGTCCGGGTATCCAGCGACCGTTCCCTGCGGCCCGGCAGGAGTTTCGAAACTGAAATCAATCACGACTATGTCCGACGCGGCGACCGCCCCAGGGACGCAAAGAAACAAGAGCGTCACCAGCAATGCCGATAACCAGCGGACTAACGAATGATTGTTTTTAGTTACTAATTTCATCCGAGCAATTGATAGGCGGCAGCGATTTCCGGGTCGCTCCTTTTACAAGGCCCACTGGGATGACATTCTATATTTCAGATGATAAAAAACAACCTGAACAAGTACGGATTTAACCGGATTAGTACGGACATCTGACTAAGTATAGTTCGGGAGGTAGAGTCAGCGCCTAGCTTAGTTGAAATCCAGGTTGCCTGGATAAAGGATAAGTCATGGCCCAAGGCAAAGCAGCACCAGCGGCGTTATTCCTTGACATTAAGACGGATTTTCCCAGTATAAATGGGGTTTATAACGGTTTAGTGTCGTCATTGAAATAAGTGCGGGAATCGGTTATTTTGTCCGGCCCGGTAAATTACAACCAGCGTGAAAACGGATAGCATCAAATTATTTTTGATTGAATGCCCGGTTGCCTGCGTCTGTCAATTCAAGGCAGCGCCGGGATGCCTCAGTGCGCATGGTTGCGCCGGAAGAAAGTTAAGTGGAATGTTTTTCCGGAACGGGACGATTTCCTAGTGCGCCGGCCCGGCGGAAAAACTATTAATCAACATGGACGAAGAAGTAGAATCACCATTGCAGCCGCGCGCCACCTTTGCCGCCCGCTTTTTTGAACAATCGCAGCGCTATAGAAAATTCCTGTGGAAGTATTGGTGGATACTGGTGCTGACCATCGGCCCGGCCTTGGGCATCCAGTGGTATCTGCTGAGGCATGTCACTCCCGTCTATGAGTGCCTGGGGCATATGATTGTGAGCGTGAAGATCTCCGTCCCGAACGCCAATGTTTATAACGAGGAAGTCGCCTATTTTTATGGCACCCAAATGGAGTTGATGAAAAGCGAGTCGGTCGCCTACCTCGTGAGGAACTACCTCCGCACCAATAATCCGGAACTAAATCCAGTTCCTGTTACTCTTTTAGTTGCCCAAACTCCGAAGACCAGCATTTTTAATTTGGAGGCGCTGGGCGCGGATGCGGCGTACACCCAGGCATATTTGCAGGCGACCATGGATGAATATGTCAATTTAAAAAAGAAAATGCTCGACGAAGCCTCCTCGGCCACCGCCCTGGCCATGCAGGCGGAGCTTGCAAAAATGAGCGAGGAGCTCGACCGGAGCAAGCAGGCTTTGCTGGATTACCAGGCCAGCAATAATGTTGTTTTGCTGGAACCGAACGGCGGTAATGCCGCAGCGGATCACCTGGCAACACTGAACCAGGAATTGGAGAAGGATAAATCCGACTTACACCAACTGGAAACGCTTACGCTGGACGAAGCTCTGGAACGGCAGCTCGGGATTTTTGCTCAACCGAAGACTCCTACAAATACAACCGTTCCCGGTGCCCAAGGGCAAACCAACATCGCTCCCGTCAATGGCGTGGCCGTGATCTCGAGTGCCGGGACCAATCTGCCAAAAAACGACCTGGCACAAAATACCACACCCGCGCAACTGGGAGCTTTCGAGGCGGATTACCTGGACGCCAAACGGCAGATTGTCCGGTTGAAGTTCGAGCGGAAGGACTTGATCGAAAACCACGAGCTCCTTACCACCTCTGATCGAGTCGTGCAGAAGGACAAGGAGATCGCCCAGATGGAGGAGCAACTCGCAATTGACGAGCGGGAGAGCGAGCAACAATTGATCAACCAGCAGCACATTTTGAAGCTGCAGATCAAGGGCCTGGAGGACCAGATTTCAAATTACCGGGCAAACGTGTTGGATGTGAACAAAAAGCTTGAGGCCTACAGAATTCTCAAGGAAAACACCAAGCGTTTGCAGTCCATCTACGACGACCGGCAGGCCGCTCTGAAAAACCTCGAGATGAACAAGGGCATCGGCCAGGAAAGCGTCAGCACCTATGGATCAGTATCGCATCCGGTGCCGTTGCCCGCGGAAAAAAAGAAGCACATGACGATGGCGGGGTTGATCGGCCTCGTCCTGGGAATCGGCATCATGGTCTTGATTGACCGGCTGGACGACCGCCCGACTTCCCTGACGGAATTGGAAAAACTTTTTGACCTGCCCGTGTTGGGGCAATTCCCCCTGGTTAAGGCAAAGAAAAGAAAAGAAGGCGTGCTAATACTGCAACCGGATGACGACCGCCATGCGCTTGTCGAAGCTTACCGCACCTTGCGCTCCGCGCTCCTGTTCCGGGATTCGCCCAAGCAACATCCGAAGACCATTGTGATCACGAGCGCCAGCCCGAACGACGGCAAATCCATGACCTCGGCCAATTTCGCCATCACCCTGGCCCAGGCGGGTGCGCGCGTGCTCCTGGTGGACGCCGACCTGCGGCGCGGTGTCATGCACAAGAATTTCTTCGTGTCCTCCTCTCCCGGTCTGGCCGAAGCACTGACGGGAAAACGCGACTGGTCCAAGTCCGTAATCACGACGGCAATTCCAAATCTCTATTTGCTGCCTTGCGGCACACCGCCCGAGCGACACGGCAATATGTTTGCCAACTCTGGCAAGTTCCTGGAGGACATTGCCGGAAAATATGATTATGTCGTCTTCGATACCGCCCCCGTGCTGGTGGCGGACGACGTGTTGAGCCTGGCCCCGCACGTGGACGGCCTCATCATGGTAATCCGGGCCGGATTTACTTCCGGCCATATTGCGCACGCGGCCTTGAATCTATTGCATCTGCGCCGGGTGAATGTGATGGGCCTGGTGTTTAACGCCGTGCATCCCAAAGCCAGCGACTATTATTACGACCGCTTCAAAGAGTATTACGAAAACCCCCGGGCGGGCGCGTAGGGAGTAGCTTGAATTTTGAATCTGGTGGCGGCTGTGTTGACCTTCAATAAAATTATAACCACAGAAAATTATAACCACGGATAGACACGGATGCACACGGATAAAAACAGACCGGGAGAATTTCCTTTTCCCGATTATAAATCCTTCTATCGCAAGTTTTTCCTGATCCGTGTTCATCGGTGTCCATCCGTGGTTAAATCCCCGCTGTCGTTATCTGGATAAAACAATGCCCGATCCGAAACCGGCCTGGTTCTGCCTGCGGTCGCAGCTCAAGCATGAGCATATCGCAGCCGCGCATTTGCGCCGGTTGGGCGACCTGGAAGTTTTTGTTCCACGAATCCGCTTTCGACGCAGCACCCGGCATGGTTTGGTCTGGGTGACCGAGGCCCTCTTTCCCAGCTACTTGTTCGCGCGGTTTGATTGGGCCAGCGCTTTGCGGCAGGTATATCACTCGCCCGGCGTCAGCGGCGTGGTGCATTTCGGTTCCCATTGGCCGGTCATTCCCGACCAGGCCATTGACGAACTGCGCGCCTCGCTCGGCAAAAATGAAATCCACGTCATACCGGCGGAAGTCGAGCCGGGCGATCCGGTGAAAATTTCCGGCGGCTCTTTCCACGGCTTGTGCGCGGTGGTGTCGCGCGTCTTGCCCTGCGCGAAACGCGTCGCGGTCCTGCTTGAGTTTCTGGGCAGCCAGACTGCGGTCGAACTGAACCTCGGGATGGTCATCAAGGACGCTGACGAACGGGAACTCATCCTGCGCGACAATCCCCCGCGCGCGAAAAACTGAAGACTGCTTTTATTTGGAAAGTCCTTTTGCCACAGAGGCACAGAGCACGCAGAGGGAAAATAATTCGTGGATAATTAAACCTCTGTGCTCTCTGCGCCTCGGTGGCAGAAATTTCCCCTGCTTGAAATTCAAGCGCATTGAAAGCGCTTCCACTTTTAATAAGCGTTTTCGCGGCGGACGAAAGTGAGGAACATGATGCGGAAGTCCAGCCACAAGGTCCAGTTTTCCAGATACCAGATGTCGTGGTGGATGCGTTCCTGCAAATCGGTGTTGCCGCGCCAGCCGTTGACTTGCGCCCAGCCCGTCATGCCGGGGCGGCACATATGGCGAGCCTGATAGTGAGGAATGGTGGATTTGAAACGGGCGATCAACTCGGGCCGTTCCGGGCGCGGCCCGACGAGGCTCATCTCCCCGACCAGCACATTCCAGAATTGCGGCACTTCATCAATGTTCCATTTGCGCAGGAACGCGCCGATGCGCAATCGGCGCTGGTCGTTCGGTTGCGCCCACTGGGCCTTGCTCGAAGCCTCCGCGTTCACGCGCATGCTGCGGATTTTCGTGATGTGGAACAGCCGGCCCTTTCGGCCCTGGCGGATTTGTTTGTAAAGAATCGGGCCGGGTGATTCGCGGTAAACGAGGGCGCCGAAAATCGTGACCAGCGGAATGGTGAAGAACGTCAGGCCGACCAGCGCGCCGATGATGTCCACCGTTCTTTTCAGCACGCGGTTCTTGTAGCTGCTCAAGGGCAAGGTATCCACGCCCAGCAACTGGATGCCTCCAATAATGTCCGGGCGCAGCCCGGAAATGAGCACTTCAAAGAAATGCGGCACCATCTTGAATTGCACGTGCTCTTTTTCACACGATTTCGCCACGGCCAAAACGCCTTCGCGCTGCAAACTTTCAGACTCCGTCAGCACGGCGATGTCTATCGCGTTTCGCTGCAAAATGCCGCCCAGCTCATGCAGCGAGCCCAGGCGAAATTCCTCAAGTTCCGCAATCTGGTTCGGTTTGATGGCCTGGACCCAGCCGACAAACTCCATGTCCGAGTCTTCGCCCAGCCCCCGCTTGATGCGCAAGGTCTGCGACCCCCCGCCGATGACCACCAGACGGCGGCGCAGGCGAATGGCCAGCGCCGGATGCTGGATGATCTGGCTCAATAATAATCGCCAGTTGTAGATGCTCAGGAAAATCAGAAAGACCGCGCAAACAAAAAATGTTCGCGGAATCGGCGGGTCGGTGCTGACGACCAGGCTGAGGCCAACGAAGGCGAGCAAACAAAAGCCCAAAGCCCGGATCAATTTGCCCAAAATTTTCGAGGGAAAAAGCAGGTTCTTGTAAGTGTAGAGCTGCCTCCCGGTGAGCGACCAAAGCACCACCAGCGAGCCGAATATGACCAGACGATAGCTATTGGCGATCGTGGGCATCGGCTGACTGTCCAGGTAGTTCGGAATCCAGTCGCTGCGATAGAGCAGGCGGTCTCCAAGCACAAAACCAAGGATAATCATCGCGAAGTCGCCGAAGATCGCCACCATCAAGAGAAGACCTTCGAGCGTTTCACGCGAATAATGGCTGCCGGTGAATTCGGTCTTGCCGGCGCGGCGCGGTTTGTCCGGTCTGGCTCGCGGAATTTCGCCACTCCGGGTCGCCGCGTCGGCCAGTGTGCCCTCGTTTTCCTTCAGTAAATCGAAACGATTTTTCGGCAAGAGCCCGAGATTGCGGGATCTGAATCGCCGGATGGAATCAAAAATTCCCCAAGCCAGGAACAAAGCCATGCCGCAGATGAGGACCCAATAGTTTGAGGGAATCATAAACTGAAATAACTCCCGCATCCGTAAAAAGCTGGTTGGCGAAACTTGCCCTGGCGCAAAACCGGAAACGCGCGCGAGCGTGATCCTGAAGGATCATAGCCGCACGATTCCAAAGCAGCCCGCACCGCAGGCGCTCGCTTCGACGGGCCAATATTACGTTGAGTCCGCATCGCTTGAATCTTCGCCAAGCTTCGCCCAAGAATATTCGAGCGTTGCGCCACTATCGCAGTAGGTTGAAACTCGATAGCACTTCGACCTGACTGGCAAATTTCCGCCATTTGATGACTTGGAGCGGTCATATTGAGTGAAGGAATGAAGCCTCTTTTTAGCGGCTGCCTCACAATTCACTCACATATTCATTAACGAAATTAAGAAATAGCAATTTATACGCCAAATGCAACCGGGGAGCATAGTATTAACATAAATCAATGTAGAATAAGCAGTTGCATTCATTTCATATTTAGGTTTGGGTATTGGATTTTCCCTCTCACCGTAAAGAATTCCGACGAACGGACTGGACAAAACAAGACAATAGGAACTCCCGAGCGCAAAAGCAAGCCCAGAATCTGCAATGTCCACCGGTTCAAGGGAGAAAGGCTGCGCCGATTGGCCGTCAGTGTAATAAATTCCGACGTTATCATGCTCCCAAACCACAGGACGCCTTAGACAAAATCCGCCGGTTTGGTCATCGGAACGCACGAATGGGCGCATCCATTCTTGAGGCGCAGAAGTCGCGGCACCGCCAGGTTAATTCGATTCGTCAGGCTGGGTTCTGACCATGGGTAAAAAGTGCGTAAGGCGCTTGTTCTTTTGAATTGCGAAAACGGTACTCGTCAAATGAATTAGTTGATTCATAATGAACCGGCATTGTTCAGGCGAGGAACTCAATGGCACCGCCCCTGCTGTATCATCGCCCGGAAAGAAGCGGGCGGTGATCAAGCCCAAAAACGCCTTAAATACGGCGCTTTTGAAGGTGTTTTGTTCTTTTTCGCCCGGAATATGTCCTGTAATATTACAAGCAACCCATGCGACCTGAACTGTCACAAGAGAAAATAATGCGCCCTTATCGCAGCGCCCCGGAACTCCCTGGCGCGCGCCTGGCCGGATTCTTCACTTTGAGTCATTGCGGAAAAAGAGTGATTCAAACAAATTTAACGGCAACCTTCCGAAACCCATGAACACGCCCCCAAAGTCAAAATTATTCAGTCAATGTCCGGTGATCGAGGAGATCCTGACCGGTCGCACGGCTAGGACCCTCAAGGGCGAGCAAATTCCCGTTCATTCGGACATTGGCCGGGAGCACGCCGAGGCGCTCTACGAGACGATCCTGCGGACGCGTCCGTCGGTCGTGCTGGAAGTGGGGATGGCCTTTGGGGCTTCCTCGCTCTCCATCCTGACCGCATTGCGCGACATCGGCAAGGACGGGAAACTCATTTCCATTGATCCGGTCCAATCCACCGATTGGAAGGGCTGCGGTCTGGCAGCCATCGCGCGGGCGGGATTGAAAGACCGGCACGAGATCTACGAGGATTACGATTATAATGTATTGCCCAAACTACTTGCGTCCGGGCTGAAGATCGGTTTCGCCTATATTGATGGCTGGCACACGTTTGATTACACGCTCCTGGACTGGTGGTATGTGGACCGGATGCTGACCGTCGGGGGAATCGCGGCGTTCAACGATTGCAGTTGGCCGGGTGTGGAGAAGGCGATCCAATTCGTTTTGACCCATCGGAAATACACCGAAATTGACGTCGGCCTCCCGGTGGCGCGGCAACGCAAGAAAGAATTGCTGCAACTCATCCCCTTCACCCGCAAGGAACATATTTGCAAGAAGCCCGGCGACCGCTACCTGAAGAAAGACGCCGCTTGGGAGCCAAAATGGGATTTCTACGCGCCCTTCTGATCGTTGGCCGCCCGCTTACCCGCCTCCAAAAAACAGGGATCCTGTCAATTTCAAATTCAACCGAATCATAAGCCGAGCTGCGCCAGCAAGCCTGCCCCTCGAAGACTTGGATAGTCATTGTAGAAATACGTAATTGCGTCGGAGACCTTTACAGTTCGCAAAGTTTTGTGCGGGGATTCGCCGAAAATCAACGCAACTTGCCTGTTGGTAATTTATTACGATTTCACTTGCGTTCAAAGCACCTTCGACTCAGCTCAGTCCAAGCGTTATAATCGTCGGATTTTCTTACAATATTTTTCATGACAAAAGGGGCGGTGTGATTTATAGATTGAATCGCAAATCATTTATATTAAACGCTTTGCTATCATGCAAATCGCCGTGCCAACACATGGCACGGAAGTCGCTATAGGTTAGATGTTCTCGATAATTGTACTTTAGAGCCGCGCAAGCGGGGCTGACTGCGACATGTGTTTGAAATCGCAGCCGGGTGTAGCGAAGGAAATTAACTGGTGTTCAACTCAACCTTGATTATGAAAAAACAGTATATTGCGGCTTGTTTAACAGGAATTGCGGCCCTCGTGGGGACGGCGGCAAACGCTGATGTGGTTTTCCAGAATGCGCAAGCGGATAGCACGACGGGAAATCAATCCGGTTTCGACCTCGGCATGAGCTTCAACGTCGCCTGCCCGATGACCGTGACCTCCCTGGGAACCTTTGACAATAATCTCTACGCCGCCAGCAATCCTGGTGGTCTTGGCAATATTGCCGGCAGTTTGGGGCAATATTACTATTCGTCGGACGAGACTTTCAGCATCCAGGTTGCCCTTTACAATGTGGCCACCGGCACTGCGGTCACGCCGATCGTGACTTTCAATGCCGCCGGCGCGGGTGGCTATTATTCCATCGGCAGTTCGATCTTTCAGACGATTAGCCCGGTGACCTTGCCCGTAGGTAACTACCTGATCGCGGCTTCCGGCTATTTTAACTCCTCCACCGGCGGTTTTCTGAGCGGCAATACCACGCTCGCAATCCCGAGCGCGCCGACTCCGGTTTTTGACAAGCTCGGTGGTCCTTTGACGTTGGGACAAGCTTATTTCACCGGCTCCGGCGGCAATGGTGGCCTCTTGCCACTCACCTATCCGCTGAACGCCAACTCCCCGACCGTCGAAAGCCCCGCCACTGGCCCGATCTATCTGGCTGGCACTTTTGAAGCCACCTGCAACTGCGGCACCTCGACGGTCCCCGACGGCGGCACGACCATCGCTCTGCTCGGCGTGGCGCTCACCGGCATCGCCGGCCTGAGCCGCAAGCTCAAACGCTAAACGGTTTTCGGCAAGAACAGCCGAACTAATTTTAGACAACGCCAGGAGGCAGAATGAAAATTCTGCCTTTTTTTTGGCAAAAAAGGCTTGCATTTACGGTCGGATTTTGCTTACACTACGGTCGGTATGGTAGTCAGAGCTTCTAAATTGAACCAAAACGCTTTGAAGAAAAGGTTCAACACTTCATTTTGGTTCGTCTTGGGTTTAGCCAGCATTCTTTCTATCGCTCATGTAAACGCCCAGACGAATGTCGCCTTTTACAATCCCGCTCCATTGTCCGCCAGCGGGATACAAAACAGCGGTCAAGCAGGCGGTAGCATGCCCGGTGATCCTTTTGCGTTGGGCTTGCAATTCTCCGTGGTGGGCAATCCAGTCATCATAACTGCACTCGGTGTATTTGACTCCACGATCGGAAATGGTGGGACTGGTTTCACGTCCCAGTTCGGTCCGGTTAACGTTGGAATTTACAATGCGGACACTTCGACCCTATACGCGGCGAATACCGCAAGCTTCTCAGGCAACGCCGGCAATACTGCCGGGGCCGTGAGCGGCTACCAGTTTCAAACGATCAACGCCCTGACTTTGGGTGTGGGAAACTATATCGTGGTGGCCGCTGGAGTTGGAGTCGCGGGCGCGGCTGACTGGAATGCTTTCATGGCAACTCCGACGCCCACGAGCAGCCCGATAGCATTTGATAATGGAGGCGGCGCCATTACCTTCGGCGGCAACTTGTACGCTAATGACGGCTCCAGCGCGCTGGAGCAACCAGGCACTGCGGGCAATATGGCTGCAGGGTTTGGTGTAACGGTGGCGGGTCCCAGCTTTCAATACGTCGTCGTGCCCGAGCCGTCGGCAACGGAGTTGGCATTTGTCGGTGCCGGTGTATTGGGGGCTTTCCGTTTTGGACGCCGTTTCATTGGATTGCGGTAAGCCTTGGGTTCCGGTTCTCACCTCCTCCTTCGTCTTGGTTCGCGGTCTGATTTTAGGTGACTGCTGGCTCAACTTGTAACGACTGGACAATTTCCCCCTCCTGTGCGACCGTTATGCCGCGTGAAACAAGGAGCGCAATCAAAGGGTCCGCGATTGACGACAAATGCCACCGCTGGAGCCGGAGCCGCTTGGGCGCAAAGACCAAGTTGGTCATTCAGGCCTTAACCGGGAAAGCCAAACATTTTGACGCGAATTACGCAAATTGACGCGAATCAAAAATCAAAAAGGAAGGTGCCATGAAATTCGCGATCATTCGCGTAATTCGCGTCAAAGCTTTTTGGACGTTTTACCAACTTTCATAATTTGGAAGTGGTAAAAGTTTACCCATTTGATCATCATGCAAATGATTCGTAGCCACAACTCATCAGACCAATGCTGCCCCCGGTGTCGCGCCGGGGCGGAGACCGGCGCTCCCATCCAGGCCATTCAAAACCCGCGTAAATTCGCTTAAATTCGCTTACGCTCGGATAAGTTCACATCCGGGGAAATTAATTTTTTCCACCGAATGAAAGAAACGGACAAAAAGTGAACAGACCAAACCAGCCATCCGGGCAGTCACAACAAAATGCTCACAGAGCGCACTTGAAAAGTCAGTTTGTTAGCGACAACCGCTGCGTCTGCTTTGTTCGGTGTCCAGCCTTTAGGCTGTCCCCGGCAGGGGAACACGCTAAAGCGTGGACACCGAACCAGCAGTTTCTTGGCTTGCCAAGCGCGGTGATATAAATTCAAATCCGAATCAAAGTGACACCCAAAAGCGAACTTCAACGGTCAAGCCGCTTCGTCACCGTTCTACTGCCCTGGCTGCTCGCCGGCGGCATGTTGGCGCTTTATTTGATTACGCTTGATCGCCGGATCTCGCTCGAAAACCTCCAGCAAGTCAGCAGCCTCGATAATCTGACCTGGCTGGCGGAACTCTCCCGGGCGTTTTCTTTCCTGGTTACTTATCCTTTTCACTGGCTGCCCGCCGCGTGGATTCCGACGGCGATAAATCTCTTCGCCGCGATTTGCGCGGCATTGAGCCTCGCCCTGCTTGCGCGTTGCGTGGCGTTGCTGCCCCATGACCGGACGCAGGAGGAACGCGAACGGAACCATAACAAACAGGCCTTCCTGGCCACGCGCTCCGCCTGGCTGCCTCCGGTCCTCGCAGTTTTGGCGTGCGGCCTGCAAATCACATTTTGGGAAAATTCAATAGCCGACACCGACGAGATGATCAACCTGCTGCTGTTCGCCTATCTCGTGCGCTGCCTGTTGGAATTCCGGATCAGCCGCAAGGAATCGTGGCTGCTCAAATTCGCGTTCGTCAACGGCCTGGCGGTGGCGAACAACTGGGCGATGATGCTGTTCCTCCCCTTTTTCGTGGTGGCCGTGTTATGGATCACCGATTTTACCAGTTGCTTCACGCCCCAATTCGTCGCGCGCTTCCTGAGGGAACGCAAACTCGATTTGCGACGGCCCTGCTGGATGTTCGCTTGCTGGCTGGCGGGCTGTTTGATATTCCTGTTGCCACCGTTCCTGACTGCGCATTCCTCGGAAAATCCCGTGGCGTTCTGGGTGGGCCTGAAATTCGCGGCTCACAATTATTATGTTTTGCTCACGGCCTTCCCGGCGAAGACCGCCCTGCTCCTCTGCCTGACTTCCGTGCTGCCGGTTTTTTACCTGGGCATTCGCTGGGGACAGATGCTGGACATGGTCAGCCGGTGGGATGGATGGGCGATCAGGACGGCGTTCCATTTCGTAAACGCCTTTTTCCTGATCATGTGCCTGTGGGGCGCGCTGGATTCTCCGTTCAGCCCGCGCCACCGGCAACCCGCTTTTCCCTGCCTGCCGCTTTATTTTCTGAGCGCGTTGAGCATCGGATATTTCAGCGGCTGCTTTCTGCTGGTCTTCGGCCCGCGCCTCGAAAGATTCTGGCGTCCGCCGCAACGCCTCGATCCTTTTCTCAATATGGTTTCAATTGGAGCAATGTGGGTGTTGCTGCTCGCTATGCCCGCGGTTTTGGTTTACAAAAATTTGCCTGACATTCTCAAGCGCAAGCAGGACCCCCTTGCGGCTTACTTTGATTTACTCGAACGGACGATGCCGCCCAAGGGCGCGGTGATCCTGAGCGAGCAATCCGTCCAATTGCAGTATTTGGAAGCCACTTTGATCGGGCGCGGTCGGTCGGCGGATTACCTGCTGATTGACACCAGCCTGCTTCGGCGTTTCCCGAACTATGCCAAATTTGTGGCCTCCAAATACGCGGCCTTTATTCTCGGCGGCGCCCTGGCCGGCGAGCCGGCAAAAAACACCGGCCCCTTCGCCATCGCGCGCTGGGTGGAGGAGCTTGCGCGGGCGCGTGAGATTTATGCGCTCCATGCCTATACCGGCCCCGTGGCGGAATCCTTTTTCACCGAGCAACACGGGCTGTTCTTTCGCCTGCAACCGTACTCCGAGTATGTCACGGAAGCGCCGGCTCCCTCGCCGGCCTTGATCGCCACCAATCAGGATTTTTGGCGGTCGGTCCGGCAGGAACAGTTTTCCGCGCTTTTCCAGCGGCTGCAACCGCCGCCGGGCAACCCGCGCTGGGAGGCCTTGCTCCAGGCGGCGCACATTCATCCCCAACCCGACCACCCCGCGCTGCTGGCCGGCGAATATTATTCGATGGCGCTGAATTCGTGGGGCGTCGAGTTGCAGAAAAGCGGGATGCTGGCGGAGGCGTCGGAATGTTTCCAGCAGGCCCTGCCCATGAGTTCGGCCAATATGCCCGCGTTGCTGAATCTGGAATGCAACCAGGCTTTGCAAGCGCACGAAAAACTGACATTGAACGCGTACCGGCAGGTCGAGGACGAATTCACGCGCAGTCGCGATTGGGACGAAAGCCTCCGCCGGGACGGGCCAACCGATTCACCCGATGGCCGTTACCGCCTCGGAGTGCTGCTCGCCCAATACCAATTACGGCGGGAAGCCATCCAGCAATTTCAGCGGGCCCTGGCGCTCGCGCCCGATTCCGCCGAGCCGCATTTGCGCCTCGCGGAACTGTATCTCACCCTCGGCGACAACACGAATTCCCTGGTCGAAGCCGGCCGGGCGCTGGAAATCCCGCCGCAACAAACACGGGCGCTGGTGTTGCAGGGCCTCGCCTTTGTTCAGATGCAAAAATTCTACCAGGCCATTCCGCCGCTTAATGAAGCCCTCAACCAGGACACCAACAACACCGATGCGAGACTGGCCCGCGCCGTGGCCTATCTCAACGTGGATAAATTGCAGGCCGCGCGCGAAGACTATCAGGAAGTTTTGCGAGCCGTTCCGAAAACGTACCCCGCTTATTACGGCCTGGCGGACATTGCCTATCAAATGAAAGACACCGCGGCCTTGATTGAAAATTGCCGGCTCTATTTATCCAACGCGCCGCCCACTGCCCCCGAACATGAACAAGTCGAAGCGTGGTTGAAGGAAGTGAAAACGCCGTGATTCAAAAGATGAATCGTCCACACGCCCTCCTGCCACCAATCTTGCCAAACGATTTGATTAACCTCCCATGAAAATCACAATGACAAAAGCCGCGGGAAAGAGAAAATATTTTACAGAGAGAGAGATTCGCCCGAATTGGCCGAGTTGCTCTTGGCGGCTGTTCGCGGGCCTCATCGCTCATTGACGGCAAAGGATTTCGCAAGACTCCGCCAACGCGCCCGAGGCAACCGCAATCGTTCTGATTTGCCGATTGACTCCGGGCGGCAGTTTGGAAGAATTTAGGTTCAATCTATGGCAAAAATTGAGCGCGCTCTCCTTTCCGTCTCCGATAAAACCGGACTTGTCCCCCTCGCCCAGGCTCTTCAGCAAAGCGGCGTCGAACTGATTTCCACCGGCGGCACCGCGCGCGCGTTGCGCGAGGCCGGGGTCAAGGTGAAGGAACTGAGCGCCTACACCGGTTTTCCGGAAATGATGGATGGCCGCGTCAAGACGTTGCATCCGAAAATTCACGGCGGCCTGCTCTTCATTCGCGGCAACGAACAGCACGAAGCCGCAGCCAGGTCGCACCAGATCGAACCGATTGATCTCGTGGTGGTGAATCTCTATCCCTTCGAGCAAACCGTCGCCCGGCCCAATGTCACGCTGCCCGAGGCGATCGAGAACATTGACATCGGCGGGCCTTCCATGCTCCGCAGCGCCGCCAAAAATCATGAGAGCGTGACGGTGGTGGTGGACCCGGCGGATTATGCGGAAGTGGCCCGGCAAATCGGCGAGACCGGCGGCACCACGCTGGAATTGCGCCGCAAACTGGCGGCCAAGGTTTTCGCGCGCACGGCGGAATATGATGCCGCCATCGCCGCGCATCTCGCCAAGGCGTTCGGCCCGGCCATAACGGGCGCGCTCCCGGCTTCGCTGGCGATTCACGCTCCCCGGGCGCAAGCGTTGCGTTACGGTGAAAACCCGCATCAGGCGGCGGCGCTTTACGGGCGCTTCCACGATTTCTTCCACCAACTGCACGGCAAGGAACTTTCGTACAACAACATTCTGGACCTGACGGCGGCGGCGAGTTTGATCGCGGAATTCTCGGAGGACGCGCCGACGCTGGCGATCCTCAAACACACGAATCCTTGCGGCGTCGGGCAGGCGCCGAACTTGCGCGCCGCCTGGGACAAGGCCTACGCCACGGACAAGCAGGCCCCATTCGGCGGGATCATCGCGGTGAACCGGACGCTGGACCTGGCCTGCGCGGAGGCCATCGCAGAAATTTTCAGCGAGGTGATCGTCGCGCCGGATTTTAATGCGGACGCCCTCGCGTGGTTGCAGAAGAAAAAAAACCTGCGTCTCCTTAAGGTGCTGAAAAGTCCGCTGTCCACCCAGGCCTTTGATGTGAGGAGCGTGGGGGCCGATTCGTATTTGTTGCAGGAGCGCGACTTGAAAACCACGCGGGCGGCGGACTTGAAAATCGTCACCCGCCGCCAGCCGACGCCGTTGGAATTGGATGCGATGCTGTTTGGCTGGCGCGTGGTAAAACATCTCAAGTCCAACGCGATTCTTTATGCGGGCGCGGACCGGACGCTGGGCGTGGGCGCGGGACAAATGAGCCGCGTGGATTCCAGCCGCATCGCCGTGTGGAAGGCGGGCGAAGCCGGGTTGCCGCTGAAAGGCAGCGTGGTCTGCAGCGACGCTTTCTTTCCTTTTCCCGACGGTCTGATCGCGGCGGCTGAAGCGGGCGCCACGGCGGCAATTCAGCCCGGCGGTTCCGTGCGGGATGCGGAAGTCATCGCGGCGGCCGATGAGCGGAATCTGGCGATGGCCTTTACCGGCGTCCGACACTTCCGGCATTAATCCCCGATCAAAACTTTTTTGAGAGCCTCGCCCGAACCGCGATGGCACGGTCTCCACGCTTCAGCGGGTTCTTACGCGTCGGCAGCCTAAAGGCTGGACACCGAACAGGGAGGTCAAGGCGTCAAACGGTAAATCAAATAAAACTGGCCGGCCAGGATGAGCACGAAAGCCGACCAGGTCAGCCATTCACGGAGACGCGGACTCGCCTGTCGGGTTTCGCCCAGCCAGAAATGGAACTTGAGCGCGCCGATTTCAATGGTATCGCCGTTGCGCAAAACTGCTTCACGAAACGGTTCGCCGTTGATGGCCGCCCGCGCGTCCGGATGCACGGTGAGCACAAATCCGGCGGTGGAATCGAACGCCAATTCCAGATGCTGGTCCCAAACGCCGTCGTCTTCCAACCGCAGATCAGCGCCGGCTGCGCGTCCAATCCGAAAAGGAAAATGGCGGGTAATCCTTTCGGAGCCCGCCATTTTGCCGGAAATAATTTTAAATTGGACCATCAAAGCCAGCGCTTGGGAACATTGATTATATCGCCCGGGTAAACTTCAAGATCCAATTCCGGGTGCGTGCGCGCTTTCTTGCAATCCACAATGATTGGCTTTTTTCCGCCAGCCCGGGTCAATTCAACCCTGGTTTTCGCCGCAAAATCAGTAAAGCCCCCCGCAGTGGCAATCGCCCGCAAGACCGTCATGGTAGTGACATAAGCCTGACGATTGGGCATCCTAACTTCGCCGGCCACGGTGAAAAAACGATCCCCGGTCTTGATGCTCGCCGTCAAATATTTGAAATATGTGGGAACGTAACGCTCCCGAATTTCTTCCTGCAACGCGCCAACCGTCTTGCCCGCCGCTTGAAACTTCTGATTGTAAATGAGCGTGATGGAACCGTCCTGTTTGATGGTGTCCTCAATCGGCTGAATTGGGGTGGGACTGTCCGAGAAACTGACGACGATGGCCTCATTGACATGCAAGATGGTGCCCGTGAGATCAACATTTGTCGCGGTTCCCTGCGTCGCCGGCGCATTGTCGTCGGGGATGACCGGAAACTTATCAGTCTCGGGGGATTGACAACCGACCATCAAAATGCCAACTGCCAGAAAAACCAAACCCAAAAACCCGCGCCCAAAAAATTTCATAAGTTCCATGCCTGCTTCTCGAGTCAGAAAATAATCGTAGAGTCGTTAGTATTTCTTGTTGATGTCCCCGCGGGGTTTCGCCTCGGGCGATCCGTTGGTGCCGCTGGTCGGTTCAGAATCTTCGTTCTTCGAATAATAGTCGTGATAATAGCCGCTATAGTAGTAGTAGCTCTCATCCTGAGACATATTGATGTTGTTCAGCACAATGCCGATGAGGTTGCCGCCGACTTTTTCGATCAATTGTTTGGCGCGGATGTTCATCGGCTGGGGATAGCGGCGATATTGGATGACCTGCAGGGTCATATCCACTTCGCTGGCCAGCACCGAGGCATCGCTGACACCCATGATGGGAGGGGAATCGAAGAACACAAAGTCGTAACGCTGCTTGAGTTCGGTGATCAAATCTTTCATTTGCGCCGAACTGAGAATGCCGAGCGAACTGCTGGGAAGTTTACCGCTGGCCATGAAGTCGAGCGAAGGCAACTTGCTGGTTTGAATCACTTCCTCCAGCGTGTTCTGCTTCATTAAATAGTTGGTCAGGCCCAGGTTGTTGGAGACGCCCATGAGCTTGTGCAGCGTCGGGCGGCGGAGGTCGGAGTCCACCATCAGGACGCGCTGGCCGCTTTGGGCAAAGACCGTGGCGAGATTGCAGACGGTGGTTGATTTGCCCTCACCTGCCCCCGCGCTGACCACGGCCACGGTGTTGAGCTTGTCGTCCTTGCGGGAGAAAAGCAGGTTGGTGCGCAACACCCGGTAAGCCTCCGCGTGGGGGCTCTCAGCGCCCTCCTCGACGAGGTAGCCAACATTCTGCGGAATGACCCCCAGAACCGGCGCTTGGAGGGTGCGCTCGACGTCATCAATGGTCTTGACGCTGGTATCGAGGTATTCAATGAAGAAGGCGAGGCCCACGCCCACGACCAGGCCGATGATGATTCCCAGCGCGATGTTAAGGGGTTTGTTGGGGCGCACCGGACGGTTGCTGGCTTCAGCGTGCTCGATAATTTCCACCATGGTGGTTTTCGGCATTTTTTCCTCAACATTTTCCTGAAAGGTTCTTAAATAGAGGACTTCGCGGAATTTTTTAAGGCGGTCCAATTCGGCTTTGGCAACATAATAAGGCCGGGTGGATTCAGCCAGTGCGATGTCATTGGTTTTGGCTTGGTTAAGTTTTTCATCAGCCATCTCCACCACGGCTTTCAAAGAGGCAACCTTGGTTTCCATGCCCGTGATAATGCCATTGATCTTGTCGTCAATCTCACTTTGCAACTGGTCCCTCATTTTAAGCGTGCGTTCCACTTCCGGCTGTTTTTCGCCATAATCGCTGCGCAAGGTCACGAGTTTGGTTTCAGTGGCGAGGAGGTCTTGCATGAGCGAGGAAAGGATCAGGTCTGGCGCCGCTGTTGGAATGGCCTGTTTGAGCTTTTCCGGGGGCAATTCCTTGAGTTTGCTCAACAATTTTTCTTCGCCCACGTATTGAGATTCCTTGTCAATCTTGATGCTGTTAT
>Ga0182013_10004100_pt1 | contig 17737 bp, 17 predicted proteins | sample 612S2MmetaG_FD_120487 | JGI IMG/M metagenome (GOLD analysis project Ga0182013, IMG submission 120487) | Permafrost microbial communities from Stordalen Mire, Sweden - 612S2M metaG | ecosystem: Environmental > Terrestrial > Soil > Wetlands > Permafrost | place: Sweden: Stordalen | collected...
ATTACCGGTCTCCGCGCCATGCACAGGTACTACACCCTGCAATACATCCTTAACCGCCGCGAAGCCTCAATACGAAAAAAGCATTTTGACGGAAATAGTTTGCTTGCAAACGCGGCTGAAGTTCGTGAGCAGGCACAGCAAATTGTAAACCGCAGACAGCAACATTACCGGTACTCACTAAAGGCTATGACTACCCAACATTGGGAGCATACCGCCTACCATTTCGGCTACCTTTACATGGCCAGCAATCTGCACCTGTGGCACCGCGAAGAAGAACAAGCCCGAAAAAACAAATACAGCCCGTTTTTTATGAATGTGTGGAATTTATGGAGGATTGCAGGGGTGATTAAGTGATTGCGATTCTCCCCTTCCCTCGTGGCTATTCCCCTCCAAATTTCTATGCCCTGAATTTATTATTTTCAAAGTATAAAAACGTTTCATTCAGGCCGTTGATAGAAAAATCATTTTTGTGAACCAACAAAAGAGCAGCATGAATCCTAAGGTTGATTTTTATTTTACCAAAGCCCAAAAGTGGCAGAAAGAAATAGAGAAACTGAGAACGATAGTTCTTGACTGTCCGCTAATAGAAGAACTGAAGTGGGGTTGTCCGTGTTATACATATCAGGACAATAACATAGTTTTAATACATGTGTTTAAGGAATATTGCGCGCTTTTGTTTTTCAAAGGCGCTTTGTTGAATAATGCGCATGGTATTCTGATACAACAAACAAAGAATGTGCAGGCTGCGCGCCAGATCCGGTTCACCCATGTTCGGGAAATAGTTGAACAGGAGCTCGTCATCAAAGCCCATATTTATGAAGCCATTGAGGTAGAAAAAGCCGGTTTGAAAGTGACTTTAAAAAAGACACGGGAGTACGCCGTTCCTGAAGAGTTTCAAATCAAATTAAAGAAAAACCCTGCCTTGAAAACTGCTTTTAAAGCATTAACCCCGGGGCGGCAAAGGGCCTACATTTTTTACTTTTCTGCTGCCAAACAATCCGCAACACGCGCTGCCAGGGTTGAAAAATACATATCACAAATTCTGAACGGAAAGGGAGTAGAGGATTAGTAAATCCAGGGAGAAAATAAATGAATCGCTCCCTTCCCTGCTTCGTTCAACTACGCCAATAGCATCCGGGCCACAAACAGCCCAAAACAAAAAACACTCCTCCCCTGTTTAATCATTCTGCAGCCATAAAATCGCTGCCTGCCATGCATAAAAGCCAACAACAAAATATCCCTTACTCAGTATTAGACCTGGCCACCATTATTGAAGGTAAAATTGCTGCCGATAGTTTTAAAAACAGCCTCGATTTAGCACAACATGCTGAGCAGTTTGGCTACAAGCGTTTTTGGCTGGCAGAACACCACAATATGGTAAGCGTGGCCAGTTCAGCTACCGTAGTGCTAATCGGTTACTTAGCCGGTGGCACTAAAACTATAAGGGTAGGCTCAGGAGGTATCATGTTACCGAACCATGCACCGTTAATAGTAGCTGAACAGTTCGGCACTTTAGAATCTATATATCCCGGCCGCATAGACCTCGGCCTGGGCCGCGCACCGGGCACCGACCAAACAACAGCCATGGCCATACGCGGGGCAAATATGAATGCATCCTTTAATTTTCCGCAGGATGTGCAAACACTGCAAACGCTGTTTTCGGCTGAGAACAGAAACGCTAAAGTGCGCGCTATACCCGGCGAGGGTTTGGATATCCCCATCTGGATATTGGGCTCCAGCCCTGATAGTGCCATGCTTGCAGCGGCGATGGGCCTGCCTTATGCTTTTGCAAGCCACTTCGCTCCCACTTATTTTACACAAGCCATAAGGCTATACCGCAAAAACTTTAAGCCCTCAAAACATTTACAACAACCGTACGTAATGGCCTGCGTAAACGTAGTTGCTGCCGAAACAGACGCGGAAGCAAACAGGCTTGCCACATCAGTACAACAACTCTTCAAAGGCATTATTACCGGCGAAAGAAAACCCTTACCCCCACCGGTAGACAGCATGGATAACATCTGGACGCTGCAGGAGGAAGCAGCAGCCCGGCAAATGCTCACTTACTCGTTTATAGGCAGCGCTGAAAAAATAAAAAAGGAATTGCAGCACTTTATTGAAAGCACCGGCATTAATGAAATAATGGCCACTACGCATGTTTACGACCACCGGGCAAGAATTAATTCGTACCGCATTTTTTCAGAGATAATGAAGCAGATAACGGGTGTTTAGAAAAATACAATAGAGAATAAGCGTTAATTCCGACACTTCTGGGTCAACTCCCTGCGGTATTTTGTCCTCATGCACAATAACGCGGTTAAATAGTTGTTTAGTTGTAAAGAACCTATGACAACAGCACCTTACTTTTTATTCACTAAATCTGAAAAGTATGGAAACCAATCAAAACGGAGCGGGTATGAAAAAACTTTTCATCTCGTGCATGATAGCAATGCTGCTCATCAACGGTGTTTTTCTTTATTTCTATGTTACGGAAAAACACGATAAGGAAGTAGTTATCCAACAAAAAACATCACTGGAACAGGATTACAAATCTGTTTCTGACACGCTGAATGCCAAACGCGAGGATATTGAACAATTAAGAGGCAAAAATGCAGCGCTTGATAAACTTATTACCGAAAAGGAAAGCCTGATAGACCAGGAAAAGCAGGAACTTGCTAACCAGCACACCAGCAATACCTTAACGATGAATGAACTGGATAAGGCCCGTAAAATGATTGCGCAGGATGAAGTAACTATCGCCTCATTACAGAATGAGGTATCGCAATACAAAGAACAGACACACCAGTTAACAGCTGAAAAAGAAAAGCTAGGTACCGACCTTGGCTGCGAAGAAGAGAACACTGCGCAACTTACCGAAGAGAATACCGGCTTATCGAAAAAGGTAGAAACCGGCTCGTTTCTGCAGATAGCAAAGGTAGATGTGGAAGCCATGAAAAAGAAACATAACGGCCAGGAAGTACCGGTTGAAAAAGCAAAGGCCGCAGAAACATTAAAGGTGAGTTTTGAAACCGGTATAAATAAAGTGCTTGACCCCGGCAAAGTAAGTTTGTACGTGCGGATTATTAACCCCCGCGGCGAAACACTTGAAGCCACTGCACAAGGTTCGGGAGTGATACCGGAAACAGAAAATGCAAAGCCGGTTGAATTCACCAAAAAGGCCGACATCAATTGGACCCAGACCAATAAAAAAATAGTGGTTTACTGGAATCGTAACATCACCGATCCCGGAACTTACAGGGTGGAGGTTTACCAAAGCGGACATGTGGTAGGAAAAGGTGCAGTAAGATTAAGTTAGATTCCACGGCGCGAAGTAAATATTGATTGGCTATCCCGGCACCTTCTGCGTAATGCAGAGGGTGCTTCTTTTTTCTACCAGGGTATTACGTTTTTAAGGCGCCGTTTATCAAGCGGCCATAGAGGAATAGATTACCAGGGATTTAGTACAGTTCTATTTGCATTGAACATTACGTAATATTGAGCATGGCTTCAACCTACTTTTCAAAACATATCCTTGTATTGCTTACCGGCATGTTTTTTATAAGCAACATCCATGCACAGGATAGCAGCGCCGTTCAAAAGTTCAAATATGTAGTATTGCATTACGACCATAACAATAATGCCGCCCCTGATTATCAGAAATTCAGGGCTAACCTGGAAGATGGAATTAAGCAATACTTGGTGCGCAGCAAAGTCCCCATGCTGAAATACCAAAAAGAAGCAGTAGAAAAAAATCTGCAGGATTGCGATACCTTAACCTGCACATATTCCATCAATTATGCCCAGGGCATGATGCTGAATGCAAAAATTAAATGCAGCCTGAGTTTTACCGACTGCCATAAAAAAGAAGTTTATGCTATTTCCGATAGTAAAATGACCGGCGCCGTAGCCGCCGCAGGTGCTTACCTTAAAGTGTTTGCTAAAATGATTAAACCTGATTTAATGAAGCATCTTATAGCAGACAAATAATGTTTCTAAGTTGTATGTCAATCGCTAAAGTATTAGCAGGTAGGTCTTACATCGGAAAGGCAAGCGCGGCGTGAATGGCCTCTTTGGTTAGCCGGGGATAAGAGCGTAAAATGTTATCCATAGATTCACCGGCAGCCAGCGACTCCAATATCATTTCAACAGTAAGCCTGGTCCCTTTAATAACCGCTTTACCCATCATAATTTTGGGGTTTACTTCTATTAAATCGTTATAAGCGTCCATAAGAATTAGATTTCCTTACAAAGATACATTATTAAGATAAAAGTTTGAGGGGTGCCCCTTTTTGCTCAAAAAACACAGTTCCTTTCGTTTTCGTATTTTTGAACCAAACAGATTTAAAAATAGGTTTTATGGATGAGCATAATGACGTAAGATGGAAGCAACGTTTCGATAACTACGAAAAGGCTATGGTTCATTTAGAATTAGCTTTACAAATTCAAAAACCTGATGTAGTACATCGGGCGGGGCTTATTCAGTTTTTTGAAATGAGTTTTGAACTATCATGGAACGTTATGAAAGATTATCTTACTGAGCAGGGTTATACTGATGCCAAATCGCCACGCGCTGCCATAAAGAAAGCATTTGAGACGGGGTTGATTGAAGATGGGTATGGTTGGATAAAATTACTTGAAGACAGGAACCTTACATCGCATGTTTATGATGATGCAACGGCTATAAAAGTTGAGGAGCTTATTCGGAACGAATACTATGCGCTGCTTAAAAAATTATATAGCCGCCTTAAAACAGAAACAAATGCATAGTGATTTAGGGCTGAGGGAAAGCGACCTTAAAATAATATTGGATTTACTGCAAAGCGAAAAAGCAGTTGAACAGGCTATTGTTTTTGGCAGCCGCGCCAAAGGAAATTACCGCAATGGCAGCGATGTGGATATAGCGTTAAAAGGCAAAAATCTTGATTTTCGTATTGTAAGCCATTTAAGCTATTTACTAAACGAAGAAACCCCCCTGCCTTATCGTTTCGATTTACTCAATTATCAAACGCTTAATAATGATGCGTTGAAAGAACATATTGACAGGGTTGGGAAAGAGATATATAGTGTTGGAAAGATAAGAATACTTTATTAAAAGCCTATTTACTTGTCAAAGCGGCTTCAATTTCTGAATTAAGTATTGGAAGGTGCTTTACAATAATATTCCATACCTGCACATTATCAATGCTATCGTATTCGTGGACCATTTTATTCCTAAAACCTACAATCCTTAATGCATTGGTTAACCGAAAAGCCGGTTTCAGTTTTAATAATTCGTAAACAGCCTCACCAATAATGCTGAATTCGTATTTAACGGCGCTTTGTACAGTTATGTTTTTATCAAATAAATTCCAATCCCGTTTGCGTTGCAGATGAACATCAATTCTTTTAATTGCCAGTTGTATGTCAACCAGAAATTTTTCCTGTTCATTGCTCATACACCAACTCTTTTGTTTTATTTACTTCTGATATAAAAACAGGATTTTTAAGTGCACGGGTAGTAAACAAATCTACCTTCCGCTTAAACAGGTTTTCGAGTGCAAATTGAAGGTCCCATAAATGGCCGCCCAATTCAACCGGTTCAATGGTTTCATCTACTTCAACCAGTACATCAATGTCGCTGTTATCATTAAAGTTTCCTTTTACACTGCTTCCAAACAAATACCCCTTTAAAACCCGGTGCTTATTCATCAGGTATTGTATATCCTTTAACTTTAAAACCACGTCTTTACTAATCATAGCGCACCATATTTAACTTAACAAATCTACAATAAAAGGTGTAATAAACAGCAGCCAATTTGTTATGCTTCACGCAGCTTGGCAGCTTAATTAATACAATTTTCGTTAACTTCGTTATAAAGAACAAAAGTATGTCAACAATAGAATTAAAAGATAAAATACAGAAGAGACTTGCAGAGATTGAAGATGAGTCGTTTCTGAAAGAGATATATAGTTTGATATCTGATGATGAAACTACTTACGAGTTTTCCGCAGAACAAGAAATACGTATAGAGCAGGCCCTTGAAGAAATACGACAAGGTAAAGTTATTTCTAACGATGACGTAAAGCGCGATGCGGAAGAATGGCTAAGAAAATAATCTGGAGTGCAGGTGCGAGGCAGGAAAGAAAGGATATACTTGATTTCTGGAAATTTCATAATCAATCCGGTTCATTTAGCATAAAGTTGAACAGCCTCATTAATGAGACTGTTGATTATATTTCCAATTTTCCCAAAACAGGCAGGCTTTCCAATCGTAAAGATATGCGTACCATGAGGGTTTATAATTACCTTTTAATCTACCAGGAAAATGAAGCAGAAATCTATATTTTAAGCCTGTGGGGTGGCCGGCAAAACCCCGAAAGGTTAAAGAAACGGTTAGAATAACGGCTTTGGACAAAAAGACTTGTAGTGCGCAAAGTTGAATGATGGGAGTTTTTGAAACGCAATGCAACAAGCATTACGTAATATAAGCCATTTAAGCTACTTACTAAACGAAGAACCCCCCCTGCCTTATCGTTTCGATTTACTCAATTATCAAACGCTTAATAATGATGCGTTGAAAGAGCATATTAACAGGGTTGGGAAGGAGATATATAGTGTTTTAAAGTAAAGAATTGATATTGAGTATAGGTAATCCTCGTTGAAATAAACGAGGTACAGTGGGAAACAGTATTTTGCGTTCCTATAAGTTTAAAAAAAATAACATGAGAAAAATTATACTCCTTCCTCTTTTTACATTTTTATCGGGCTGGCTAATGGCCGGCGTCACAATTACCCTTAGCTCTACTAATGTAGTTTGCAATGGTAGCGCCAGTGGTTCTGTTTCTGTAACACCAACATCCGGCACGACTCCGTTTACCTATACCTGGAGTAATGGATCCACAACTGCTAATGTCAGCAACTTGGCGGCAGGAGTTTACAATGTAACTGTTCTTGATGCAACTTCGGCTTCGGCTTCAGGCAGTGTTACCGTTAACCAACCTAGTGCCCTTATTGCTACAATATTTGTTCCCAACGTGCAATGCTATGGGGAGTTAACAAGCTTGGTGGCGGTAACGCCTTCAGGCGGTATAAATCCTTATAGTTACCATTGGTCAAACAACTCAACTGAACAAAACCTAAATAATCTTACACCAGGTAATTACTCAGTTACTGTATCTGATGCCAATGGCTGTAGTGTTGTTGATTCTGCAACTATTCGCACAGCGCCGCTATTAACAGCTACTTTTACTTTGGTTGCCGACACTTCGCAGGCACATCACTGGTTCTTAGTATACAGCGAGAATTTTACGCCCAGTAATTATGCATGGAATTGGGGAGATGGTTCAAGTAGCACTGGTCCGAATCCATCGCATACTTATACCGATTCGGGATACTACCATATCTGTATGGCGTTAAGTGATACTTTTGGCTGCACCATTAGCTATTGCGATTCATCTACCTACCTACGCGGTCAGCAGCAACTAATTATTAGTGTAGATGCCATTGCACAAACAACAACTGGCATTAATGATATAAGCAATTCAGCTGTTACAAATGTTTATCCAAATCCTGCAGTTAATACTTTGCACATTATTACCAGCATGCAAGGCATCATCACTTACCAGCTTTATAATACCTTTGGCCAGTTGCTTTCTCAAAAAGAGGCATTTGTTAATGACGCTGATATAGACATACAAAATCTAATTCCAGGCATCTATATTATAAAACTTAAAAATAGCCAAAGAGAAGGTTTGGTTAAGTTTATTAAAGAATAGGTTTCAATAAGGCGACTTCAATTTAAAACTAGGGGTTGTCGTCAAATCAACTTTTAATCAAGCAGAATGCTCATGCTTGGTTTTTGCAGAATTCACTACACTATTTAATCGTATAACTAGGCTTATTAGGATGAAGCGGATTAGGCATAAGCGTTTGCGTAGCCGGATGAACAACCAAATCCATATCCTCCATAGGCACAGCGCCTAACAGGGTTTCATCGCCAATAACTAACGCACCTACAAAGCAAAATCGGTTTTCAAAGTCAACGCGGATAGGGCCAACGTAAGGCACTTGATGAGAAGAACCATCGGCAATGGTTACAGGCCTTTTGTCAACTTCCTTTAATTCTAATTGCAATGCCACAGATTTAGGAATGCATAACAGCATTACACTTGTGTCAACCAATGAGTTAATTTCCAATGGTTTTAGTAATGGAAGCAGTGGATTGCTGAGTTTTATTTTTGAATAGGGTACGCTCATTTTCACAACCTTTTAAATTTTACATAGTATGTTTGCACCGGCTGGAATAGCAGAGACGTTTAGGACGTTTAGAGGTAAGGGGCGCAAGCCAGCATACACTCGCTTGAAATTCCAGCTATTTTTTAAACGCATAGGAACGTTTCGGACGTAAGCAAAAGGCTGAAAAGTATGGTTGCCCCTATGGTTTCTTTCTCATTTTTAGCAGCACTTGGAGTTTAGTGATGAATATTTTTGAACTATTTCTCATTTTTTGACTATTTTTGTCGAAAATATTCGCCAGTGCTACTTTATTTCAAGGCCAGAAATTTCTTATCATTTAATGAGGAGATTTCCTTTTCTACCGTTGCAGGTAATTATAAGATTAAGAACCCAAAATCAAATGAGCGGGAGAATGAGTTGCAGGAAAATTTAATACCACTTGATAATTACAAAGTTAATGCACTTAGCAAATCAGTCATTTACGGAGCGAACGCTTCCGGGAAAAGCAACTTATTGTCTGCAATGGGTTATGCCCGGATTTTTATTCTACAAAACTTTATTGAATCAAATTCTGCAGATCATTTAAAGAATTTCTTCTATGACTATTTTAACCGAAACAATCAAAGTAACTTAGAAAAACCTATATCTGTTACTTTTGGGGTCCTGGTAAACGGTATTCAGTTTGAATATAGTTTTAGTTTGGATAGCAACAGAATTATCAGTGAAACACTTTTAGAGTATAAAACTCAAAAGCCAATTGAGCATTTTCACAGACTTTTCAACGTCAATACAAATGACTACGAGTGGAGTTTTAGTAAGTATTTTTCAGGTCAAAAAGATGCTGTAAGAAATATAACAAATCAATTTGCCCTTTATCTTACTGTTGGTTCTGTTTCAAAATTACCTATTTGTGAAAAAGTCTTTCAGTGGTTTTTCAATAGTTTCATTGTTTCTATTGATTTTAAAAATCCTGGTGCCATAACCGATGAGTTTACATTAACCGAAATGCACAAATCTCCGGAGGTAAAAAAATTCGTCCTGGAACAGTTAAAAATAGCCGATTTTAATATAATTGACATACAAATACGGTTTGAAGATGGTAAAATTGTAGCTTCTTCAATTCATAAAGCTGTAGATAAGGACAATAAAGAAACAACTGTAACTTTTGATTATTTCACTCAGGAATCAATTGGGACCCGAAGGTTTGTGGGCTGGCTTGGGACTATAATGAGTATCATTTCTAATGATAGGGTTTTATTAATTGATGAATTTGGGGTCAGTATGCACTCTCTATTAACAAAGCATTTACTTCATGCTATAAATTGGCAAAGTCCTATTACCGGCAAAAAAAGCAATGCCCAACTTATCTTCACCACACATGATACCAATTTGCTAACCCGAGAACTTTTTAGGCCAGACCAAATATGGATAATGGAAAAGGACGGAATTGGGAACAGTAACCTTTATTCTTTATCACAATTCAAGGCATTAAAGGGTTTGAACCTTGAATCGGGGTATTTACAAGGCTTGTATGGCGGAATTCCTCATTTTAAGAATAAGGATAATGAGTAATACTAAGCTAACCCGAAAAGAACGTTATAAGCAAAACTTCCTTAAAACCAGGGAAATTTCGATTATACCTGTACGTGGGCCTATCTTGGTAGTGTGCGAAGATAGCAAGTCAAGTGTTATTTATTTACGGGAAAAAAGAGACGCATTAAAGCTTGAAACTACCAAAATTAAAATCACAGGAGAAAGCGGCTCGCATCCTTCCAGCGTTGTTGAATACGCAAGGTTAGATTACAAAAACAAAGCTGAATGCCGTAAAACAAAGCAATTACATTACCAAAAGGTATATTGCGTTTTTGATGTGGATAGCCATCCCAATTTAAGTGCGGCAATACAGCGTGCAAGGGATTTAAATTTTATACCAATAGTTAGTAACGAAGCCTTTGAGCTTTGGTACCTGCTTCACTATCTTGATGGTGTTCCAGGTCCGCTCACCCGCAGTGAATTAAACAATCGTTTAAGTATAGTTTTAGGCAAAACTTACGATAAAAGCGCTTCGGGGATGTATGACTTGCTAAAAACCAAAGAGTCAAATGCGGTAACATTATCTAAAAAAATGCTTGAAGATGCGATTGAATTAACAACGGAACGCAATCCTTATCGAAATCCAAGTACCGAAGTTCATATACTCATTGAAAAGCTAAATGAGTTGGCCACGTCACCCTCAAAAATAACTAAGTAGCATACTTAGGTATCTCACTTTCGCACCTATCTTCAATATTCCCCCCAAATCCTTGCAAATCTCATCCAAACATCCTACATTCGCCCCTCGCTTTACACATTCATACAACTTCTTAGCTGCAAGTATGCAAGCCGGCAGGCGCGAAAACAGCTTCAGTATCAAAGTGTTAAGTAGATTAAACGTAGTTTGAAAACGCAGGTTTTCGGGCTATTAAAAAACCGTATTCTGTTATCTCCTTTTCTATTTTAATTTTTTGTTAAATAAACAAAAGCAATGGGACCAAAAAAAGACGTCAAACGAGTTGATTTTACCAAAATCACCATCATGCTGGCTTCTCCGGATGCCATCCTGGGCCGTAGCAACGGTGAAATCAAAAAACCCGAAACGATTAACTACCGTACCTACAAACCCGAAATGGAAGGTTTGTTCTGCGAGCGCGTTTTCGGGCCTACCAAAGATTATGAATGTTACTGCGGTAAATACAAGCGTATCCGCTACAAAGGCATCGTGTGCGACCGCTGCGGTGTTGAAGTAACTGAAAAGAAAGTGCGCAGAGAGCGTATGGGCCACATCAAGTTGACTGTGCCTGTAGTGCATATCTGGTATTTCAAATCGCTGCCAAATAAAATTGGCTACTTGCTTGGTATCAGCAGCAAGAAGCTGGAAAGCATTATCTATTACGAAAGATACGTGGTAGTTCAGCCAGGTAAAGCCGCTAACGGCGTTAACCTGATGACTGAAAAAGGCGAAGAGCGCCGTAACGTAGTTTACCTGGAGCTATTGACTGAAGAAGAATACCTGTCGGCTTTGGAAGCAGAAGAGTTGAAAAACAACCATGCTCTGGAAGATACCGACCCTAACAAATTCATTGCCAAAATGGGCGCTGAAGCTGTGAAGGATTTGCTTTCAAGAATTAACCTCGATGACCTTTCGTACAAACTGCGTCACGATGCAGCGAACGAAACTTCACGCCAGCGTAAAGCAGAAGCTTTAAAGCGTTTGAGCGTTGTTGAAATGTTCCGCGAAGCAAACGAGCATATCGAAAATAAACCTGAGTGGATGGTAGTGCAGTTTCTGCCTGTTATTCCGCCTGAATTGCGTCCGTTGGTGCCATTGGATGGTGGCCGTTTCGCCTCTTCAGATTTGAACGATTTATACCGTCGTGTAATTATCCGTAACAACCGTTTAAAGAGGTTGTTGGAAATCAAAGCGCCTGAAGTAATCCTGCGTAACGAAAAACGTATGTTACAGGAAGCTATCGACTCATTGTTCGATAACAGCCGTAAATCTAACGCCGTTAAAGCGGAAGGTGGACGTGCGCTGAAATCGTTATCAGACGTATTGAAAGGTAAACAAGGACGTTTCCGTCAGAACCTGTTAGGAAAGCGTGTTGACTACTCCGGCCGTTCGGTAATCGTTGTAGGCCCTGAATTGAAATTACACGAGTGCGGTTTGCCTAAAGATATGGCAGCCGAGTTATTCAAGCCATTTATTATCCGCAAGCTGATTGAAAGGGGTATTGTAAAGACCGTTAAGTCAGCCAAGAAATTAGTAGATAAAAAAGAGCCGGTTATTTGGGATATCCTTGAAAACGTGTTGAAAGGGCACCCGGTAATGCTAAACCGTGCCCCGACACTTCACCGTTTATCAATCCAGGCTTTCTTGCCTAAATTGATTGAAGGTAAAGCTATTCAATTACACCCGCTGGTTTGTACCGCGTTCAACGCCGATTTTGATGGTGACCAGATGGCCGTGCACGTTCCATTAAGCAATGCTGCAATTCTTGAAGCGCAGTTGTTGATGTTAGGTTCGCACAACATTTTGAACCCGCAAAACGGAACTCCTATCACCCTTCCTTCCCAGGATATGGTTCTTGGTCTGTATTATATGACCAAAGAAAAGAGAAGCACTAAGGAAGAAATTGTAAAAGGACAAGGTTTGATATTCTACGGCACCGAAGAAGCTATCATTGCTTACAACGAAGGTAAAGTTGAGTTACACGCTGTAGTTAAATGCCGCGTAAGAACTAAAGACGAAAACCGTAAAGACGTTATTAAGTTACTTGAAACCACAGTAGGCCGTTTGATATTTAACCAGGTAGTACCTACCGAAGTTGGATATGTAAACCGTATGCTGGGTAAAAAACAATTGAAAGACGTTATCGGTAACATATTGGCTGAAACCAATATACCTACTACTGCCAAATTCCTGGATGATATTAAGAAGCTTGGTTTCTTCTACTCATTCCGCGGAGGTTTGAGCTTTAACCTGAAAGATGTGGTTGTGCCTTCAGTGAAGGATAAACTGATTGAAGTAGCCAACGGTAAGGTTGATGAAATACAGGATAGTTACCAAATGGGTTTCATTACAGATAAGGAAAGGTTTAACCAGGTGGTTGATATCTGGAACGCTACCGATAGCCAGTTAACTATTGCCCTGATGAAGCAGATTGCTGAAGACAAGCAAGGCTTCAACTCCATCTTCATGATGCTTGATTCAGGCGCACGGGGTAGTAAACAACAGATTAAGCAGCTTTCGGGTATGCGGGGTCTGATGGCTAAACCACGTAAGTCTGGTTCAACAGGCGGAGAAGTTATCGAGAACCCAATCCTTGCAAACTTTAAAGAAGGTTTGTCGGTATTGGAATACTTCATCTCTACACACGGTGCGCGTAAAGGTCTTTCGGATACGGCTTTGAAAACTGCCGATGCGGGATACTTAACACGTAGGTTGGTTGACGTTGCACAGGATGTGGTAATCAATGTTGATGATTGCGGTACTTTAAGAGGTATCAATATTTCGGCACTGAAAGACAATGAAGATATAGTTGAACCATTGTTCGACAGAATATTAGGCCGTACCTCTTTATTAGATGTTTACCATCCTGAAACTGACGAACTATTGGCACATGCAGGCGAAGTGCTGAACGAGCACGCTGCACGTAAAGTTGATTCTTCAGGTTTGGAAACTATTGAAATCCGTTCGGTGCTTACCTGCGAAAGCCGCAAAGGCGTTTGCGTTAAATGCTACGGACGTAACCTGGCTACCAATCGTTTGGCCGAAGAAGGCGATGCAGTAGGTATTATAGCAGCACAGTCCATCGGTGAGCCTGGAACTCAGTTAACACTGAGAACCTTCCACGTGGGTGGTATTGCGAGCATGAGTGCTACTGAAAACGAAATGAAGGCTAAGTTTGACGGTGTTATTCAATTAGATGGTGTGCGTATGACCACCACTGTTGATGACAACGGCGAAAAAACCAACATCGTTATCGGCCGTACCGGTGAAATGAGAATTGTGAAGGAAGATAATCCTGACAAAACTTTGATAGCTAACCACATTCCTTACGGCTCAACCATTTTTGTAAAAGATGGCAAGCACATTAAGAAGGGTGATGTTATCTGCCGTTGGGATCCATACAACAACGTAATTATTGCCGAAGTAGCCGGTAAAGTGAAGTTTGAACAAATCATTGAAAACTTAACTTACCGCGATGAAATGGATGACCAGACCGGTCACCGCGAAAAGGTAATTATCGAATCAAAAGATAAAACCAAAATACCTTCGGTTATTATCGAAAGCGGTAAAGACGGAAAAGTTTACAACTTCCCGGTAGGCGCCCACATTGTGGTTGACAACGGTGAGCAAGTTAAACAAGGCCAGATTATTGCCAAGATACCGAGAGTAATGGGTAAGGTGAAGGATATCACAGGGGGCCTTCCGCGTGTTACCGAGTTGTTTGAGGCCCGTAACCCAAGTAACCCTGCTACCGTTGCCGAAATTGACGGTGTAGTTAAATTTGGTGGCGTTAAGAGAGGTAACCGCGAAATCATTGTTGAATCGCGCGATGGTGAAATAACCAAATACCTGGTGCCACTATCCAAACACATCCTTGTTCAGGAACAGGATTTCGTTCGCGCAGGTACACCGCTTTCAGATGGTGCTACTACGCCAACCGACATTCTGCATATCAAAGGGCCATTCGCTGTTCAGGAATACTTAGTGAACGAAATTCAGGAAGTATACCGTTTACAGGGTATCAAAATCAACGATAAACACATTGAGGTGATTGTGCGCCAGATGATGGGTAAGATGATTATTGACGACCCGGGCGATACTAAATTACTGGAAGGCGAATCAGTTGAAAAATTTGAATTGCTTACCATTAACGACGAAATGTATGATAAGAAAGTAATTACAGAATCGCATGATTCAGCCAACTTAAAAGCCGGACAGATAGTAAGCCTGCGTAACATACGCGAGGAAAACTCTATCCTGAGAAGGGCCGATAAGACGCTGGTTGAATTCCGCGACGCAATCCCTGCCACTGCTTCACCGCAACTGCAAGGTATTACCCGCGCATCGCTCTCTACTTACTCATGGATATCAGCCGCTTCGTTCCAGGAAACTACCAAAGTATTAAGCACTGCATCTATCAATGCAAAACAGGATTACCTCGCAGGTTTGAAAGAAAACGTAATCGTAGGCCACCGCATACCGGCAGGCACCGGTTTACGCAGATTGAGAAACCTGATAGTAGTAAACAAAGAAGAACTGGAACGCGCCGAACGCAAACAGGAAAGCGGTGTGGAACTGTTAGGATAATATAGTTCGGCTACGCTCACTATGACAGCGTAACGTTCACTATAACAAACACAAAGCCCTTGCAGCAATTGCAGGGGCTTTTTTTGTTTACGGCCACCTCTAAAAATAAGCGTCGTTGCGACAAAACAATCCCGAAGCATGAAAGGCAGCTCTATTAAACCTAAGATTCAATCCTTGACATAAAAAGTTCCCCGGTTGGTTTTCGACACGCTTAGCAAGAACAGCTTTGTAAAGGAACTCCGAAAAGACAAATTAATTATCTTTGTAAATATGGCTGTAAACAATTTGCTTGATACGAGTACAGTAAGTCTAAGCGACATTATTGGTAATGGAAAAACATACAAAGTTCCCTCCTACCAACGGGACTATTCATGGAAGTTTGATAATTGGGAAGATCTTTGGTCCGACATTCAAGCAATTTTGGATGGTGAGCGGGTTCATTATATGGGTTCAATAGTCTTGCAAAATAAAGGGGACAAAAAATATAGCGTAATAGATGGACAGCAAAGATTAGCCACATTGACCCTAATTGTATTAGCCATAATCAAAGTAATTCAAAACCTGGCAGATAGAAATATTGATAGAGAAAACAATATAAAGCGCATCGAACTTCTTAAAGCAAAATTTATTGGGGATAGAGATCCAGGCTCCCTGACATATTCGGCAAAATTAGAGTTGAATGAGAATAATAATAGTTTTTTCCAATCTCATCTGTTAGTATTTCGTCCCCCAATTAACGAGAAGACTCTCGGTGATTCTGATAAGTTATTGTGGCAGGCATACAACTTCTTTTTGCTAAAAATGACACAATATTTTGCAACCATGGAAAACGGAGAGCTGATAACCAATTTTCTAAATAAACAAATTGCCGAAAAGCTCAAATTTATTCAAATCGTTGTGGATGATGAATTGAGTGCGTACACGGTTTTCGAAACTTTAAATTATAGAGGTGAAAGGTTAACTGTTTCAGATTTATTAAAGAATTTTTTATTCTCATTGGCAACCCAGGCAGATTTGGTCCATATTAAAGACAAATGGAAAAGAACTGTAGACACCATTGGGCTTGATATGTTCCCGGTTTTTTTAAGACATTATTGGATATCTAAAAATAAACTTACTTCCGAAAAACATTTGTTCAAGTCTTTGAAAGAAAGCGTCCAAAGTTCCCCCCAGGTTATTGAGTTACTGGATGACCTTGAAAGAAACGCACAGTTGTACAATGCTTTAACAAGTTCCAATGACAAAATATGGACAGGACAGCGAGAGGTAGTAAAACGAATTAAGGAGATGGAATTATTTAAAGAAAAGCAGGCTTTGCCTATTCTTTTGACTTGCTATAATAATTTAGCACCCGAAGAATTCACAAAAGTTTTAAGGGTTGTTACGGTAATAACATTTAGATATACAATAATAGGAGGTCTTCACACTAACTTAAAAGAGGAAGTATATAATAAGGCCGCTATAAAAATTACAAATGGCGAATTAACTACTGCTTCTTCGATAGCGAAAGAAGTTAAGGCGTTATATACCAGTGACAAGGATTTTAAGAATGACTTTTCTACTACGATTATCAGTACAAAGAGACAAAAGAGGTTGATTCGATATATCCTTTTTGAGATTGAAAACCATCTAAGCCACTTAGATTCAAGTTTTGAAGAAAATCCAGCTACAATTGAACATATCTTGCCTGAGAATGCGGGTGATGATTGGGCAGTGAGTTTTCCTCTTTCTATTCAGGATTCATTTGTTTACAGGTTAGGAAATTATACCCTTTTAGAGGATGATAAAAACCGGGAATGCTCAACCAGGAGTTTCAATGATAAAAAGACAATTTATATGACCAGCCAGTATATAATGACCCAACAAGTAACAGCAAACGAGTGGACTCCAAATACCTTAGACCTGAGGCAAAATAAGTTTGCTGACCACGCCAGTGCCATTTGGAGATTGCCATATTTTGATCAGCAATAAACTCCTCAATTCTCCCCAAAAATTAATCCCCTTTCCCCTTTGAAAATCCGATAAAAATATCGTAATTTTGTAATCGGATTTACAGCGCAAACAGGCGCATTTTTGGTAACTATTTAGCCGCCTTTTACAGGGTGGTTTTGCTCTTACAAAGTTTATTGGTTTTTATGTCGCCTGCGTTGTTGCAGGCCGCGCGTTTTTAGTTAGTCTCCTTCTTCTTTAACCCTCGTGGGACTTGTGGGACACCGGTGACGTACAAACCGGTCCCACAGGTCGCAACTGTCCCAAAACCCAAGCCGTTACGGCACAATAAATAACCATCCCACTTACTGCGTTTTCCCTCACCCCCAAAATAAATACACATGCAACAAAACCCCACCACAAAATTGCCTGAAAACATTACCCTGCAGGATATGATTGATGCAGGCAACATTAACCCCAATTACAAACCCACCTTACCCAAAGCGGAAGCCGGCAGCGATTTGCTGGAAACCAAATCGGCCAACCAATGGATTGAAGAAGCCAAACTGCAACCCATACCGTTAATGTTGTTCAGCGAGTTTTGGTACGAGCGCGAGGTAACGTTTCTGTTTTCATCAACCAACCTGGGCAAAAGCATACTGGCCGTGCAGATTGCCGATAGCATCAGCCGTGGTGTGCCTATTGAAGGATTTACGCTGGAAGCCCCTGCGCAACCG
>Ga0182013_10004101_pt1 | contig 17733 bp, 17 predicted proteins | sample 612S2MmetaG_FD_120487 | JGI IMG/M metagenome (GOLD analysis project Ga0182013, IMG submission 120487) | Permafrost microbial communities from Stordalen Mire, Sweden - 612S2M metaG | ecosystem: Environmental > Terrestrial > Soil > Wetlands > Permafrost | place: Sweden: Stordalen | collected...
GACGCCAAGCAGAAGATGGTCGAGTCGAACCTGCGCCTCGTCGTCTCGATCGCCAAGAACTACCGCAACCAGGGCCTGCCGTTCCTGGACCTCATCCAGGAGGGCACCCTCGGCCTGGTCCGCGCGGCGGAGAAGTTCGACTACCGCAAGGGATTCAAGTTCTCGACCTACGCCACATGGTGGATCCGGCAGGCGATCGCCCGCGCGCTCGCCGACAAGGCCCGGACCATACGCATCCCCGTGCACGTCGTGGAGAAGCTCAACAAGATCGGCCGCGCCGAGCGCAAGCTCGTCACCGAGCTCGGCCGCGAGCCCACCGCGGACGAGATCGCTGAGGTCACCGGCATCGACCCCGAGGAGGTCGACTCGATCAAGCGCTCCGCCCAGGCCCCCGTGTCGCTTGAGAAGCCCGTCGGGGACGAGGAGGAGTCCGAGTTCGGCCAGTTCATCGCCGACGAGCGGGCCGAGTCCCCCTACGAGCGTGCCGCGGAGATCCTCACGAAGGAGGCGCTGCGCGAGGCGCTGGAGAACCTCTCCTATCGCGAACGCCGCGTGCTCGAGCTGCGCTACGGGCTGGGCGGCGAGCACCCCCGGACGCTGGACGAGGTCGGGCGAACGTTCAACGTCACGCGCGAGCGGATCCGCCAGATCGAGAACCAGTCCCTGAAGAAGCTCCAGAGCCTCGCAGAGGCCCAGAAGCTCCGCGACGTAGCCTGAGCGCGCGCGGCTGCTTCGTCGGCGCGGGACCCCGGCGCTAAAGGCGCCGGGCCCGAATGCCGACAAGCAGGACATGTTCGATGTTCTCGCAGCCCTCAGGGAGCTGGTCGACAAGGGCGGCTCGGATCTGCACCTGAAGGTCGGCTCTGCTCCCATCTTCCGCGTCAACGGCGAGCTGACGCTCGAGGCGGGTGCCGGCACGCTCTCCGCCGAGGAGACCGAGGCGGCGATGCGCCAGCTGCTCGACGACCCGGCGAAGCTCGAAGAGTTCGCGATGGAGCACGAGGTCGACTTCTCCTACGAAATCGAGAATGTCGCGCGCTACAGGATCAACGCCTTCCAGCAGCGCGGTGTCATCTCGCTCGTCTGCCGCGCGATCCCCCATCGCATCAGTTCGATCGAAGAGCTCTCCCTCCCCGAGGTGGTGCGCGAACTCGCAGAGGAGGAGCGCGGGATCGTGCTTCTGACCGGTACGACCGGCTCGGGTAAGTCGACGACGCTCGCCGCGATGATCGACCACATGAACCACACGATGAGCAAGCACATCGTGACGATCGAGGACCCGATCGAGTTCGTGCACTCCGACAAACGCTCAGCCATCAACCAGCGCGAAGTCGGCATGGACACCGCCTCCTTCAAGCGCGCCCTGCGCCGCGTTCTGCGCCAGGACCCGGACGTGATCCTCGTGGGGGAGATGCGGGACGAGGAGACGGTTCAGACGGCGCTGTCAGCCGCCGAGACCGGGCACCTCGTGCTCTCGACGATCCACACGGTCGACGCGACCGAGTCGATCAACCGCATGCTCGACTTCTTCCCGCCCCACCAGCACGGGCAGGCCCGCAGCATGATCGCGGGCACCGTTCGCGGGGTCATCTCCCAGCGCCTGGTGCCGGGAGCGGACGGCGGAAGGGTGGCCGTGTGCGAGATCCTCAGGATGACCGGGCGGGTCAGGGACATGATCATGGACCCCTCGCAGACAGGCAAGCTGGTCGAGGTGATCACCTCTGGCGCCTACTACGGGATGCAGACATTCGACCAGGCGCTCTACGGCCACGTCAAGGCCGGCCGTGTGACCTTCGAGGACGCGATGCACGTCGCGACGAGCCCTCACGACTTCAAGCTCCTGATGCAGTCCGAAGGCCGGATCGGAACCACGATGGACGACGTCGCGGCCGCCGAGTCCAAGCGCGAGAACGCTTCGCTCAACGCCGCCTAGCACCGCCGCCGTCCACTTCAGTTGGTAAAGTAAAGGCTGAAATGGCCGACGAGACGTGTCCCGTATGCATGACCGCGCAGATAGTGTGCGGTAAGTGGACGCTGCTGCTCATCCGCGATCTCTCCGAGGGCCATTCCCGATTCTGTGAGCTCGAACGCTCGCTCGCGGGCATCAGCCCGCGGACCCTCTCGCTGCGCCTGCGGGCGCTCGAGGAGGAGGGGATCGTCGAGCGCCACACCTTCCCCGAGGTTCCGCCGCGCGTGGAGTACGCGCTGACCGAGAAGGGGCGCGCGCTCCTGCCGATCATCGAGGACATGCGCTCCTACGGCGAAGACTGGCTTGCGCAGGACTGCGCCGAGCAGCCCGCCGGTCCGGCACTCGCCGTAGCCTAAGCCCGGCGGCGCTCTGCAAGACGCGGTGCGCCGGGCAGGAGGTGCAGTCCGGGTCGCGAACTCAGCGCACCATGCGCTCGATCGCACTCCAGACCGCTCTCACCGATTTCACCGAGGCCGCCGCCGGACATCTGCAGGCTGAGATAACGGCCGGCGCCGAGGTCCCGTTCGAGCTCGAGCAGCAGGCCGGCAGGCGCGGGTCCGCAGGCCCCTCGCTGTACTGCTACCGGCCGCTCACCTCGGACTTCATCCTCGCCCGCGAGGCATCCCTGCAACGGATGCCCAGCCACGAGCAGGCGGCTCGGCTGCTGGCAGGCTTCGACGGTCTCGACAGCTATGTGGCAGGTGCCGGCCGTCTCGCGCGCCTGGGTGCGGTGAGGGCAGCCCTGTGTGTGCTGCTCTGCGACGTGTTCGCCGAGCAGACGGACTTCCAGCTTCGCCCCGAGCGACTGCGCGATGCCCTCGAGCGCCTGGACCAGGCGGCGCACGCCGGCGGCGGGGACCTCACGCTCGTAGCCACCCTGCACGGCCTGACGATCACCTCACCCGAGCTTGCGCTCACGAAGGGGCTGACGATCGCCCAGCCGCAGGCGCTGGCCGGGCTGCCGCCGGCACTCCTGGCGCCGGGCGACGATCACGGCGAGCATCTCGTGGTGGTCCTCAGCGCGGGTGATGAGGAGCCCGCCCGCGCCGTCGCGCGCGGCCACGAGGTCCTCACGGACCTGCTCCGGGCACTGCGGCTGTTCGGTGACGGACGCGTCACGCTCGGGGCGCTCGCCTACTCGCGTGTGGGCGCCGGGGCGTGGAGTCCCGTGGCGCTGGGAGCGGGAGGCCGTCCCCACGGCATGCTCGTCGTGACCGCTGAGCAGGAGGACGAGCTGCGCGCGTTCTGCAACCTGGTCTCCCGCCGCGCCCCGCACCGAAACGAGGTCGCCTGGGCGCTGCGGCGATTCGAGCTCGGCTGCGAGCGCGAGAGCTTCCAGGAGGCGCTGAGCGACCATCTCCTCGCGCTGCGGGCGCTGCTGGAGCCCGAGGGCCCTTCGAGCGGGCTGCTGGCCGGGCGCCTGGCGGCTCTGTGCGCGACACCCGAGAGCAGGCCGGCGCTGACCGCCCGTGCGATCGAGGCTCTCGCGCTCGAGCGCGCGATCATCGCGGGCAGCTCCGACGAGCATTCCGGCGCGCGTGCTCTGACCGAGAACATCGCCGATCACCTGCGAGCGCTGCTGCGCGACGTCATCTGCGGACATCTGGACCCCGACCTCATCTCTCTCGCCGACGAGATCCTGCTCGAGGACGACGAGATCGAGGAGGAGCACGGCGTCGAGGAGCCGGAGCAGACCCGCGCGGCCGCTCCGTTCCCGGCTTCAGCACCCGCCTACTCAGGCGAAGAGATATTCGGAGATCCTGGCGAGGCCCAGGAGATCCTGGACATCTTCATCTAGCACCGGCACCTGCACGGGGGAGGGCTGGCTCAGCTCTCGCGAGAGGCGCGCGACGCTGTCGCGGTCACGGCCGGCCAGTACGTCGAAGTCGGCCAGGTTGCGGGCAACGCGACCGGCGAGCTCATCTCCCAGCTTTCCGCTGAGGAGCCCAGCGACCTCCGCGACCGAGCGCCCGCCCAGGCTGTCGCCGTGGACGCGGTTGAAGATCAGCTCTCCGCGCCCCATGCCGGCGGACGCGAGCCGCTCGGCGAGGAAGCGCGCCTCCCCGACGGGCTCCGGCTCCGGCGAGGTGACGATCAGGAACGCAGTCTGCGGGTCGCGCAGCAGTTCCGAGACCCCGCGGGTGCGTTCCCCAAAGCCGTCAAGGACCCCCGACATCGTGCGGAAGAACGTCGAGAGGTCCCCGAGCATGTCCACACCGGTGACACGGGCGAAGATGGAGAAGACGAGCGCCGTGCCGCGGCCGAACAGCCGCGCCGTGAGCCCGCCGGGCGCTAGAAACACCTGGAGCGCCCTGCCTTCCAGGAACCCCAGCAGGCGCCCCGGCGCCTCCAGGAAGTCGAGCGCGTTGCGCGAGGGCGGCGTGTCGAGCACGATCACGTCGAAGTCATGCTCCTCGTGGAGCTCATACAGCTTTGCGATGGCGCTCAGCTCATGGGAGCCCGCGACGGCGGTGGAGAGCTCCCGGTAGACGGGGTTCTCGAGGATCTCCCCTAGCGCCTGCTCATCCGGTGCGAGGCGCTCGATGATCTCGTCGAAGGTTCGCTTGGCGTCCAGCATCATCGCCCAGAGCTCACCGTCGATGCGCACGGACCCGCCGGGATCGATCCTGCGCGGCTCGCCGGAGAGCTCGCTGAGACCGAGCGCGGACGCGAGCCGCTTCGCGGGGTCGATCGTTACGACCGCCACCTTGCGCCCTTCCATGGCCATGCCGAGCGCGAGCGCCGCCGAGGTGGTCGTCTTGCCGACACCTCCGGCACCGACGCAGATGATCACCCGCTTTGGGCGCAGGCGTGCCCGCAGCCCCTGCTCATCTGTGGCGACCATGCCGAGATCGTAGTTCCCGTGCAGGAATCAGCACTGGCCATGCGAATACCCACCGGACGGCTTTCCCGCAACTCGAGCATCGGAGCAACCGTGCAAGGCAAGGCCAAGGTGATCGCGTTCGCCAACCAGAAGGGCGGCGTGGCAAAGACGACAACGACTCTGAACCTGGCAGCCGCGTTCGCCGAGGAGGGCCACCGCGTTCTCTGTGTGGACATGGATCCGCAGGGCAACCTCACGATGTCCCAGGGCATCGATCCGGACACGCTCGAGAAATCGATGTACGACGTGCTCGTCCACAAGGTCTCGATCCGCGAGGTGATCCGCCGCCGGGAGATCGACGTCGCGTGCGCATCGATCGACCTCGCGGGAGCCGAGATCGCGATGTCGACGATGATCGGGCGGGAGCGCTCGCTGCAGAAGGCGTTCGAACCGATCCTCGACGACTACGACTTCATCTGCATCGACACGCCGCCGAGCCTCGGGCTCCTCACGATCAACGCTCTCACGGCGGCCGACAAGGTGATTGTCCCCGTGCAGTGCGAGTATCTATCGATGCGTGGTCTCATCCAGCTTCAGAACACGCTCGCGATGATCCGCGAGAACCTCAATCCCGACGTCGACATCGAGGGGATCCTCCCGACGCTCGTGGACTCGCGCACGATCCACGCGAAGGAGGCGATCGAGATCCTCGAGGAAAACTTCGGGGACAGGGTGTTCGCATCCCGGATCCGCAAGACCGTCCGCTTCGCCGAGGCACCGGTGAAGGGGATGTCGGTGCTGAAGTACGAGCCCGACGGTGTCGCTGCCCAGTCCTACCGGCAACTCGCGCAGGAGGTTCTCAACCATGGCCAACGCTAACCGCGCGAGCATGCGGGAAGGTCCTCTCGCCGCACTGTTCCGCCGCACGGAGGAGGGGGCCGAGGCGAACGCCCCCGCGCCCGCCGCCCCAGAGCCCCAGGCCCCGCCGGCGTCGGAGCCCGTGCACCCCCGCGAGAGCGGCCTGCCTCACCCCGCGCTCGGCGCGTCCCCCGCGCCCGTGACCGAGCAGACACGCATCCCCACCCCGCAGGAGCGCCTGCGGCACGCCTTCTCCTCGGACATCCCCGAGAACATGATGGATCGCCCCGCCACCCATGCGGGCCGCTCCGGCGAGTACACGCGTGAGGAGCCGCTCGGCTGGAGCACCCCCGTCGCGGGCCAGCCGGTCATCCGCGTCGTGGGCGTGGGCGGCGGTGGCGTGAACGCCGTCAACAGGATGGTCGAGGCTGAGGTCGAGGGCATCGAGTTCCTCGCGATCAACACCGACCTGCAGTCGCTCCAGCAGTCCACCGCCGACCTCACGCTGCACATCGGCGAGGAGCTGACCCGCGGGCGCGGGTCGGGTTCGGACGCCAACATCGGGCGCCAGGCCGCGATGGAGGACTACGACCGCATCAAGTCCCTCCTGAAGGGGTCGGACATGATCTTCATCACAGCCGGGTCCGGAGGGGGGACGGGGACGGGCGCAGCGCCGGTCATCGCCCGCATCTGCCGCGAGCTCGGCGCGCTCACCGTCGCGATCGTCACCAAGCCATTCGGCTTCGAGGGAACACGCCGCTCCGAGCAGGCCGAGCGCGGTGTCGCGGCGCTCGCGGAAGAGGTCGACACGTTGATCGTGGTCCCGAACAACAGGCTGCTGAGCGTGCTCGACAAGCAGACCGCGATGGTCGAGGCGTTCCGTGTCGCCGACGACGTCCTGCGCCAGGGCGTCCAGGGAATCTCCGATCTCGTCACGCTCCCGGGCCTCATCAACCTCGACTTCGCGGACGTGCGGACGATCATGAGCGAGGCGGGGAGCGCGCTCCTGGGCATCGGTATGGGCGTGGGTGAGAACCGCGCGACGGAGGCCGCCGAACAGGCTGTCTCCTCGCCGCTGCTCGAAACGTCGATGGAGGGCGCGCGTTCGATACTGCTCTCGATCACGGGAGGAACGAACCTCTCGCTCTGGGAGGTCAACGAGGCCGCCAAGTCGGTCTCCCAGGCCGCGCACCCCGACGCCAACATCATCTTCGGCGCGATGGTCGACGAGAAGCTCGACGACCAGGTCTGGGTCACCGTGGTAGCCACCGGATACGGAGACGAGGGCCGGCGCAAGAGCCTGCGCCGCCTGAAAGAGCCGGCCACCGGCGAGGTGACCGCGGCGCGGACGTCCCCCGCGCGGCCCCGTCGCGAGACCCGTCGCGGCGACGAGCTCGAGATCCCCGAGTTCATCCCGGGCATCTGAGCGAGCGGGCGGGCGTCGCCCGCCCGGGCGCTGTGCTATCGCTCTGACATGGCCGGTTCCGGGAAGGGCGTGGTCGCCGCAGGCCACCCGCTGACAGCACGGGCGGGTGCCGACGTGCTTCGAGACGGCGGTAACGCCGTTGATGCCGCCGTCGCCGCGATGGCGATGTCGTTCGCGTGCGAGCCGCTGCTCACAGGCCTCGGCGCCGGGGGCTACATGCTGGTCGCGGGAGCGGACGCGGAGCCGGTGCTGCTCGACTTCTTCGCCGCGGCCCCGTCTCGCGCCGGTGACGGGACGGAGGCTGAGCTCAGCGGGGTGGAGGTCTCCTTCGGTGACGCGACGCAGATCTTCCACTGCGGCCCAGCGTCATGCGCGGTCTACGGGGTGCCCGCCGGCGTGGCGGAGGCCGTGAGACGGTGGTGCACCGTGCCGCTGGGCGAGCTGGCCGAGCCCGCGGCGCGCCGCGCCGAGGAGGGCGTCGTCCTCAACGCCGGACAGGCGTACGTCGCAGAGATCCTCGCAGGACTGCTGACCTCGACCCCCGAGTGCGCCGCGATCTGGGCCCCGAACGGGGAGATCCTGCACGAGGGCCAGACGCTCGTGAACCCCGAGCTCGGCCATGCGCTCCGGCGCCTGGCGGCCGAGGGGCCCGCCCCCTTCTACACAGGCGACATAGCCGCCGCGGTCTGCCGCTGGCTCGCGGACATCGGCGGGTCGATCACACCGGCCGACCTCGCGGGCTACAGCGCGATCGAGCGCCGTCCCGTCAGCATGCCCTACCGCGACAGGATGATCCTCACCAACCCGCCGCCGTCGGCGGGAGGCACGCTGCTCGCCTACGCGCTCGCGCTCCTGGACCGGGGTCCCGCACCGCCGACCCTCGCGCACACCGTGAGCGCGATGGCCGCCGCGCAGGGGGAGCGCACCCCCGAGTTCGTCGACGGTCTCGCACAGGAGGGGTTCGCCGAGGCCTTCCTCGCCTCGAGGCTCGGCTCCACGACGCACATCTCCGTGCTCGACTCCCGCGGCACAGCGTGCAGCGTGACATGCACCAACGGCGAGGGGTCGGCGGTGGTAGTCCCCGGCACGGGGCTGCACCTGAACAACATGATGGGCGAGCAGGACCTCAACCCGCTCGGCTTTCACATGCACCCGCCGGGCCTGCGCCTGCCGAGCATGATGGCGCCGACGGTCGTCACACGGGACGGCGAGGTCGAGCTTGTGCTCGGCAGCGCGGGCTCGAACCGGATCCGTTCCGCGATCCTGCAGACGATCGTCGCCGTCGTCGACCACGGGGCCGGAGCCCAGGAGGCCGTCGACTCGCCGCGTGTGCACCTCGAGGATGACATCGTGTTCGCCGAGCCCGGAGTGGACCTGCACGCACTCGGCGACCGCCGGGTCGTGAGGTTCGGCGCGCGTAACCTGTTCTTCGGCGGCGTGCAGGCGGTACTGAGCCGAAGCGGCCAGATCGAGGGGGCCGGGGACCCCCGGCGCGGCGGAGTGGCGGTCACGGCGTGAGGCGGCTCGGTGCAGGGCTGCTCGCGCTGGCGCTCGTGCTGCTGTGCGCGGCCTGCGGCGAAGTCAAGCCCGGCGACCTGTTCATCCTCACCAGGACCGACGCCGCCACCCATGCGCATCTGACGCTGCTGATCAACGAAGAGGGCGGCGTCCAGTGCAACGGCGGCCAGGAACTGAAACTGACCGATCAGAACCTCGTACTCGCCAGAGGCGTGGAGGAAGAACTCCATGAAACGTCCGCGGCCCACACCGTGCTGCCTCCGAAGCCGGGCTCGGTCTATACGTACTCCTACCGGGACGAAGCGGGGACGATCACCTTCTCGGACAACTCCGCGGGCAAGTCGAAGGCGCTCCAGCAGCTGCAGCTGCTGGTTCTCCAGACGGCGCAGCAGTTGTGCGGGATCTCCGACTAGCCGGCCCGTGACCTCACGCGACTGCGCTCAGCCGAAGCGGACCTTGCCGTTGGAGCGCGCACGCGCCTGCGCTCGCTCGATCAGGTCTAGGCGTTCGATCGCCGCGCGGAGGAGACCGGCGAGCAGGCCGAGCCGCTCATCCTCCGAGCGCAGCTCGAGCAGCCGCTGCTTGGCCTCGAGGTCGAACTCCACGGTGCCCGCCATGTCGTAGGAGTCGAGCTCCGCCAGCTCAGCGTCCTGCAGCTCGCGGTCCGTCGCGGCCATCACGAGGTCGCGGTAGAGCTCCCGCGCCTGCGCACCCGCGTCCGGCCCGGACGAGCCCTCGGTGTCATCCAGGAACCGCACGACGCCCGCCGGATAGGGCAGGTCGTCCTGGCGCTCGAGCATGTGGAACGGGCGCGTGCCGCGAACCACGATGTTCATCCGCCCGTCCGGCAGCCGCTCGACCACACGCTCGATCTCGCAGGCGCAGCCGACCTCCTCGAGCTCCTCATCGGAGAGCCAGAGGATCCCGAACTCCCGTGTCGGCGAGCCCGGCTCGACGTCCAGACAGTGCTCGATCATGCTGCGGTAGCGGTCCTCGAAGATGTGCAGCGGAACGCTCTCCGTCGGCAGCACGACGATCCCGAGCGGGAACAGCGGGAAGTCGCGTTGCTCAGAGAGAGGCATGGGGTGAGTCTAGGCCAGTGCTCTCGCGGTCACCGGCCGATCGGCCGTATGCCAGCCGCTAGCCTATGGCCGGTGAAATCGGAGGAGCACCCAGAGCCTGCCACGGAGGGCCGCTTCCCGGACTTCTACATCGTCGGACACCACAAGAGCGGCACAACGGCTCTGTACGAGATGCTCCGGCGCCACCCGGAGATCTTCATGCCGGACCTGAAGGAGCCGCGGTATCTCGCGAGCGACATGCGCTCGCGCTTCCGCTACGAGCGCGAGGCGCCGCATCCGCAGACACTCGAGGAATACCTCGCGCTGTTCGAGCCGGCCGACCCGTCCCAGCGGGTGGGCGAGGCATCAGCCACCTACCTGTGGTCGCGCACCGCCTCGGCAAACATCGCCGAGGTGCGGCCTGACGCGCGGATGATCGCGATCCTGCGCGAGCCCGCCAGCTTCCTGCGCTCGCTGCACCTCACGTTCCTGCGCGGCGAGGTCGAGTCGGTGAAAGACCTGAGGAAGGCGATGTCGCTGGAATCCGCACGCGCACAGGGCAGACGGATTCCGCGCCGCTCGCACCTGCCGCAGCTGCTGCAGTACTCCGAGCACGTGGCCTACGTCGAGCAGCTCGAGCGCTATCGCCGGCATTTCCCGGCGGACCAGATGCTGGTGCTCATCTACGACGACTTCCGAGCCGACAACGAGGCCGCCGTCAGGAGCGTCCTGGACTTCCTCGACGTTCGCGCCGACCATGCCGTGGACGTCGTGGACGCCAATGTGACGACACGCGTCGTTCGCTCGCAGCAGCTGGACAACATCGTCCGCTCCGCATCGCTCGGGCGCGGGCCGCTGACACGCTCAGCCAAGGCCGCCGCGAAGGCCATGAGCAGCCAGCGGATGCGCCACGGCGCGATCTCGGCCGTCAGGCGCCGGGCCGTGGTGGGCGATGTGCCGCCGGAGGACAAGCGACTCACCGCCGAACTCCGCAGCCGCTTCAAGCCCGAGGTCGTCGCTCTCAGCGAGTACCTGGACCGGGATCTGGTCAGCCTCTGGGGCTATGACCGGGTCGACTGAGCGCCCCACGGCGCCCACGCCCGGCCACTAGGCTTCGCCGCCGTGCTCTACATCGCCACCGTCCACTATCGCTCGCCGCGCTGGATCGAGATCCAGAGCCGCTACCTGCGCGAGCACATACCTGTGCCCTTCCAGGTCTGGACATCGCTCGAGGGGATCGACGAGTCCTACGCGGTGCACTTCGACCGCGTCCTGGAACAGGGCGGCCGTCATTCGGACAAGCTGAACCATCTCGCGATCGAGATCGCCGGCGAGGCGCAGGAGACGGACCTGCTGATGTTCCTCGACGGCGACGCCTTCCCGATCGCAGATCCGATGCCCAAGATCGAGAGCTCGCTATCGCAGGCCAGCCTCCTCGCGGTGCGCAGGGCGGAGAACCTGAGCGACCAGCAGCCGCACCCATGTTTCTGCGTGACGACGGTCGGCGCATGGCACAACCTTCCCGGCGACTGGTCCGCCGGCTACAGGTGGCCGGACGGGCGCGGCAGGCACGTCAGCGACGTCGGCGGGAACCTGCTGCGCGAGCTCGAGATCACCGACACGCCGTGGGTGCAGCTGCTCCGCTCGAACCGGCGCAACCTCGATCCGCTGTTCTTCGCCGTCTACGGGGACATCGTCTACCACCACGGGGCGGGCTTCCGGGGCGGCGAATTCACGCGCGCCCACTACGCGCTCGCCCCCAAGGCCGCGCCGCTGCCCACGCAGCCCCTGCTGCGCCACGCCGCCCGGCGCGCCAACCGCCTCAGGCGCATGGCGTGGGAACGACGCACCCGCCGCGAGCAGGCGCTCCAGTCAGAGCAGCTGATCGCGAGGATCCAGGGCGGCGGGACGGACTGGCTGAAGGAGCTCGTCTAGCCCCGTCCTCAGCCCGCCTTGCGGGCCGAGAGCAGCAGGTTGTAGAAGATCGCCGCCGGCAGCCGCGACTCGAGCAGCCCCTGGTCGACGTGCTGAAGCATGAGATAGCCACGGTATGCGTACTGGCGCCACGCCCAGGGGATGTCGTGCGGGTCTGCGGTCGCCTCCAGGGTCCGGTTCGTCCACCCGAACCAGTTGGCGAGCAGCTCCTCGCCGGTGACCCTGACGTCGGTGAAGCCGGCACCGGATGCCGCGGCCTCCAGTTCGCCGGGCGCGAAGGCGTGCACGTCCACGATCCTCTCGAGCGACTCCTCCTCCTCGTCGCCGTCGCCCTGCGCGGCGCCGCGGACACGGACAGCGCGGCGCCACAGCGGCGCGATCGCGCCCGCCAGGCGCTTCGGGTAGCCGGCCAGACGGTCGCCGTAGCGCGAGGGCTCCCCGGCGAACAGGACCGTCCCTCCGGGGGCCAGCACGCGTTTGAACTCGGCGAACGCCCGCGGCAGGTCCGGTATGTGGTGCAGGATCGCGTGGCCGAACACCAGGTCGAAGCTCTCATCATCGAAGGGCAGCCGCTCGGCGTCCGCAGGCCGGGTGAGCACCTCCAGGCCCAGCCTCTCGGCATTCTCGGAAAGCGTGCTGAGCATCCCTGGCGAGATGTCGCTGCACGTCGCCTGGCCGATCAAGCCGGCGCGCATCAGGTTCAGCGTGAAATAGCCGGTGCCCGCCCCGATCTCGAGAGCGCGCTCGTAGCGCCCCGGCTGCCGGCCGAGCGCCTTGCGGACCTTCGAGCTGACCTGGCCGGCACCGACCTCGCCGAAGTCGATGCCCCACTTGGAGTCGTAGTGGCCCGCCGCGACGTCGTGGTAGCGCGTGTTCGCGTCGCGGATCTGCTCTGCGGATAACGTGGGGGCCACGGGGCGCACCATATACTCGCGCGCCGTGCCAGCGCCCCGCACCCCGCGGGCAACCGACCAGAGCCATTGACAGAGACCCTCTACGTCCAACGTGACCAGCCCGACGGCGTGCCGCCGCTCGAGCTGACGGGCGAGCGCACGCTCCCGGACGTCCCGCAGGAGAACTACTGGTACCGCCGGCACCTGGTGGTCTACGACTGGATCGCCGAGCGCGTGCGCGGCGAGAGCGTCATCGACATGGCATGCGGCGAGGGATACGGATCGAACGTGCTGGCGGCATCCGCCGCCTCGGTCGTCGGCGTCGACGCCAACCCCCAGGCCCACGATCACGCACGACTGCGCTACCGGCGGGAGAACCTGACGTTCGCACGCGAGCTGGTCGACTCCTACTCGGAGCCCGCAGACGCGGTCGTGTTCCTGCAGACGGTCGAGCACCTCGAGGACCCCGCGGCGGTGCTCGCGCACTTCCGTTCGCTGGTGGGGGAGACCGGCACCGTGTACGTGTCGACCCCGAACGTCCTCACCCTCGCTCCGAAGGGCCAGCCGCGGTCGGGAAACCCGTGGCATGTGCACGAGTATCGCCGCGCCGAGTTCGAGCAGCTGTGCCGCACGGAGTTCTCGCACGTGCAGATGTTCGGCCTCTTCCACGCCGGCAAGCTGCGCGCTCACGAGCTCGCGCTCCGCGCCGGATGGGACCGTGTGCACGCGCTGCTTCACGTGACCGGCCCGTTCTACGACCGCTTCACTCCCGCGATCGGCGTCCAGGACTTCGCGCTGCGCCCCGACGGCACGGCGAACCTCGAGCGCGCGCTGGACTTCCTGGCGGTGTGCCGCCCGTGAGCTCGCGGCGCGCGGGCGGCGCGCTGTCGATCGTCCTGCACACCCACATGCCATACGTCGAGGGCTACGGGACCTGGCCGTTCGGCGAGGAGTGGCTGTGGGAGGCGATGGCGGGCTGCTACGTGCCGCTGCTGGACCTGCTGGACGAGGGTGCACCGCTGACGCTGTCGCTGACGCCCGTGCTCTGCGACCAGCTGGAGGCACCCGCGATCACCGAGCGCTTCGAGCGCTTCATCGGTGAGGTGCGCAGCGAGACCCATCTGCGCGACGCCGCCGGTCTGCGCGCCGTCGGGCAGGAGGCGCTCGCGACCGAGATCGACCGCTCCTGGGGTGACTACGAACACGCGCTGGCGAGCCTGCGCGCCCGCGGGGGCGACCTGCTCGCCTCCTTCGCGCCCCACGCGCGGTGGACGTCCTCGGCGACGCACGCGATCCTGCCGCTGCTCGCGACCGACGCGGGCGTCAGGCTGCAGGTGCAGACGGGGGTCGACTCTCATCGCAGGCGCTTTCGCGGACACTGGGCCGGCGGGTTCTGGCTCCCCGAGTGCGCCTACGCGCCGTGGCTCGAGCGGGCGCTCGAGGACGCCGGCGTGAGCGCGGTGTGCGTGGAGCTCACCGACCGCCTGGGAGTGGGCGCCGACGAGCACCTGCGTCCGCTGGCCACAGGGTCCGGTGTCCTGCTCGTGCCGATCGACCGCAGCACGATCTCACTCGTATGGAGCGATGGCGGCTACCCGGCTGCGGGCGCATACCGCGACTACCACCACCACACCGTTCACCAGCACAAGCCGTGGAACAACAACGGCGAAGCCTACGACCGCGCCGCGGCGCTGGAGCTCGCGCGCACGCACGCCGCGGACTTCGTCTCGCGCACGATCATGCGGCTGCACACGGCGCGAGAGCGTGGTGTCGACGGCCCGCTCGTCGTGTGTGCGCTGGACACCGAGCTGCTCGGACACTGGTGGTATGAGGGGATCGACTGGCTGCGTGCCGTCGTGCAGGAGTGCGGCGCCCAGGGCCTCGAGCTGCTCCCGCTCGACGAGGCGCTCGCACAGACAGAGCCGGTCGACATGAGCTCCCCCTCGGCCGGGCAGGCCCTGCTTCGCCATGAGCAATGGGCACCGAGCAGCTGGGGACGCGGCGGGGGACTCGCGACGTGGTCAGGGCCGCCCGTCGCGGACATGGCGTTCGCGGCACGCGCCGCCGAACTTCGCCTGCTGGGCGCGCGCGAGCGCGCAGGGGCCGGCGCCGTCCGTGAGCTGCTGGCCCTGCAGTCGAGTGACTGGGCGTTCCTGGTCTCCGAGGCGCTCGCGCCGCCGTACGGGCGTGAGCGCTTCGACGGGCATCTCGAGGGCCTGCGCCGTGCCCTGGCGGACGCCCGCGACGGCGATCCCCCGGCCGGCCCCCGCAACATTGCGGTGGATGCCCGGCCCGGGACCCTGCTGGCACCGCTCTGACGCGCCGGCGCGGCCGCGGTCAGTTCCAGCGCATCCAGCGCGGAGCCTCGCGCATCCTCAGCACCCGCGCCGGTACCCCGCCCACCACCGCATTCTCCGGGACGGACCTGGTGACCACCGAGCTGGTCCCGATCACGCTGTTGTCGCCCACCTCGACGCCGCGCAGGATGCACGCGCCATAGCCGATCCAGACGTTGTGCCCCACGCGCACGTCACGCTTGTAGATGCCCTGCAGGCGTATCGGGCGCTCGACCTCGGTGACGCCATGATCGAAGTCGATCAGCATGACGCGGTCGGCGATGATGCACTCGCGACCGATCGAGACGTGCTGGAACGCGGAGATCGTGCACTCCTGGCCGATCACGGTCTTCGCCCCGATCTCGACCTCCCCCTCGTGTGCGCGGATCTTGCAGCCGTGGCCGATCCACGCCCACCGGCCGATCCGCAGTGTCGCGTGCGGGCCGATCTCGAGCGTCACCCCGGGGCAGATGAAGCAGATCCCGTCCGTCTGAAGCCTCCGGCCGAAGCGGATCTTCAGGCGCGCCCAGCGCACGAGCAGCAACAGGTAGTTGACGCTGAGCATGCGGTTCTCGCGCATGAAGCGAAGCAGCGCGAGCGGTCCGCCGCGCAGCGGCCGCGGCGCGCGCCTGACGGCGGCCGCGAACTCATCCGGGGCGGGCTCGGAACTGGCGTCGGTGAGAATCTCCATCGGTCAGCAATCGTAAGGGACCGCCCGGTCCAGGCGGCCCTGCGATGATGCGCGCTCGATGACCGAGCCAACTCTCGCCCAGCGTCTTCTAGACGGCGACCGCCGCGCGCTCGCGCGCGCGATCACGCTCGTCGAGGACGACCGCCCGGAGGGATGGGAGCTCGTGAAGGAGGTCTATCCGCACACCGGCAAGGCGGAGGTCGTCGGGTTCACCGGGCCGCCGGGTGTTGGAAAGTCGACGCTCATCGGTGCGCTCACCGCCGCCAGGCGCAGCGCCGGGCGGACGGTCGGTGTGCTGTCGATAGACCCGTCCTCTCCGTTCACGCACGGCGCGCTGCTGGGTGACCGCATCCGGCTGTCCGAGCATTTCCTTGACAGGGGCGTGTTCATACGCTCGATGGCCAACAGGGGCGCGCTCGGAGGCCTATCCGAGGCCGCGCTGCAGGCGGCGCTGCTTCTCGATGCCGCCGGACGCCAGGATGTGTTCGTGGAGACGGTCGGCGTCGGGCAGGCCGAGATCGACATCATCGACCACGCCGACACGATCGTCCTCGTGCTCATGCCGGGATCCGGCGACTCGATACAGGCCCTGAAGGCGGGCGTCATGGAGATCCCGGACGTGATCGTCATCAACAAGGCCGACCATCCCCTCACCGACACGATGGTGCGCGAGATCCGCGGGGTGCTCTCACTCGCCAACCTCGACCGCACCCCCGAGCAGGTCAAGGCGAGCTGGAGGGTCCCGATCATCAGGACGGAGGCCAACCGCGGGCTCGGGATCGACGAGCTGGTGCAGAGCCTTCAGGAGCACCGCGAGCACATCGTCTCCGCCGGTCAGCTGGCCGACAGGCGCCGGCGCAACCTGCACAACGAGGTGCTCGCGATCGCGACGGCACGCATGCGCAGGCGCCTGGAGGAGGAGCTCGGCGAGGACCCCGAGTTCCAGCATCTGATCGAGGAGGTCGTGCAGCGGCGGCTGGATCCGGCGAGCGCGGCCGCAACCCTGCTCGAGCGCGCAGCCGCGCCCGATCGCTAGCCTGGAGACCCGGATGACGCAGAAGGACACGCTCGACTTCATCGTCATCGGCGCCCAGAAGTCGGGCACGACCTCGCTGTTCCAGTATCTGCGCCACCATCCGGAAATCGCGCTGCCCGCCGGCAAGGAGCTCCCGTACTTCAGTCACGAGGCGATGTACACGCGCGGTTGGGACGCGTACATCCAGGCGGTGATCCGCGACGGTTTCGAGGGCGCCGCCGACCCCACGCGGATGTGGGGCACCGTGACACCCCAGTACATGATGGGCGGGGTGGAGGGGCTGGGCGGCAAGCGCCCCGAGCCGCCCTATGACGCGCGCACCGTGCCCGCGCGGATCCGCGAGCGGCTGCCGGATGTCCGGCTCATCGCGATCCTGCGCGACCCGGTGGCGCGCGCGGTCTCACACCACCGCATGCTCGTCTCCAGGGGGCAGGACCGCAGGTCCTTCGATGAGGCGATGAAGGAGATGCTGACGCCTGAGGCGCTGCGCTCCGCGCGCGCGGAGCCCGCGGACGCGACCGGGCGTGTGGTGATGGGGGAGTACGGGCGGCTGCTCGAAGGCTACTTCGAGATGTTCCCCCGCGAGCAGATCCTGGTGGTCTTCACGCAGGAGCTCGAAGACGCCGCAGCGCAGCTCCTTCACCGGATACACGAGTTCATCGGGGTGCGCGCCGACTTCGAGCCGGAGAACATCGGCGCCAGGTACCACGTCGGCGCGGCAGCCGGCCGCGGGTTCTCGTGGGCGAGCCCGTCGACATGGCTGACCCCGTCATCCCCGGTGAGTCCTCAGGGCCTGCAGCGCGCGCTACGGCGCAACCGCGCCTCACGGGCCCTGTGGCATGCCCTGCCGATCGCCCAGCAGCGCCGGCTCCGGCGCCCCTACGAACGCGTCGCCGGCCGCGTCCACATGCGCAACTGGCGAGCGAGCCCCAACGAGGTAAGCGCGAACACGCCGCCCACCCCGGCCACGCTCCAGCGCCTGCGGGAGCACTACGAGCCGGACGGCCGCAGGCTCGCCGAGATGATCGGGGAGCCGCTGCCGTGGCTGAGCGACCCGAGCTGACGGCTAGATGATTGATTCCACGGTTCGGGCTGTGGTTTCGGAGGTTTTGTAGGCAGCAGGGTCGAAGTCGGCGGTACTCAATACCCAGCCGCCGACCCGAAGGGGGCCTCGATGGACGCCGAC
>Ga0182013_10004106_pt1 | contig 17716 bp, 17 predicted proteins | sample 612S2MmetaG_FD_120487 | JGI IMG/M metagenome (GOLD analysis project Ga0182013, IMG submission 120487) | Permafrost microbial communities from Stordalen Mire, Sweden - 612S2M metaG | ecosystem: Environmental > Terrestrial > Soil > Wetlands > Permafrost | place: Sweden: Stordalen | collected...
CTTCGAAGAGCTGATCGCCGAATTGTCGGCGGCGTTCCTTTGCGCGGAGCTCGGCATCACGAACGTCCCGCGTCCTGATCACGCGCAATACATGGCTCAATATCTCACGGTCCTGAAGAACGATAAGAAGGCGATCTTCTCCGCTGCCGCAGCGGCCAGTGCCGCGACACACTATATTTTGGCGTTCAGTCGTAAGGCTCAGGAGGAAGCCGCTTAAGCGGCTTCCGGGATTTCGCAAGCGCCCGCAAATGAGGTACGCACTGGCTAAGGAGACGCATGCCCGTGGGAGGGCAGGAAAGTCTATGTTGTCTTCGTAACCGCATTCTTCCATTGTAACAGGAGAGATTCGTCGTTAGCCACGGCTAACTGGCACTGTCATCGATGTTGGGCATTTGCTCAGGTTGGGGAAGAGTGCGAACGCCTTAAGTTAGCCGCGGCTAACAGATGGCTCCGCACTTCGTGCCAATGTCCATTGGGTTGGGATTACACACTGCCGGTCGGGCAATTTTATTTCGCGCGGACCGCTCGATAGATCTGATTAACCTTTCGTTAAGACTAAAAATATTGCGCCGTCGGAGAGAATCGGCATTAATGACCGCTAGACGCGCTACAATTACGAAACTTCGCAAAACTCCGCAGCTTCTGCTCCATGAGGAAAAGCTCTTTAAATGGCGAGCAAGTCTAACACCACAGCTTCCGCCGTGACGGAGCTCCGGACGCTCATTCAGCGTCACGCTCGCGATCTGTCGGAGCAATTGCACGCGCATCACCGGAATAATTTTCCGCCGTCGGCGGAAAAGACCATGCGGAATTTCTCGCCTGCTGAAGCCGCAAAACTAATCGGGATACACGAGGGCTATCTGCGTCAGGTTGCGGCAGACGGACGGGGCTTGGCCGCGACCGTTACAAACGGGCGTCGATCCTATTCGGCTGAAGATATTCAAACTCTGCGTCGAATTCTCGATCAGGGCGCTCGAGGGGATCGTAGATATCTGCCTCATCGAGGGGATGGCGAACATCTCCAAATCATCACGGTCATGAATTTCAAAGGCGGGTCCGGAAAAACGACAACGGCCGCGCATCTATCCCAATATCTGGCCCTTCACGGTTATCGTGTACTCGCGATTGATCTCGATCCTCAAGCAAGCTTGTCCGCTCTTTTTGGTTCTCAGCCTGAACTTGATGTGGGTCCCAACGAGACGCTCTACGGCGCAATTCGGTATGACGAACAGCGTCGGTCGATTAGCGAAATCGTTAGGGGGACTTATATTCCGAACCTGCATTTGGTCCCAGCGCATTTGGAGTTGATGGAATTCGAGCACGAGACGCCACGAGCTCTCATGAAGCGTGCGCCCGGGGATACGATGTTTTTTGGTCGTATCGCCCATACGATCGCTGAGGCGCAGAACCTCTATGACATTGTGGTCATAGATTGCCCGCCTCAGCTTGGGTATCTGACGCTGTCCGCTTTGAGCGCGGCGACCGCTGTCCTGATTACGGTTCATCCGCAAATGCTGGATGTTCTTTCGATGGCGCAGTTTCTGACGATGACAGGTGATTTATTGGAGGTCGTCGCCGAGGCCGGTGGGACGACCAATTATGATTGGATGAATTATCTCGTTACGAGGTTCGAGCCTAGCGACGGTCCCCAGAATCAGATGGTTGCGTTTTTGAGGTCTATCTTCGGATCGCATGTGCTCATTCATCCCATGCTGAAAAGCACAGCTATTTCAGATGCGTCGATCACGAATCAAACTCTCTACGAGGTGGAACGGCAGCAATTCACGCGATCGACCTACGATCGAGCGATCGAGTCGATGAATCAAGTTAACGGCGAGATTGAGGGGCTGATCCGGAAAGCATGGAGACGAGCCGCATGAGTCGGAAAGCTCTTTTCGCGAACTTGAAAGGGGGCTTGAGCGAAGGCTCCCAATCTGAACGGGACGCTTCGATCGACAGCAGCAGTTCGGCTGAAAATACTGTTGTAGATCCATTGAGAGCCGCGCGCCTGCGGGCGCGCCCGATTCTTGGTGCGCCTGAACTCATCAAGAATCCATCAACGGCTCCTGTCGGGGCGCTTGGTCAATCTTTAAGCGAATTTAAGGCCCAATCCGAACGTGCTGTTGCGATCGAACGCCAGCTTGCGGAAGGGCAGGTCATCGTTGAGCTCGATCCGACGCTGATAGATCCGTCATTTGTAGTGGATCGCATGCCAACAACGTTCGAGGCTCACTCAAGACTCGTTGAGGCCATCCGAGAGCATGGACAACAGGTTCCCATATTGGTTCGTCCCCACCCAACTGAACCCGGCCGCTATCAAGTTGCATACGGACATCGTCGCTTGCGAGCTGCTGTTGAGCTCAAGCGGACTGTTCGCGCCGCCGTAAAGGCGCTTACCGATGATGAACTCGTCATCGCTCAAGGACAGGAGAACAACGAGCGTCAAGATCTGTCTTTCATCGAAAAATCGAGATTTGCGCGTCGATTAGAGGAGCGAGGGTTCCGCCGCGACACGATCATGACCGCACTTTCTGTTTACAAGAGCGATCTATCGAACATGCTTTCGGTCATTTCTCGCATTCCAGAAGAGATTATTGAAGCCATTGGTCCCGCTCCAGGGATCGGGAGGCGGGGGTGGATTGATCTTGCAGAGCACCTTTCTGATTCGGCTGTGGCGGCAAACGTAAGAGCTCTGGCGGCGTCGGCGGAAATCCAGTCCATCGAAAGCGACCAGCGGTTTCGGCGCATTTACGCATTGATAAAGCCACGGGCAGATCGAACACGCTTTGAAAGCTGGACCACCCCAGAAGGCGCGAAGTTCGCCAAGATCGTGCAAAACGCAGAGAAAGTGTCCGTGACAATCGATCGGCGGATAGTGCCAGAATTCAGCAATTTTGTATTAGAGCGTCTTCAATCGCTCTACGAGGAATTCAAATCCCGTCAATGACGGCGAGCGTAGCGTATAGCGTCCCTCGATTATTCACACTGGAGCTAAGCGACAAAAGAAAAAGGCCCCCGAAACGATGTCCCGGAAGCCCTTCTCAAAGTGTGGCAACTGAGAGAATCTCACTTCCGCGAATCACTGTCAAGAGTCTTGGCGCCGTTTCGGCGAGCAGATTTCTTTTGCCTGAACGAGGCAAAAGGTCATGCAGTCACAACCAACGACGCCCTTCGGGCGGCGATCGCTGTCGCTCGCCATGGTGGCAAGCCAGGCGAACGCTAGAGATTTCGCGAGCAGTTCAGGCGCGCCGGATATTGTCGTCCATAAATGGCGGCTATTTCGCGCGCTGACAGAAGCTAAGACGCCGCTTGGCGTCACGGACAGGGCGCTCTCGGTCCTGCATGCGCTGCTGTCCTTCCATCAGGAGACAGCGTTGACCCTAACCTCCGCCGATCAAGGGGCGGAAACGCAAGCAGGGGACACGGGCGCCGGCATCGTGGTATTCCCGTCAAATCGCGAATTGTCGATCCGCGCCCATGGCATGGCTCCGGCGACGCTACGACGTCATCTGGCGTGCCTGGTTGAGGCGGGATTGATCATTCGCCGAGATTCGCCGAACGGCAAACGCTTTGCGCGAAGAGGGCAGGAGGGCGAAATCGAGAGCGCCTTCGGCTTCGATCTGACCCCTTTGGTGGCGCGCGCCGCCGAGATCGAAAATCTTGCGGAGGAAGTGCGAGCGGAGAACAAGGCGATCCGGCTGTTGCGGGAGCGGATTACCCTGCTGCGGCGGGACATCGTCAAAATGATTGCGATGGGCATCGAGGAGGCGGTTCCCGGGGCTTGGGAGGAGTTTCACCTGCGCTATGCGGCGCTGTCCGGGCGGTTCATACGCAATTTATCCCGAGTCGAGCTGGTGGCTTTGGCGAACGAACTTGCCGCCCTTTGCGCCGAGATCCAGAACTCTCTGGAAAATCACCTAAATCTTCAAAAAAAGAGCGCCAATGAGTCCCATTCTGAGCGCCACATACAGAATCAAATTACAGATTCCTTCGATCTTGAACCTAGCCTTCAAGAAGGCAGGGGCGAAACGCTCAAGCCCCATGACCAAGGCTTCCCCTCTCCATCGGCAAACGCCAATCCAAGACCCTCGACGCCGCGAACCTATCCTCTCGGTATGGTGCTCAACGCTTGTCCCGATATCGTCGATTACGCCAAGGACGGGATCAACAATTGGCGTGATCTGGCGACAACAGCGGCGCTTGTGCGTTCGGCGCTTGGGGTGTCTCCAGACGCTTGGGCGCAAGCTCTCGAGGCCATGGGCGAGCATGACGCGTCTATCGTCATCGCCGCGATCTTACAACGCGGCGATGAAATCAAAAGCGCAGGCGGCTATCTGCGCGTTTTGACCGCGAAGGCGAGGGCAGGGGAGTTCTCGCTCGGTCCGGTGCTGATGGCGCTGTTGCGCGGAAAGGCTAGTAAATCGGCGCGTGAACGAAAGGCTGCGGGGTGATCGAAGATTTAGGCGCGGGGTTTCCTCGCCGTAGAGTTGGCGATTATCGTTGCCGATCGAGGGAGCGGGGACATGACGACCGAAACCACAACCCAACTCGCTATTCTTGCCGACGCGTTGGTCAAAATCATCGACCTTGGTCCGTTAGCGGCTGAAGGGAAGGCGGCGCCCGCCGATCTCCTGACCCGGGCGGGCGACATCGCCGCGCAGGCGCTGACCGCCGCCGCCACCTATGGTCAGTTGCCGCCATTCGCGGACTCGTTGGAGCCTCAGTCGGCCGCCGACAGCGAATGAAGCGCCGGTCGGCCATGCGCGTCAAAATCGAGATAGTGGTTGACCATGGCGTCCATCGGATCGCCTCCTTGTGCATCAAGGAAAGACAGCGCCGCCATAATAAGGGCCCATCCCCGCGCGCGGCTTGTCTGCGGGAGCGCGATTAGACCTGGATGAAGCGGTTCGCGGCCGAGCAGGGCTTTGAAGTCGCCGACATTCTCGGTAACGATGACGCGATCCTCGGCGAGGCATGTGTCTTTGACTGTATGGTCGAGTTGACCGCGCCGGCCGACATGCAGCGGATGGATCGCGTCATGGCCGAGTTGCGCGAGATCGAGAGAAAATTTGGGCGAAAGGCATTCGTCGATAAATAGCCGCATCCGGTTACGCCGCTGACCGCGCAATCGTCGGCGGTCGGCCGGGGAGGGGATGCGCCCTGGCGAAGAGGACGGCCGCCTCGAAAGCTTCGCGCGGTAGATCCGGATTCTCGGATGCTATGTCGTCGAAGCTGTCGCCATGTGAAAGCCGCGACTGGACCGAATGCACCGTGATGCGCGTGCCCTTGATGACCGGCAGGCCACCCTTGATTCCGGCGACGCTTTCGATCCAGGCGTCGCGCGCGCTTAGATAGCGATCCGTGCGCTCGAGCGCTTCGCCGGCGAGTTGGCCAATATCGGCGGTGAGCGAGGGCGCAATCTCGATTTTCGCCGATTTCAGGCGCGATAGGTCGAGCGCCTTGAGGGCTTTGACGAGTTTTCGCTTGCCGGGGATAGTGAGCGAGACAATTCCGGTCAGGCGGCGCATCAGCGCGGCGTAGGCGACACTTTCAACGCCAAGGAGACGCCGCGCCTCCATGGCTTTGCCGAAGCGCGCGCCGGCAATTTTGCCGACATGGATCGACAGAACCTTTTCTTCGATGGCCTTTTCGACGGCGCGTTTGGGAACGCCGGCGAGTTCGGCGACTTCGCGGGGGGTGAGGCTGAAGGCGGCGGACGGCATAGCGACCTCAAAACATGTTCCTAGTAGGGGACAAGTTATTGCAAGAGTCTCGGAATTGCAATCTTGATCGGACAAAATCCGGCAATCGAGGCGGCGTCACAACCCGGCCGCCTTGGTGAGATTGACCTTGAACCTGTCGCGTTTGCGTTGGTAACGGCGGGTCATTTCGGCGCTGGCGTGACCGAGATGGCGCTGGACATGCGCTTCCTCGATTTGCGCGGAACTGGCGAGGCCGGCGCGCAGCGAATGGCCGGAAAAGGCGCGTTTGCGCTCGCCCTCGGAAAGGTCGCCGCGGATCCCGGCCGCCAGCGCGGTCTTTTGCACGAGCCGGGCGACATGCTTGTCGGTCAGCCGCTCGGTCCCGACGCCAGCGTTTTTGCGGGCGATCGGGCGAAAAACCGGCCCGTGCGCGATGCGCCCGAGCCGTAGCCAAGTCTCCAGCATGGCGACGGGGCAGGTGAGAGGAGAGGAGCCACGGCCGATCTCGACCTCGCGCCAGCCGGTCTTGCCATTGATCGTCAGCAACAGCCCGCCTTCATTCGTGGCTCTCGAACCCTCGAGGCCGTCCGCAATCGCGGCGCCGGCTTCCTGCGGGGCCTCGATGGCAGCCTCAAACGGCTTGGCGACGGGGTTCTTGCCGGCGCCAAAAGCATCCACGCCGCCGCCAGCAAAAATTTCGATCCAGCCGGTCCCGTCCTCGGTTTGATCGGGGCCGCAATCGAGGCCGACGATCTCGGAGCGACGCAGCCCGCCGGCAAAACCGATCGCCAGAATGGCCTTGTCGCGCAGGCCGCGTAGATCGTTTTCCAAGGTCGCCAGCATGGCCAGGAGATCGTCGGCGAAAATGGCTTCCTTCTGGACTGGCGGGCGGCCATGGGCGCGGCGGATGCCGGCCAGCACGGTGGCGATATGCGGATCGCTTACGTCCAGCGCCTGGCCCAATTGCCGGTAGCGCCAGCAAATTCCCGACAGCCGCCGCTCCAGCGTGGCGACGCAAACCGCTTCCCTGCCGCGCTCGCTCTCCATGCAGGCGGCCAGATACAGCCCGACGGTGCGCGGATCCGGGGGCAGGGGGTCGAAGCCGGAGCGGCGCAGCCAGGAAGAAAATTGCCGCCAGTCGGATTCATAGGCGCGCTGAGTGTTTTCGGAACGGGCGTTGCGGGCGTAGTCGCGCGCCTTTTGGCTAAGCGCATCGAGCCGTGACGAAGCGGGTTCGCGCCGGTCGAGGGCGCGCGCCATTTGTTCTGCAGTTGTTCCCGCAACGGCCAATTCCGCCCCTTCGTCCCGACGGCTCGGGAAGGGTTTTGGGGGGTCGTTTGGGTCGTTTTCGTCGGGCATGGCGGGACTTTCGAATCGCGTCCGATAAGCGCACATTATCGGACACATGAAAGAGAAGACAAGCGCGGCGGATTATTCCGAAAAATGCGTGACAAAGCGCCGCTTTGGGTTACGCTAGGTGATGGTCCGATTCGCCCCCGCCGACGCCTTTGACGCCAAAACTCCGGTCGCCGAACCTCCCGAAGAGGCCCTCACGGTCGTGCGAAAACGTCCCGCGCGCAAGGGCGAAGAGCCGAGTTCTTCGCCCTGTAACCAACTCTTGCAGCAAGGTTTTCCGCCGTGGGCGCGGCTGCCGATCGCGCCCGCCGTCGGCGCCGAAGCCGGCTCTGGCGCCGCTTTCCGCGCCGGCGCGGGGCTGGCTTTATTGGACGCGGCTTTGCGCCAAGATCCGCCCTTTTCCGGGGCGCTGCGGCAGCGCCTGGCCTTGCGCGCCGCGACCAGCTGCGCCGCTCTGGCGCGCCATCGCGAGGATTTTTCCGCGCTGCGCGACGCCGAACATCTTTCCCCCGGCGGGACGCACACGAGCCCCGCCGGGCGCCTGCATCGGTTTTGGCGCGATTTTTCGGGGCGCCCTGTCGAGCCTGACGCCAAAACCCTGCGCAGGGCCGCGGATTTGCTCGAGCTGCCGCAAGACCTCGACCTCAAAGCGCTGGCGGAGGCGCTGCGACAGATTGCGCAAGGCGAAAACAATCCGCTCGCCGCTGCGGCGCAGGCCAGCGCCGCCGGGATGACGCTGTTTTGCGACGCGTCGCCCGCCGGCGCCGATGTTTCGCGCGCCGACAATAATCCCCGCGCTGATGTTTCGCGCGCGGGCAATAGGCCCCACGCCGAGATTTTGGCGTTCTGGCTCAGCGATCTCATGCTGGCGCAACAGCTTGGCTGGGAAAGTCCGCTGCCGATGCTGGCCACAGTGATTGCGCATCCGTCGTTGCGGCGCGGCGTGGCGGGCAGGCGGCCGCGCCCCGGAGAACCCGGGTGGGCCCAGGCGGTCGCATGCAGCTATGCGCTGGCCGCGAGCGAAGCTTTCGCCTTGGCGGCCGAGCTGTCGCGCCGTTCCGAAAAGCTGCTCGCCATAGCGCCCAAATTACGCGCCAAGGGCTCGGGGCGCGTGATCGAACTCTTGCTATCGGATGACGTAATTTCTCCGGCCAGCGCGTCAAAATTGGCGCGGCTGTCCGATCGCGCCGCGCGGCGCTTGTTCGATCGGCTGATCGAGCTTGACGCCGTGCGCGAACTGTCTGGACGGCCGAATTTCCGGCTCTATGGGCTCTAAGCGTTTCCCGTCGAAGCGGCTCTCGGTTCGGCCCGGGAGACGCGCAAAAGCAGCAGCGTTTTGGCGCAAAGCAGAAACCAGTTTGCGCGCTGAAAAGCGTCAAGAAGAGAAGATGAGGCGCGATTGTGAGCCGTCCCAAAAGACACGAACAGGAACCGCTGTTCGATCCCGAGCTCGCTGAGCTGCCGGAGGGCGCGCGCTGGCGCGAATGGCTGGGTAGCGTCGAGGCGGCGATCTTCGCCTCGCCTTCTCCCGTGCCGCGCGAGGCGCTCGCCAAAATCGTCGGCAAGAATTGCAATCTCGACGATCTTCTCTCCGACATTCGTGATGAGTTGCGCGCGAGACCCTATGACCTCGTCTTCGTCGCCGGCGGGTATCAGCTGCGCACAAAACCGCGCTTTTCGGCCGCGATCCGCGCGGCGATTGCTGACGAGCTGCGCGACGCCGGCGCTCCCGAACTGACGCCGACCGAAATTTTGGCGGTGACGACAATCGCCTATCTGCAGCCGGCGACCCGCGCTGAAATCTCGCGCCTCGCCGGAAAAGAAATCAGCCGCGACGTCATCTCTCGCCTTAAGCGTTTGGATCTCATCGACGGCGCTTTGCGCGCGCCCGAAGCCGGCGCACCCTTCGCCTATGTCACGACGAAGAAATTCCTGCAGGTGTTTGGGCTTGCGACGCTGCGCGACCTTCCCGATATCGAAAGGCTCGAGGACGAAGGCCTGCTGGAGAGACCCGTGAACGAAGCCGAGATAGACGGCGCGTTGGGAATTTCAGAGGCTGACGCGGAACTCGTGGATGAAATCGGCGAGGAGTGAAAGGTTCCGTTCGGCCAATGGCGTTAAGCTTCTCTGCAAAGCTAGAGTCTTTCCGAGCTTGACTGAATCGGGCTGGGATTGAACGAAGCCGCTACCGCGGCGGGAGCGGCGAGGTCGTGTGATTGGCTTCCTGTCTGAGAGGATTGGGTGTTGCAGCTCCCTCTCGGACAGGAAGCTTTCAGATGACCCAGACGAGCCCTCTGCCCCGCCGCATGATTGAGGACATGACCGTCCGCAATCTCTCGCCAGCGACGCAACGATCATACATCCATGCGGTTTCGAAGTTCAGCCGCTATTTCGGGCGCTCCCCCGACAAATTGGAGTTGGAGGACGTTCGGTCCTTCCAGGTGCATCTCGTGTCGACCGGGATTTCGTGGCCGGCGCTGAACCAGATCGTTTGTGCGCTGCGCTTCTTTTACGGCGTCACGCTCGGCGAGGCGGTCATTCCCGAGCGCATCCCCTATGCGCGAGAGCCACGCAAACTGCCGACGGTCTTGAGTCTGTTAATTTCTGCCCGGATTTGACCCGGGGAACGGGAAATTTCCGGTGAGAACTGACCCATGTTTTGAACCCGCCCTGGCTGTTTTCAGCGGGGGTCAACGGAGTGATAGACATGGCGTTGTTGAGCGTTATTCGCCGCAGGGCGTTGCGAGACCAGCTTTCGATCCGAGAGATTTCGCGACGAACCGGCTTGTCGCGGAACACGATCCGCAAATATCTGCGCGCTGGCGCCGTCGAGCCGAAGTTCAAGGTTCCCGAGCGACCAAGCAAGCTGGACGCATTCGCCAACAAATTGGCGGGCTGGCTGAAGACGGAAGCTGGTAAGCTGCGCAAGCAAAAACGCACGGTCAAGCAGTTGCATGCCGGTCTGACGGCTCTTGGATTCGGCGGCTCCTATAGCCGCGTGGCCGCCTTTGCCCGCGACTGGAAAGCGGATCGACAAAGAGAACAGCAGACCACTGGCCGTGGCGTCTTCGTGCCGTTGGCCTTCGCGCCGGGCGAAGCGTTCCAGTTCGACTGGAGCGAGGATTGGGCGATCATCGGCAATGAGCGGATCAAACTACAGGTCGCTCACGTGAAGTTGTCGTATAGCCGGGCCTTTCTTGTTCGCGCCTACCTTCTTCAAACCCACGAAATGCTATTCGACGCTCATTATCAGGCGTTTCGGGTATTTGGCGGCGTTCCACGGCGCGGGATTTACGACGACATGCGCACCGCGGTGGATCGCGTTGGTCGCGGCAAGGAGCGCCAAGTCAACGCTCGCTTCTCGGCCATGGCCAGCCACTATCTTTTCGACCCGGAGTTCTGCAATCCGACCTCCGGCTGGGAAAAGGGCCAGGTCGAGAAGAACGTCCAGGACACGCGCCATCGGCTATGGCAGACGATGCCACGCTTTCCGACGCTGGACGCCTTGAATGACTGGCTGGAACAGCGTTGCATGGAGCTTTGGCGCGAGACGCCCCATGGCTGTCAACTCGGGACGATTGCGGACGCATGGGAATGCGAAGCGGCGAGTCTGATGCCGTTCTCTCGGCCTTTCGACGGCTTTGTCGAATACAGCAAGCGCGTATCGCCAACCTGCCTCGTTCATTTGGAACGCAATCGCTACAGCGTGCCGGCGTCCTTCGCCAATCGCCCCGTCAGCCTGCGCGTCTATCCCGAGCGGATTGTCGTCGTCGCGGAAGGGCAAGTGCTTTGCGAGCACAAACGGCTGATCGATCGTTCGCATAACCGTCAGGGACGAATGGTCTATGATCGGCGGCATTATCTGGCGGTGATCCAGCGCAAGCCCGGCGCCCAGCGCAATGGAGCGCCCTTCGCCGATCTGCCGGAAGCCTTCAAGCAACTCCAGCAGCATCTCCTCAAACATCCTGGCGGCGACCGGGAAATGGTGGAGATTCTGGCTTTAGTTCTCCATCACGACGAAGAACCCGTGCTGTGCGCCGTCGAGATGGCGTTAAACGCTGGCGTGCCGACAACGACACACATTTTGAACCTGCTGCATCGACTGATCGACGGAAAATCTCCGATCACATCGACGGTGGAGCCGCCCCAGGCGCTGACCTTGAGCCAGGAACCGCGCGCCGACGTCGAACGCTATGATGCGTTACGGAACGAAAAAAAGACGCTAGAGGCGCGCCATGCGTCATGATCCCTCCAGCGCCGCCATCGTCATCATGCTACGCAGCCTGAAAATGTATGGAATGGCGCAAGCTATGAGCGATCTCATGGAGCAAGGATCGCCGGCCTTCGAAGCAGCTGTCCCCACCATCTCTCAACTGCTGAAAGCCGAAACCGCTGAACGAGAAGTCCGGTCGATCGCCTACCAGATCAAGGCAGCGCGCTTCCCCGCCTACAAAGATCTGACCGGCTTCGACTTTACCTCCAGCCAAGTCAATGAAGCTCTGGTGCGACAACTCCATCGCTGCGAGTTCATCGACAATGCCGAAAATATCGTCCTCGTCGGAGGCCATGGAACGTGAAAGACGCATCTGGCGACGGCCCTCGGCGTTCAAGCCGTCGAACATTATCGCAAAAAGATTCGCTTCTTCTCCACAGTCGAACTTGTCAATGCGCTCGAGAAGGAGAAAGTCTTGGGAAAAACAGGCCAGATCGCCGACCGCCTGGTTCGCAGCGATCTCGTAATCCTGGATGAGCTTGGCTATTTGCCGTTCAGTGCGTCAGGCGGGGCCTTGCTCTTCCACCTGCTCAGCAAGCTCTACGAGCGCGCCAGCGTGGCGATCACGACGAACCTAGCTGTTACTCTGCACGAAAGCGTGAGAATACCCCATTTTCGGACGGTCGCTGCTGGAAATGGCGAGACCAAAACGGGCTTTCGTCGCGTATTTGCTGCAAATATGAGAATGAAGGATGGGCGTCGGCGAGCTGCTTGATCTTCACGGCGTCGAACCGAATGCTTTCCCGACCGCTGCACGAATTCTCCATGCGCGTGTATAGGTCCGGATCGTTCTGGGTGCGCGAGAGCGCCGCGAGCAGAGCGACTCGGATCGTCAAGGGTACGACAAGCGGCGTTGCGCCGTTGATGGTGAATGGCGCGCGCCGGTCGACGTCGTCGAAGCCAGGGACGACGACATCAAGCACTCTGCCGCGGTCGATTTGTCGTTGGCTATCAGTTCGGGTTCGTGACCGGTGCAGAAGCAATAATTGCAACACCGCCATCACGAACGCCGCGCGATTGGCTGCCAAATGTTCGATGTTGGTCAACAGCTCTTCGCCGTTCCTGGCCTCCTGCCAGACGTGCTCGAAAGAATCCGACGGTTGACGGACCTCGCCACGGTTCGCATCCTGCAAGCGGAAACCGCAGACCGGGCAAGTGATCCGCCAACCCTGGCTCCAGCTTTTTAGGACGACCGTCGACCCATGGTCGCGGCGATGACGCTGTTGGCACTCCGAACATGTCTGTGCAGCTTCGCCTCTTGCAATCATCGGCGCAAGGCGACTCTTTTGTTGCTGGTGAGTCATGATCGCGATCTCTGCCGGCGATCGCCGCATTGCTGTCGCGAGCGTTCGTGCCGCGCCCGCGGTTAGGTGATGATCGATTTTGGCGAGTGTAATCCTGTCGATCCCGACGCGGCGACCGAACGCGGAAAGCGCAACCCCATAAAATTGCGCGTGACGTTTGAGCCAGGAACTCAGGGTCTCGTCGGATGCCTCATCCAGAACCATGGGCAATGGGTCGGGTGGGGCCGCATCAATGGTCACGCGGCTGCTGCTTCCGCGTCAAACGGCGGTCGCCACTGATCGATTGCCGCGTCGGTGATCTTCTCGACGCCGCTCTCTATCGCTGCGATCGCGAGATCGTTCATCAGTCGGAAGATGCGCGCCGTCAGGCCTTCGGTGATTTGAAGGATATGTCGCAGCGATAGCGCGGTCAGAACGCTCGGCTCGCGAAGCGGGAGGTTCCGTAGGATAGAGATCACCAGTTCCTCAAAGGCGGGCGTGGATGACCAGCGCATGAGCGTCAGCTCGTCAAAGCGCCGTGCAAGTTGGGCGTCGCCGCTGATCGCTTCGCGAGCTTCGGCCACTCCGAAGCAGACGAGCGACATATTCAATTCATTGCTCAGATATCGAAGCGTATTGAGAACGATGCGCTGCTCACGGGCCGAGCCTGCGAGAATGTTGTGAACTTCGTCGATCACCAGAACTTGGATGCCAATGGCCTTGAGCAACCGAATCACGGCGAACTGCATGTCGACCGCTCCTGCGCGCAAACCCTGATTGACGCCCAACGCGTGCAAAATCTGAGCAAACAGCTGGCGTTCACCGGGCTTCCCCGTCATCTGGATCGGCAAGACTCGTTGTCGCTCGATACCTCTACGCGGATCGACGAGTGGAGGGTGATCTTCGCAGAATTTCTGCATCAGCATGGTTTTCCCCATGCCGCTGTCGCCGTAAATCGCGAGCGACGGCATGCGCGTCGTTCGTGGGTGCGCGGCCAACCGCTCCATGGCGTCGAGCGCAGCCTTCGCTCTGGGATAATGCACCCAGCGCTCGCACTGGATTTCCCTGATCCGCAGGTCGTTGGAAAGGCTGAGAAGCTCTGCCGTCGAAGTGGTGAGATGTTCAAATTGATGTTTCAAGTGTCACGGATCTCCTTCGACTGAAGCGATACGTGTGCGCGAATCGATGCCGCGAAGCGCGCCTAGATCGCCGTCCCCGATTTTTCTTACAGCATTTTTGGTGGTTTTGCCTTTCAGTTCCAGAGTGCGTCGGCTTGCCCTCTGGACCAGCTCACGTTGCGCGATTGCAGTCTTGACGAGGGTCCGACTGTCGACTTCTCGCCGTCCTTTTGCGGCCAGAGCGCGCGCCGCCGACTGCGCCTCGTGCAGCGAGATTGGCGCAAGAGTGATGTCTCCGTATCGCGCCTCGATATAATGCCCTGACGGACGCAGGACGAAAATTCGAGAAAGATCGCGAGGGTCATACTTGACCAGCAGTTTTCGTTTCAGCCGCCCTACATCAGCCGTGAGAACCGAGGACCAATAAGTCAGGCCGAAAAGATGGATGCCGTCCGGACGCAAGGTGCGTTCTTGTTCGGGCAAGAACCCCACCCAGAACGCCATTCGGTCGACCGGCATGCGCAGCGGGAGCGTCGCTTCGTGATCCCGCCAGACGGCGATCGGCGGACGCTTCAGCGCGCTGTGGATGCTGTTGTGATAGCGTCCGGCGATCTCATGCCCGATCCAGCATTCGAGTTCTCGAAGGGTCAGCCTTGCAGCCTTGTCCGACTTGTAGTCGCCCTTTGCGGCGGGGCTGCCATGGGTGGTGCCGGGCAGCAGTCGAACGGCGCCCATCATCGTGCCTATCAAACGTTCGATATGTCCGCCGTAGTGCGGCTCGCCCGGGATGCGCCAGATGATCTTGATGCCGGAGTCGCGGCAAGCTCGAACAAATGCGCGACTGCGGAAGTCCGAACCATTGTCCGCGTGCAACGTCTCCGGGAGACCCGCGACGGGCCATGGCGCTTCGATCTCGCGGTCTCTCAACCAAGCGGTCTTATCGTGGACCGCATGCAGCAGGGCGAGGCCCGTCGACAGACGAGACGGCGCCGCCATCGTCAGGTGAAACCCCGTCACCATGCGCGTGAACACGTCGATCGCCAACGTGATCCATGGGCGCCCGATGGGCTCGCGGGTTTCTTCATCGACAACCACAACGTCCACCCGAGTATGGTCGATCTGAACGATCTCGAGCGGTCGCGCTGCGACATAGTGGCCGGGCGTCGCCTTCGTGGCCTTGATCACGGGCTCGTCCTTGCGGCGCAACGCCACCATGCGCACGTCAAGGTCTTCGACCCGCGACTTGATCGTACGCCAGTTCGCCGGCGCGAATCCCATTTCAAGGCAACGAAGCCGAATCTCCTGCACGAGCCGGCCGAACTTCGGCTTCTCAGGCTTCAGATAAAACCGCCGGATTGCGTCGGCGATCAGCGCCTCGCGTTCCGGTGCGAGCGACCGCGATTTCTTCGGCCGACCGATGGAGCGGGGCAGTAACGACGAAACGGTGCCCCCGTCGCGATAACGCCGGATCATGCGATAAAGTGTTGCACGACTGAGCCCGAGCTCGACGGCAACAGCCTCCACCTCTTTTGCGGTCAAGGTCGACGTCCGACCGGTGAGTAATGTGCGAATTGCGTCTTCGCGTCGGCACGCCTCTTCCCAGTCTCGCTCGTCTCGTTCCGCCTCGTCGTTCATTTGCAGGATCGAATCGTTCGCAAACATCGGGACCGATCATTCGCACATTTCGTGCAAATCTGTCACGCCATTCTCAGGTTTCACACAAATTCTCAAGTTTTGTGCAGGCGTAACCAATTGAAAATATTGAAATGCCGTCGCATGATTTCCTGCAACGCGACACCGACGCCGGACCGTTCTTTCGCTGCCGATTGGTTCGAGCGAGAATTCGTCTTGCTGGCAGGCGGCGATTTTTCAGCAACCTCATCCTCGAGGCCGATCGCATCGCGGCCTGCGCGTGTGATCTTCAGGCTGATCGATCGATCAGCCTCATCCTTGCACCGGACCGGCATGTCGTGCTTGGACCGCACCTCCCGCATCAGTTTGCGTGCGACCAGACTTGCTGCCACCTTTGAGGCCGCCGCCTTGTTCATCTTGTTCGGGATGACCGCGATTCCGTCGTCGCGCGCTGCTGCGTTGGACAATACGATTAGTTGGTTATCCGTGAGCTTTGCCATGATGTTCTCCTCGTGAGGCGACAGCATCCGCTGTCACCAACACGACCCCGCAATGGCCTTGGGCCGGCGGGGTGGAAGAGGGGGCGCCTTGTCGCCAAAACGGGCGGCCGGCTTCCTGACGCCAAGCAATGCTCCGTTTGGAAGCGGAGTCCAGTCGAAAAATCGAGCTGTCGGTAGCCACTATCAATAGGGGGCGAAGACAAAGCCAACGCTCCCCGCGTTCTGCGAATTGCTTCAGTCATTCACGGTTAAAACAGGAGTTCAGATCCCCCTCGGCGCGCCAAAACTCCCACTACTCGGAATAGAACCGCGAACATCGCGTTTGAGTGGACTGATTGGCCGTGCATTGGCGATGACTATACGGCCGATATCGGTCCTTGGTTCACGATGCCTCTTTCAACCCCGCCTCTAACAGCGTTTGAGGAGCGGCCGCAGTGCCTCATTGAACGGACGTGCTTTCGAGCGGTTAGCACGGCAGCTTGGCGCCATGAGCGGTCGTCGGGGGCTCGAATGTGGCAGAAACCCATGCATCCATCACGGGACGGCCAGTCGCTCCAGCTCAGTCTTCAGCCGGGCGAAGATGGCTTCAATTTCCGCCGCGTCGCAGCCCTGCTTTATCGCTTCCTCCAGCTCGCGGGCGCGGGCTTCGACCGCCTCGGCGCCGAGATTGCCGGCCGCTCCCTTAAGGCCGTGGGCGAGAATTCCGGCCTGCTTCAAGTCGCCGTCTTTCACGCTGGCCTGAAGCCGGTCCATTTCCGTAGCTCGGGAATCGATGAAACGGCCTAGAATGCGCAGATAGGCCGCCTTGTTTCCGTTCAGCGCCCTGAGGCCCTTCTCGACATTGAGACCGGGAACGGACTCGAGCGACCCGCCGTGGCCCGCCCCCGCTGGCGCGGCTTCCGGAAGCCAGCTCCTTAGCGCGCGGAAAAGATCCCTGGGGTCCACGGGCTTGACGACAAAGTCGTTCATTCCGGCTTCTTCACAGGCGCGGCGATCTTCCTCGAACACATTGGCGCTCATCGCGACGATCGGTTTCGTCGCCCATTCCGGCGAAGCCCGCAGGAGACGCGTCGCTGTCAATCCGTCCATTTCGGGCATCTGAATGTCCATCAGGATGAGATCATAGTCGTTGCTCAAGGCGGCGTTGACCGCCTCGCGTCCGTTTTTGGCCAGGGCCACGGCCAGTCCGGCGCTTTCCAGAAGCTCCTGGGCGACTTCCCGGTTAACCTCATTGTCCTCGACCAGCAGAATTCTCGTTCCCGCGAGCAAAGTCATGTCCACTTCCAATTTCGCCGCTTCCACGTCCGGCGCGGCGGACTTCGCGCGGCGCAGGCGCGCGGTGAACCAGAAGACGCTGCCCTGTCCCGGTTCGCTCCTGACGCCGACGCCGCCGCCCATCAGGCCCGCGAGGCGGCGATTGATCGCGAGGCCAAGCCCCGTGCCACCGTATTTGCGCGTCGTGGAGGCGTCGGCCTGCTCGAACGCCCCGAACAGCTTCCTGGCCACGTCCGGCTCTATGCCAATGCCGGTGTCCTGCACCTCAAAGCATACGAGGAGACTTCCGTCGCGCTCTTCGAGCGGATGGGCCCGCATCGTTATCGAGCCGCGCTCGGTGAATTTCACCGCATTGCTGGCGTAATTCAGCAGGGCCTGACTCAGCCGGGTTATGTCGCCCGAAAGACGCAGCGGCGTATCGTCCAGCTCCAGAACGACCTTCAGCCCCTTGGCGCGAGCCTGATCGGCGATGAGCGAATTGACATGATCGAACAGCGCCGAGACATCGAAGTCGCGGTCTTCGAGCACCAGCCGTTCGGCCTCGATTTTCGATAAGTCGAGAACGTCGTTGATGATC
>Ga0182013_10004107_pt1 | contig 17715 bp, 20 predicted proteins | sample 612S2MmetaG_FD_120487 | JGI IMG/M metagenome (GOLD analysis project Ga0182013, IMG submission 120487) | Permafrost microbial communities from Stordalen Mire, Sweden - 612S2M metaG | ecosystem: Environmental > Terrestrial > Soil > Wetlands > Permafrost | place: Sweden: Stordalen | collected...
ATCTCGACGATCCCGCCATCTCCACCCATCGGCGCAGCTAAACCGCCAGCCTTCATGGCTTCCCGCACCCGATGGGAGAGAAACCAGGCACTCTTATATGTTACGTCCAAGGACCGCATGAGTTGATGGCTGCTCATGCCCTTCTTGCTGGATGACAACAGGTAGAAGGCCAGCAACCACTTATGCAACCCGATATGGCTGGACTCCATCACCGTCCCGGTCGTCACGGTGAAATCCTTGCGGCATTCGGGATTGCCACAACGCCAGCGGCCTTCCTTCTTCGTCGCATAGCGGCGCTCGGCTTCGCCGCACTTGCCGCAGACCGGACCATTCGGCCACCGCACGCTTTCGATCTTGGCGCGGGCGGCGGCGTCAGTCTGGAAGAAGGGTTCGTTGAACTTGTCCATGTGGGCTCTCCTTGATGGACAAGATACCTAGGCCAATTTGTGGTGTCAAGTATATAATTGGGAAATATGTCTTGACGCCAAGTGTTAGTAACGTTAGTTAATGCGGGACGGGCGAGGTCGCCGGTCGGATCCCCCGGCGAAATCCCGGGAAGAGACGGCCATCGCCTCGTTCGTTGGTTCCTCGGGATGTCGCCGAAAGGTGTCTGTCGGTTCCCCGCGGCGGCATCCTTCCCGTAACTGGATCATCTTCGACAGAATGTCGAGTTTGGAGACTACCATGACCACCTCTACCACGGACAGCGGCCGTATCCGTCTTGGCGGCGGCTTTCGTCTTCCCGCCACCAGCAAGATCACTTTGGGCGGCGGGTTCCGGCTGCCGAACGCGGTGCCGGTGACCGGTAAGATCACTCTGGGCGGTGGGTTCCGTCTTCCGGTCGCGCGATAACGCACGACCGTTAACGGAAGATCCCTCGCGGCGGCCGGGCCGCGGGGGATCGGCCTCGCCTTTTCCGGAATGTTTACCTATTCCCTGACGCCTCCGACCGCGCCCGTTCACGGGCTGCCCCGAGGAAATCATGCCGGAAAAATCCCTCCCCCTCGCCCGCTTTTTTCGCCTGATGGAACAGACACGGCCGCCCATGCGCGCCGATCGCTCCGCCGCGGGGACGCTGCCGACCCGCGCCTATCGCTACTGCGAGGCCGTGACCGCGGCGGCCGGCTATGGCTGGTGGGTATTTCCGCCAACCGGCATGCGATTCATCTGGGACGGCGCCGACATCTTTTGGACCTGCGATGGCATGGACGATTGGGAGCCATTGAGCCCCTCCGCGCAGTTTCCGGGCTTCTCCGCCGCCTTCGACGCCGCGGCGCCCGCCCACCTCAAAGGCTGCGCTCCGCCGATGCTGACCGCGCTGCCCGAGCCGGGCGCGTTGCAAATCTGGACCGGGCTGATGGCGCGTACGCAACCGGGATGGCATTTGTTGGTGCGCGCGCCCGCGAACCTGCCACTGACAGGAGGTTTCGTCCTCTATGAGGGCATCGTCGAGGCGGATACCTGGTTCGGCCCGCTGTTCACCAATCTGCGCTTCACGCGCACCCATAGCCCGATCACGATGCGGCCGGATTTTCCGTTGTTGCAGGTGCAGCCAGTGCCAGCCACGACCTATGGCGACGATGTTCTGGACTCCACCGAGCTGGTACCCGGTATGGACGGCATGGCCGACGCGGACTGGCGCGGCTATCACGAGACGATCGTCATTCCCAACGAGGATCCGGACCGGCCGTTTGGGGCCTATGCGAAACGGGCGCGCCGCCGTCGTAAGGGGGACACCGAAATACGCTGTCCGATGCGCGGGTAACCTTCCGTACCGGTCTGGTCCCTATGCGCGGATGGCCAGGCGACAGCCCGCACCACCACACACTCCAATGACCGGCCAGCGAGGGAACTCCGCATCCGCTGACCAATTGCCTTCTACACGCGCATCAGCCGAGGCATCCCGGCGTCGCGCGCGGCGTGGCAAATGAAGTCCACCAACACACCGATGCCGCTGGTCTCTGTCACCGTCGTCACACGCCGCAGACCAAAGACCTCCTGAATAGCGTCGACGGCGCCCAGCAACGCCGGGTCATTGCTTGTAAGCAACATGACCGGGAGCAAGCGGTCGCAGTTCGCGACCATCTTCATGACGTGAAATCCGTCCTGATACTCTCCTTCGAGATCGGCGATCACCGCCATCGGTCGCAACCCGGAAAGCAGCTGACTCAAATCGTCGCGACTACTCGCGTATTCCACGCAAATGTCGAGAAATTCGCAGATCGCCTCAAGCGATTCATTGTGCTTATCATGATCGCGTACCACCAGAATCGCGAGATGTACCGCCATGGCTCGATCGCTGAAAGGCGTGACATCCCATACTGGGTCAACGACAACGGCGGTTCCGAAATGTGTCATGATGCCTCCGGTCAGTCAGGGCTACAGGATCCTGGAAGATCCTATCGCTTCCGCGACAAAACGAATTTTGCGGCAACCGGCCTTCCGGGGATAGTCCTTCAGACGTTAGTAATGCGTACTAACCCGCTAATACAACGTGAGCTACCGTGAGTGTTGGTCGATCAGGTCTCATTCGTGGCCTGCTAAGCATGCGACCGTAGCTGAGTCTCACGATCGATTGCTTCCTGAATACATTGGCGCGCGGCCGCGGCATCGCCCCACCCGGCGACCGTGACCCATTTTCCAGGCTCCAGATCTTTATAATGCTCAAAGAAGTGTTGGATTTGTTCCAGTGTGATCATGGGCAGATCCGTATAGTTACGTACATTGAGATAACGCTGGGTCAGCTTGTCGGAGGGGACCGCGATGATCTTCTCGTCGCCGCCGCTTTCGTCCGTCATGTTCAATACGCCAACCGGACGAACGTTGATCACGGCGCCCGGGAAGATCGGGCGGGTATTGGCGATCAACACATCGATCGGGTCGCCGTCCGCGGACAAGGTATGCGGAACGAAACCGTAGTTGCCCGGGTAACGCATCGGCGTGTGCAGGAAGCGATCCACCACCAGGGTGCCCGCTTCCTTGTCCAGCTCGTACTTGATGGGTTCGCCGCCGATCGGCACTTCGACGACCACGTTGATGTCGTCGGGCGGATTGTGTCCGATCGCGATGGCTTCGATGCGCATGAGGCGGCGTTCCTTCGGTTATCGCCGCCGGGCCCAATTCCGGAGCCCAATTCCGGCGCGATGTCGCAACCTACAACCCGAAGCGGCGTCTGGCCATGTGATACCAGCCGGCGTTGATGTTGACTCTCGTGCTTTCGTCATCCTCGGGCTCGACCCGAGGATCAGTTGCCGCGGGCATCGTATTTGATGAGGAGAGTCGCGGTGTGGCTGCATGCGATGCTCGGGTCGAGCCCGAGCATGACGGGAATACTGATGCGTCATTGTCTTCGCCGTTTGGTATGATACCAGGCGTCCGAAACATTGACTCTCAATCGCCCTGATCGTCATGGCCCGGCTCGACCGGGCCATCAGCGGACGCACAGTTTGCGTCGAGCGATGGCTCGGTCAAGCCGAGCCATGACGTGGGTCAATGTTTCGGACGCCTGGTATGAAACCGCGTCGTCTCGGGCGCTTAAAATGACCGCTCGGGATAGGGGCACCCAGAAGCACCGGCCATCCGAGGCGGAACCAAGGACATCCGGAGCCGTTGGTCGATGGCAAAAGGCAATGGAGCCCCGAATGTCGGTCATCGCATGGATTGTTCTCGGCCTGATCTCCGGCTTCATCGCCAGCAAGCTGGTAAACCGTACCGGCGAGGGGTTCTTGTTGGACGTGCTGCTCGGGGTTGTTGGTGCGATCGTGGGCGGCTTCCTGTTCACCCGGCTTGGGGCCGCGGGTGTCACCGGCCTTAATCTCTACAGCATGTTCGTCGCTGTGGTTGGCGCGGTGGTCGTGCTGATCCTCTACCACGCGCTGTTCAGGCGCCGAGTCATCTAAAACGGGCGCCGGTCCTTCCATGGTTTCGCCGCCTCCAATTGGGCCGCGAGGCGAAACAACGTCGCCTCACCCCCGAACGGCGCCGCGAATTGCACGCCCACGGGCAAACCGGTCTCGGTCCAGTGCAGCGGCACACTCATCGCCGGGTTGCCCGCCGAGTTGAACAACGACGTGAACCCGATCGAGCGGTTGATCCCTGTCAGATACGAGGCCCGGTCCGGGTTCGCCGGCGACACCACGCCCAAGGGCAACGGCGTCGTGCACATCGTCGGCGTCAGGATCAGGTCGTGGCCAGATGCGAAGAATCGAGCCACAACCCGGCCGACCCGATGGATACGAGTGATTGCGTCCGCGTAGTCGGCGGCCGAATATTGAAGCGCCAGTTCCGCGGCCTCCCACGTCATCGGCTCCACGTCGTCCTGTCTCAGCGCGCGGCCAACCCGGTCGGTGCATGACGTCAGCAACGCCCGAATATTCGCCATGATGATGATACGCTGGGCTTCCCGGAACGGTTCGAAGTCGAATTCCGGCCGGGCCTGGGTGACATGGTGGCCCAGAGACTCGCACACATGGGCAGCGTCTTCGGCGGCCTGACGGCATTCCGGATCGACCGGCTGGCCATTCCAGGGGCTGGTGCACAAGGCGATCCGAAGCGGTTTCGGTGCCCGGCCAACCTCGTCCAGGAACGTCCCGGCATGCGCGGGCGCACAGTATGGGTCGCCGACATCCTCGCCCGAGGTCGCGTCGAGCAACGCGGCGCTGTCCCGCACGCTGATGCTGACGCAATGACCGACCGCCTGACCGCCCCAGCCCTCACCAACATCCGGACCGCTCGGGTTACGGGCCCGCGTCGGTTTGAGACCGAACAACCCGCACGCCGAAGCTGGTATGCGGATCGACCCGCCGCCGTCCGTGGCATGCGCCATCGGCAGGATCCGCGCGGCCACCGCGGCGGCGGCGCCCCCGGATGATCCGCCGGCACTGCGCGCGAGGTTCCACGGATTGCGGCAGGGCCCGAACATCGCCGGCTCGGTCGAGGTGGCCAGGCCGAGTTCGGGCGCGGCGGTGCGGCCGAAAATGGTCAGGCCGGCGGCGCGATAGCGCGCGACGATGGTGCTGTCGTGGTCCCACACGATGTCAGCAAGCAATTTGGTCGATCCGGTGGAGACCGTACCAGTCATCAAGGCGCCAATGTCCTTGAGTAGAAACGGAACGCCGGATAGCGGGCCGGCGGGGAGCGGCGCTTTCGCCATCGCACGCCCCTGCTCGTAAAGCCGAGCGGTGATGGCGTTGATCGTCGGGTTGAATTGTTCGGCGCGTGAGATGGCTTCTTCCAGGACTTCCGTCGCCGTAAGTTCGCCTCGGCGGATCAAGGCCGCCAGCGCCAACGCGTCCAGCCGGTCGTATTCGGCGATGCCAGCCATGGTGACATTCTCCCTGCTGGCGCGAACAGAACCAGGGCGTCGCCTTCTCAGTCAATCCTGAGCAGTTTCAGCCAGGGGGAGATTTCACCGAAGCCCGGTCAAAACTCCGCCGGACGCAGCAGCCGTGCCAATTTATCCAGCACCGCGTTCGCGAGGCCCGGCTCCGGACCTGTGAAAAACCCCCGCGCGATATCCAGATACTCGTTGATCACGACTTTCGCGGGCGCCCCTCCGGTCGCGGCGAGTTCCGCCCCGCCGGCGCGCAATAAGGCCCGCAGCACCGGATCGATCCGGCTGAGCGGCCAGTCAGCAGGGAGCGCCTCGGTCACCATCGTGTCGATCGTATCCTGCTGCCGAACAGCGGCACGCACGATCTGGGCGAACAGGGGCACCTCGGCATCCGGGATGCGGCCATCTTCGTACCCGTGTTCGGCCGCCGTATCGCCCAACCGATGCCGCACGAACTGATCGATCACGGTTTCCGGGTTTTCCTGCGCCTGCTCACTCTGAAACAAAGCCTGGACCGCCGCGACACGGGAGGCCGTCCGCGTGCGGGGACGTGGCGGAGAGGGAGCTTTCACGCCGCGCCGAGCCGACGGGCGGCGTTAATCTGCAACAGCGCGGCGGCGGCGGCTTCCGCGCCTTTATTGTGTCCGTCCATGCCCGACCGAGCCTCCGCCTGCACTAGCGTGTCGCAGGTCAGCAGCCCCGTACCGACGCAAAGTCCGAATTGCAACGAGACGTGCATGACGCCTTCCATGGTGGCGCGGCATATGAAGTCGTAATGATCGGTTTCGCCGCGCACGATGCAACCCAGGGCCACGAACCCGTCGAACCGCTTATCCCCGCGGATAGCGAGGCGGATGGCCTGGGGCAATTCATAGGCGCCGGCGATGTCGAGGATTTCGCTGGTCGCACCGGCGTCCCGCAGGATCCGTTCGGCTCCGGCCGTCAGGCCATCGACGACACCTTTATAGTAGGGCGCGCGAACGATCAGCAGATGCGGTGCCTCGCCGTCGATCGCCGGCGCGGCCGGAAGCGGAGCGTCTTCGGTGCTCATATCGCCGGAACCGGGTACGCGGCCGTCATACCTCGTAGCCTCCGCCGACGACGTTGGGGATCATACGCTGTTCCACGATGTTCAGGCCGTAACCCTCCAACCCGATGACCGTGCGCCGCCGGTTGGTCAGCAGGATCATGTTCTTTACGCCAAGATCGAGCAGAATTTGCGCGCCTATCCCGTAATCCCGCAGTTCTCGGTTCGGCCGCGGCTGCGCGGACAGGTTGCGCACCCGCTCGGCCAGCGCGGTCTTGCGGTGTTCGCGGATCATCACCACCACGCCGCGGCCTTCCTTGCCGATCATGTGCATGGCGTTATGCACGGCGATCCAGTGCGGCTGCCCGGTCATGTCGTCCAGCAGATCGACCGCGTGCATCCGCACCATCACCGGCCTGCCGTCGGAGATGTCGCCTTTCACCAGCGCCAGATGCTCCTGATATTCCACCGTGTTGGCGAATACGATGGCGCGCCAGTCGCCGCCGGCCGCGTGTTTGAACTCGCCTTCCTGGACCTTGCGCACAAGCCGCTCGGTCAGCCTCCGGTGGGCGATGAGGTCGGCGATCGTGCCCAATTTGAGGTTGTGCTTTTGGGCGAACGTGACCAGGTCCGGCAGCCGAGCCATGGTGCCGTCGTCGTTCATGATCTCACAGATCACCGCGGACGGATTAAGCCCGGCCTTACGGGCGATATCGACCGATGCCTCGGTGTGACCGGCGCGGACCAGAGTGCCGCCTTCGCGGGCGAGTAGCGGAAACACGTGGCCGGGCGTGGTAATGTCGTCGCGCGTGCTTTCGGCCTGGATCGCCACGGCGATGGTCCGGGCGCGGTCGGCGGCGGAAATCCCGGTGGTCACGCCTTCCCGCGCCTCGATGGACACCGTGAACGCGGTTTGATGCCGTGTGCCGTTCTGCTGGCTCATCAGCGGCAGGCCGAGTTTTTCGACCCGTTGCCGCGTCATCGCCAGGCAGATCAGCCCGCGCGCGTGACGGGCCATGAAATTGATCGCGTCCGGTGTGGCGAATTGCGCGGGAATAATCAAATCGCCTTCGTTTTCCCGGTCCTCATCGTCGACCAGGATGAACATCCGCCCGTTACGCGCTTCCTCGATCAGTTCCTCGGCGCTGGAGAGATACTTCGACAGCTCCGCGCTGACGATCGCTTCGCGTAGGGCCAGGTTTTCCATTACGTCGTCTCCGCGAGCCGGGCCACATAGCGCGCCAGCATGTCGATCTCGATGTTGACCTTATCGCCGGGCTTCAATGTGCCGAAGCTGGTGACCGAGGCCGTGTGGGGAATTACGTTCACGCCGAACATATCATCCTTCACATCATTGACCGTCAACGACACCCCATTCACGGCGACGCTGCCTTTCACCGCGATGAAGCGCGCCAACGGCTTCGGGACCCGGAACATCCATCGCGTCGAGCCATTTTCCGCTGTCGCCGACACGGCCTCTCCGACACCGTCGGCGTGGCCGGACACCATGTGACCGCCGAGTTCATCGCCGATTTTCAACGACCGCTCCAGGTTCACCTGGGTACCCACGGACCATTCGCCAAGCGTCGTGCACGCCAAGGTTTCCGCTGAGGCATCGACGGCGAAGCTGTCCGGGTTCACCTCCACCGCCGTCAGGCAACAGCCGTTGCACGCGATCGAGGCGCCAAGCGCGATCGACGCGGTATCCGGCCAGGGGGTCGCGATGGCGACGCGCATGTCCTTGCCGTCGCCAATCGGCAGGATGGCGCGAACGGTGCCAAGCGCGGTGATGATCCCGGTGAACATTCAGGTCGGCCTCTTGAATTCGGTCAGCGTGTCGGCACCGAGAGGCGTCACACGCTCACGGACGTAGCGCGGCATCATAGCAAGTTTTTCAATCCCGAAACCCTGCACCGAGGGCCAGCCGTCGCCGCCCATCACGCCGGGCGCGTGAAACCAGGCGATTCTGTCGACGAAATCGCCGCGAATGAACGATGCCGCGACCTGGCCGCCACCTTCCACCAGCACGCGGGTCAGCCCAGATTCGGCCAGAGCACGCATCCCATCGGTCAGGTCGATGCCGGCGGCGCCATGATCGACCTGCAGCACGGTTGCCCCCAGATCCGTGAAGGCCTCGATGCGGGAAGGATCGGCGCCATCGCGGACCAGGAACCATAACGGCGCCTCGGCCGCCGTTTGCGCCAGTTTGCTGGTCAGAGGCGTGCGCAAATGGCTATCGACGATGACCCGGACCACCGGTGTCGAGCGAAAGCCGGCGATGCGGCAGGTCAGTTCCGGATTATCCGCGATGACGGTGCCGACGCCGGCCAGCACCGCGTCATGCCGGCCGCGGAGCGCATGCGCCATCAGGCGTGCGTCCGGTCCGGTAATCCATTGGCTCTCCCCTGTCCCGGTGGCGATCTTGCCATCCAGTGTCGTGGCCAGCTTCAGCGTGATCATCGGCCGGTCCTGGGTCACCCGAAGGAAGAATCCCGCGAGATCCGTCTGAGCTTCGCTTTCCAGTAATCCATGCTCGACCGCGATGCCGGCCTCCCGCAATGTCGCGACGCCCTGGCTATCGACACGTTTATCGGGATCGAGGGCGGCGATCACCACGCGCGCGACGCCGGCCTGGATCAACGCATCGGTGCACGGCGGAGTTTGGCCCCAGTGGCAGCATGGCTCCAACGTCACATAAGCGGTGGCACCGCGCGCGGCTTCACCAGCCTGGGATAAAGCTGTGGGTTCCGCGTGGGGTCTTCCGCCATTGCCTGTATAACCTCGGCCAACGACCCTTCCGTCGCGTACCAATACACATCCTACCGACGGGTTAGGCCAGGTTGTCCCCAACCCGCGCCGCGCCAGGGCCAACGCGGCTCGCATGTGGTTCAGGTCGTCTTCGGCGGGTTCTGGCATGACAATAAGATCACCATATTGGTAAGGTCCCCGAAATCCACAGGGCCATCCTACCTCACTTCCCTAAGAATCTAATCTAAGGATTAGAGAGTGGCTGGTCATCTGACGTCGGGGTAGGGACATCCATATCGCGAGACCGAGGGCGCCCTGACCGCATTGACGGGCTACCGGAACGCAACCTATTGTCCAAATCAATATGCGGCGCCCGGACGGCCCGCGATAAAGGGAGGCCGCCCTCGGTGGAAGACGCCGCGCGTCTGTTACAGCTCGTCGTCAATGGGGCGGCGGCTGGTTGCATTTATGGATTGATCGCGCTCGGGTTCGTCTTGATTTACAAGGCGACCGAGATGGTGAACTTCGCCCAGGGCGACATCATGATGCTCGGGGGATTTGTCGCTTATAGCGCGGTGGCGCATTGGGGACTCAATTATTGGGTCGGCGGGTTGCTCGCCGTCGCGATCACGGCGATGTTTGGCTACGCGCTCGACGCGATCGTGTTGCGACGAGTCATCGGACAACCGCAGTTCGCCGTCGTTATGTTAACGCTCGGTCTGGGATTTATATTCCGCGCCGGCGCGGGCATCGTATGGGGATACGATTCCGTTGGGTTCGACACGCCATTCACCAATCGTACGGTTAAACTTGGCTCGCTGGTGTTGGGCGAGGACAATCTGTCGATCATCGTCGGCACGATGCTGCTTTGCGGGGTTCTCTACCTGTTTTTCGCCCGGACGCGGTTGGGCGTCGCAATGCAGGCGGCGTCGCAAAATCAGCTCGCCGCCTATTACATGGGGATTCCGGTTCGTAACGTCTTTTCGATGATCTGGGCTATCAGCGCCGGGGTCGCGGCGGTGGCGGGGATTTTGTTGTCGCCGGTGTCCATGATCGACGTGAACATGGGATTTCTGGGCATCAAAGCTTTCGCCGCCGCGGTGATCGGTGGGTTCGGTAGTATCCCCGGCTCGTTGATCGGTGGTGTGTTCGTCGGCATCGTGGAACAGCTCGCGGGGTATTATTTGCCGGCTGGGTTTCAGGAGGTCACCTCCAATATCGTGCTGTTGGGCATGTTGTTCGTGCGGCCGCAGGGCCTCTTCGCTGAACGTATGGGCAAGAGGGTCTGATCGGCATGCGTTATCTGTTCCGAACCAATTATCAGCAGGATATCCGGGCATGGCGCCATGGCGGCGACGTGTTCTGGTACGGCCTGCTGATCGTCATGGTGTTGATTATCCCGTTCATATTGGGTGAGTTTTACGTTGGCGAGATGGGTGGCGTGTTTATCTTCGCCATCGCCGGCGTCGGCCTGATGCTTCTGGTCGGCTATACTGGGCTGATCAGCCTGGGTCACGCGGCGTTCCTCGGCATCGGCGCCTACACGAACTCGGTCTTGTTGGCCCAGGGAGTGCCGTTTTTGTTGACTTTGCCGGCGGCTGGGTTGCTGACGGCGTTCTTTGGCGCGGCGATCGGCCGGCCGACGTTACGCATGAGCGGATTGTACCTCGCGATCGCGACATTGGCGTTCGGAAGCATCGTCGGCACGGTGTTCCAGAAGTGGAACGCGGTCACCGGCGGGTTCGATGGCTTCGCCGTGCCGACGCCTTACGTGTTCGGATTTTCGGTGGAGGGCGCGACCGGCGTCTATTATACGTCGTTCGCCGTGTTGGTGTTCGTGCTGTGGTTGTCGGTCAATCTGCTGCGTTCGCCGATGGGCCGCGCGATGGTGGCGATCCGCGATAGTGAGGTCTCGGCGCAAAGCATGGGGATCCATCTCGCCAAGTACAAGACCCTGGCGTTCGCGATCAGCGCCGGGATCACGGGCCTGGCCGGCGCGTTATTCGCGCATTATGTGCGGTTTTTGGCGCCTGACGCGTTCGACGTGCTGCTGTCTGTGCAGTTCGTCACGATCGTGTTTGTCGGTGGGCTCGGGTCGTTGCGCGGCGCGGTACTGGGCTCGATCTTCGTGCGGCTGTTGCCTCAGGCGATCGCCATCGTGCGGGACGATCTGCCGTTTGGGATTGGCCGTCTGCCAGGCCTGGAGCCGTCGTTGTTCGGACTGGTCCTGGTGCTGGTCATCCTGTTTCAGCCCGGTGGTATGAATGGGCTGTGGCTGAAGACCAAGCTTTGGTTCCAGGCCTATCCGTTCATGCGGCAATCCAGTGGCCGGCGGCAGAAATCCTACGCCCGATCGGAGCGTCTGAGATGAGCGTTTTGTTCGAGGCCAAGGAAATCTCGGTCCGTTTCGGCGGCATTCGCGCTGTCGACTCGGTCAGCTTCGAAGTTGAGAAAGGTGAGATTTTCTCGATCATAGGGCCGAATGGCGCCGGCAAGACCACGATCTTCAATCTCATCAGCCGGATTTATAATACCACCGAAGGCCAGCTGCTGTTCGACGGCCACGACATCACACGGACGCCACCTTACATGATCGCCAGCCTGGGGATCGCGCGCACATTCCAGAACATCGAGTTGTTCGCCAACGCGACGTTGTTGCAGAACCTTCTGATCGGGCGGCATTGTCACTCCACCGTCGGATATTTGTCGCAGATCATGTTTCTGCCCTCGACCCGCCGCGCGGAAATCGTGCATCGGGAAAAGGTCGAGGAAGTCATCGCTTTCCTCGACCTGCAACGATACCGGGATACCCTGATCGCCAATTTGCCGTACGGCGTACGCAAGGTTGTCGAACTCGGTCGCGCGCTGTGCACGGAGCCGAAGTTGCTGTTGCTGGATGAGCCCTCGTCCGGACTGAATGTCGAAGAGACCGAAGGCATGGGGTTCTGGATCGAGGACATCAAGAAAGACCTCGGTATCACCGTGATCATGGTCGAGCATGACATGGCGCTGGTTTCGCAGGTCTCCGACCGGGTCATGGCATTGAACTACGGCAAGGTGCTGGCGATGGGCACTCCGCACGAAGTGCAAACGCATCCTGAGGTCGTGCATGCTTATATCGGCGGCGAACTCGAGGTGGAGGCATGACCGAACCTCTGCTGCGCGTCGAGGGCATCGAAACGTTCTATGGCCCGATTCAGGCCATCCGTGGCGTGTCGCTGGAGGTTGGCGAGGGCCAGATCGTCACCGTACTGGGCGCGAATGGCGCCGGTAAAACCACGGTACTCCGCACCGTGTCCGGCATTCTGGATCCCGAGGGCGGCAAGGTCGTGTTCCAGGGCCAGAATATCGCGCACATGGCGCCGAACCTGGTCATGCGCATGGGGATTTGTCACGTTCCGGAAGGCCGGGAGGTGTTTCCCTTTCTGACGGTGCGGGAAAACCTGATGATGGGCTCTTACTCGCGACGCGACAGCGACGGGATCGCCAAAGATCTCGCATTGTGTTTCGACTATTTTCCGCGATTACAGGAACGGCAGCATCAGCGGGCTGGATTATTATCCGGTGGTGAGCAACAGATGCTGGCCATCAGCCGTGCGCTGATGGGACGGCCGAAATTGCTGCTGCTGGACGAGCCGTCGTTGGGGTTGTCGCCTCTGTTGGTGCAGCAAATCTTCACCATCATCCGGCGTATCAATCAGGAGCAGGGCGTCGCCATTCTGCTGGTCGAACAGAACGCCCACATCGCCCTGAAGACCGCCGATTATGGCTACGTGCTGGAGGTTGGGCGCATCGTGACCCAGGACCACTGCGCGACCTTGCTGACCCGCGACGACATCAAGGAGTTTTATCTCGGCCAGAAAGAGACGGGCGTCCGCGGCCAGCGGCGGTGGAAAAAGAGGCGGCTATGGAACTGAGCGCCACCATCCCCGCGCTGCTGAGCCAACAGGTCGCGACTTATGGCTCCGAAACGATCTTGCGAAAAAAGGATCGCGGGATCTGGAACGCCGTCACCTGGTCGGACCTCGATGCGCGGGTGCGGGAGATCGGGCAAGGATTGCGCGCCGCTGGGCTGACGCCGGGAGGCGCGGTGGCGGTGTTGTCGGAAACACGACCGGAATTCGTCTACGTGGACCTCGCGATTTTGGGTTGCGGCGCGGCCAGTGTCGCGGTTCATCCGGAGGAAGAGGCCGCCAGAGTCAGCGAAATCCTGCGGGACACCGGCGCGTCGTGCGCGATCGTCGAAGGCGAAGAGCAGCTCGACAAAGTGCTTGGCATTCGGGACGGCTGTCCGGCATTGCGGCTGATTGTGATCATCGACATGAAGGGGCTGCGGGATTTCAGCGACCCGGGCTGCGTGAGCCTCACGGATTTGATTTCCGGCGGGACAGGGCAATCGGACTGGAAAGCCGCGACCGCTTCCGTGGCGCCAGACCAGACCGCCGGTATCTTGGTCACGGTCGGCGGACTGGGAAGGTTGATCTCTCACGCGGAAATCATGCGGCAGATTGAGGCGTCGGGCGGTACGTTGGGCGTCCAATCCGGTGACGAGCGGTTGGCGGTGCTGCCGATGTCCGACCCGACCGAACGCGTGCTTGGCCTTTATCTGGCGCTGAAGCATCGTATCGTGAGCAACTATCTTGAAAATCCCGAAACGGCGACGGAAAACCTGCGCGAGGTAAAGCCGACCGTGTTTGGCGCCAACTGCGAAGCGTGGGAACGCCTGCATGCCAGGACGACCGCCTTGGCCGCGAACGCCACCGCCGTACAAAAAGCGTTGTATCGCTGGGCGATCAACGCCGGCGCCAGCGGCGGCCTGATGGGCGCGCTGGCGAATTGCCTGGTGTTACCCGCGATTCGTGGGCAACTTGGCTTTGGCAGGCTTCGGGTGGCCTATGTCGGCGACCGCGCGATCCCTTCCGAAATCGACCACTGGGCGCGCGGGCTTGGAATAACGGTTCGGTATATCAATCCGTTCCAACAGGGAGAGACGCATGCTTAAGAACCTTTTGGCCATGGCCTTTGGCCTGGTGTTGACGTTGCCGGCGGCGGCAGCGGAAACGCGAGGTGTAACGGACTCGGAAATTCTCATCGGAACTTACACCGACCTGTCGGGCGTGACCGCGATGTGGGGCGTTAACAACAGCAACGCCTCGCGCATGGCGTTCGACGAAGCAAACGCGAAAGGCGGCATCGACGGCCGCAAGATCAAGTACATCGTCGAGGACAACCAGTACCAGATTCCTCGCTCCGTGCAGGCGGCGAACAAGTTGATCAACCGTGACGGCGTGTTCGTCATGGTCGGCAACGGTGGCACGCCGATGAACAACGCGGTCATGCCGGATCAGCTCGCCAAAGGCGTGGCGAACATGTTCCCGCTGACGTCCGCGCGCTCGATGTATGAGCCGTTTCACCATCTGAAGTTTGGCCTGGCCGCGTCGTATTACGATCAGATGCGCTCCGGCGTGAAAGTCTTCGTCGAGCAGCATCACAGCAAAGCGGTGTGCGGCATGTCGCAGGACACCGATTTCGGCCGCGATGTGATGGACGGCGCGCGTGATCAGCTCAAAGCGATGAACATGAGCCTGGTGGCGGAAACGTTGCATAAGCCGACCGATACCGATTTCAGCGCGTCGGCCGCGCGGCTGAAGGATGCCAACTGCGATTTGATTCTGCTTGGCACGATCACGCGGGATACCATCCAGATCGTCTCCGCCATCCGCAAGATCGGCTGGAACGTGGAATTGCTCGGACAGGCCGCGAGCTATGAAGAAGCGGTGGCGGAAGTGCCGGGTGGTGTCACCGAAGGGTTTTATTCGATGACTCCGGTGCTGTTCGTCGCGGCCTCCGATCCCAACCCGACGGTAAAGGCGTTCGCCGACAAGTACAAAAGCCTCTACGGCAAGGAACCCAACTTCGCCGCGCAACTCGGCTACACCGCTGGTCAGTTGGTGGTGCTTGGTTTGCAAAACGCCGGCAAGGACCTGACCACCGACAGCTTTGTCGCGGGCATGGAAAAGATCAAAGATTGGCACGATATTTTCGGTTCGCCGCCGATGTCGTTCAGCCCGACGAAGCACCAGGGATCGAATGAGTCGTTCTTGTGCGTCGTGAAGGGTGGCAAGTGGGTGCCGGTCAGCCCGACGCCATTCGCCTATTGAAAGCGGATCGTCGCGGCCCGGAAATCCTGGGCCGCGGCGAACGTCAACCGGGAGCCGCCAATGCTGGAAACCACGATCGCCGGCAGCCTGCCCAAGCCCGCGTGGCTCGCGGAGACGAATAAGCTCTGGCCGGAATGGCGGCAGACCGGCGCCGCGCTGGTTGAGGCCAAACGCGACGCGACCTTGCTGGCGGTGAAGGAACAAGAAGACGCCGGAATCGATATCGTCACGGATGGCGAACAGGCGCGGCAACATTTCGTGCACGGCTTCCTGGAACGGATCGAGGGCATCGATTTCGCCCATAAGGTCGAGATGGGGATCCGTAACGACCGTTATAAGGCGATGGTGCCGGTGGTGACGGGTCCGCTGCGTCTGACCGGCCGCGTGCATGAACTGGAAGCCCGGCACGCGCGTGCTCACACCAGCCACAAATTGAAGTTCACGCTCCCCGGTCCGATGACCATCGTCGATACGATCGCCGATCGGCATTACGGCGACAGGGTCAAACTGGCGATGGCGTTCGCGAAGCTGCTGAACCAGGAGGCGCGGGCGCTTCAGGAAGACGGCGTCGATGTGATCCAGTTCGATGAGCCAGCCTTCAACGTCTACATGGACGATGTCGCCGCCTGGGGCATCGACGCGCTGCACGCGGCGATCGAGGGCCTGGCCTGCACCACCGCCGTGCATATCTGTTACGGCTACGGCATCAAGGCCAACATCGACTGGAAGACCACGTTGGGCGGCGAGTGGCGGCAATACGAACAGATTTTTCCTGCCCTCGCGGCCAGCCGGATCGACCAGGTTTCGTTGGAATGCAGGAAAGCGAAGGTACCGATCCAACTGATGGGCCTGCTGAAGGGCAAGGACGTGCTGGTTGGCGTGATCGACGTCGCCTCCGATCAGGTCGAAACGGCCGAGGACGTGGCGGCGACCATCGCCGAGGCGATGCATTACGTGCCGCCCGAGCGGCTGTTCCCCTGCACCAACTGCGGCATGGCGCCCATGCGCCGCGACATCGCTCTGGCGAAACTCGAAGCGCTTGGTCAGGGCGCGGCATTGGCGCGCCGCCGGCTGAGCCTTTAATATCGGTCGCCCGAACGTCTGACTCTTCGCACAAGCGCCTCCACGTCATGGCTGGGCGCCGACCCGGCTATCTGGCGCGGCACGTCCGCGATAGATCACCGGGTCGGTGCCCGGTGATGACGCGGAGAGAACGGTGCCAGGTGACGACGGATTGGGCGGCGATGCGTCGGATCGCATCAGCGGGGAGTTCCGGATCGCGGACGGGGTCCGCGAGTTGCCGGCGTGTGGGCGTTTTGCGCCGCGCGGCCGGACCCGCTCGGTCAACGTGATGGTTGCGGCGCGTAAACGCCCCCGCTAGCTTCCGCGGATGTCTGGAGCGAGAGCGGTATGATAACGGTTCTGTTCAATTTGCTGCTGTGGATCCTGAATCTCTACAAGTGGGCTGTGATCATCGCGGCGATCCTCAGCATGCTGACATCGTTCGGCGTGCTGGACACGCGGAACCGAATCGTTTGGACCATTAACGATTTCTTCTATCGAATCACCGAGCCGGCGTTGCGTCCGATCCGTAATATTCTGCCGAATTTTGGTGGCATCGACCTCAGTCCGTGGGTGCTCGTGGTGTTGTTGATCGTCGCGGAGGAACTTCTCGCCCGGCTCGAGCAGGCGCTGATCTTCGGCACGATCCGTCCGCTGATTCTATGAGCTTCTGGCGCGCGGCGGCGGATGGGGTGACCGTGATGGTGAAAGTCCAACCGCGCTCCAGGCGTCCCGGCATTCAGGGAGTCGGAGAGTCGGCCGCGGGACCCCGATTGAAGATCGCGGTGACCGAGGCGGCGGAGGACGGCAAAGCCAACCTGGCCGTGTGCGCGCTGCTGGCGAAGACCCTGCATCGGCCTCAGGCTTCGGTGCGTGTCGTGAACGGCGCTTCGCAGCGCGAGAAATTGCTGGCGGTGGCGGGTGATTCGACCACCCTGGTGGAGCTGTTGCGGGCGTTATGACGGCGCGTATCATCGATGGGAAGATCGCCGCCGCCGCGTTGCGCGCCACGATCGCCGGCCGCGTGGCGTCGTTGCCATATCGTCCCGGCTTGGCGGTGGTGCTGGTTGGCGAGGACCCGGCCAGCGTGACTTACGCTCGCAACAAAGACCGCGCGGCGACGCAGGCTGGGATCGATACCAGGACGATACGGCTGCCGGCGGAGACGTCTCTGGCGGCGTTACTCGCTCGTATCGCGGACCTGAACGCGGACCCGGCGGTGGATGGGATCCTGGTGCAGTTGCCGTTGCCGTCGCACATCGACAGCGCGGCGGTCGTGGAGGCGATCGATCCGGCGAAAGACGTGGACGGGCTGCATCCGGTCAATGTCGGACTGTTGGCCTCCGGCCGGCGAGCGCTGGTGCCATGCACGCCGCTGGGGGTGA
>Ga0182013_10004109_pt1 | contig 17711 bp, 5 predicted proteins | sample 612S2MmetaG_FD_120487 | JGI IMG/M metagenome (GOLD analysis project Ga0182013, IMG submission 120487) | Permafrost microbial communities from Stordalen Mire, Sweden - 612S2M metaG | ecosystem: Environmental > Terrestrial > Soil > Wetlands > Permafrost | place: Sweden: Stordalen | collected...
AAAAATCGAAGAACATCGCGCCCTCGATCCCCGGGCCGGCCCTCTCGCGCATTAAAGGCGTGTCGCTGAACGCCCCCAGGATTCCCGTTTTGAGGCCCACGCCGCGCGCCATCCGCACGAAGTCTCCCGCCCAGGGTTCCAGTCCCGCGAAGAAAATGATGTCGGCGCCAACTCCCTTCAGTTCGTTGACGGGCAGTCGGAAGTCGGCACGTTCGCGGGCGTAAGACCACTGGTAGACTATTTGCACGTCTGAGGCGTGCTCCGCGGCCGGGGGGTGCGGGGCGTCCGGGGTGTCCACGGAGGCCAAAGCGTCCGCGGTGTCCACGGCGTGCGGGGCGTCCACGGCGTGCGAGGCGTCTGGGGCATCCCCGGCGTCCACGGAGCCCAGCGCGTCCAGCGCGACGCGATACTGATAGGCCAGATCTTCCCCGAAGCCGCCCTCTTCCCAGATTACGGCGATCTTGCGGTGTTTACGTTTTACCGTCAACTTGGCCAGCGCGCGCGCAATCTTGTCGCTGGACAGGATGGTACGAACGATATATTGGCCTTCATGGGATGTCATGGCAGTGTTATTGACGCCCACCATCAGATGCAGCAAACGGCTGGATTCGTACATCGCCGAAGCTTTGATGGCTTCGCTGTCGTCATAGTAGCCGAGCACCGCGCTCATCTTCGGAGTATCGGAGAACTCGACGGCGATGCGTTTCGCTGTTTCCCAGTCGAAATTGTCATCCCGCAGCACCAGGCGAACCGGAATGCCTTTGGCCAGGCCGCCGGCATTGATTTCGTCCCGCGCCAGTTGAAGGCCGTCGGCCATTCCGTCCTGGTTGGCCGCAAAGGGCCAGCAAACCCCTACCAGGATCTCTTTCGGCAGGTGGCTGAGAGCCTGGAACCGGCGCGCGCCCATCCGGTCGAAAGACTGCCATTGGGGGGCCGTCGCGTACACCAGAAGTCCGGCCAATAGCGCCAGGAGGAGTAGTTTCCTCATGGCTTACTCCTGTCCCAATATGAGCGGCAGTCCGTTCTTGCCCGCACCGATCACCACCACTTTGGCGTTCGGCGACTTGGAAAGCTCCTCCGTCGCCTGAATCCCCTGCCAGGCGAGAACCGAGGGGGTGAGACTGCCGTTGATGGTATCGTTGTAAACCTTGATGCCCCCGGATTCGATGCGCTTGCGTTCGGCTTCCTTGGTGGCTATGGACAGCCGGAAGACGTACTCTTCATCCACCTGCTGCTGGGCCAGTTTGGTTTCGATGGCCTCGGAGATCTTGCGGGGCAGCGTGATGCTCTCAATCGGCACGTCGTCCAAGGCTATGAAGCGCGACTCCAGGTGAGTTTTGGAGAGCGTGCTGATGCGTTCCTGGATGGCCCTCTGGGTGGCATAAATCTCCTCGGGCTTGTACTGTCCGAACACGATTCGCATCACCGATCGAATCTCCGGACGCACCACCACGTTCACGAAGTCCGGTCCCACGCGTTGGTGCAGCAACGGAAGGGTGTCTTTGTCGAGGTAATAGCGCACCGAGTAGCGCACCCCTACCGTGAGGCCATCCACTGTCAGAGCGTCGATGGTGTCGGTGAACTGCTGCTTGCGGACGTTGTAAATGTACATGCGGTTGAACGGCAGGATCACATGCACGCCCTCGCGGTACACCGTGTCGATCTGCGTGCCGCCGCCCAGCCAGCGCCACAACACGCCCAATTCGCCGGGGCGGATCGAGATCACCACCCGATCGAAGAAGAAGACTGTAAAGAAGGCCAGCAGAAACAGGAGCAGCACCACGTACGGCGCATGGCGCCGGGCAAAGGCTTTCGATTGCCGGTATTGCCGGGCGGTCCACTCACGAATCGATTTCATTTCTCGTGCCCTTCACCAAAGTAGCAACATAGAATTCCCGTGTGTAGCAAGTGTGGGGCGGGCTTCAGCCTGCGGCGGGCTTCAGCCCGCCCAAACCCCGCCGAGAGACCGGCAATACTCAGCGCGATCCAGGCCGGCTCGCCCGGCAAAGGAGCACCCATGGCTATAGAGCCTCGCATAATACAGTTACGGTCCGGCGGGGCTAAAGCCCCGCGCAGGCTGAAGCCTGCCCCACTGGGTTCCAAGGCATGAATTGGTTTGTCTGGGAGGTAAGCAACCATCGGGGCGAGGCACTGACACACCGGAGCGGCGGCCGTCGATACGAGATGTCGGTCCAGCGCAGGAGTCTCCCGTTGCAGGAACTCACAGATCCCCAAGCGACACGCGTCCAGAGCCGGCTGCCGACTGCCGGCCCTTAGACCTTTCTTGGCGTGGCGAAATAAAGGAACAGGAGACTGAGAACGGGGGTCAACAGGATGGAGCAGAACAGGAAGCCCCAAAACCCGATACGCCGGTTCCGTCCCACGACCCCCGCCACCAGGCACAACGCCAGGTAAACCAGTACAAGGCACACGACGTCCATTGGCGTTTAGGCGGGGGCCTCGGTCTTCTTTCCCTTGCTCATCGTCGAAGCCATCGCTTTCCCTTCCTCGAATTGCGCCTTGAAATACTCCCTGACTTGATCCGGCTCGAAGTTCAGGAATGTACCGCCGGATTCGAAATGCTGGATGAATACCTTGCCCAGCGCCCATGCCGACGCTCCGCAGAACAGCACCATCGCGGGCGCTCCGGCCAGTGCGCCTACCACTGGCACAGCCTTCAACATGCTGCCGAACGCGCCAAACGCCAGCGTGCCCGGGACAACGGAGCCAATCAAGGATCCGGCCACTACTTTTACGCGGTTCTTTTCAAACGGAACATCGTAGAGCTTCGACAGATCGGCGAGCATCTTGATTTGCACGCCCGTAACCGCGGCCAGATCCACAAACGGGACCGGTATCAGACCGGCTCCCATCGACCACCACATATATCTTCTTACCGTTTTGACGGCGTTCAGTTCTCTTTCACTCACGGCTTCTTGCCTCCTCATTTCGACATTTTGACACTATTATAGCTGCGGGGCAGATCCTCCGGGCAATTGAGAATACCACGATTCTATTTCCGGATTGCGGCTTTTTCGAGGGAAATAGATTGATTCCATTGGCGATCTGGTTGGTGGCGTTACCCCAGGGCGGCAAGCTTCGGCTCGCACCTCAGTAAATTGATAATTATGATATCTTTACGACAGCTTGTCCAGTGACTTCCAAAGGCCTGACTGCGTTTGAGTGCCCCCATATGAGTGGGATTAACAGCCCCATTTGTGGATATTTTAAAGTCTTTCAGGTAGTTCATAGTTAATATACTGTAAACTGTGGGCTGGGTCCCTCAGTGGTGTGGGTCGACACCGTGGAATTCCGGGTTCAAACGATGAAAGCCATGCTGGTTGCCAGGGCAGCCGGACTCTCCATCATCACGTTCTTGACGTTTTCTAACGCCGGATGCGGCAAGCCCGCAGCCCAGGGCGGCGTTCCGGCTCCATCTCCGGCGGTGGTGACGGTGGAGACCGCCGAGCGCCGGGAAGTGCCGGCTATCGCGGAACTGGCAGCGCGGATCGCGGCGGTCGCCACGGTAGAAATCCGCGCCAACGTCGAGGGCCGGTTGACGGAGATGTCCTTTAAAGAAGGGAACACCATCCAGAAAGGGCAAGTGCTTTTTCGCATCGATCCACGCCAATATGAGGCCGCGGTGCAGTCGGCCGGGGCCGCCGTGGAAAAAGCCGAGGCCGATCTGGAAATGGCGCGGGAGCAGCAGCACCTGGTGAACGCGCAGTCTGCGTTGCGCCAAGCCGAAGCCAGCTTATTGAAAGCCGATCAGGACGCCGACCGGATGAAACCGCTGGCCGCGCGCCGGGCGGTGCCCCAACGGGACCTGGATGCGGCCATCGCGGCACAATCCTTGGCTGCGGCGGCGGTGGAGGACGCGCGCGCCACGGTGCGAACCACCACGGTTGGCGATCGCGTAGGTCTCCGCCAGGCGCAGGCCGGAGTCACCGCGGCCCGGGCGGCGCTCCAAAAGGCGGAGATGGACCGCGACGAGACGGTGATTCGCGCTCCCATCGGCGGTCTCATCGGCACGGTGGAAATTTCGGTGGGCAACTATGTGGGGCATGGGGAGTCCAGCCGGCTGGCCACCATTTCCCAGTTGGATCCGATCAATGTGGTCTTCGGAATTTCCGAGACGGTCTATTTGCACACTGTGAACAAGGTGGACCGCAAGGCCTTGGAGCGCATCGAATTGATTCTCGCCGACAACAGCGTGTACCCCTTCCGGGGACGGTATACCAACATCGGACGCGCGGTGGACGAGAAGACCGGAACCCTGCTGATCGAAGCGCAATTCCCCAACCCCAAGGGCATTCTCCTGCCCGGAATGTCCGGACGGGTGCGCCTTGCCTTGGAGAACCGCCCGGACGCGGTGTTGGTTTCCGAGCGGGCCCTGTTTGACGCCCAGGGCTCGAAGGCGGTCTACATCGTGACTCCCGACAGGAAAGCCGCCCTCCGCGGCGTCGTTACCGAGGGGAGCTTTCAGGGTAAAAGCATCGTCACCAAGGGGCTCACCGGCGGCGAAGCCGTGATCGTCGATGGAATTGCAAAAGTCCAGCCGGGACAGCCGGTAATCGCCCAGACAGCTCAGCCTGGGCGGGATTAGGTCAGGCTGGAATGGCGCGCTACCTCATTCCTCGCCCGGTGTTGCCTGTGCTGTGGGCGGAGGCGCCCGCGCAAATGCCGGCACTATCTGGTTTCTGTCGCGAAACTGCCTTCAAGTGGCAAGGACCGCTTGCTTGCGCGCGCGGCTCGGAAAACGCACCGATGATTCCACGGGACTTGTTACCGAGCCGCGACCGCCAGGGAGCGGTTTTGCCGTTACGAGTCGGAGTTTCGCGACAGAAACTATCCAGGTGGCACAGGCTGTGCCGCCTGCGCTCCCCTATTCGAGTAACCGCCCTATGCGCAGTGCTGCTGCTTGCGGGCGGCTGCGCCAGCCCCCGCTACGTGCGGCCGGACGTTCCCGTTCCGCCAGCCTATCGCGGCGACATCCCCGCGCCCGATGCCGCCAATAACGGCGAAACCCGCAGCCTGGGCGAACTCCGATGGCAGGATCTGGTCCGCGACGAGGAACTGACGAAGCTCATCGACGAGGCGCTGGCCCACAACTTCGACGTGCAGATCGCCGCTGCGCGCGTGTTGGAGGCCCGCGCTCAACTGACCATCGCGCGAGCGCCCCGGCTCCCGTCCGTCGACGCCCAGGGCGGCTACAGCAATCTCCGCACCCTCGGAATCGACACCGATTACACCAACCTTTCCGTCAGCCTGGGTTGGGAGTTGGACCTTTGGGGACGAATCCGCAATACCAGCGCAGCCGCGCGCGCCGCCCTCCTCGGTAGCGTCGAAGCGCGGCGCACCGTGCTGCAGACGCTGGTGAGTGATGTGGCGAGCAACTACTTCCTGTTGCGCGACCTGGACCTGGAGCTCGAAATCACGCGGCACGCGCTCAAACTCCGCGAGGATTCACTCGACCTGGTGCAGCTTCGCGTGGATAACGGCTATTCCTCGGAGATCGACCTCCGCCAGGCCGAAGTGCTGGTGAAAAGCGCCCGCGCGGCGCTGCCGGGGCTGGAACTGCAGAGCGAGCAGACCGAAAACCAGATCGCAATCCTGCTTGGCCGGAATCCCGGACCGATTGTCCGCGGCCGTCCACTGCTCGACCAGGGGCTCGCCGTCAGTGTTCCCGCCGGCTTGCCATCGGCGCTGCTGGACCGCCGGCCCGACATCCGCCAGGCGGAACAGCAACTGATTGGCGATCACGCGCTGGTGGCCGTGGCCAGGGCCGCCTACTTCCCCACTATTTCGTTGACGGCGTCGGCCGGGTATGAGAGTTCCGCTCTGCTCAGTCTTTTCAAAGCCGCCGGTGGCACATGGCTTTTCGGACCCGCGGGGACTCTGCCCATTTTCCACGCCGGCGCGATAAAGGCCGGTGTGCGCAGCGCCGAGGCGCGCCGCCAGCAATCCCTGCTGGCCTACCAGGAGACCGTGCAGCAGGCCTTCCACGAGGTGGCGGATTCGCTGGCCGCTTATCGAAAGCTGGCCGAACAGCGGACCGAACAAGAGGGCCTGGTCGAGAGCCTGCGCCAGGGGGTGGATCTCGCCGACCTCGGATACCGTGGCGGCGTGGCCAGTTACCTGGAATACCTCGATGCCGAACGCCAATTGCTCGACGCGCAACTCCAGCTCGTGCAAATTCGCCGCCAGGAATTAACCAATATAGTCACTCTGTATCGCGCCCTGGGCGGCGGGTGGCAGGAAAAGTGAGCCATGAGCACTAGGCCTCAATGCCGCTTTTTTCGGTGGGGCAGGCTTCAGCCGTCCCCAGAGGGGACCCCGGACTTCAGTCCGCCTGTCGCGGGTCTCAGATCGTTCGCGGGAGGGCGGCCTGAAGCCCGGGGTCCCCTCTGGGGAAGGCTGAGGAGGGACTTGCAAAATTCGAAGAAACCGCTTGCTTGCGCGCGCGGCTCGGAAAACGCAGCGGTGATTCCACGGGACTTGTTTCCGAGCCGCACCCCGCAAGGGAGCGGTTGCCCAATCTGTTCGTACAAGGTGAGCCATGACCAGTAGCCCAGCACAGACCGATCAGCATTCCGCTCAGAAGTACTCCGCCGGGCCGGCCGGCGTTCGGCCGGCGCTGCGCGTGCACCAGTGCTTCGAGATTCTCGCGGACCGGCAGCCGGCCGCCCCTGCCGTCATTTCCGACCAGGGCGTCCTCTCCTACGCCGAGCTGGACCAAAAGGCGAATGGCATGGCCCACGCTTTGATCGCGCACGGGGTGATGCCCGAGGAGCCCGTGGGTGTGCTCACCGAGCGCTCCGGCTCTTTGCCGTTGGCTTTTCTGGCCATCCTGAAAGCCGGCGGAGCTTACGTGCCGTTGGGCGCCGATCTGCCGCCGCAGCGGCTGGCCAGCATGGCCACTCAATCGGGCATGCGATTCCTGATCGCGCTCGATGGGCTGGAACCGCCCGCCGAGTTATTGACCGCACTGGCCGGCAATCCCCAAAAAACGGCTCCGGCGATTCTACGGCCCGAGGAATTGGCTCGCGACAGCCGCAGGCCCAACCGGCGCGGTAAGCCAACCGATCTCGTGGCCATCTTTTTCACCTCGGGATCCACCGGCCAGCCCAAGGGCGTCATGCTCCAGCACGATGCCTGCATCAACATGGGGTACAGCCATATCGCCGCCCAGGAAATAGTCCCGGACGACCGCGTGTTGTTGGCCGGGGCGCCCGGCTTCATTCTGGCGTTTCGCGAGTTGTGCGTTCCCCTTCTGGCGGGCGCGGCCTTCGTTCCGGCCACGCGCGCCCTGCTGGACGACCCCGCCGCGCTGCTGGCCGCCATGTCGCGCCATCGCGTCACCATCGCCATGTTCACGCCGTCCTACCTGCGCCTCTTCCAGGGAGCCGTGCCCACCGGCCTGCGTTGCCTCCTGACCGGCGGCGAACGCCCCAATGCCGGCGAAGCGCGGGCCTACGCGCGGAGGCTGGACTACTGGAACATGTATGGGGCCACCGAGGTCTGCGGAACCATCTGTATGTTGCGGGTGGATCCCGACAGCGATGGGCCGCTGCCCAGCGGGAGGCCATTCACCAACACTGCCGTTTATCTGCTGGACAGCGACGGTCGGGAAGTCCCGCCGGGAGAGCGGGGCGAAGTTCATGTGGTGGGCGTGGGCGTGGCTCGCGGCTATCTCAATCAGCCTGGCCTGACCGCCGACCGCTTCGTCGAAACCCCCCATGGGCGGGCCTATCGTTCGGGAGACATGGGCCGCTGGAACGATGACGGAGAGCTTGAGTCCCTGGGCCGCGTCAATGACGTGGTCAAGGTATCCGGACAATCCGTGTCGCTGGGGGAAATCGAACAGACTCTGTTGCGGCATGAAACGGTCAGGCAAGCCGTGGCCATGCAGCATGAGGGGAAGTTGATCGCCTTCGTGGAAAGCAGCCGGGCGGACCACGCCTCCCTGGAAGACTGGCGCGACTTCCTGGCCCAAACCCTGCCGGCTTACATGTTGCCGGCCCAGGTGACCACCGTCGCCAGAATGCCCGTCAATGCGTACGGCAAGGTGGACCGGCAGGCTCTGCTCGCCCTGGCGGCGGTTGGGGCATCGCAGCTTGGCACGCCCCCGCAGGGCGAGGTGGAACGGCATATCGCGGAGGTCTGGGAAGAGATTCTGAAAGTCCGCCCCATCATGCGGGAAGACAACTTTTACGCCTTGGGGGGCACCAGCCTGCTGTCCATTGCGATCAGCCAACGCCTGCACACCCTGGGCTACGCGGCCTCGCCCCACAGCATTCTGGTCTCGACGACGGTTGCCGCCCTGGCTGAAAGGATCGCTCTGGCGGGGGAACGGAAACCGGTCCCCGCGGAGCCCGACTCACGCCAGGACGCCGCCACCGCGGGACAGGAAGATTTCTGGATCGCCGGGACGCTGGGCCTGGGCGGGACCGGCTCGCAGATCACGCGGGTCCTGGCGGTGCGCGGGACGGTTCCCGAACCGGCGCGCTGGCAATCGGCATGGACACGGCTGGTGGCGCGCCATGCGGCTTTGCGCACGGCTTTTCTTGCCGGCGAAGATGACAAGGTTCTCTGGCGCACAGTGGATTTGGAGGAACTGGGGCCAGCCGTTCAGATCCATCTCGACCATTGCGACTCGCTGTACGATGCCGGGGAGCGTATTACGGCGCGCACGAATGCTCCCTTCCTCCTCAGCGAACCGCCGCTGGCGCGGGCCGGTCTGGTGCAGGTGGCGGAGGGCGGCGAAACGCTCTTCTGGTTCGCCATGCACCATTCGGTGGTCGATGGTTTGTCGGCGCGCATCCTGCAGGAAGAGCTGCATGCCCTCCTGTTGGAGCGCGCATTGCCACCGGCGCCCAACGGCATGGCGCAGGCCAGTCAGGCCGAACAGCAGTATCTGGCGTCCGACGTTGCCGGGCGCGACCGCGGCTGGTGGCGGGACAAGCTGGACGCCCTGACCTCCGAGGGCGGCGCGGCCTTCCACGAATTCCTTACGGACCGTCGCCGCCCCGCCGTTCCGAGCGGAAAATCCGTCGCCCCCCTGGTCGAACGGCTGGATGCCGCCGCCGTCGCCGCGCTGACCCGTTTGGCGCGGACCCAACAGGTGGGATTGCATGCTCTCCTGCTGACGCTGCTGGAGGCGGAGGCCCGGCGGCGCGACGGCCGGCGAAGCCTGATCGTCGGCACCGGCATCTCCGTTCTTCCGCCCGGGGCCGACGGCGCCGTGGGTTATTTCGTCAACCCGCTGCCCGTCATTCTGAACGGGGGCGACGCGCCCACGCTGGCGGGGCAAATACGCGCCACCCAGACCAGCCTGGCCGAGACTGTGGAGCATGGCGGCTATCCCTCCGGTCTGCTCTATCGGGAATTCCGTCAGCGGCATCCGCACGCCCGGCCCCATGCGCGCGCGTCGCTGTTCGACATCTGCCTGACCGCCAATCCATCCCGCGCATCGGGCAATGCCGGTGATGGCTTCTCCCTGGCGCCAGCGCACCTTCCCGCGGAACTCTCCAGTCCCGCCGCCGGCCTGGATCTCCTCTTCAGCCACGAGCCGGACCGGGACGGTGGCCTGGAACTGGCGCTGGTGTGGAATCCGGACGTCTACAGCCGGGCCACGGCGCAGGCATGGTTGGGTTCGTTCGCGGCCTGGGCGCGCTGGCTGGCCGCGGACATCGGCCGCGCCGACGCTCCCCTGCCGGCGCTCCTGCCCGAGGAAGCGCAGTGTCTGGCGCGATGGGAACGGGGGCCTTCCATCACCCGGCCGGCCAAGCGCTTCCATGAACTCTTCGAGAGTGTGGCCGAGCGATACCCGCAACGGCCCGCCGTCATAACCGAAAACGGCGTCGAAAGCTACGCGGATCTCGACCGCCGCGCCAACCGCATCGCCCGCGCCCTGCTGGACCTTGGCGTCGCCCGCGAGGAGCCGGTCGCCGTGCTGACGGAGTGCTCGGCCGATCTTCCCGCTACCGTGCTGGGCATCTGGAAGGCGGGAGCCGCCTACTTGCCACTGGCTCTGGAACAGCCGCCGGAACGTTTGGCCTGGATGGCCGGGGATTCGGGAGCGAAAATCCTGATCGCGCTCGATGGGCATGCGGTACCGGTATCCCTGGCGAAGGCGGTGAAGACCACCCTGCGCCCCGAAGCCTGGGAGCGGAACGAACCCAATCGTCCGGAGATCGCCGGCACGCCGCAGGATCTCGCCTATATCATTTACACGTCGGGAACCACCGGGATGCCCAAAGGCGTCCTGATTCAGCATGACAGTCTGGTCAACACCGCCTATGCCAGCGGCGAGACATTCGGTCTCACGCCTGAAGACCGCTATTCCCTGGCCGCCACTCCCGGCTTCGACGCATCTCTTTCGGAACTGGGAGCCGCGCTCCTGCATGGCATGGCTCTGGTACCGGTGTCGCGGGCTCTGCGCGACGACCCCTGGGCACTGAAGCAGTGGTACAGGAAGCATGGGGTGACGGTGGCTTTCCACGCGCCCTCCTATCTGCGCGTCAGCAAGCAGGTGCCCTTCGAAGGCCTGCGCGTCCTGATTACCGGCGGTGAAGCGCCGAATCACGACGATGCCAGATATCACGCCGGCCATTCCGCCTTTTGGAACGCCTATGGCCCCACCGAAACCTGCATCTTCGTGTGTGCGGAACAAATATCGCCGCACCCCGACGCCAGCCGTCCGCTGCCCGTGGGGCGGCCCATGGCCAATACCTGCATTTCCATCCGCGGCGGCAACGGCGAGCCTGCGCCGCCCGGGGTGATGGGGGAAGTCTGGCTAGGTGGGACGGGTCTGGCGCGCGGCTATCGGAACAACCCGGACCTCACCGCGCAGCGATTCGTCGAGACGCCTGGCGGGCGGTTCTATCGCTCGGGAGATTTGGGCCGCTGGACCGGCGATGGCCAGTTGGAACTTGCGGGACGCATCGACCAGCAGGTCAAACTGCATGGCCAGCGGTTGGAACTGGGTGAGATCGAGCAGGCGCTCGCTTCCCACCCCGCCGTGGAAGAGGCCGTCGCACAGGTGGAGGCGTCCGCGCAGGACACCAAGGTCCTGCGGGCGTTCGTCCGCCTGCGCTCCGGCGCCGCCATGCCGGCGGAGGATGAATGGCGCGGCTATCTGGCCGGCCGGTTGCCCCTGTACATGGTGCCGGCTTCGGTCACTTCGGTGGCCGCCATCCCCCTGACCTTCGCCGGGAAGATCGACTGGGACGCCTTGCTGCTGGCTCCGAGGGAGACGAGCGACGGCCCCGCAAAGAACCCGCCATCGGGCGAGATGGAAACGCGGGTGGCCGCCGTGTGGAGCGATTTGCTGGGTGTCGGCGTCTGGCGCGAGGATAATTTCTTCGCTTTGGGCGGCAACAGTCTGCTGGCCGTGACCATGGCTCATCGGCTGTCGCGCAACTTTGGGCGGGCGGTTGCGGCGCGCGAGCTTTTCGCCGCTCCCACCCTGGCCGGTTTCGCCCAAAGGATGGCGGAACTGCCCCGTGCCGCCCACGCACCGCTCTCCGGCGGCAGCGATCTGGCCACAGAAGGCCAGCGGGAATTCCAGGTGGCCGAAGCGGCCGGGCTGGACACCCGCACTTTCACCATACCCGTGCTGCGCGTCGTGGAGGGCGGAATGCCGTCTCGCGACCGCTGGAACAAGGCGTGGGCGGCGCTGGTGGCGCGGCATGAGGCATTGCGGACGTATTTCCATGAAGACGCGCAAGGCCGTCTGCGCCGCACGGCAGTGCCGGCCCTGAACTCCACCCTGGAACTCGCGACCCTATCCGACTTGTCCGCGGCCCAAGCCTACGTCCGCCAGCGCCAAGGCGAACCCTTCGTCATGGCCGGGCCCCCGCTGTGGCGAGCGGGACTGGTCGAAGTGGCGGACTCCGGCGAACACCTGTTCTGGCTGGCCCTGCATCACTCCGTGGGCGATGGCCGCTCTATCGGGATCATCGTGCGGGAGTTGGACGCGCTGCTCGGTGGCGAGGATCTTCCGCCACTCGCCTGCAATTTCGCGGAGTCCGCTGCCCGCGAGGAAGCCTATCTGGCCGGACCGGACTACGGGGTGGACGCCCGCTATTGGCGGGACCTCCTGGGCCGCCAGCCCGACACGGCGTTTGACGAAGGACCGCTGGATTTCGCGCGCTCCATCACCGCAAAAACCGGAAATCATCGTTTCGAGACGCGTCTCGATGCCGCTACGGCGCAGGGACTGAGATCGCTCGCCCGCGAGCACGAGGCCAGCCTGCACGCGGTGATGCTGACCCTTTTGGCGCTGGAAGCCCAGCGGCGCATGGAGCGCATGGATGTGGTCGTCGGCACCACCGCCTCAGTTCGGGAAACCGCCGCTGAAGAGCAGGTGGTGGGCTACTACGTCAACATGCTGCCTCTGCCGTGCGACTTGCCGCGGAACGGCGGCTTCGGGGCCGCGCTGCGCCAGACCCAGCAGGCTCTGGCGGCGGGGTTGCATCATGTGCGCTATCCCTTCGCCCGCATGTATCGCGATTTCTGGAGCACACGCCCGCGGCAGCGCCACCCGGCGCGCTATCCTCTGTTCGATCTGGCGGTCACCGAGAACCCGGAAACACGTCCGGCCCCGGCATTGCTTCGCCTGGCCCGGATTCCCGGCCCCGCCTACGAACGCACTGACGCTTCTCCCGGACCGGACATGGTCCTGACCCATGAAAGCCTGGCCGATGGCGGCCTGCTGCTGCAATGGCACGTGAATGCCGCTCTCTACACTCGGGAAACGGCAGCCTACTGGTTCGAGGGCCTGCGCGGTTCGGCGGCGTGGCTGGCGGAGGATCGCCGGCGCGCACAAGAGGCTTGGCCGCAGGTACTGCCGCGGGAGACCGCGTTGCTGGAAAGCTGGGAGCAGGGCGCGATAGTGCCCCGTCCGGCGCTGCGTTTTCATGAACTCTTTGAACGCGTGCTCGACACACCCGGCCAAGGCGACCGCCCGGCCGTCATCACCGAAGCCGCCATTACCACTTATTCGGCATTGGAGCGGGAGGCCAACGCCATCGCTCATAGTCTGCTGTTGCGCGGCGCCACACCCGGCACGGCGGTCGGGGTTCTGACCGGGCGTTCCGCCAATCTTCCGGCTGCGGTTTTAGGCATCTGGAAGGCCGGCGCCACCTACCTGCCGCTGGCCGCCGACCTGCCGCCGGAACGCCTGGACTTCATGGCCCGCGATGCCGGGATTACCCTCCTGATCGCACTGGACGGCCTGGCGATCCCGCCCACGCTGGCCTTCCCTCCCCTTCGTCCGGAAGCGATGGACGCCGAATTCCGCCGCACCCATGCCCATCGCCCGGCGATATCCGGCAGCCCCGGAGATATCGCCTACATCATCTACACTTCGGGCTCCACGGGCCGGCCCAAGGGCGCGCCGATCGGACACGACGGGTATGTCAACTGCGTGCTGGGAACCGGCGAAACCATCGGCCTGACCTGCGACGATCGCAGCCTGATGTTTGCATCGCCGTCCTTTGACGTTTCCCTTTCGGATATCGGGCTGCCCCTGGCCTTCGGTGCGGCGTTGTGCCCGGTCACTTACGACGTCCTCAGTTCGCCCAACCGATTCCGCGCCTTCCTGGCAGAACTGCGCGTCACCGTGGCCGACATCACGCCTACGTACCTGCGGCTCTTCGAGGGAGCCCCCTTGCCTTCGCTGCGCATCCTGCTCACTGGAGGAGAGGCGCCGTTTCCGGTGGATGTCGAGACCTATGCCGGCAGGCTCCTATACTTCAATGGGTACGGTCCTACCGAGAACACCATCACCAGCACCATCGGAAGGCTCGATCCCGGCGGCCAGGGAAACTTCCCTTGCGGCCGCCCCCTGCCCAATACCAGCGTCCACGTTTGCGACAGCGAGGGGAGCGCCGTAGCCCCCGGATTGATCGGCGAACTCTGGCTCGGGGGCGCCGGCCTGGCCCGCGGCTATGTGGGACGGCCGGACCTGACCGCCACCGCTTTCGTGGAAACAGCCCGGGGACGGCGCTACCGCTCCGGCGATCTGGCCCGCTGGCGCTCTACCGGCGAGATCGAAATCCTGGGCCGCACCGACGACCAGGTGAAGCTCAACGGCATTCGTGTGGAGCTCGGAGAAATCGAACACGCCCTGGGTAGCCATCCCGATATCGCCCAGGCGGTGGCGATCCTGGATGGCGATGCCGGAGGAAGCCACAGTGTCCGGGCCTTCGTCCGCCCCTCGCCGGGGAAGGCCGCGCCGCCGGAAGAGAGCTGGCGCGATTATCTGGCCAGCCGCCTGCCGGCCTATATGATCCCGTCCACGGTGATCGCCATTCCCGCTATCCCGCTGTCCCATTCCGGCAAGGTGGATAAAGCCGCCCTCAAATTGCTGCTGGCCGAACGTTCGCCGAGCGGTGAAGAGTGTCCGCCGCGGGACGGCCTGGAAACGGAGATCGCCCATTTGTGGAGCGAACTGCTGGGCCTCGGCGCCGGCGCCATCCATCGCGATGATAACTTCTTCGCCCTTGGCGGCCACAGCCTGCTGGCCATCGCCGTGGCGCACCGGCTCGAAAAGGTACTCGGCCATCCCATCCCCGCCCGCGAGTTGTTCGCGGAGCCCACGTTGCGCGGCTTCGCTGAACGGATCGGCCAATTCCGCGGCGGGGCAAGCACGCAGCCCGCCGTCCTCTTCTCGAACCGCGCGACGGAGGGCCAGCGCGAATTCTGGGTCGCCGAACAGGCCGGCCTGGACACGCGTGGCTTCAATATTGGCCTGGCTCTGGCGGCGTCAGGTGACGTGCGCCCGGCCTGGGCGGCCCTGGTGAAGCGGCACGATGCCCTGCGCACCAGCTTCTACCAGGATGCGGAGGGAGTGCTGCGGCGCTCCACTCCGGCGGAGATCGGCGCGGACCTGGAGATTTCCGGCCAGCCGGACATGCCCGCCGCCATGGCCCACATTCGCGAGCGCCAGACGGTCCCGTTCGTCATGGAGACGCCTCCCTTGTGGCGCGCCGGGCTGGTGCATGTGGCCGTCACGGATGCGCTTGTTTTCTGGCTGGCATTGCACCATTCCGTGGGGGATGGCGTTTCCCTCGGGGTGCTGACGGAGGAACTGGGCACTCTCTTGAGAGGTGGAACGCTGGCCCCGGTCGCCGGCCGCTTCGATGGTTCGGCGGGCCAGGAGGAGAAGTATCTCGCCGGATCCGCCTGCCGGGAAGACGCTCTGTATTGGCGGAAAATCCTGGGCGGCCTGGCCGAAGGACCGGCTTTCGACGAGTGGCCCCTGGACTTCCCCCGCCCATTGGGACGCACGCCACACCACGCCAAGGGCGCACACGCCTTCCGTGTCCGCCTGGATGCCTCCACCGCCGCCGGTCTGCGCGATTTCGCCCAGAAAAATGGCGCCAGCCTGCATGCCCTGATCCTGACGATCATGGCCCGGGAGGTGCGGCGGCGCACCGGACGTCCCGAATTCCTGCTAGGCACCGCGGCTTCCACCCGCGAGTCGGCCGGCGAAGCGCGCACAGTCGGCTATTACGTCAACATGCTGCCGGTGCCGTGCCGGGTGGGTCGCCGCGAGTCCGTCGAACTGGCCCTGCGGACCGTGCAGCGCAGTCTGGCCGAGGGATTGCAACATGCCCGCTACCCGTTCGCCCACATGTATCGGGACTTCCGCCAGGAGCATGCCACATCGCCACATCCCGCGCGCTATCCCCTGTTCGATCTGGCGGTAACGGAAAATCCCGGTGTCCCCGGCGCCGCGGGGAACAGCGGCCTCGCTCCCCTGGCCGGAAATGCCGCCGGCTATGAGCTTCGCCTGAATGGACCAGCCCAGGATATGGGCTTGGTGCATGAAAGCCAACCGGACGGCAGCCTGATCCTGCAATGGTATGTCAACGCCGCCATCTATGAAAAGGAAACGGCCGAGGCCTGGTTCAACTCGCTGGCCGGATGGGCGCGTTTCCTGGCGGCGGGCAAGCGGCTCTCGGGCTCTCCGTGGCCCGCCCTACTGCCCGAAGAAGAGCATCTGCTGGCCGGCTGGGAGCACGGTCCCGCTCAGCCTCATCCGGCGCCCAGCTTACCGGCGCGGTTCGAGCATTGGGCCCGCATCCAGCCCGAACGGCCCGCCGTCGTCGCTGAACACGGGGCACAAAGCTATGCGGTGTTGAATGCCAGGTCGAACGCCTTGGCCCATGCTCTGCTGGCCCTGGGCGTGGCCCGGCAGGAGCCGGTCGGGGTATTCACGGACCGCTCCCTGGCCCTGCCCGAGACGGTCCTGTCCATCTGGAAGGCGGGCGGATGTTACCTGCCGCTGGTTAGAGATCTGCCCGCCGACCGTCTGGCCTTCATGGCCCGCGATGCCGGCATCCGGGTGTTGATAGTTCTCGACGGGCTGGCGGTGCCTGCCTCGCTGGCCGAGACTGGCTGCCAGATCTTCCGGCCGGAAAGCCTCTCGGAAGAGTTCCTCCGCGGCCATGGCCAGCTTCCCGAAATCGGGGACGGCGTGGGAGGTTCGGACCTCGCCTGCATCATGTATACTTCCGGGTCCACGGGAGCGCCCAAGGGCGTCATGTTGCACCACCGGGGGCTGGTCAATCTTGGCGTGGCCGTGGACGCCCTGGATATCCGCTCGGACGACCGAGCCTTGCTGATGGCGTCGCCCTCCTTCGACGCATGGATTGCCGATCTGGCCATGGCCTGGACGGCGGGAGCGGCGGTGGTTCCCATCCTGCGCGGTGAGATGGAAGACATTGCCGGCATGCGCGATAAGATGGTACGGCTGGGAGTCACCACCGCCACCATGACGCCATCCTATCTCCGCCTTTTCGACCAGGCGGACTTTCCCGGCCTGCGCCTTCTGCTGACCGTGGGCGAGCCGCCTCACCGTGCCGATGCCCTGCACTATGCCGCGCGCCTGCGCTACGTCAACGGCTACGGCCCGACCGAGAACACTGCCGCCGTCAGCTTCGGCCGGATAGCAGTGCAGGCCCAGCGGCTGACGGCAGGCAAGCCCTTGGCCAACACGTCGGTCCATATCCTCGACAGCCAGGGAGAGCCGGTTCCGCCCAATGCCACGGGGCTCATCTGGCTGGGCGGCATGGGGCTCGCCACGGGATATCTGAACCGGCCCGACCTCACCGCCGCCAGCTTCGTGGAGACGCCCGCGGGCCGGCTGTATTCCACGGGCGATTTAGGACGTTGGACCGCTACCGGCGAGCTGCAGATCCTGGGCCGCTCCGACGGGCAAGTGAAACTGCGCGGGCAGCGCGTGGAACTGGGCGAGATCGAGCACCGGCTCGGCGCCCATCCGGGCGTGCAACAGGGAGTCGCGGTGGTGGAAACCAAACCCGACGGCGCCCAAACTCTGTGGGCTTTCGTGTGCCTCGATTCCGGGGCGCCCGAGCCCACCCAGGCGGCATGGCAGGACTACCTGTCCGCGGTACTGCCCGCCTATATGCTGCCCGCGGCGGTGCTCCGCGTGCCGGCCATCCCGGTAAATACTTCCGGCAAAGTGGATCGCGCTCTGCTGTTGCGCGCGGTTTCCGAGCGGGGAGCTATCGCCGCCGAAACCACCCTGCCCCGCGACGGCATGGAGCAGCGCATCGCGCAAGTGTGGGCGGAGTGCCTCAAGCGCCGGTCCATCGCCCGCGAGGACAATTTCTTCGACATCGGGGGCGACAGCCTGCGGGCCATTGCAGTGGTCAATCAGCTTCGGCGCACGTTCC
>Ga0182013_10004110_pt1 | contig 17709 bp, 19 predicted proteins | sample 612S2MmetaG_FD_120487 | JGI IMG/M metagenome (GOLD analysis project Ga0182013, IMG submission 120487) | Permafrost microbial communities from Stordalen Mire, Sweden - 612S2M metaG | ecosystem: Environmental > Terrestrial > Soil > Wetlands > Permafrost | place: Sweden: Stordalen | collected...
CTCGCGAACTCTGTTAATTGCAGAGAAGTTGGGGAAACCGTGCCACGTGATGTGGTTTGTCGGCTGTGTCGATGAAGAGGGAATCCGCTTCAACATTCCCTGGTATTGGACCGAGGCCCACTCCACCGAGCAAAACCGGGATCGTACTAGGTACGAAACGGTTGAAGTTTCGGATCCCGAGACTCTCAAAGCCTTCATCAATTTGCAAGGTTCGCGGCTTAGGCAAGCCATCCAGCTCCGTCCCACGACACAGAATTTAATGCGTGACACGGGCTTCATCAGATCAGTCGGCGCGGCGGCGAAAGCCGCCGGTGTTCCCGTCATCCTTCAGGGGTCAACCTTAGCCCATGCTTACTACCAACTCACACGCGAGGATTGCACTGTCGTCACGCCCAGCGAAAAAGAACGTTCGCGGGTTCGGCGGAATATCTCATTCGGCAAACTTGTCCGAGATCGTATCCCTGCCCGCATAGCGGCGCGTCGCGAAGCGGAGACCACATTGAAGCTGCCGGGCGAGGTGATCAAAGGATTTCTGATCGGTAAGCTGATCGAAGAAGCGATGGAGGTTCGACAGGCTGCGACGGCCACTGAAAAGGCAGCAGAACTGTCAGATCTCTATGAGGTCGTGCGGGCGCTCGCTAGCGCGGAGAACATTCCACTTGAGAACGTGATCAAGGGCGCCGACGAGAAGAAGCGTAAGGCAGGAGGTTTCGATGATGGGATCGTACTCTTGCAAACGGGCATTTACGGCAGAGGCAAGGCAAAGCGCAAAACCGAGCAACGGTCACAGGTTCTTGCCCGGCGGGTGTCTGATGACACCTACGAGATTCCGTTCTCGTTCTTTGGTTTCATGGAGAGCGGATTGAGTCGATCTCTCGTGTTCGAGCGGCTAAATGCCCGCCTTGATGTCACGCTCAAAACCGACAGAATCGTCATAACTATCGCAAAGAATGCCGAGCAACTTGAGTTTCCACTTGATCTCACCGTGGGACCCTCCGACTAAGCGTGACGGTAATCCCACCGATACGCCGTATGTCCGACAGCGTCTTATCATAACGGTGCACGTCCGCATCGAGAACCAGGCTCTTGCGGCGCCGCTGTACTGGTGGACCCGCCAGGCGCAAACCGAGATCGGCACCCAACTCCAGGGGCATGTTGAACCGCGGCAAGAGCGACGTGCGGTCCAGTTCCACCCGAGAGATATCGTGAATCGACCAGTCGCACGCGGCGATGAGTTTGACGATTTCAATAAATCGCACCGCACCGCTATCGCTGACGTCGAGCGCGCAACGCGGTGTTTCGCCGCACGCCATGATGGCGAAACAGGCCGCTCGCATCAGCGGCTTGTAGTCTGTGTCGAACGGACAATTGATGAAGACCGACCGCGTTCGGTCAGGACTTGAACCTGTTGGCAAGGGCGTCGGCGTTCTTCGCGAAGGCGGCATCGACGGCCTTTTCCAGTTGCTCGTGCGTGAAGCGCGTCGGCCCAGGCGTCGGCTGAAGGACCACGCCGCGATAAGTCGGGACTGCCTTGGCGGTCCGGCGGCCGGACTTCGACGCGGAGGATTTGGCGGAGGCTTTCATGACGCCGAATATGGGCGCCATCGGTTCCCGAGGCAACATAATGTCGCACGACATACGCGGCGGGTGGCGTCCGCGCCGCTGCCTGGGATGATCTCCGCGAAGACGCCAGACAGCCAGAACAATTCTCGACACACGACCCATGCCGGCGCGATACTCCCCCCATGACCACCCACACCGTCGCCGAGGCGACCAGCCAACTCCCCGCCCTGATCGACCGCGCGCTGAAAGGCGAGTCCGTGGTGATCTCGCTCGACGGCCGGCCGGCTGTCGAACTGCGGCCGATTTCCGCGGCAGCCAGGCCCGTGACCCGGGCAACCCAGGAGTGGCTGGACGCCCATCGGGTCGGCAAGACCCCGCCCGCGCTCGACGCCGCGGCTCAGGTGCGGCGTATCCGGGATGAAGGGGCATAGTGGACGTCTCCCTCGACGCCAGCGTCATTGTCGCGTTGCTGACCGCCGATGCCCTGACCCCGCGCGCGCTGGCGTTTCTCCACACCGATGCCCTGGCGCTCATCATCAGCGATTTCGCGGCGGCCGAGGTCGCCTCCGTCATCGCCCGCCAGGTGCGCACCCGGGACCTGACCGAGGCGGAAGCCAGAGCCGCGTTCGATAGCCTCGACCAATTAACCCGAACTTACGCGCAACTGGTGGAAACCACGCCGGGCGATATCGCCGCCGCGACGGGTTTCATCCGCCGCCTCGATCTGACGCTTCGCGCGCCGGACGCGATCAACATCGCCATCGCCCAGAGGCTTGGCATCGCTCTCGCGACATTCGACACGGGCATGGCCGCCTGTGCCTCCAAACTCGGTGTCGCGGTCGCGCCAGCATAGTTGGCCCGAACCAAACCGACCGATTGCCACGCCTCCCACACCCAAGTTAACCTCCCCACGACCGGCCGCCAACGCCGGCCGCTTCCAGGGAGAAAAGCCGTCCACCGGCTTTCACGCGACCTGACCTGGGAGCTTCGCCATGCGCCGATTTCTGCTGGCCGCCATCTGTTTCCTCGCCACGGTGATGCCTGTCGCCTCGCAAACGCTCCACGTTTCGCTCAGACAGGATCTGGACAACCTCGACCCAACCCTGACCACCAGCTACGTCGCCCGCATCGTGCTCGCCGGCCTGTGCGACAAGTTGTTCGACATCGACGCCAAACTCAACATCGTCCCCCAACTCGCCACCGCGTACGAGTGGTCCGACGACCGCACCCTGATCCTCCACCTCCGCCTGGGCGTCACATTCCACGACGGTGAGCCCCTGGACGCCGACGCCGTGAAGTATTCGCTGCAACGCCACCTCACCCTCCCCGGCAGCTTCCGCAAAAGCGAAATCAGCTCCATCGACCACATCGACATCCTCGATCCCGCCACCGTACGCATCGCGTTGAAAACCCCATCCGGCGCCTTCCTCGCCCAACTCACCGATCGTTCCGGCATGATCTATCCCCCGAAAGCGACCGAGGCCGCGGGCCAGGACTTCGCCCAACATCCCGTCTGTTCCGGCCCGTTCAGTTTCGTCGATCGCGTGGCCCAGGACCACGTGACCCTGACGAGGTTTCCCGACTACTGGGATGCGAAAAGCATCCATTTCGACAAGGTAACCTATCAAATCCTGCCGGACAACTCGGTGCGCTTCGCCAACCTCAAAGCCGGCACCTCCGACATCACCGAATACCTCGCCCCGACCGACGTCGCCGCGGTCAAAGCGGACCCGAGGCTGAAACTCGCGATATCCGACGCTCTGGGCTATATTGGTCTCAACAACAACCTGAACCAAGGCTCACGCTCGGAGACGCCCTACGGCAAGAACGCCCTCGTGCGAGCCGCGTTGGACGCCGCGATCGACCGCCAGGCCCTGGTCGATGTCGTGTTCAACGGCATGTTCGCGCCGAACGTCCAGCCGGTGCCACCGAATTCTCCTTTCTACGACGCAACATTATCCCCGCCGCCGCGCGATCTGGCCAAGGCGAAAGCGCTGCTCCGCCAGGCCGGCGTGACCCCGCCGGTCATGCTCGAGCTGCTGACCCCGAACCAGCCCGACACAAAACAGGCCGCCGAGGTCATCCAGTCCATGGCCGCGGAAGCCGGCTTCGACATCCGCATCATGGCGATCGAAATGACGTCAGCGACCCAGGTCCAGCAGAGGGGCGATTACCAGGCCTATCTCAACGGCTGGTCCGGGCGCGTGGACGCGGACGGCAACACGTTCCAGTTCCTGCGCACCGGTCAGGGCAACAACTTCACCGGCTACAGCAATCCCGCCGTGGACACGCTGCTGGAGCAAGGCCGTGCCCTCACCGACATCGCCCAGCGCCGCGTCGCGTATGACCAGGCGTGGCAGACGCTGCGCCGCGATCTGCCGATCACCTACCTCTACAGCCCGCGCAACATCGTCGCGATGACGGCGAAACTGAACGGCTTCCGGCCGGTGCCCGACGGGTTGATCCGCCTTCAGGGCCTGGGGATGCCCCAACTACTTGGCATGACCCAAACGAAATAACCCGCCCCGTTGAACCGCCACCCATTCCAGGCGATAGACAGCCCATGACCCCGCGCTTCCAACGTCTCGCCTTCTTCACCCGGCTGCTCGACGCCGCCCCGGCCGCCGAGCGCTACCGCCTCGCCGCCGAGCAAATCATCCACGCGGAAAAGTTTGGCTACGACGCCGCCTGGGTGGCCCAGCACCACTTTCACGAACACGAGGGCGGGCTGCCGTCGCCGTTCGTCTTCCTCGGCCACCTCGCCGCGCGAACGACCACCATCCGTCTCGGCACCGGCATCATCACCCTGCCTCTGGAACTCCCGGTCCGCGTCGCCGAGGACGCCATCGTCCTCGACCTCATCAGCGGCAACCGCCTGGAACTGGGTGTCGGCAACGGCGGTAATCCCTCCGCCTTCGCGGGGTTCGAGCTGGACAACGACAACCGCAACGAACTCTTTGTCCGCAACCTGGCCCGCCTGAAAACCGCCCTCGCGGGGGAAAAGATCCCTGGCGGCGACACGCTGTATCCGTCGCACCCCAGCCTGATGGAGCGCATCTGGCAGGCCACCTTCTCGGTCTCCGGCGGCGCGCGCGCCGGAATGGCCGGCGACGGGTTGATGCTGTCCCGCACCCAGCCGCGCCCGCCGGAAAATCCGCGCGCCACGCTCGCCGAAATCCAGGACCCGATCATCGACGCCTACCTCGCCGCCCTGCCGCCAGGCCGCGAGCCGCGCATCGTCGGCTCCCGCAGCGTCTTCGTCGCCTCCACCCGCGACGACGCGCTGAGCCTCGCCGACAAAGGCCTGCGCAAGGCCATGGCGCGGTTCCTGGAACGCGGCCACCGCCCGCCCGGCGACACGCTCGCCGACCTGATCCGAGCCTTCGACGTCCATGTCGGCACCCCCGACGACGTCATCGCCTCCCTGACCGCCGACACAACCCTGAACCGATGCACCGACCTCGCCGTGCAGGTGCACTCGATCGACCCGCCGCACCCCTGGATTCTCCGGTCGATCGAGCTGGTGGCTCAGAAAGTCGCCCCCGCGTTCGGCTGGCGCCCCAAAACCACGCAACCCCACTCCGCCGAGGCGGAGACCGTCGCATGACCGACATCATCGATACCCTCGCCGGCCTGGCCCCGGACTCGCCACTGGCACAAATCCGCGACCGCAAGCCGATCACCCGCGACCAAGCCCAGACCAGCTACCGCGCGTTGTTCGAACCGGCGGACACGACCGACGTATCGCTCCAGGAACGCTTCGCCGTCGCCACCTTCGTCGCCGCCCTCCACGCCCAACCAGAGCCCACCGCCTTCTACGCCGCCCTGCTGAGCCGCACCGACGCGCCGGAGGCCTTCACCGCCGCCCTGAACGCCGAGATCGCCGCTGCCCGCGCCACCGGCCCCTACGGTGCCTACCCCGAAGGGCCCTTGAGCGCGGAAGACGTCTCCGGCCCGACCTACGCGGTGACCAACACGCAGGCACTCGGCCCGAGGCTCAGCGCGGTTCTGGCCCACGCGCACATGCTGGTGTTCCACCCGCGCGACGCCAACGGACCCGCGCTGCAGGCGTTGCTCGACGCCGGCTGGTCCAACACCGGCATCGTTACTTTGTCGCAGTTGGTCGCTTTCCTCGCTTTCCAGATCCGCGCCGCCGCCGGCCTGCGCGTCCTCGCCGCGAGCGTCCCATGACCGAAGCCATCGTCACCCACCCGGACAACCACGAGCCCACCGAGTTCACTTTGGCCATGCTCGACTGGCTCCCCTGGCTGGAGCCACCCGCCGAAGCCGACCTGACCCCGAGGCAACGCGACAGCCTCGTCGATAACGCCCGTTCGAAATCCGCCTATTTCCGCCTGCTCGCCCGCGACCCGGACATCCTCGAAGCGAGGACCCGCACCGACAAGGACATCTTCTTCAACACGTCCTCCGGGCTGCCCAGAGCCGAACGGGAACTCGCCGCCGCCGCGACCTCCCGCCACAACGGCTGCATCTATTGCGCCTCCGTCCACGCCCGCCACGCCATCACGTATTCAAAACGGTCCGAGGACGTGCGACGCCTGCTCGCCACCGGTGTCACCGCCAACCTGGGGGAGCGTTGGAACGCCATCGTCGCCGCCGCGGTGGCCCTGACCGCGACCCCGATCGAATTCGGCCCGGGGCATGTAACGCGCCTGCGCGAAGCCGGCCTCGGCGACGCCGAAATCGTCGACGTCATCAACGCTTCCGCCTTCTTCAACTGGGCCAACCGCCTGATGCTCTCCTTGGGCGAGCCCGCCGCGGCCGCGAAATAATCCAGCGCGATCCAGCCGCGACCGAGAGAGAACCAGCGCGGTCGGAGCGGCAGCCCGCTGGAGTGCCCATGTCTGAATTATGCCGGCCGCCCAATGGTTTGACGGCCGGCACCCACTCTCGCCCCCTTCTTCACCGGGTTCGACCCGGTGATCTGTAGCCGTCGGCCAGAGAGACGGATGACCCCACCATTCTTGATCGCGTCCCAAGGGCCCTCTATGGTGCGTCCAATGTCCGAAACAGATCATCGCCGCCCCGCGGCGTCCGAGTCCGCCCCGTTTTCCTCGCGATATGTCATTGGGACGAGCGTCTCCGGGACGCTGGCGTCGTGACGATCTCCCAGGCACAGCGCTCGTCCGCGCCGTCTCAACCATTAAACCGCCGGCGCTTATCGGGCGCGGCAACCTCGTCGCTGATCGCGATATGTCTGGCGCTCGGCGCGTGTTCCAGTTCGGTGGATTGCGGAGGCGGCGCCTACCACGGCGGCTGCGTGCCCGGCGGAGCGAGTCCGGTGGCGGCGCAACCGGCGATGCTCACCCCGGCCCCGATGGTTTCGGTCCCCGTCAGTCCTGCCCCGGTGGCTCCCGCTCCCGCCGCGAATGTAACGACCAACGGCCGAGGCGATCCCAGCTTGTTCGCCGATGTCGATGACAGGCAGTGCCGTTCATATGGCCTGACATTCGGCAGCCGGGATTACGCCGACTGCCGCATCCGGCTCAGCGCGCAGCACCGCGGGCTCGATCCCAATCTCGGCGCGCCGGTCCGGTAACGGGGACACCCCATCCGGTTGACCGCGTGATTCCATCGGATACGCTTCGCGGCGTCATACCGAACCAATCAGGTGCGTCTTGAGCAATCGCTTCGAAATCCTTCATCCGCTGCCAGGCGCCAGGTTCGGCGCCCGCGTGCGCCTCGCCCACGACACCGGAGCGCGTGCCTTTGTCGAGGCCGCGGAAACCGAACCCGAAACACTGCCCCGGGCGCTCGCCGAGGCTCAGGGCCTGTTGCTGTTCCAGGGCATGGACGCGATGGCCCAGGAACCGGAACTGCTGGTGCGGCTGAGCAAGTTGTTCGGGCCGGAGGTGGAGAATTACCGCGAAACCCTCACGCCATCGAACATGGTGCATGCGACGGTGCCGGAGATCTTTGTCGTCTCCAACATCCCACCGGTCAGCCGCCAACCGCCGCGCCGCCCGGACCCGCCGCTGACCGAGGACGGCAAGCTGCCGACCCGCTTTCCGCATCGCCGTGGCTGGCACACCGATCAGAGCTATCGCCGTCCGCCGCCCGATATTTCATTGTTCCTCGCGGTCATTCCGGTTCCGAAAGACCAAGGGCAGACACTGTTCGCCAACGGCACCGCCGCCTATGAATCCCTGTCGCCCGCTGTGAAAGCCCGCGTCGAACACCTGGACGGGTTGCACGTCTCCATGAGCGCGAAACGATCGCGCGACGCGGTGCTGTCCGGTGAACCCCCGCGTCCGCTGGGACCGCATGAGCAACCCCAGCGTCAACCTTTGGTCCGTGTGCATCCCGTCACCGGCCGCCGCGCCTTGTATCTCTGCGAATACGGCCAGATGGACTGGCTGGAGGGCCCGATCGCCGGCCTGCGCCCCGGCCCTGACGGCGATGGCGCCGAACTGCTGTGCGAACTGATGTCGCATCTGACACGGCGCGAGTTCGTCCATGTCCACGAATGGACCCCGGGCGACCTCGTTGTCTGGGACAACCGTTGCCTCGTGCATGCCGCGACATGGTTCGACGCGGACAATGAGCGGCGGTTGATGTGGCGCACCACCGTCAGCGGCAATCCGGGCGCCGCCTACGCGGGCGAAACGAAAAGCTGGATCGCCGCCTGAAACGAATGAACAGGGTGTCCGGCCAATTTGCATTGGCTACGTCTGTCACCAGACGACCTGTTGAAAATCGCGCGCTCAGTCAGAGGATCTATCAATAAGCAGCTTTCGGGTCTCGAACGCCGTTGTTCCCGGAAGAAGAGATCGGCCGTGGCGCCCGCCGGGAAACGATTCCTCGCCACGTTGACGAGCCAGCGCGGCGGTGCTCAGAGTCTCAGCGCGTGACAGCGGAATTTTCCCGCGAACGAAGCGCGCTGGATCGCCGAAAATCCAGACGGCGACAACGGGAGGATCGGCACCATGGCGCATGAGCGACGGGTCGGGCGGGTTATCGCGGCGCTGTTCTGCGTGACGCTGGCGTTGTGCGTGGCAGCCCAGGGCGCGACGGCCGCGGACGAGTCGGAACTGGTGTTCGCCGGTTGGGGAGGAACCCTTGGACAGGCGTTGAAATCCGCCGTCATTCCCGGCTTCGAGCGACAGCACGGCGTCAAGGTCGTGTATCTGACACAGGAAACCGTCAATATGGTCGCGCGGCTGAAAGCGCAGGCGGCGCGGCCTCAGGTGGACGTCGTGGCGGGGACCGACGCGTCGCATTCCATCGGCCGGCGGGAGGGGCTGTTCGAAAAACTCGATCCGGCGACGTTCAGGAATTTCGCCGATCTTTACCCGTTCGCGATCAACGCCGACGGAGTGGGTGTCATGTTCGGCATTCAGGCGCTCGGGCTTGAGTACGATACGAAGGTGTTTCAGGAAAAGGGGTGGCCCGCGCCGTCGTCGTGGAACGATCTGTGGGATCCTAAGTTCAAAGGCCACGTGGTCGTTTATAATCCGCCGAACGGCTACGCGGTGACGTTTCTGGGTTTGCTCGCCGTGCTCGAAGGCGGCTCCCCCGCGCAACTCGACCCAGCCTGGGCCAAACTTCCTGGACTGGTTCCGAACGCGTTGACGTTCATCGATCCGGCCGCGCAACTGGATGTGTTGTTTTCCACCGGTGGCGCGTGGCTGGCCTTCAATGGCAGCGGACGGATCGGCGCCCTGGCCGCGACCGGCGTGCCCGTCGCGATGGCGGTGCCAAAAGAAGGCGGCGCGCTGAACCCCAATTATCTCGACATTGTCAAAGGCGCGCCACATCCCACGTTGGCCCATGCGTTCGTCGAGTACATGCTCAGCCCCGAGGCGCAGGCGCTGATCGCGAAGACGATGCTGCTCGGCCCGACCAACAAGAAGGTGTCGCTGGACGAGGATCTGGCGGCGAAAGTGCCGTTTGGCGCCGACACGGTGGCGCGGTTGCGGCAGATCGACAGCGACCCGATCAACGACAACATCGGAACGGTCGTGCAACGCTGGAATAAAATGATCGCGCGTTGATGAGCGGATTTCTGTCGGTCGAGGCGGTGACGAAACGGTATGGCAACCATACCGCGCTGTCCGCCGCGTCGTTCAGCGCGGAACGCGGAGAGATCCTGGCGCTTCTGGGCCCGTCCGGCTGTGGCAAAACCACGCTGCTGAACCTGATCGCCGGATTTCTGGACCCGAATGAGGGACATATCCGCGTCGCGGACCGCGATCTGGCCGGCGTGCCGCCAAACCGCCGCGACATGGGGATGGTGTTCCAGAACTACGCGCTGTTCCCGCATCTGACGGTCGAGAAGAACGTCGCCTTCGGTCTGGAGGCCCGTGGCGTGCCGCGCGCGCAACGACGGACCCGCATCGCCGAAGCGCTGGCTCGCGTCGGCCTGGCCGAGCATGGGCCGCGCTATCCGCACGAACTGTCCGGCGGTCAGCAGCAGCGGGTGTCGCTGGCACGGGCGCTGGTGGTGCGGCCATCGATCCTGTTGCTCGATGAACCGCTGTCCAATCTCGATACGCAATTGCGCCGCGCGATGGCGGAGGATGTGCGGGAAATCCTCCGCTCGGCGGAAATGACGGCGGTACTGGTGACGCACGATCAGGAGGAAGCGCTGGTCATCGCCGACCGGGTCTTGCTGCTGTCGGGCGGGCGGATCGAGCAGGTGGGTTCCCCGGAGGACGTCTATGAACGGCCGCGCACGCTGTTCGGCGCGCGGTTCATGGAGGCAACGAATTTCATCGATGGCGTCGTGACGCAACGCGACCAGCGCGGCGTCATGGTCCGCGCCGCGTTCGGAACGATCGGGACCAGCGCGTGCGATGTGTCCGAGGGCGACAGCGTCACCGTCATGATCCGGCCGGAACGGATCAGCATCGTCTCCCCCGGCGATGGGGGGGACAACGCGGTCGGCGGCACGGTGCTGCGGACGAATTACCACGGCACCTACCGGCGGTTTCATATCGGCGTCGAGGGACAGGAACTGACGGTGGACGCGCCGGTATCGACCGCGCCGCGCGCGCCGGGGGAGACGGTGCGCCTTGCCTGGAGCCGCGGCGATACGCACGTGTTGACGCCATGACGTCGCGCGGCCTGGTGCTGCCGGCGTTGGCCGCTTACATCGTGCTTCTGCTGTGGCCGCTGGCGGGCGTCTTCTGGACCAGCATCACGCCGGACGGCTTTGTCGGATTGTCGGCCTACACTCGGTTTTTGTCCGATGGGTGGTTTCTGTCGGTGCTGCGGCGCACCGTCGTGTTGAGTCTGATCACCACCGCGCTGACGTTGGTGCTGAGTTTTCCCATCGCGCTTTATTTGTCGCAGACCTGGCGGCGAGGGCGCACGCTGGTGACCTTCGCCATCATCGCGCCGATGCTGGTCAGCGCGGTGGCGCGATCTTATGGCTGGATCATCATCCTGGGTCCGGCCGGGATTCTCAGCCGGTGTCTCGCGGCGTTGGGCCTGGGGTCGGGGCATTTGCTGTATACCGAGACCGGGATCGTCATCGCGTCGGTGCATCTGCTGCTGCCTTTGATGGTGTTGCCAATCGCGGGATCTTTGCAACAGATCGATCCGTCGTTGATCCGCGCGGCCCAGATCCTCGGCGCGGGCGTGACGCGGATATTGTTCAGGGTGACGTTGCCAATGTGTATTCCGGGCATGACGGCCGGCGCGGTGATCGTGTTCTGCATGTGCGCCAGCAGCTTCGTGACGCCGGCGCTGATCGGCGGGCCGACCATTCCGATGATGTCGTTCGTCATTTACCAGCAGGCCATTCAATTGATCGATTGGCCGTTCGCCTCGGCGGCGGCGTTCATTCTGCTGGCCGCGACAGCGTCCGTCACGCTGGCGTATCTGTTTTGGGCGGGGACACGGCGCGCGGGGGCTCGGCCGTGAGCGGCGCGCGTATCCGAGAGTGGCTGCTGCGCTGCTATGTCGCGGCGATGGCGGTGCTGATGCTGCTGCCGATCGCGGTCGTGCTGCTGACCTCCCTGACACCGGCCGCGTATATCAGTTTTCCGCCGGGTGGGCTGAGCTTGCGCTGGTACATGGCGGTCGCGTCCGCCGACGAGTGGGTGCCGTCGTTCCTCACCAGCCTTCAGGTGGGCGCGATCGTCATTGTTTGCGCGTTGAGCATCGGTGTGCCGGCGGCGCTTGGCCTGCACGCGGCCACCGGCCGGTTCGCGACCGCCCTGCAAACCTTCTTCCTGTCGCCGCTGATGATCCCCAGCCTGGTGATCGGGCTTGCCATCTTGCGGTTTTACGAAAGCCTCGCGCTTCCCGCCTCCGACCTGTCGGTCGCTCTGGGCCAGACCATGATCGCCACGCCATATGTCGTGCGATTCGTGCTGGCCGGGCTCGCGGGAGTCGATTCGGGACTGACGCGCGCCGCCCGCATCCTCGGCTCCGGGCCGATCCGGACGTTTGTGAAAATCACCTTGCCGCTCATCCGGCATGGGCTGATCGCGGGCGCGCTGTTCAGTTTTATCGTTTCGATCGACGACGTGAACATCGCGCTGTTCCTGTCGGACGTGCACGTGACGCCCTTGTCGGTGCAACTTCTGGGCTATTTGCAGCAGAGCGCCGATCCGCAGGGCGCCGCGGTCGCTTCGCTTCTCGTGATCATCGCTTTCGTGCTAATCTTCGTCTGCGACAGGCTCGCCGGGATCGACTGGCTGTTCGGCATACGCAAGACGACGGTTTCATGACGAACCCACCCCCTTCACGTCCTGTAAGGAGTTAACACCATGGCCCGTATTCAACATCTCGCGATCGCCAGCCAGGACCCGGAAAAGCAGGCCGGCTTCCTCAAAAGCGTGTTCGGCTGGGAGGAGGTCAGGCGCATCGACAATCCGCGGGCGCGCGGTGTGGTGTTGAGCGACGGCGCGATCAACATCTCGGTCTTGTACTTTAAGCAGGATCAGATCGACCGCGGACTGGAGTTCACCGGGCCGCATCATTTCGGCGTCTTCGTGGAGGACCTGGAGGGAACGGCGGCGAAATGCCTCGCGAACGGGGCCGTCGCGTATGACGAGCTGCCCGAGGACAAGAATGAAAGGAACTACCGTCCGAAGCGTTCGGATAAGTTCAAGGGCCCCGAGGGAACTTTGTTCGATATCGCCGATCATGCGTGGATTGGCGCCGCGCCGGTGAAGCAGGCGGCGGAGTAAACAGCGCGCGGGAGCGGGTCAGATCGATGACCCGCTTCCGGCATCGCGCGGACATCGTGATGTTTCGCGCTTGACGCGTCGGGATAGTTAGTTATAAAAACGGTAACTAACGTCACCTCCGAGGTCCCGCGCGATGGATATCCAATCCCCCATGACCCGTCACGACACCCTGGCCCATGTTGTCGGCGACGCGGCCCAGGCCCTCGGCGAACGACCGCGCGAGTCGGACCAGAGGCGCGCCGAGCGAACCCGTACGGCCACCGGCATGATCATGGCGTTCCAACCGGAGGACGTGATCGAGGCCATGATCGCCAGTCACTGCGTCATGTTCCATGAACTGATCGTCGATAGCCTGCACGACACGCTGATTGGCGAAGATCCGGCTTCGCGCCGTCCCGCGCGAAGCAACATCGTCGCCATGGACAAGGCCTTTGGCAACAACCTCGCGCGGTTGGAGGCGTATCGAACCCGGCGCGTGGAGGCTTCGCACGACATCCAGCCGATGCCGGCGCGCGATGAGGCGGATATCTCCGACCGTGTCCGGCGCCACCAGGCATCCGCGCCGGCGCGGCAACCCGTGGCGGCGGCGCCGATCGCCGTGCGCCAGGCCGAGCCCGAAACGATGGGCGATCCCGCGCGGTTCGCCAGGCCCGTGAGCGTGGAACGAACGGACGAGGGGGGGCGGACGGCGGCCTCCGTGCAAATGTCAGGCTCTAACGGCCATACGGTGGTTAACCCGATGCTTACGCAACGATCGATTTATGCCGGCAATCGCCAGGCCAGGCGGCACCCAAATCCGTAATGAGGCAGTAAACCAACGGAGGCCGGGCGGCCCGCGGCCTACCCCTTCCAGACCGCGAACTTTCCGTCCTTCACCACCAGATCGACCGAGGACGGAGCGCTGACCCGCCGCGTGACCGGATCGAACGTCACAGTTCCAAACAGCACACTTGGCACATCGCGCACTTTCCCGAGTCCGTTGTGGATCGCCTGGCGGTCGGCGCCGAACCGCCGCATCACCGTTGCCGCCACGACCATCGCGTCGTAGGCCCGGGCGTTGTAGCTGCCTGGATCGGTGCCATACATCGCGCGGAAGCCGGCCACGAAACGTTGCACGACCGGACGCGGATCCTCGGGGAAAAAGTTGGCGTTGGTGTAAACGCCTTCAACCTCTGGGCCGCCCAGTTCGAGAAATTTAGGGGAATAGACGGACCCGGTGGCGACGACGGGCTGTGTCAGGCCCATCGTCCTCGCCTGTCGCACTATCTGGGCGCCATCCGGGTAATAGGAGATCAATATCAGCGCGTCCGGGCCGGCATCGCGCACGCGCACGAGCGTTGAGCGGAAGTCCTGTTCGGTGGGAAGGTAGCCCTCCGACGCGACGACCGCGGCGCCGCGATCGGCGGCGGCATGGAGGAAAATATCTTTGCTGGTGCGGCCCCAGTCGCCGTTGATGAACAACACGGCGAGCTTGCGAAACCCCAGCTTTTTGATCGCAAAATCCGCCAGGATCGGCATGTCGTCCGCCTGGTTGGGCGCGTTGGACCACATGTAGTCGCCGCCCTTGGTGAAGTCTGGGTGGGAGTTGGTGAAGCCGAATTGCACCAGCCTGGCGCGCTGATAGATCGGTGAGGCCGCCATCGACGCCGCCGAGGAAAAGTCGCCCAGTTCCATGACGACGCGCGGGTCGCCGGCGAATCGTTGCGCCACGGCGACCGATTGCCGCGGGTCCGATTGGGTGTCCTGAAAGTCGATCGCCAATGGACGGCCGCCGATGCCGCCGGCGCCGTTGACCTCCGCCAGCGCGAGGTCGAAGCCACGTTTCCAGTCGGCGCCATATTGCGCGTACTGACCGGTCAGCGGACCGCTGACGCCAACGATCACCGGGTCCGCTGCCGCTGCCCGGGCGAGGAACGGCGCGGTCGGGGCGAGGCCAAGAAACAGGCGGCGTTTCATGGCGTTGGGCGGAGCAAAGGGCGCACTTCCTCGGCGAGCAAATGCAACTGTTCCAGTGCCAGACTGTTCGGCATCCCGGGCCAGTGGATCGACGCGATAAGATGGTTCACCCCAAGCCGCTGATTTAATCGATTGAGTTGATCGGCGACCTCCGCCGGCGAACCCAACAGGAAGCGGTCTTCGAGCAATTCGTTGAAGGCGTGGTCAAAATCGTCGCCTTCCGGCATCACTTTGTCCTGGCCCCATTCGCGGTAGGCTTTGTATTTCTCTTCAAGATACGGTTGGGCGAGACGGATCGCCTCGGCGCGGGTTTTGGCGATGAACACTTCCCGCCGCATCGGGACTTCGGTGGGGAAGGGGCGGCCGTATTCGTCCAGCGCGCGTTTGTACAGGTCCATCTGCCGCTCGATCGTCGCGAGGGTATTGTGCGGGTTGATGTACCAGCAATCGCCGAGGCGGGCGGCGCGTTTAATGGCGACGTCGGCGTTGGCGCCAATCCAGATCGGCGGCATCGGCTTCTGCAACGGCTTCACCGGACAGGTCGCGTGATCGAGTTCCCAGTCCGCGCCCGACATCGTAACGAAGTCTTCGGTCCAGAGGCGGCGGATGGCCAGCAGGCATTCCTCGAACCGCGCGCCGAGCTTGCCGCGGGGAATGCCGAACGCCTTGAACTCGACGTCGCGGTAGCCAATGCCGGCGCCGAACACCAGCTTGCCGCCGCTGAGCAGATCGAGGGTCGCCAGTTGCTCGGCCAGATCGAGGGGCTTGTGCAACGGCACCAGCACCAGCCCGCAAATAATCCGCAGCCTGGGCGCGATCGCGGCGCAGTAAGCAAGGAACGGGATTTGCTGCACGGATTGAAACGGATGCGCGCTGAAATGCGAACCCTTGACGATGCCGTCGAAGCCAAGCTTGTCGGCGGTGCGCACGAGGTCGAGGTCGTCGTTCAAATGTTGCCGTGGGTCGCCGGGTGGGTGTTGACCGCGAACGATCAGGCTGAGCTTCATGGGCTGGGTCCTTATCCTCGACGTGGTAGGCATTGCCTTTTGGACAGTCGCGCACCACTTATCAATGAGCCGTTCAGGACCGTACCTCCACCACATCCTGCGCGAAAATCATCTCTTCTTCGCCGGCTTGCGCGCCCTCCGCCAGATACCGCGCGAAAATCCAAACGCCGTCTCTGGGATTCGAAACGATTTCCACCTCCGCCCCGGAGCCCAGTACCACCCGGGTTCCAACCTTCAGATCCCTGACATTGACGATGCCACTCATTCCGCCGCCTCTCGCCGTGCCCCGTCACGCCGCCACGTCATCAGATCGTCCCAACTATCGGCTTCCATGAACTGCGCCCAGCGGCGATACAGATTCCGCATCGGCTCCTCGCTGGCCTGAGCCTTGGTCAGATCCACGACGCGGCCGGGCATGCGCAATCCCTCGAATTCGTAGTCCTCGACCGCGTGGCCCATACCCATTTCGTAGGTGTAAGGATACCGCCGCGCGATCACGCCACGGCTGGCGGAGTGCGCGTAATTCCAGTTCTCCATGTCGTCCTGTTCGGTCATCCCGGCGGGGCCCGAATATCGAATATAGTAATCCCTCAGGAAGTTCTTCACCGCCCGCGGCGCGTCGCGATCGACGAAGAAGAACCGCCACACCTCCGTCTGGTGCGCGTTGACCGGGTGCCATACCGCCAGCGTCCGAGGCTGCCTCGGCAGCAGCGCCACGTTGGGGAAGATCTCGCCAGGCGCGCCCATCAGCCGGCTGTTGGCGCCGGGGCGCCGCCGCCGTTCCTCCTCGCAATGACGAAAGTACTCGGCTACCTCTGGTGAGTTCTGATACGCGGCCTGAGGCTCGTGATCCTTCGGCAGCACATAGGTGATGGTCTGATGCCCGCGGTCCGGAATCGCCACGTGCAGCTTCCGCGCCACGTTCAACTCGCTGTAATCGCGGCGGCTGCGTCCGCTCGGGCCGGCGCCAACCAGATCGACCGAACGGTGGGAGATGTTGTGATACGTATCCCCGCTGAAATTCTCCGCCGGCCACTTCCAGTTGCACGGAATGATCCATTTTTGCACGCCACCCAGAAGCTCCGCCTGGCCCTCGCGCCCATCCCACCCGTCCAGGATCAGATCGAGGAATCGAGCGAAATCCCCGAGATGCTCCAGGAAAGGTGGCGCCGACGCGTCCCAGTTGGCCCATACCGTTCCTTTATAGCAACAGAGCTGCGCAACCTCGACCAGGCCCAGTTTTGTCCGGTCGATTTCGGAATGATACGCTTCGCGAAAGAAGGGCACGCCGGCCAGCTTGCCATCGGTGCCGTAACTCCAGCCGTGATACGGGCAGGTAAACACCGTCGTATTGCCGTCGTCGTAACGGCACACCTTCATCCCGCGATGCCGGCACGAATTAAGAAAGACGTGCACCGTCCCCGCCCGGTCGCGGCACAAAATCACCGATTCCTCGCCCATCCGCGAGGCGAAGAAATCCCCCGGATTGGGGACCTGACTCTCATGTCCCACGAACAACCACGACCGCGCGAACACCCTTTCCTGTTCCTGGGCGTAGATCTCCTCATTCACGAAGATCTCCCGGCTGATCAGGCCTTTTGAGAGATCGACGAGACCGGAATGATACCCTTTCGTCGCGTTCATCGGCCAGGCCTCCGTTTAAAAGAAAAACGTCAGGTTCTTCGACAACAGCACGTTCTGGTCGAGCGTGATCTTCCGCCGTGCGATCAGCCATCCGTCACCATTACGTCGCAACGTGTCCTCGCGCTTGCCGACCAGCAGGTCCGTCTCGGTCTCGACACGATTGCGGTAGATCAGGAACCGGGCCTTCGCCACGACCTCGGCCGGTGTCACCGACAGGAGTTGCACATTGGAAACCATGTGGGTGATCCGCGATCGTGGTTCCTCCGCCCAATGAATACCGGTCTGGATCTGCCGCACCCGCCGCGTCAGCGTGTCCTTGCCCTCGTCGAACCAACTGATATCCTCGGTCTCCCGGGTGAACTCGCGCTCGGTGTCGC
>Ga0182013_10004114_pt1 | contig 17688 bp, 16 predicted proteins | sample 612S2MmetaG_FD_120487 | JGI IMG/M metagenome (GOLD analysis project Ga0182013, IMG submission 120487) | Permafrost microbial communities from Stordalen Mire, Sweden - 612S2M metaG | ecosystem: Environmental > Terrestrial > Soil > Wetlands > Permafrost | place: Sweden: Stordalen | collected...
ATCTCGATTGCCGTCAGCAACTTCGGCACTCCCGCCGCAAACAGCCGCAATCGACTGGGAAACTTTGGATGGATTGATTTGGTCGTGAGGTGCTTTCATCATTGGCTTCCCGTTGGAGGCTGCATCCGAGCGCTCCATTCCTCTCTACCCATGGTTGGCCGCGATAGCGCCATCGCACTTCAAGAGGTCTGCGTCACGCAGGCAGCGGTTGCTCCGGAGATGGTGCTCGATGAAGCCTATCGCGGTTGCAATTTGTCGAGCCTGCAACGATAGGCCTGCCAGGCACTCCCGCGGCAAGCATCTTCCAAACCTCTTTCCGCATGTTAGGGGAGGAGGGGAAGTGCCGATATGCCCCAAGGGTGCTATTAACCCACGCGTTAACGACCCCGACCCGCTCACCCGCGCTATCCAGGGGAGAAGAATCTTTGGCAAAAAAGAAAGAAGACGCTTGACAAGTGTTGGAAGGGGGATGCAGCCTGACTCAGATTCTTAGGGAAGGTGCAGATTTCGAGCATCTTCCGCAGGGTACGTCTTCTCTCAGTCGACGGTTGCAAATAGGACTCCCGCAGAGCAAGTTCGGTAGACTATCAAGCCCGACCCGATAGCCAAAACTTAGGCACGCAACTTGATCAGCAAACATCGTGTACCTCCCCAAATGGGCGTTTGCCCGCTTTGGGAAGGGATTTGCTGCCTTTTGCATCTCAAGCCACTTCATGAGTCAAAGGAGAGTTCCATGAAGAACATGAAAGTCCTGCTCGTCGCCATCGCTGTATTGTCCTTGCCTCTAGCATTTCCCAAAAGAGCATTTTCCCAGAGCGCTCCCGAAGTCGACGGCATCGATCCAAACCCTATATATGATGGGGACACCAATGTATCGATGACTATATCCGGGTCGAACTTTTTGAACTCGGACGGCTCGTGTGGCGGCGTTGCCTGGTGGACCGATGCCTCATCTACTGCCGAATCCCCCGGCTACTCCGGCGACGCCGGGTTTACTGTCACCTCGTGCGACACCGAGGGCGGCACTTGGATCTCCGGGTACTACAGCGTGAGCTACCCCGCCGGATCCGGATTCATTGCACTGGGCACCTTTGTCGTACAGACCGATAGCGGCATAGGCTACGGACCCGACGTCGATATCGACGATCCAGACGAATAGATCCGGAATAATGCGCAGGGGATCGTTCTGTAAAGCGACGATCCCCTGCGCAACTTTGGCTGCTGCGTTTGCTACTTATCGGTGGTTGCAGGCGGCCCATAGTAGGGGAGCTTCTGCTGCTCCTCAGTGGCACGCTTCACACCGATATCGTCGAAGAGAAGGCTGGGCGCGATGGTGGTCTCAGGCACCGCTCCGAGCGAGTTCGAGATGTGCTCATCGTCACCGGCGGCAATGATGTCGGAGCGCAGGCTGCGGCTGTCAAGCTCGTCGAAGACCGCTCCGCGCACCAGTTGCCGGGTACCGTCGGGATGCACCAGGTAAAGCACCCGCGGCGCCAGCGCTCCGCCAAGTGTCTCCACCGCGTAGACATCGCGGCCCTGCTCCTTGGCCATCGCCAGCAGGCGAGCGTTCATCGCTTCGGCCGTAAGCGGGGCATTCGATTTGAAGATCACCACCCCGGCACGCGAGCGTGCCGCCTGTCCCACGGCCGCACGGCCATGGCCATTCGACTCCGGAAAATCCCGGATCGGCGTTCGCCCGATGAGGTAGTTATCGAGCTTGCCGCCTACCGCGACATTGACGGGATGTGCCGGAACGCCTTCATCGTCGACCGCATACGCACCCAGCAGAGTTCGGCCGGCAAACGTCGTGGTCAGCGGATCGTCGGTTACGCTGAGAAACTCGGGCAGCACGCGAGCATGAAAGCTGGAGGTATATAGACCCTGGGTGCGCGCGGTCGTTCCCATCGCAGGCCGATCCGCTTCCACGTTGGGAACGAAGAGGCGGTCCATCACGTCGGCCGCGGCATCGCCGCTAAACAGCACCGGCCCGTGATAATCCTCGGCGGAGACGACTGGCGCCTCGCGCAGGGCCTCGAGGCTCTTGAGATTATCGATGGTGCGACGGCGGAAGACCGGCCACGATTCCAGTTCCTTGGCAGTTGCGCCCACCGTACCATTGTCGCGCGAAAGCTGCATGCCGTCGGCGGCCTGCCCACCCACACTGACGTTGGCCGTGTAGCCGCCGTATCCCTCGCGAACCGTCGTGCCTTCGCTGTTGACCAGATAGCGGTTAACCGCTATCGCACGCAGATTGGCCGAGGAGTATTGCACGTTTGCCGCGTTCGCCCGGACCTCCGGGTCGGTAGCGTAGAGACCACTCGCCTCGACGATCCGCCGGGTCCATTCCGCACGGTCGATGTCGATCGGGACCAGCGGTCCGATATACACCACCGGCTTGGCGGGAGCAAAATCCTTCTCAGTGGGCGGAGTCTCGAAACGCTTCAACGCAGCCTGCTTCTGGGCGTATGCGCGTAGAGCATTCTTGTAAGCCTCGTCGGTCGCGGTCCACAAGCTATAGCGAATCGCCTCGGAGTTGTTATCGGTCGGTGCAAGTGTCACGCTGCCATCGCCCCGGCTGCTGCTTGAATCGGATGCGTAATTGCCGATCCGCACGGTGACGCGCACAATCCTCTGGTGACCCGACTCCTCGCGGACCAGAGCGCCATAGTTGGCCACCGCCTCGTAAGTAGCAAAGTCGTCCAGGCGATACTCGATGAAGTAGGGTCGCTGCATGCCGGGCAGCAGCAAGTCCGCCTTTTCGCGATCGAGTTCGGCCTGCATCGCACGCAAGACGACGTCGTCTTTTGCCGCATCCGGCGTGGTCGCCGCACACGCAACCGGAATTGCGGCAAATAGAAAAAGGCCCGCCAGAACTCCAATGCACGCGCGCTTGATCTCAACTGTATTCGGGAGCATATCGATCAATTCGCCCCTTTCGCGGGTTTCAACTCCGCTGCTGGAGCGTTGGGCGGAGGAAGAATCGGCGGCCGTGCCGTACCCTGTGCCTGGCGCTGAGTCTCAATTTGGCTGACAAGCATGGCCGGCGCCACCGCGCTAACCGGAATGCTACCTGACTCCGCACCGCAGATGCCGTTGAAGATATCCTGCCTGTCGCCCGTAGCCAGGATGCTGTTCAGCGCAGCCTGGGGCGTTCCCACAATGCTGACGCCCCGCACCAGTTCATCCGGTCGGCCATCCACGTACACCCGGTAGACCACCAGCGGAATCACCTGGAAGGCCTGCGGCGATTGCCGCGTCGTGACCGCGAAGCCCGAGGAGATGTCTTCGAAGTAGAGACCGTAGGGCTTGCCCTGCTTCTTCGCCTCGGCGATCAGCATCTGGCGCAGCTCGTTCTCCGGAACCGACTTCGAGGACGTAACAATCAGGTTGCCCTGGCGGCCCGTGGGCATATGTCCGGACTCGGAGCGCCCATGGCCGTTGCTCTGCGCAACACTCGCAATCGGTAGACGGGACATTAGAAACGTCTTCAGCACGCCGTCCTGGATCAACTCGACCCGCCGCGCGGCCTGGCCCTCGTCGTCGAATTCGTAGTGGCCGCTGAGCGATGTGCCCTGGAAGCTACTCAACGTAGGATCATCGGCTACGCTGAGAAACGACGGCAGAATGGGTTTGCCCAGCAACTTGGTGAAGGTCTGGCCCTCTTCGTCGCCACGCTGGCGCTGGCCTTCCAGGCGGTGCCCAAGCACCTCGTGGAAGAAGACCGCGGCAGCTCGTCCGCTGAGGATGGCCGGCCCGCTGAATGGCTCGGTAATCGGCGCCACCCGCAGCTCTTCGAGGTTCTTCGCCATCGCCGTCGCCTTTTCCATCAGCGTCTTCTGGTCGGGGAGACGGGCGGCGGAGTCAGCCTCGAAGGTCTCCGCGCGGAACATGTCCATGCCGTCGGCGGCACGTGTCCGAGCAACGATAACGAGTCTAGCTACATGGCTGGGCGTGGCCACCCGCGAACCTTCAGAAGAGACGAAGTAGTCAGTTTCGTTCGAAGCCTGGAACTCGACCTGGTCGGCGAGGATGTCGGGATACTGGGTAAAAAGTCTGGACAACTCGCGCAGCCGCAGCTCCCACGCGGCTCGGTCAACATTCAGAACCGGTGCGGGCTGAAGAACCGCCGTCTGCGGCTTCTCCGCGCTGAAGTCGGCCGAGGCGTCTTCTTCCTTGGCGCGTACCTGCTGCTCGGTCTTGACCTTGAGATAGCCGTCGAGCGCGCGGGCGTATCCGCGATTGGTGGCGAACCACAGCGAGCGCGCAATCGCGTCGGGGTCGTCGGAGAGCGGAAGGGGCATGGTGGTCAGGGCGCTGGTGCGGTGGTCGCCATGGGTGTTGTCTTCGGCCGGGCTGCCGAGCCGCACCTGCACATCCACCGAGCGCACATGGCCCTCCCGCGAACCGGTGATCGCGCCATACTGCGCCGCGATGCTGACCGAGGTGGCATCGTCCACCGCGTAGCTCAGGAAGTAAGGCTTGGGTTGCTGACCGTCTCCAGCACCGGTTCCCAGCGAGGACATCGCGCGTTTCAGTTCTGTATCCAGCGCGCTGAGTAGTGCAACCTCGCCGACGGCGGCCTTGGGGGCTGTCGTGGAACTTGTGGCGGGAGTGCTGGATGCGGCCAGCACGATGTACCCGCAATCGAACGCTGCGGCAAACAGGAGGCTGGCCAGCGAAGCGCCAGCCACACACAGGGTTCGATTGGATCTTTTGGATCTGCGGTTCGAAGTGGGTTGTGCCATTGGCCCGTCTTTGCGTGGGTAGAGATGCGACACTAGTGTACCGGAAAGCTCCGTGTAAGCTTTGCGCCGATAAAGAGCCTGAAGCCCACACCTGAGGGACGTTTGAGAATGCGCTTTGGCAGCACCGTATTCCTGCTGGTCGCGCTGGCGGTTGGCTTTGCGCTGACCAATGCGAGGCTTTCCCGCGAAACGCCCACCGAGGCCCGGGCCGATCGGCTCGCCACCCTGGACAGGGCCGCCTACACCTTGCCGCCCGGGAAGATGGAGAAGGCAGTCGCCCTGAGCCGGGTCGACAGAACCCTGGCAGTCACGGGCACAGTCTGGACGCCCGTCCAACTCCTGCTGATCCTCGCCCTGGGGATAGTTGCGCGCGTCAGAGACCTGGCAACTAGGCTCTCCCGGAATCGCTGGGCACAGGGCTTCGCCTTCCTTTTCCTGATCCTGCTGATCGTCCGCCTGCTCAACCTTCCGCTGCAAATTTACGGACACCACGTTGCCTTGAGTTACGGCCTCTCGGTGCAAGGCTGGCTAAGCTGGCTAGCCGACAAGGCGAAGCTGTTCGCCCTGGAGTGGGGAATCGGCGGCCTTCTGGTCATGCTGATGTTCTGGATCATTCGCCGATCGTCCGCGCATTGGTGGTTCTGGTTCTGGATTCCCGCGGCATTCTGCGTCGTTGCGGGCGTCTTCGTGTCGCCCTACGTCATCGATCCCCTCTTCAACAACTTCGAGCCGCTGGCCAAATCCGACCCTGCGCTGGTCCAGCGCCTGGAGCAGGTCGTCGCACGCAGCGGCATCCCCATTCCGCCCGAGCGTATGTTCCTGATGAAGGCGAGCGCGAAGTATACCGGGCTGAACGCCTACGTCACCGGCTTCGGCGCGTCCAAACGCGTCGTGGTCTGGGACACCACCGTCGCAGGGTCGAAGCCTGACGAGATCGCGTTTATCTTCGCGCACGAGATGGGCCACTACGCGCTCGGCCATGTGGTTCTTGGGGTGACGCTTAGTTGCGTTGGGCTGCTTCCGTTCTTCTGGCTGGGTTATCACGGCATGTGCGCGCTGCTCCGGCGCTATGGCACGGCATGGAAGATTCCGTCGCAGGACGACTGGGGCGCGCTGGTGGTGCTCGCCCTCGTCCTGTCCGTGCTTTCGACCGCAGCCGGCCCCATTTCCAATCACTTCAGCCGTGCCATGGAACACAACGCCGACGTCTATGGGCAGGAGGCTGTACATGGCATCGTGGCCGACCCACAGGGAGTTGGCAGGCGATCCTTCCAGGCGATGGGCGAAGAGTCGTTCGACGATCCCACCCCGCACCCGGTGTTCGAATGGTGGTTCGACACACATCCAACCACCCGTTTCCGCGCCGCATTCTCCCAGACCTACGACCCCCGGGCCGCGGACCAACATCCAAAATACTTTGCAAAATAAGGCACTTCGTGCGGTATTGGGCTTCGCGTGGTGCTTCCGATGGTCGCAATTGAGATCCATAACCGACCAACCGGAGGACCACCAGTGTCGATTCCTGCCACACAAGGTATACCCGTCACGAAGTGACTGCCCCAAGCGTAGGGGGCCCGTCCGGCAGGACACTTCATTGCCCTACCGCGTTTCTACTGTTCCATCGGTAAGATCGGTGTTAAGGTCTTCTCTATGAGTGCCGATTGCCTTTTCTGCAAGATCGTCGCGGGTGCGATCCCGGCGAAACGCGTCTACGAGGACGATCTCTGCCTGTGCTTCGCGGACATCAACCCGCAGGCGCCCACCCACCTGCTGATCATTCCAAAAGAACACATTGCGTCCCAGGCGCACGCCGAGCAGCAACACGCCGCCCTGCTGGGGCACATGGTCGCCAAAGCCGCCGAGATCGCGCGCAGCTCCCATCTGGACCACGGCTATCGCGTCGTCATCAACACCGGCCCGGACGGCGGCCAGACGGTTGACCATCTGCATCTCCATCTGTTGGGAGGAAGGCACATGAGCTGGCCCCCCGGCTAGATATGTAGCTGAGAATTCATGGTCCATAAGGGATAATGTATTAGGGCTATCGCGGCAGGTCGCGTTCCGCGGGGCACGCATCTTACTTCGCGCGCACCGAACCTGCAGTTGGCCCGGACGCACTCCGCATTTCGACGACCTGGGGAAGGACTGACGCTTGGCTCTCGAATCCGCGCAAGCACAACCCGGCATTGCAGCCACGGAAGCCGCCAACCTCGATGGAATCGGAGACGAGGCAGCGGCCGGCCTTCCGCTCTGCGTCGATTTGGACGGCACGCTGGTCAAGTCCGACACTTTGGTTGATACAGTCATCGTTCTCGCACGCCAGAGTCCGCGTACGGTGCTCCAGTTCCCTCTATGGATTTGGGAAGGCAAAGCGTCGTTCAAGCGCAAAGTCTCCGCGCTCGCGGCGATCGACGTGGTAAATCTGCCCTACAACCAACCGCTGCTTGAATATCTCCGACAGCAGTACGCCAGCGGCCGCGAGATATACCTGGCCACCGGCGCCGATACCCTGTTGGCTGAGCGCGTCGCCGCTCACCTGGGCATCTTCACCGGCGTACTCGCCTCTGACGGCACCGTGAATCTCACCGGCCACAACAAGCTTGCCGCCTTCCAGCAGAAGTTCCCCGCGGGCTTCTGCTACATCGGCAATGCGCGCCCGGACGTGCCTCTACTTACCCACTGCGTGCATCCCATGGTGGCCAATCCCCACCGAAGCCTGACCGCCGGCCTAAACTCGGCGAAGATCGTGCCTGTTCGCACATTCAGCGATACGGCGTCGCCGTTCAAGGCCTGGGTCCGCGCCATCCGGCTGCATCAATGGGCGAAGAATGTGCTCATCTTCCTCCCCGTCCTGCTGGCGCACGTCCACACAGTTGGGCCGATGGTTGCTACCGGCCTAGCCTTCCTGAGCTTTGGCCTGGCTGCATCGGCAACCTACATCGTCAACGATCTACTGGATCTCGAGGCCGACCGTCATCACCCGCGCAAGCGGCGGAGGCCCTTCGCGTCAGGCGATCTCTCGCCCATCGTCGGCGTCGCAACCATCGTCGCGTTCTTTGTCGTTTCCCTGGCCATCGCGGTCATGCTACCGCACGTGCTTACCACGCTGTCGCCGAACTTCCCGCAACACGGCCAGGGCAATTTCCTGGGATGGCTGATCTTCTACACCATCGCAACCACCGCCTACTCTCTGCGCCTGAAGCGAATGGTCCTGGTCGACGTGATCGTACTGTCGGGGCTCTATACCATTCGAATTCTGGCTGGCTCGGCGGCGGCGGCCGTCATCGTTTCGCCTTGGCTGGCTGCGTTCAGCATCTTCTTCTTCCTGTCGCTGGCCTTCGTCAAGCGCTTTTCCGAATTGGAGAGCATGCGTCAGCGTAGCGACGGCGGAGCCATCGCCGTAAAAGGTCGCGGCTACCGCGTCTCCGACCTCGAACAGCTGCGCAGCTTCGGCACCTCCAGCGGATACGCCTCGGTGCTGGTCTTCATGCTCTACATCGGCAACGAAGTCGCCAAGGACCTGTATCCGCACCACACGCGCCTGTGGCTGCTGGTCCCGGTTCTTCTGCTCTGGCTGAGCCGGTTGTGGTTGCTAGCCTCGCGCGGCGAACTACACGAGGACCCCGTGGTCTACGCCATCACGGACAAGCGCAGTCTGCTGCTCGGATTGATCGTGGTGGGCATTGTGCTCTCCGCGCTGTGACGCCGCGATACACTTGAGAGACAGGCACTCGATTCGCCGAAATAATTTTCTCCGCCTGAAGTATTCATGAACGAAGCCATCCCTCAACTCTCCGACTACAACGAACCTTCTCTGGACGCGGCCTTCGCCACACTGGCCGACGAGGTTCGCGCCGAAACCGCCTCACCGGTTGACGTGGAAGCCTTCCGTCTGCGTTGGCTGGGCCGCAAACAGGGCCGGCTAAAGCTGATCAGCGACGCGTGGCTAAAGTCCGCGCCCGCCGAGGCTCGCAAACCGCTCGGCATGCGCTTCAACCAGCTCAAGCAGCAGATCGAACTGGCGCTCGAAGACGCCGTCACGAGCCCAGCCGCGCGTACCGCCAAGGGTGGCATCGACATCACGCTCCCCGGCAGCGTCCGCACCCCGGGCATCGAGCACCCCCTGCTGAAGACGATGCACGAGATCGTCGCCGTTTTCCGTCATCTCGGCTATTCAACAGCCCTCGGCCCGCAGGTCGAGTCGGACTTCTACAACTTCGAGGCGCTCAACTTCCCGCCCAACCATCCCGCGCGCGACACCCAGGACACGCTCGTGCTCGCGGGCCAGCAGGCCAGGCCCTCGCGCGACCGCCTGCTGATGCGAACCCACACGTCGCCGGTGCAGATCCGTACCATGATCGCGGACACGCCGCCCATCCGCATCGTCGTCCCCGGCAAGGTGCATCGCAACGACGCCGCCGACGCCACCCACTCCCCCGTCTTTCACCAGGTCGAAGGCCTGTGCGTCGACACCAATATCACCTTCTCCGACTTGAAAGGCACGCTCGATCACGCCATGAAGGCGCTTTTCGGTTCGGACATCAGAACGCGCTTCTTCCCCAGCTTCTTTCCCTTCACCGAGCCCAGCGCCGATGTGCAGATCTCCTGCATCTTCTGTGCCGGCAAGGGCTGCCGCAAGTGCAAGCAGTCCGGCTGGATCGAGTTGCTTGGCTGCGGAATGGTCGACCCCGCGGTCTTCGCCAGCGTCGACCAGCAGCGCGTCGCCCAAGGCAAGCAGCCCGAATACGATCCCGCCAAAATCACCGGCTTCGCCTTCGGCATGGGCGTGGAGCGCATCGCCATGATTCAGCACGGCATCTCCGACATCGGCCAGTTCTACTCCGGCGACATGCGCTTCCTGGAGCAATTCGCGTGAATATCCTGACCAAGTGGCTCCGCTCCTATGTCCCCAATATTCCCGTCGACGACCAGCAACTGGCCGACAATCTGACCCTGCGCGGCATCGCCGTTGAAGGTGTACATGACCTCGGTTTAGGCAACGGCCATCTCTTCGAGATGGACATCACCACTAACCGCGTCGATGCGATGAACCACTACGGTATCGCGCGTGAGGCAGCGACCATCTACAACCTGCCACTGGCGCCGCTGAACACCGCGCTACCTGCCGTCGCTCGCTCCGAGAACCCATTTCCCGTCGCGATTGAAGTCCCCGAGCTATGCGGGCGATTCACGGCGCAGGTGCTGCGCGGCGTAAATATCGCCCCTTCGACAGGCCGCGTCGCCGAGTACTTCGCGCTGCTTGGATCGAAGCCAATCTCGAATGCGGTTGACGCGTCGAACTTCGTCTTGCAGGGCATGGGACATCCCACCCACGCCTTCGATCTGGACAAGATCGACGGCGGCATCGTCGTCCGCCTGGCGCGAAAGGGCGAACGGCTGAAACTGCTCGACGGAACCGAGCGCACCCTCGAAGCCGATGATCTGGTGGTCGCGGACCACGCGAAAGCCCTGGGGCTCGCTGGAGTGATGGGCGGCTGGAACTCCATGATCACCGCGGAGACGAAGAACATCCTCGTCGAAGCTGCCTGGTTCGATCCCGCCTGCGTCCGCCGCAGCGCGCGCCGTCACGGCCTGCACACCGACGCGTCCCACCGCTTCGAGCGGGGCGCCGACTTCAATGCCTGCCCCACCGCAAACGCGCTGGTTGCAAGACTCATCCTTGAATCTGGCGGAGTAGCCGAAGGCGATCTGGTCGACGTGGTGGTGCCCGCAGTTGCGGCGAAGACCGCCGACCGGCCGCAAATTGCCCTTTCCGTGGAGCAGGTCAGGCGGCATCTGGGCGCAACCCTGGACGACCAGCCTGGCCAGTCCGCGATTACCGGCGAACTGGTTCGCCAATACCTCACCGCCCTGGGTTGCAGGCTGACTGAAGGCACAGGGCAGAGCGGGCAACCGGCCACATTCAACGTTCAACTTCCCTCCTGGCGCCTCGACCTCGAACGCGAGATCGACCTGGTCGAGGAGGTCGCGCGCGTCTACGGATACAACCGCTTCGCCAACACCCTGCCTACCGCGCTGCCGGTGACGGCGCATCCGCTCGCCGCCGCCGAGGCCGCGGTGCGCACACGTCTACTGGCCCTGGGCTACTCCGAAGCCATCTCCAGCTCCTTTGCATCGGAGGCCGACGCCGCCGCATTCTTCACCGCCCACCAGCGACGTGCCGCAGCGCATGAGGCTGGCTCGCACGGGGTCGTCGTGCTGGAGAATCCGCTCTCGGACGAGGCGCGCCTGTTGCGGCCGTCGTTGACGCCGGGCATGGTTACGTTGCTCGCCAATAACCTCAACCGCGATGTGCGTGAGGTGCGATTATTCGAGCAGGGTGCGACCTTCGCCGGCATGGCCAACGATGCCGGATTGATCCACGAGGTAGTCGAGTCGCGTAGCCTCTCGCTCGGCCTAACCGGCGATCTGCCGGCGACCTCGCTTTATCCTGCAAAGGATGCCGGCGTCTTCGAGCTGAAGGGCGTAGTCGAATTGCTGCTGTCGCTTTTTGCCGCCTCACCGGATGCGCTGGGCACAAGCGCGGCCCAGCGGCTGACCTTCTCCGCCGACACCCCAGCGTGGCTCGAGCCTGGCCGCGGCGCGACGGCGCTGCTCGACGGCAAGCCGGTTGCATGCTTCGGCGAGCTTGCAGCCGCCGAGCGCGAGGCCCGCAAGCTGCGCCAGCCCGTGTATCTCGCCGAGATCAATCTCGAGGTGGTCTACGCCCTGCCCTTGCGGAGGACCACCGCCCGCGAGCTCTCGCGATTCCAGGCGGTCGAGCGCGATTACTCGTTCACCTTCGCCGACACCGTCCAGTGGCAAGCCATCGCGCAAACAATCGATGCTCTCGCGATTCCCGAGCTTACGCGGCGTAAGCCGGTCGAGATATTCCGCGACGCCAAGGCCGCTGCCGTGGCAGCCGGCCATTACGCGCTCCTGCTGCGCTGCGCTTTTCAATCCAACCAGCGCACGCTGCGCGAGGAAGAACTGGCAGACTGGTCCTCACGGCTGATCGCCGCGTTGACCGCTCTGGGCGGCATCATTCGCAGTTAGGCACATCTTTTTTGCTGGCAAATGCGGTTCGGCCCTCATTTTGCACAGTTGCGCAAAGGCCGCGGCGACCGCGAACCGCTCTATACTTCGAATATGAGTTCCGGTGTCAGTGTCGATGAGTTTCAAGCGCTCGAGCAGAAGGTGCTGCGAGCAGTGGAAATAGTAAAGCGCGAGCGCGAGGCACGCGCCGCAGCCGAGGCAGAAACAGCCGCGCTGCGTGAGCAGCTCAAAACGCTGACGGAGACGGCTGAGAGCCGCTCGCAAGCCGCCCAACGTGAGAAGGATGCCGCTGAAAACCAGATCGCAGCACTCAATCAGGAGCGCGACGCGGTGCGGCAGAGGGTCGAGCGCATGCTGCAGCAGATGGACGACCTGCTGTAGGCCGTCAGATCGTCGTTGGGAGAAGGAGGCGCGCGTGACCGATGCGGACGAGAGGCAAGACCAAACGAAATCCGGGGAAAGCCCGGCAACCGCCGGCGCGGTGAGCGTCGATATCTACGACCAGGTCTATCACCTGCGCGGCAGCGATTCGGAGTACATCGAGCAACTCGCGGCGCTGGTAGATGCCAAGATGCGCGCGGTAGCGGCCTTGGGAAGCACGGTCGACTCCCTGCGCGTTGCGGTGCTCGCTTCGCTCAACATCGCCGACGAACTCTTCGCCCTGCGCGCCCGCTACGATTCTCTGGCCGGCAGCGTGAACCGCAGCGAAGACACCATGCGTTCGCGCGCAGGAACGCTGGCGGGAATGCTGGATGAAGTGCTGGAAGACCGTCGCGCTGGGTGACACGCGCTTGACGTTTGCGGGTGCGGAAGCGTACCTTCGGCTTCGCCCTAAGGCCATTGAATCCAATCCGCTTATGTTGAGCATCCGCCCTATGAGGACGGTTGCAGGAGCAAATTCCCGATGCGCATGATCATGCACATTTTCTTTCCCGTAGAAGTCTTCAACGCCTCAGTCAAGGACGGCTCCGTTGGCGCCAAGATGCAGCGTATCCTTGCCCATCAGAAGCCTGAGGCGGCATATTTCACTGAGTACCATGGCCAGCGGGCGGGAATCTTGATCGTGGATGTGAAAGAGGCCTCGCAGATCCCGGAGTTCGCCGAGCCATGGTTCCTGCTCTTCCAGGCAAAAGTGGAACTGCATCCGGCGATGACCCCGCAGGACCTCGCATCCTCAGGATTGGACGCGCTCGGCAGAGAGTGGCACTAACGGGCTACCCCGCACCTGCTGCGGACTTTAAATTCCGACTGGGTACGGCTTTTCGTGAATCTCCGACCCACTTGCTCCCTTGCTCCCGCGCTCGAAGCGCCCTTGGAGCAGACTTAGCAGGCCCGTGTACCAATAACCAAACACGAACAGCAGCAGGAACGGCACGGTAAAGTAGTTCTCCGTCGTCACCGCATACCACACCGTCCACGCAAAGTACGTCCCGACGGCTAGTTCGAGCCACGGCATAAAGCCCAGCCGCTTGCGGTACACCTTCGCCTGGCTAGCCTCGCCCTTCTGCTTGACCCGGTACTTTGGCGTGCGCGCAAACGCGGATTTCTTACCCACCAGCGCCTCGATCACCGCAAGCGCATTCGAGAACGTCAGTCCGACGCCGCCCAGCGCCATCAGGAACGGCACATACACGATCCTCTTGTACCAGATCTTTGGATACAGCTCCTTCTGGCTCACCATGTAAAACGTCGACACCGACATCGTGCTCGCTACAAACAGCGGGAAGTCGATCAGCATCATCTGGATGTAGCCCTGCCAACTGCGGATGATCATCGCCGGCATCAGCAGCGCGCTCAAAACAATCATCAACGGATAGCTGATATTCGCCGTCAGGTGATACCACGCCTCCAGCTTGGTATGCCACGGCACATCGCTCTTCATCACTCGCGGCAAAATCTTTTTGCCGGTCTGGATCAGCCCCTTTGCCCAACGCGCCTGCTGCGTCTTGAACGCCGTCATCTCGATGGGCAACTCGGCCGGGCACTCCACGTCCTGCAAGTACTTGAACTTCCATCCGCATAGCTGCGCGCGGTAGCTGAGATCGGTATCCTCGGTCAGCGTGTCGTGCTGCCAGCCGCCCGCCTGATCGATGGCTACCCGCCGCCAGGCTCCCGCCGTGCCGTTAAAGTTGAAGAACACGCCGCAGCGCGATCGCCCGCCATGCTCCAGCACAAAGTGTCCATCCAGCAGGATCGCCTCCACCTGGGTCATGAAATTGTAATTCCGGTTCAGATGCGTCCACCGCGTCTGAACCATGCCAATCCCCGGCTCAGCGAAGTGATGCACTACCTTCATCAGCCAGTCCGGCGGCGGCACAAAGTCGGCATCGAAGATCGCGACCAGTTCACCCTTCGCGACCTTCAATCCCTCATCCAGCGCGCCAGCCTTATACCCATGCCGATTAGTCCGATGCAGATAGGCGATCGGCTGCCCATCCAGCCCGGCAAAGCCCCGCGCGTAACGTTCGACAATCTCGCGCGCAACCTCGATCGTCTCGTCGGTCGAATCGTCCAGCAACTGAATCTCAAACCGGTCCCGCGGATATTCCAGACGGCAGATCGCATCGATCAGCCGGTCCACCACAAACTGCTCGTTGAAGATGGGCAGTTGGATGGTCACGAATGGCAGTTCGCCCTCAGGATATCGGGCGCCCGGCTCGTCCCACTTCGCTGCATTCTTCTTATTCCTGTAGTAGAGCCACACCAATTGGTAACGATGCACGCCGTAAAACGCCAGAATCACCATCACAATGAAGTAGGGGATCAGCATTGACGTGTCGAAGGTGTTCCAGCGGTACAACCCACGGAAGGTGTGGTCCCCATAGTGGGTATGCACGTAGTGACCAAAGCCCTTTGAGGCCAGGAACATGGCAGGAGGCGCAAGCATCGTGTCGAAGAAGGAGGGCAGGAGAAGACTCCGCGGGCAGGGTTGCCGTTCTCGACGATTCTACGCGATGCGGCTATTCCGAAGACGATCTAACGTACATATCAAAGAACTCGCCGGATTCTCGGGACTTCCGAGACTTCGGTGCGGTAGAGATGAGCTAGCCTAGCTCAGCATCATCGCCCGGTAAGCGATATCCCGCTGCGCCGGCCGGAACCCCGCATCGCGGATGATCCGGCGCACGTCTTCCTCGCTGCCGCCATGGCTCTCCGGCCCCACCGGCCCCGCGTCGTTTGCCCCGAACCGCAGCCCCATTTGCAGCACCTTCAATCCCTCGCCCGCCGCGCTTGCCTGGACGTTCTCAATTGTGTCGAGAAACATTCGCGCGATGGCCAGCGTCTTCAGCCGCTCGATCGCCGTCACCCCGTCCAGCGCCCGCCCGCCTGGAGCCTCGGCCGCCCTCGGCGCGAACGCCGTAAAGCCGCCTGTCTCCTTCTGCAATTCCCGCACCGCCGCCAGAAAATCGACGCGCTGTTCCAGCGTTTCACTCCCGCCAAAAGCCACCGCAGCCGCCGTGCGGATCCCCAACTCATGTGCCACGCGATGAACTTCTCTCCACTCCCCAACACTGCACAGTTCACGTCCGCCATCCAGCCCCGCCAGACTCACGCCATCGCCAGTTATAGAATCCAGCCCCGCCTCGAGCAGTCTCGTGATCGCATCCTGCAGCCCAAGGCCACAGCCTGCGGCCAGCGTCCTCAACTCCGGGGCGGAAAGGCCTTCGATCCAGATCGAAGGAAAACGCCGCCTGATGCCTCGCAGCACGGCCTCCAGCCGCAGAATCTCTTCGCCGCCGGAGCCCTGAATCCCGCACGCGAGGCGTACTCCGGTCCCGCCCAGTTCAACCGTCTCGGCCACCGCGTCAAAGATGCGTCCCAGGGCGTCATCCACTGACTCGCCCGATACGCCGGGCGCAGAAGCCCCACAATCGACCGCACCCTCCATTGCGTAGCTGACTACGCCCTCTGGATGCAGTCGCCGGCGCACCGCGTCTGCCTCCAGGCCAATGCCCACCAAGTCGTCGCTCCGAAAGCAATCCAGAGCCTGTTCGCGGCTTATTCCCATACAAAAATTCTACGCCCGCCGCCGTCTTCCCTAGCGACGCCACAGCATGACAGCCAGCAGCGCCAGCACCATCGAGAGCAGCGCCAGGCCAGTCCACAGCAGTTTCACCGCCAGGCCCACCGACTTTTCCAGTTTCGCCACCCGGGCGTCCACCGTCTTCTCCAGCTTCGCCACCCGCGACTCGGCACTTTCCATGCCCATCCGAGCGCGTGTCACATCAACCGCAATGGCCGAGATCTGCGTGCTCTGTTCACGTAACTGGCGGTAGATGCCCGCATGCGTTTCGCTTACCAGAGCGACTTCGCCGCGAACATTCTCCGCCAGCGCAGTCAGCGCCGCGTCGTGCGCCTTGTCGCTGGCGCTTCGGTTGGCAAGATATTTGTCTGCCGCCGGCACCAGACGGGCGAAGTGGGGCAGAAGTTCAAACAGCATCCTGGGCCACATGGCTCTAGTCTACGTGTTCGCTGAGCACCGCGACCATCGAGGCCGCCCGCCGCCGCCGCCGCATCAGCACCGCTGCCACGCTGGCCAACAGAATCACCGTAATGATCCCCTGCGACTAGACGCAGTAGATACACCACATCTGAATCACATACGCCTCGATGTAGCTGAGAAACGCCGCGCAGAAGAAACCGATGCGCGCCATCTCCAGCACAATCCAGGTCTTGCCCAACAGCGCAAAGATCAGGATCGCCGCATAGCCCGCGATGCCAATTGCCGCCACTGGGACATGCAGCTTGCCCGAGTCGGGGGCCTCGTCCGGAGTCCTGGCCGGGAAGACGGAGTATCGGCTGTGTCCCACGGCTCCGCAGTCCCAATGCTCGGAGACCGCACACGGGGGCGCGGCATTCGAATCCATCAGATGCACCTGCAGCGCTCTTACGCTTACGAACATGCCACCCAGGGCAAGGATTGCAATCAGGTATTTCATGACTTCCATCTTACGTCGACGAGCCTGCCGGCTCAGCGCTTTTTGACGGGGACGCATTCGCCGACGCGCTGACAGCCCCCAGCCGGGTTCAGCTGCCACAAATGGGCGCGTGGCGGCGTAGCCGAAAGCAAGGTTGCGGAATTTGCTTGGACACAAGACTCGACAGGGGAAGATAATCGACGAATTACGAAGGCCAATCTAGTCCCGCGCGAGGCGTAAGAGATGAGTTATAACCTTCTTGCTGCGAGGTCAGCCGCCCTAGCCGCCAGGAATTCAACGGCGAAAACCGAAGAAGACAAGGCGTGGGAAGGAAGCCCTTTCGATTGGTTCCGAAAGAAAGCCAGTTCAACAAAGGGTAAGATCGGACGCGACTTCGTCACATCCCTTCTGGAGGCCTCCGGGTTCGCCGTCGATCGCGTCGGCGTCGGATTGGAGGCTAACGGCAAGACAATTCGAGTCAAGTTGTCGCTTATGTGGGGTGCCGGCGATTTTACGTTTGAGCAGATCAGGGAGACCGACTTTGATTTTCTTCTCTGCCTGGGCCTCTATCCGGATAGCTCTTATGGCTGGTTGATCCCCAAGAGCGAATTGCTCGTAGATGGCGTCTTGCAAGATCGGGAGGGTTTGAAGGGTCAACATGGCGGACAGGATGATCCGAACGACTTCTGGATTACGGCGGTAAACGCGCAGAATCCATACCGTTGGCTTGAACCTTATGGCGGAACTACCGACGTTCTGATAGACGTCATCAAAAGTAGCTTGTGACGGGCTTGAGTCAGCCAGGATACTTATTGGGCTCCTAGAAGAGGCGGGCCTGCTGGTCAACCGCTATCTGGGAGTCGATTTCATCCTCGGAGTCATGCACCTCTGATTGGGACAATCGCTTACGCATTAGCTCAACTGCCTGAGGATTGCTATCGACGAGAAGATAGTCGCGACCATGCCTC
>Ga0182013_10004115_pt1 | contig 17687 bp, 8 predicted proteins | sample 612S2MmetaG_FD_120487 | JGI IMG/M metagenome (GOLD analysis project Ga0182013, IMG submission 120487) | Permafrost microbial communities from Stordalen Mire, Sweden - 612S2M metaG | ecosystem: Environmental > Terrestrial > Soil > Wetlands > Permafrost | place: Sweden: Stordalen | collected...
CTTGAGGATCTTCTCGTTGGTGATCTTGCGCAGCACTTCGATCTGACGCGAGGTCATTTCCTCGATCTCGTCGATCTGCTCGTTCACCCGCGGGTCCTTGTCGTTGTAGCGGATACGCTTGAGGTTCTTGGTCGAGATGCGCTCGATGGTCTCGCGGTCGAGCAACGCACCCTTGGTCAACAGGCGCTTGTTGGTGCGCTCGTCGTGCAGGTCGGCCAGCACTTCTTTCTGGCCGAGAATGCCGTCAAGGCGCTTCAAACGCTCGTCGGTAAGAATGCGGATTTCGTCGCCGAGGTTCTTTTCGAGCTTGGCGATGTACTCCGCTTCGATCAGCTTGGCGCGCTCGTCCTTCTCCTGACCCTTTCGGCTGAAGATGCGCACATCAACGACCGTGCCCTCAATACCCGGGGGGCACGTGAGCGAAGCATCGCGGACATCGCCGGCTTTTTCACCGAAGATGGCACGCAGAAGCTTTTCTTCCGGCGTCAGCTGGGTTTCGCCCTTGGGCGTTACCTTGCCGACGAGAATGTCGCCGTGCTTGATCTGGGCGCCGATGCGGATCACGCCGCTCTCGTCCAGGTCGCGCAGTGCATGCTCGCTGACGTTGGGGATGTCGCGGGTGATTTCTTCCGGTCCAAGCTTGGTGTCGCGCGCTTCGATCTCGAACTCTTCGATGTGCACCGAGGTGTAGTAGTCTTCGCGGACGAGTTTCTCGGAGATAAGAATCGCGTCTTCGAAGTTGTATCCGCGCCAGGGCATGAAGGCCACGAGCACGTTGCGTCCGAGGGCCAACTCGCCCTGCTCAGTGCATGGTCCGTCGGCGATCACCTGATCTTTGACCACACGGTCGCCCTCGCGGACAACCGGCTTCTGGTTGATGCAGGTGTTCTGGTTGGACCGCTTGAACTTGATGAGCTGATAGATGTCGGAGCCGACCTCACGCGACAACTGCGTGGGGTGGTGCTCGCCTTCGACGCGCACGATGATGCGCTCGGAGTCGACCGAATCCACAATGCCGTTGCGCTTGGCCAGGATTACCGCCCCGGAGTCGCGCGCGGTAACGCCTTCCATACCGGTTCCGACGAGCGGAGCTTCGGCAACGAGCAGCGGAACCGACTGGCGCTGCATGTTGGCGCCCATCAGTGCGCGGTTGGCGTCGTCGTGTTCGAGGAACGGCACCAACGATGCGGCTACCGAGACAAGCTGCTTGGGGCTGACGTCGATGTAGTCCACGTCGGTACGATTCACCAGGACGAAGTTGCCCTGACGCCGCGCATTGACCAGGTCTTCAGTGATCTGCCCGTTCTCGTTGAACTCGATGTTGGCCTGGGCGATGGTATGGCGGTCTTCTTCCCACGCCGACAGATAGAAGCTGAAGGGCACGTGATCGATGGTGCGCTTGCCGGCCTTCTTCAGATTGGCGTTGAGGCGTCCCGCTTCCTCTTTCTCAATGTGATCGCCTACGCGCAACCCGCTTTCGCCTGCGTTGACGATTTCAACAAAGTCGAGAATGCGCGAGTCCTTCACCTTGCGGTAAGGCGACTCGATGAAGCCGTACTCGTTGATGCGCGCGAAGCAGCTGAGCGAGCTGATGAGGCCGATGTTCGGACCTTCAGGAGTTTCGATGGGGCAGATGCGGCCGTAGTGCGTGGGGTGCACGTCGCGGACTTCGAAGCCGGCGCGCTCACGCGACAAGCCGCCCGGTCCAAGTGCCGAGAGACGCCGCTTGTGCGTGATCTCGGAGAGCGGGTTGGTCTGATCCATGAACTGCGACAACTGCGAGGATCCGAAGAACTCGCGGATGGCGGCCATGACGGGCTTGGCGTTGATCAGGTCGTGCGGCATGGCCGTCGAAAGCTCCTGATAGACGCTCATCTTTTCCTTGATGGCGCGCTCCATGCGCACGAGGCCGATGCGGAACTGATTTTCCATCAGCTCGCCGACGGCGCGGACGCGGCGGTTGCCGAGGTGATCGATGTCATCGACCATGCCGATGTTGCGGCGCAGCTTGAGCAGGTAGCGAATGGTTGCGTAGAAATCTTCGGGCGTCAGCGTGCGATGATCGAGGCCCGTCGCGTCCTGGTTCTCATAAAGCTTGATATTGAACTTCAGACGGCCCACGCGCGAGAAGTCATACTTGCGCGCATCGAAGAACATGCCTTCGAAAAGAGCTGTTGCTGTATCGAGGGTCGGCGGATCGCCCGGACGCAGCTTGCGGTAGATTTCGATCAGCGCCTCTTCGGGCTTGCGCACAGAGTCGCGCTTGAGCGTGTTGGTGATGATGTTGCCTACGTCGTCGCGCTCGGGGAAGAAGACCTCGAAGGTGGTGGCACCACTGGAGAGAACTTTGTGCAGACGGTCGGCGGTGAGCTCGACGTTGGCTTCGACGATGACTTCGCCGGTATTCGTGTCAACGATGTCGGCAGCGGTCAGCGCGCCGTCGAGTTCTGCCTGCTCGATTTCGACCTTTTCGATACCGGAAGCACGCAGCGCCTTCAATGTGTGTGCGGTGACCTTGCGGCCGGAGTGCGCGATTTCATCTCCATTGTGCAGAACGGCGTGCGCAGGCTTCGCGCCCTGAAGGTGCGTGGAGGCTCCATCGGGAGCAACGACCCACTGCAGCTTGCCATCGGCGATATGGATGCGGTCGACGGTGTAGAAGGTCTTGAGAATTTCTTCGTCAGAACGCAGGCCGAGCGCGCGCAGAAAGATTGTGCCGAGAAACTTGCGCTTGCGGTCAATGCGCACATAAAGGGTGTTCTTCTGGTCGTATTCGAACTCGACCCACGACCCGCGGTAGGGGATGATTTTGCCGAGGAAGTAGGTGCGGTTGTTGGCGGTCTCGAAGAAGACGCCGGGCGAGCGATGCAACTGCGAAACGATGACGCGCTCTGTGCCGTTCACGATAAAGGTGCCGTTGGGAGTCATCAGCGGAATATCGCCGAAGAAGACTTCCTGCTCCTTGATGTCGCGAATCGTCTTGTTGCCGGTCTCAGGATCTTTGTCGTAAATGGTGAGGCGGACCGTGACCTTCAGCGGAGCGGAGAACGTCATGCCGCGCTCTTCGCACTCCTGCTGGTCGTATTTCAGTTGCAGGCTAACGGGGTCGCCGCACTTATTGCAAAAGTCGGGCGTGTTCTTGTTATAGGTACCGCACTTCTGGCAGAGCACGTCGCCGGGAAGGAAGGGATCCGTAATGACCATGGCGCCGCAATGCACGCAGGCGGTACGCAGGTGATGCAGTCCTTTAAGGTGGCCGCACTTGCACTCCCAGTTGCCGATGGAGAAGTCGACAAAGTCGAGCTGCGAGATGCCGCGGAAGTCGGTAATGGGGAAAACCGACACAAACACGGACTGGAGGCCTGAGTCGTCGCGCTCGTTGGGGAGCTTGTCCATCTGCAGGAACCGCTCATAGGAGCGCCGCTGCACTTCAATCAGGTTGGGAATCTGGGTTGCGGTGGGAATCTTGGAAAAATCGAGCCGGCTGCGAATCGCGCGCTTCTCGTTAGGCATGTTCACTCCTGAGACTCTTTACTCCGGACTGCTCCGATCTCTCGGAACTCTCTCCGCGCCGCGGCCCGAGTCTCAGGGCACCGGCTGCATAGGGGTTGACACTCACAACATTCCAGACCGGCAAACCGCAAGCGCCGGTCCCCACCCGTGATTCCGCGAGGTAGCCCGGCAAAGTTCCGCAGGGTTCGCTCACACATCACACATGCCAAGGCTGTTCCGGGAGTGTCACGACAAGAGAACGATTTGGGCATTGCCGCGAATCCGGCAAGTGCGCTAGACTGCGCACAATCGAGAGAAGCAAGCGCAGCGGGTAACCCCGCGAACAAATAGTTTGCGCTTCGGTCGGATTATGAACAAAATTGCTCAGTCCGCCGCAGGTGGGAGACACGAATAGCCCGTAAGGACACAATGCCTCACGAGCGCGGCCCTTTGCCTGTGCCCCCATCCGAATTCTTTTGCACTGCTCTCGCCGATCCCAAAGCTCGCTTCTGTCGCTCGCTCGCCAACCGTCAACTTGATCCTCGTCCAATCTGAGGCATGTCGTTGACACTAAGGCATTAAACTACCGCACGCAACCGCCGCCGGAGATGCTTGGCTCAGCTCCGGCTTGCCCAATTCTCGTGCCCACTCCGTTTTGTTCTCAAGACGCGTTGTCCAGCGCCGCTCCATTCCTTCAGAAACCGAAATGAGCCGGAAACACGCGCAATGGATATCTTAGCGCGTTCCGGCCTAGCATGCAAGCCGGCACCCAAGCTTCTCCGGCGAGGCCGGCCCGTTTTCCGGACCGGCCATGTCGAACTTTGAACCTGAGCACCTGGCTGGCGTCTTTCTTCGACCCCGACTACTTGACTTCGATGGTCGCGATGCCTTCGAACTTCTTCTTGATCGCCTCAGCCTCTTCCTTGGTTGCGCTTTCCTTCAGCGCCTTGGGGGCACCGTCAACCAAGTCTTTGGCTTCCTTCAGGCCGAGCGAAGTCACTTCGCGGACAGCCTTGATGGTGTTGATCTTGTTGGCGCCGAAGTCCTTGAGAATGACCTGGAATTCGGTCTTCTCTTCGGCCGCCGGAGCCGCCGCCGCACCGCCGCCGCCCGCCGCTGCCACCGGGGCCGCTGCGGCCGCCGAAACGCCGAGACGCTCTTCCAGCTTCTTCACGAGAGCCGCTGCTTCGAGCAGGCTCAGAGATACAATTTGCTCTTCCAACTGTGCCAGATCCGCCATTTTTTCTTCTCCATTCCGATTCGATTGATATTGATGTTCCCGGCCGTTGTTTCAATCTGAAAGTTTCCGATGCGCCAGACCCGCGCACTTTCAATTTGTCTTACGGCCAAATCCCTTAAAAACAGTGATCAGTTGTCAGTCGCCGCTCACGTTGGCCACACTGACAACTGCGCGGCTATGCCGCGCCTGCAAACTTTTCTTTCTTGACGCCCTGGCCGAGGACCACGGCCAGATCGCGGCCAGTGGCATTGAGAACGGTCGCCAGGCGCTGCGCCGGAGAATTAATAAGGAACAGCAGCTTCGAGAACAGCTCTTCCTTGCCGGGCAGGGTCGCCAGAGCCTTCACTTCGGCTGCGTCAAGCAGTTTGCCGTCGACGATGCCGAGCTTGAAATGGAACTCCGCATTGTCGCCCGCCCACTTGGCGAAAACCTTGGCCAACGCGACGGGGTCCCCGGCTGTAAACGCCACCGAATTCACGCCCTTCAGGCCTTTCAGCGCGGCTTCCACCTGGGTTCCCTGGCCGGAAACGGCAGCCAGCTTGTTCTTCACGACGCGATACTTGCCGCCCGCCTCGCGGATCACTTTGCGCAGCTCAAAATCCTTGGCCACGGTCAGCTTTGCGAATGTACCCACAATTGCCGTGGTCGAACCCTCGAGTTCCTTGGCCAGCAGCGCCACTTTCTCGTTTTTCTTCGCCTTCGAAATTGCCATTGTTGCGCTCCGCGCAGTGATCAGTGATCAGTTTTCAGTGGTCAGTAATTCCGACTCTCTGATTCCGATCTCTAATCCCCACTCTTTCGCCCTCAGCGGGCTACTTTTCAAATTCGTCTTCTACAATCACTCGGTCAGGCACGAAGCCAGCCAGGCCATAAAGCAACCTGACCACTGCTTTTAGTGCTTGCCCGCTGCGTCGGCGACGGCCGAATCGAGCGGCACACCGGGGCCCATCGTCGAACTCAGGGTCACGCTCTTGATGTACTTGCCCTTGGCCGCGGAAGGCTTCGAGCGCACAATCGCGCCGATCACCGTGGTTGCGTTGTCGATCAGCTTTTGCGGATCGAAGCTCAGCTTGCCCACCGGCACATGCACCAGGCTGGTTTTGTCGGCGCGAAACTCAACCTTACCGGCCTTGATTTCCTTTACCGCCGCAGCAACATCGAGGGTTACCGTTCCGGTCTTCGGGTTCGGCATCAGGCCCTTGGGGCCGAGCACCTTGCCGAGCCGGCCAACGACCTTCATCATGTCGGGGGTCGCAATCAGCGCGTCGAAGGCGGTCCAGTTTTCTTTCTGAATCTTCTCGACCATTTCTTCGCCGCCCACAAAGTCAGCGCCGGCAGCGATCGCGTCCTTCTGACGGTCGCCACTTGCAATCACGGCCACGGTCTTGGTCTTGCCCAGGCCATGGGGTAAAACAACGGTGCCGCGGACCATCTGGTCAGCATGACGCGTGTCGACGCCCAAACGCATGGTCAAGTCGACGGTTTCGTCGAACTTGGCGTATTTGACCTGCTGGAGCAGTCCGACCGCTTCGGGAAGCGGATACGCCGACTTGATGACAGCGGCGCGCGCCTTCGTAATATTCTTGGAGTCTTTTGTGGCCATTCAATCCTCGTCTCCCACCGATTCTGCCAGTCCCGCCTTGCGGGAGGCCTAGAGGTTTGCATGGGTAAACGGTGAAAACACCGCTGCATGCAATGCCTCGAACAGGCTCAGAAACCGTGGTGCTCATGACTGCCCAGGGAAATCCCTGGAGCACATCCATTGAGTCTACTGGAATCCGGCTTGGATTGCAAACAGGCACGGTGTGGGCAGGTTGAGGCCCCGCCTGCTAAATGCAGATGCGATGGGCCTCTACCGATTCAACGAGTTATGCCTACCAAGGGGGAAGACAACCGCTATTCCCTTGCGGCGCTCCGGATGAAAACTCTCAGGAGGGGTCATCCGGCCGCAGGGACGCTAAAGGTTTGCCGACCGATTGCCACTGATCAGGCGCAAGATCCATGTAAGGATGACCGCGCCAACAACTGCAATCAGAATGCTGACGATCAGTCCGTGCTGCCCGGTTCCGCCGAGGCCGAGGTGGCTGGATAAAAACCCGCCGATGAGTGCGCCAACCAGGCCGACCACCATATCCATGAAGAAGCCGAAGCCGGAGCCCTTCATGATTTTCCCCGTAATCCAGCCGGCCAGTGCTCCAATAACGATCCAAGCGATGAGTCCATGTCCCATAGTGTCGATCTCCTTTGCTTTCTTCGATGCCGAATGATGATCGATGACGAGACCGGGGCGCTGTCAAGCCAAAATTTTTGGGCTTGAGGCTGCGGGAGACCGCGCTAGTTGCGGAAGGCCTTGTTTTCCCTGTAGAACTCCATGCGCGAACGGATGGCGCCGGCCATGGCGGTGTCGCCCTTGCTTACCGCCAGGTCGAGCGAGCGCTGCGCGGAGGCGACGGCCTGCGGGAACTGGCCCTTTTCTGCATAAGCCGCGGCTAGCGTGTCGAGGACCGTCAGATCGGCGCCTCCCGAAAGATCATTCGCTTTTTCAGCAAGCGTGACGGCTTCGGCGCCATTGCGGAGCGAGGCATTGGAGGAACTGGCCAAAACCCGTGCCATACCCACCAGAACCGACACACTTTGGGGCGATTGCGCCAGCGCCTTGCGCCAGTGAACGAGCGCGTCGGCATCCTTGTGCTGCGCAACGTAGGCATCGGCCAGGGCCTCTTCGCCAGACGGGAAGCGCGGATCGAGATCGAGAGTCTTCTCAAGCTCCGGCACGGCTTCGGCTGCGTTGCCCTGCTCCATGAGCATGGCCCCGAGATTGAAGTGGCTGTGGGTCAAATATGGATTGATCTTGATGGCCTGGTGCAGATGCTCGATCGCGCCGGCAGTATCGCCGTTCAGGTAGAGATTCGAAGCCAGGTCGTTCTGCACACTGGCGTCGTCGGGCGCAAGGCTCAGCGCCTTCTTCCAGACGGCGAGCGCGTTGACGTAATCCTTCTTTTCTTCGAGCGCGATGGCCTGCTCCATCAAGCGGTAGACATCGATCGCGGGAACCTTGATGTCTTCGATGGGATCTGTGGGTGTGTTCACGAACTCGGGCAAGTTGACGGCACGATTGGAAGCCGTGGCGTTGTCGATGAGAATGCCCGGACTGTCGCTGCCGTCCGCATCGATGTGGGTGAGATACATCTGCGTATAGGGTGAGCGTCCCTTGGAGGAGAACACCAGCCAGCGGCCATTGGGCGAGAAGCTGTGCCACGAATTCATGAGAGGCTGGTTGGCGCGCAGGCGACGCGCGGCTCCGCCTTCAAAGGGCACAATGTAGAGCTGGCTGTCGGGGCGCATCACTTCGCCGTTACGGCACTTGACGAAAACGATCCAGCGGCCGTCGGGCGAGACCTTGGCGAAGTTGTTGCTCATACCGTTTTGCGACGCGCCCTTGACCGGTTCCGGCGTTCCGCCGCGGCCGTCGTTGAACGGAATGCGATAGAGGTCGTACTGAATCTGCGTTTCGTTGGGATCGTTGGCGTGCAGCGCTGGGGCCTGGCCGGGGAGGCGTGGTTCACGTGCCGTGGCGCGGGCGAAGACAATCCACTTGCCGTCGGGACTCCAGACGCCGCCCGTCTGAACAAAGTGCGGATCGTCGGCGCCGGGCAGGGGCAGACGGCGACCGGCGGCTCTGCTATACCACTGCAGAATTCCCTTGGTGGGATAGAAGACCTGGAGGAAGCGATAGTCCTTGAAGTTGACGGTGTAATAGCTCTGCGGAAAATCGAGCGACGGCGGCGCAAAGGTGCTAACGACGTAGCGGCCATCGGGCGAGACCTGCGACATGAAGCCGACGCGGGTTTTGCCAACGCGGCCGTCGGTGTTCCACTGCACCACGTTGCGGTTTTCGATGGAGATGCGGCGCGAGATCGGCGTGAGCGCGTAAAGCCCCTTGTCGTTGTTGGGACCGTCAAGATCGATTCCCATCGTCTTGCCATCCCGCGAGAACGAGTGGCAGTTGAGGCAGGTGGGCACGTCGGCGAGGACGGTGTGGCTCTCGGGCTTTGTGATATCGCGCATGCGCCAGTGGATCAAATGAATGGCGGCAGCAGAGAGCGGCTGAATGATTCCATCTTTCCCTTCGCTGGGCATGAGCGGAACATCGCGATAAAAAATGGGCGCGCCGACGGGGTCCCTCGAAGTCGTAAACGCAATGTGCGCTGCCGCTGAGACAATCTTGCCATCGCGATACCCCGTGATGGTGAGGGTCGCGGGGGCAGCTGCGGAGTGGAGTTGGATTGCGGACCACGTTGCGGCATCGGGCGTCCAGGCCCACGAGGCCGCCTGCTTCGGCGTCTGTTTCGGCAGTTCGTTGACGGGAGCGACGCAGTCCGGATCGATGGGGCCGATCTTCATACGTTCGCCTTTGGACTCGGTGTCAATCGCGGGTGCGTTATTGGCAAACGCGACGTGAATGCGCCAGAAAGTGGCCGTTGAATCGCGCCAGAGAAAAGTGGGAGGCGTGATGCCGGGTGGAAAGATCGAGTCATTTTCCGGGTAGTCGATCGCGATGCCCTGGGCCGCTTCTGCCGCGGCCTGCTGCATTGCGGGCGTTGCCGTCTCGCGTGGAACGCTTGCCGAGGCGTTTCTATCCAGGGTCAGAAGCCAACTTGCGGCCAAGAGAATCGCCAGGAAGGATGCGCCGAACAAAACAGCGCCGCGCCGTCCATAGTTTGATCTGGCTTTGAGGGGCATACGGTCTCCAACCGAGGGGAAGAGTGCTCGATCAGAATTCTATTGATCCTGAACTTCACTGTCCACCCGCGGATGAAGCGATTTACCGCGCCACGCCGCCGGGTGGAACGTGCTCTTCGAGGTAGCGCACCAGCGTGGTGTACACGTGGAACGCGGTTCCCTTCCCTTCGTAAAGGGCATGCGTGCGGTTGGGGTAGTCCATCATCTCGAAGGGCTTGCCGAGTTCGACGAGTTTGTTGATGAGCAACTCCGATCCCTGAAAATGCACGTTGTCGTCGCCGGAGCCGTGAATGAGCAGCAGATGGCCCTGCAGGCCGTCGGCAAAGTTGATAGGCGATCCATCGTGGTAACCCTTCACGTTGACCGAGGGCATACCCATGTACCGCTCCTGGTAGATGGAGTCGTAGTGGCTCTCGTCGGCCACGGGAGCGAGCGCGATGCCCGTAGAGTAGACGCCGGGGTAGCGAAACATCATGTTGAGAGTGTTCGAGCCGCCGCCGCTATGGCCCCAGATGGCCATGCGGGAGGAATCGATATACGGCCGCTCCCTGGCCAATTCCTGAATGGCCTGCGCCTGCTGCTCAGAGGAAAGTACGCCGATGGCGCCGTAGATACTTTTGCGCCACGCACTGCCTTTGGGCGCCGGCGTTCCTGCGTTGTCGAAGCTGACGACGAGGTAGCCTTCGTCGGCGATCAGGCCGAACATCACGCGCATCCCGGCCATCCATTCGTCGCGCACGGTGGCGCCCCACGGCTCGCCGTAAACGTACGCCAGAACGGGATACTTCTTCGCGGGATCGAAGTCGTGCGGCTTGATGATCCAGCCGTCGAGCGCGACACCGTTGGCGACTGGGATTTTGAAGAACTCTCCGGTGGAAGCGAGCAGCGGTTTGGATTTCGTTGTGAGATCGTTGCCATCCACGAGAGTTCGAACGACCTTGTGATCGGGAAGACTTACAATCTCGATGCGGTTGGCGCGGTCGAAGGTTCCATAAGTGTGGGCAGCCCATTTTGCGTTGGGGGCGACGTTGTATTCGTGGTGGCCCGGCTCCTCTTCGGGCGTGATCCGCTCAGGGCTGCCTTTGCCATCGACGTGTGTGCGGTAGAGGTATTGACGGACCGGATCATCGGGTGAAGCAGTGAAGTAGAACCACCCGCCTGCCTGATCAACTGTGAGCTCATCGAGAATGTCGCCCTGGAAGTTCGTGACCAGGTGCGGTTCTGCCGCCTTAAGATTGACGCGATAGGCATGGCGCCATCCGTCGCGCTCGCTGAGGAAGAGCGGGTCTTTCAAAGATTGCGCGTTCGAGGATGGATGATCTTCGATCCATTCCATCGCGTTGACATCGACCCAGTCTTTATCGGTGTCTTCGGTGACCACGCGCGTGGTTCCCGTTGCAGGATCGGCCCACACGAACTGGTTGCGGTTCTGCGCGCGGTTCAGGTATTCAAAAAGAATGCCGTCGGAGTTGCCGGCCCAATCCATTTGCGGGATGTAGTTCTGGCGTGGGTCGCCGTCGAGCTTCGCCCAGACGGTTTCCCCGCCAGACACCGGCACAATGCCCACGCGTACGGCCGAGTTGGTCCCGCCGGGCTGCGGGTATTTGTACTTGAACACAACCGGGTACTGCTGATCGGTGTCGTTGATCAGTGAGTATTCGCCGACGCCCGACTGGTCGAATTGCCAATAGGCAATGCGTTGGCTGTCAGGGCTCCAGCGCATGCAGTTGCGTAGGGAGAATTCTTCTTCGGTTACCCAGTCAGAGGTTCCATTAATGATGTCGTCGGAACCGTCGCGGGTCAACTGCGTAATCTTCTGCGTGGCCAGTTCCTCGACATAGATGTTGTTGGCGCGCACCCAGGCCACGCGGCTCGCATCGGGAGAGAACGTAGCAAACATCAGGGACGATTCGGGCGCGCCTGTGTCGAGCTTCACCAGGCGTTGCCCAGGTGCAGCGGTAGTGTCGTAGACCCAGTAATCGCCGCGGGTGTAGGCGCGCCAAACTTTTTTCGCGTTGGTGAAGACGAGGAGCTTTTGGGCATCGGCAGACCAGGCGTATTCACTGATGTGAAGCGAATCTTTTAGACCGGGGGGCGTCAGCTCTGCCGCGGAAACCTCGACGCTGCGCGTGCCGGACGCCGTCTCATACGCGACGATGTCGCTCCCTTTGCCGCTGGCGGCCGGCTCAACCATCGTGTAGATATCGCCGTTCTTTTCCCATGCGAATTGGACCTGTTTGTCCCAAAACTCGCCCTTGTTGAAGATGGCGTCGAGGCCTTCGGTAAGGTGGGCGGATGGTTTGGTGTCGGCGCCGAGCAATGACAAGTGGCTGAACAAGAAACACGACGAAGCGAAAACGACGGCAAGTCTGGGCAATGGCACGATTACGATCTCCCGGGAGGACGCACCCGATGGGTTCAATTTTAAGGAAGTCTCGAAGCGAGAATTATAGGCATCGGGGCTGTGTTGCGTCTCCCATTTGTCCTGGGCAGACTTTTGCATTGGCTGCCAGGACCCTGCTGTGGGACACTGGCATCCACGGTTCTCCCTGCACACAAACCCTTCCAGAGGCACCATGCACAATTTTCAGCAGAGCTTTCTCGCAGGCCTTCTCGTCCTCGTCGCTGCCCCGCTTCTGAGCCAGCAATTGAACTCGGACTACGCGCGCGACCCCGCGCAGGCGATCGATCAGCAGTACACCGACCAGATTCACAAGTACACGACCGATCCATCGTTTCTGTCGCCGCTAGTGAACTATCTGCCGGCCTCGAAGACTGTGCCGACGCCGGCGAAGGTGCTTGGCGACGTCTCTGGCGCGCCCGACATGCTGCCGTACGCCGAGGACGTCTACAAATACTTCCGCATGCTTGAAGCCGCCAGTCCCTGCGTCAAAGTGGTGAGCATCGGCCATACGGAAGAAGGCCGCGAAATGATTGCCGTGGCCATTGCGGATCCGGCGTTGCTTGCCGGCGCAAAGGCCAATGACGAGCGGTTGGCCAAGCTCGCCGATCCGCGCACCATCAAGCTCGATGACGCCACTGCGCGGAAGCTTGTGGATCAGTCATATCCGGTGTATTACATCACCGGGACCATTCACTCGCCGGAAACGGGAGCGCCTACGGCGCTGATGGAACTTGGGTATCGCCTTGCTGTCGACAATGCACCCTACATCAAGTTCATCCGCTCGCACATGATTACGCTGATTACGCCGGTGGTGGAAGTGGACGGCCGCGACCGCATGGTCGATTTGTATAAGTGGCACAAGGCGCATCCCAACGAAAAGTATCCGCATTTGCTGTACTGGGGCCACTACGTGGCGCACGACAACAATCGCGACGCCATGGGCATGACGCTTGATTTGACGCGCAATGTACTCGATACGTATCTGGGCTGGCACGCCCAGGTATTGCACGATCTGCATGAGTCGGTTCCGTTTCTCTACGACAACACGGTTGGGGACGGGCCCTATAACTCGTGGGTCGATCCCACACTCGCCGACGAGTGGGCCGAACTGGGCTGGAACAACGTGGCGCAGATGCAGTCGTTCGGTATGCCCGGAGTTTTTACTCATGGCGACTTCGACACATGGAGTCCCGGCTACCTGATGTTCCTTGCCGGCATGCACAACGGCATCAGCCGGCTGTATGAGACGTTCGGGAACGGCGGCGCCGACACGGAAAAGCGCATCTTGCAGCCGGAAGAATACTCGCGCACGTGGTACCGGCAGAATCCACCGCTGCCTGTTGTGACCTGGTCACAACGCGACAACAACAACTACGAACAGTCGGCGCTGCTGAGCACAATTTCATACTTCGCACAACACGCGCATCATTTTTTGGAAAACTATTACACCAAAAGCAAGCGATCGATTGAAAAGCCCACGCTTGAGGGCCCCGCTGCGTACGTGATTCCCGCCGATGCCGCGGACACTAACCGCCAGATCGAATTGCTGAAGGTGATGAAGCGGCAGCATGTTGAGGTGCAACAGCTCTCGGATGCTGTAACGTCGGCCGTGCCCGCGGCCAAGCGAGGCGACAAGCCGGCACAGGAGAGCTTTCCCGCGGGCTCGATCGTGATTCGCATGGATCAGCCGTATTCGCGCGTGGCCGATGCGCTGCTTGACCGGCAGTTCTGGGCGCCGGACGATCCGCAGAAGCATCCGTACGACGACACAGGATGGTCCTTCGCGCATCTCTTCAATCTGAAGGTTGTGCGCATTGTCGATCCGGCGATTCTGCAGGCCAAGATGACGCCGCTCGACGATCCCGCGGTGCTCGCGGGCAAGGTCTCGGGCACTGGTTCAGTGCTCGCAATTGCCAACACCGCGCAGGTTTCGTTGCTGCCGCTGGTCTATAAGCTGAAGGGCGCGAATGTGCAGGTTGCCGACAGGGCCTTCGACGCGGACGGCAAGCATTATGCGGCGGGTTCGCTGCTGATCAGCGGAGCAGATGACAGCCAGGTGACGCCGCTGCTGCATGATCTTTCTCTCGACGCAAGTCATCTGGCAGCAGCGCCCTCGGTGCCGACGCACGCAGCAACGGCGCCGCGCATTGCTTTCATGCACACGTGGCTGGCGACGCAGACTGAAGGCTGGTGGCGCTACGCCTTCGACGCTGCAGGCGTGCCCTACGACTACATCAATACGCAGACCGCGGCTGGCGCGTCGGACCTGCGTTCTAAATACGACGTGATTATCTTCGCGCCGGTGGGCTTCTCGAATACGCAAGCGATCATCAATGGAATTCCCATGTGGAATAACGCGATGCCCTGGCAGAAGTCGGACCTAACGCCGAACCTGGGCCGCATCGACTCCACCGCCGACATTCGTCCCGGCCTGGGCTACGAGGGCCTGGCGCACCTGAAAGAGTTCGTGGAAAAGGGTGGGTTGCTGATCACGTGCGAAGACACGGCGCAGTTCGCGATCGATACCGGTCTTGCTCCGGGTGTGAGCGCTGTTCCGCGCGGGGAATCGCGCGTGGTGGGAACTGTGCTCAACACCGTGTTTGTCGACAAGGACAGTCCGGTCGCGTACGGATATGGGACCGGAGTGCCGGTGATCAGCGCCAACGGACTGGCTTTCACGATCAGCAACACGCTCGGTGGCCGCGGAGGCCGCACGCTCATGGATCCCTACGCCGAGCGCCCCACTGGACGCGGAAGTGTGGAGGACAGCGACGAACCCACCGGCCGCAAGATCGTTGAAGCCGAGGCGCTGGTCAAGGTTCAGCCCTGGGAAGCGAAGAAGGTGAACGAAGAAGAATTGCGCGACAACATGAATGTGATTCCGGCGGAGCTGCGGCCGGATGTCATTCTTCGTTTTGCCGACGGCAAGGGCCTGCTGCTCGATGGGTTGCTGGACAAGGGCAATTCAATCGCAGAACACCCGGTGGTAGTGAACGCGCATCTGGGCCAGGGCAACGTGCTTCTCTTCGGCAATAACCCGGTCTATCGTGGCGAGACGGTGGGAACCTACGCCATGGTGTTCAACGCAATCCTCAACTACGAGCATCTTGGGAACAAACCCGCAACCAGCGGCGTAACTGAGAACAAATAGAAAGAGCGCGGGCAGCCAATGTGGTAGCGTAAGCAAATCGGCAAACCCCGCTGATTTACGAAAATGAGGTCTTTCCACGACATCGCGCGACATTGGTCAAGGCGCGTGCCGGCAGTGGCCTGCCCGGCATTGCTGTGGGTGACGGCGCTCGTTTGCCTATCGGCCACGGGGGCGCACGCCCAGGCGGGAGCGGTGATTGTCCAGCCGGGCGCACCGGGCGAGCCGAGCAAGACTTTGCCTGCGAACGCCAGACCAAGCCTGCCTCCGCTCGCCGCGGCCGACGTGGACTTCATGCAGGGCATGATCATGCATCACGAGCAGGCCGTCGAGATGACCGCACTCATCCCTTCGCATACCAAGAATGCGAGAGTGCGTTCGCTCGGCGCGAAGATTTCGAGTTCGCAGTCGGATGAGATTCGCTTTATGCAGCATTGGCTTGCAGCGCGCGGCCAGGCGACAACGATGTCGATGCCGGGAATGCCCGACATGGATAAATACGGCAAGCCGATGGCCCCGATGCCCGGCATGTTGACGCCTCCTCAGATGACTGCATTGCGCGAGGCGAAAGGTGCCGAGTTCGATCGTCTCTTTCTGGCCGGAATGATTCAGCACCACAACGGCGCATTGATTATGGTGAAGGATTTGTTCGACCAGGCGGGCGCAGGCCAGGACGCCGACATCTTTAACTTTGCGACCGATGCCGATAATACGCAGCGGGCCGAGATCAGAATTATGCAAAACATGCTGGAGGAGACGCGTTGACCCGATTGAAGAATGCTGCCCTGAATGCGGCCATTGCAGCCGCAGCGATTTTCTGCTTAGCCTCAGTAGCCACGCAGGCACAGAATCCCTCGACCACACCTCCAGCCGCAACCGCGACACCCGCAGCGCCGGCCAAGCCCCCTGCTGCCGAGGAAAATCCGTTCGCGCCGCAGCCTGCTCCTCCGCTGCCTGCGGGCATGACCGGGTCGGACACCAGCGATCCGCGCTACAGCCTGAAACCAGGAATGTACGACGCGGGCGAAGCGGCCATGGGAATGAAGCACCTGGCGTTTTTGAAAAAGCCGGATGCGTTTCAGATTAACGCTACTTCTCCTGATGATCCTTTGGTTCAGAAGACCTTGAAACAGCTTGGCGTCGGCGATCCATCGAAGATGCCCAAACCAATGCAAATGGTGATTGCGCAGTTAGCATTCGCTAACTCAGACTTTGCTTTCCAGGGAGGCCATCTCTTCCAGGGGAACTTCTACGGCGTTAACATCTACGATATCTCTGACCCTGCCAAGACCGCACTGCTCACGACGCTTGTCTGCCCCGGTGGCCAGGGCGATGTTTCGGTTTACAAGAACCTGATGTTCATGTCGGTGGAGATGCCCAACGGCCGCCTCGATTGCGGCGCACAGGGTTTTGCACCCGATCCTCCTCCGCCTGCCGGGAAAGAAAACGAGCGTCATTCGCCATCCCCGCAGAAAGACCGGTTCCGGGGCGTGCGCATCTTCGACATTTCCGATATCAAGAACCCGCGCCAGGTAGCGGCCGTGCAAACCTGCCGCGGTTCGCACACGCACACGCTGGTTGTCGACCCGAACGACAAGGAGAATGTCTACATATATGTGTCGGGAACGTCGTTTGTCCGCCAGCCGGAAGAACTGTCTGGATGCTCAGGAGAGAAGCCGGATAAGGATCCGAACACGGCACTCTTCCGTATTGAAGTAATCAAGGTCCCGGTGGCAGCTCCGCAGGATGCGAAGGTGGTGTCGAGCCCGCGCGTGTTCATCGATCCACGCACCGGCGCTCTGAATGGCCTGAACAATGGCGGCAGCCACGGCAAAGACGCAGAGAAACCCGTGGACACAAATCAGTGCCACGACATCACGGTGTACTCGGCGATTGGGCTCGCGGCCGGAGCATGCTCGGGAAACGGAATTCTGCTCGATATCTCCGACCCCGTTCACCCCAAGCGCGTGGATGCGGTGAACGATCCCAACTATGCTTACTGGCATTCGGCCACATTCTCGAACGATGGCTCGAAGGTGGTGTTCACGGATGAATGGGGTGGCGGCCTCGGAGCGCGTTGCCGGCCAAACGATCCCAACAAGTGGGGTTCCGATGCGATCTTCAATCTGAACAAAGACAAGTTGAGCCTTGCCTCGTATTACAAGCTGCCCTCGGCGCAGGGCGACACCGAAAATTGCGTGGCGCACAATGGCTCGTTGATTCCCGTGCCGGGGCGCGACATTGAAGTGCAGGCCTGGTATCAGGGCGGCGTTTCCGTGATGGACTTCACCGACCCGGTGCATCCTTTTGAGATTGCCTACTTCGATCGTGGCCCGATCGACCCAAAGTCGCTGGTCTTGGGCGGCGACTGGTCAGCTTACTGGTATAACGGATCGATTTACGGTTCGGAAATTGCCCGCGGACTCGACGTGTTCGAGCTGACGCCGACGAAATTCCTGACGCAAAACGAAATTGATGCGGCCAGGTCGGTGCATGTCGATGAACTAAACGTGCAGAACCAGCAGAAGCTCGCCTGGCCCTCGCAGCTGGTGGTAGCCAAGGCTTATCTCGACCAGTTGGCGCGTTCGCAGGCATTGCCGGCAAAGCAGATCGCCGCATTGCAGAAGGCAATTCACAACGCTGAGAAGTCGCACATGAAC
>Ga0182013_10004116_pt1 | contig 17685 bp, 17 predicted proteins | sample 612S2MmetaG_FD_120487 | JGI IMG/M metagenome (GOLD analysis project Ga0182013, IMG submission 120487) | Permafrost microbial communities from Stordalen Mire, Sweden - 612S2M metaG | ecosystem: Environmental > Terrestrial > Soil > Wetlands > Permafrost | place: Sweden: Stordalen | collected...
CATCGCGAAGCAGCTCCTGCTGATGGACAGCCACATGCGCGACCCGAAAACCGGCCTGCTCAAGCATGGCTGGGACGAGTCGAAGCAAATGCCCTGGGCCGATAAGCAAACCGGACTCAGTCCCGAGGCATGGGGCCGCGCCATGGGCTGGTACTGCATGGCCCTCGTTGATGTTCTCGACTGGTTCCCGAAGGACCATCCACAGCGCGGAGTTCTCGTCGCTGCGCTCAATCGCACTATCGCCGCCGTACTCAAGGTCCAGGATACGAAGACCGGGCTGTGGTGGCAGGTCATGGATCAACCTCCTCACAACGGGCCGGCGATGGTGAAGCAGCCTGACGGAAGCATCCGAATCGGCGTCGAGCACTCCGCCAATGGCAATTATCTGGAAGCATCCGCGAGCTGCATGTTCACCTATGCGCTGGCCAAAGGCGTCCGCCTCGGCTATCTCCCCGAAGCCGACGAATCCGCCGCCGCCCACGCGTGGGCAGGCATCCAGAAGCAGTTCATCACCACCAACCCCGACGGCACGCTCACCCTCCACGGCACGGTCAAGGTTGGTGGGCTGGGCGGCACACCCTACCGTGCGGGCGACTACAACTACTACATCCACGAGCTGATCGTCGATCAGGATAAGAAGGGTGTCGGCGCATTCCTGCTCGCGGGCTCCGAGATGGACCAGGCCGCCCTTACCGCCGCCGGCGTCGCCCAACCCGCACCGGACTCCTTCAACTCCAAGCAGTACCAAAGCCGCGAACAGAGTTTCTCAACCCGCAAAGTCACTGCCCTCGTGGATGCGTGGTTCAACTCGCAAACGCGCAAGAACGCCTTTGGCCAGACCGAACTCTTTCACTACAAGTGGGACGATGACGCCGCCAGCGGTTACTCGCTCTTTGGTCGCGCCTTCCAGCGCTACGGGGTCTCGCTGGCCACGCTGCCGGCCGCGCCCACCCCGGCTGCGCTGGCCAAGGCGCAGATCTACGTCATCGCCTCGCCCGACATTCCCGCAAAGAATCCCAACCCGCACTATGTGGACAAACCCAGCGGCGATGCGATCGAGGCCTGGGTCAAGGCCGGCGGCGTGCTGCTGCTCTTCTCCAACGACCGCGACAACACTGAGTTTGAGCACTTCAACACGCTCAGCGATCGCTTTGGCATCCACTTCAATCCGGTGCTGTCGCACCACGTTGTCGGCGACGACCATGCCTCCGGCGAGGTGGTGATTCCGCCCGGCACCAGCATCTTCGGCGCGGGCTTCACCGCATTCATGAAGGACACCAGCACCATCGCCGTCAGCGGCCCGGCCAAGGCCGTCGTCGCCGATCATGGCGATGTGATGATCGCCGTCGCGCACGTGGGCAAGGGCACCGTGCTGGGCGTGGTCGATCCGTGGTTCTACAACGAGTACGCCGACGGCCGCAAGATGGGCCAGTATCGCGGCTTCGAGGCCGCCCAAGACGTCGCCGCCTGGGCCGTACGCCAGACACGGCAGTAAGAAGCGCTGACTCTACTCGCTCGGGAACACCGTCCGTCGCAACTCCGCAACCAATTCGCCAAGCTTCGCCGCGTCGGGCGTGGCGTAGTCGAGCAGCAGCTCAATCTGGCGCGCGACGCGCGTGCCCTCGTCGTAGCCGTACATGCCCAGCGATCCGGCCAGCTTGTGCGCGCAGTCGGCCGCCGCTTCGCGCTGCTCTTCCAACAGCGTGCCCGCGGTCGCGGCCGCAGCGGCCCGGTCCAGCGTGTCCAGCCGCTCCTGCACCAGCGGGCGGATGCGCAGCCACATCGCCGCCAGCAGGGCTTCCGTCTTGTCTACGGCATCGCTCATGGTGGTCGAGCTCAGTCCTTCCAGCCCAGCGCCTGGGATATCTGCGCCGCCAGCGTCAGCGGGTCGAACGGCTTGAACAGCACGCCGGCCACGCCCAGCCCGGCGAAGCGGCGCTGGTCGACACCCTGCACCTTGGCGGTCAGCAGAAGCACAGGAATTCCTGCGATGTCCGGGTTCTGCTGCATCTGGCGAAACGTGGTGGGGCCGTCCATGCCCGGCATCATTACGTCCATCAGGATGGCGTGCGGTCTGCGCTCCGGGTCGGATGCAGCGAGGATGCCGGCCGCGCCCGAGCTGGCGGTAATGATATCCCATCCGGCGGTCGCTTCCAGGGAGAGCGCGGCCACTTCGCGGATGTCGTCTTCGTCGTCGATAATCAGGATAAGGCGCATTGCTGCTATGAGTCTCTCATGCGGTCAGGGCCACCGGCGCCGCGGTGGGGTTGGGTTGCTGGTGCACCATCGTCAGCGCGAGCGCCTCCACCTCGCCATGCGGGACCTTGGCCTTGTCGAGGAACCGGGTGGGACCCAGGTGAAGTCTCAGCATCTCGGCTGCGGATATCTCCCGACCTGTATAGACCACCAGAGGCAGCGTGCGCAACGCCGGTTGACGGCGCAGCCAGTCGACCAGCGAAAAGCCGTCACCATCGGGCAGCACCAGATCGAGAATCAGCAGATCGGGAGCACCCAGCAGGCAGCGGTCCACCGCCTGCTGCAGGGTGCATGCGTGGTCGACCCGGACGCCTGCGCGCTGGAATCCGCCCGCCATCGCCTGGGCAAGCTGCTGGTCCTGCTCCACCAGCAGAATCTGGCCGGTGCCTCCGGTGGCCCGCAGCACGCGTTCCAGCTCGGCCAGCAGCAGATTCTCGCTGAACGGCTTTTGCACCCAGCCCTGAGCTTCGCCGGCCAACTGCGCGCGCTCGGTCGAGGGAATCACGCTGAGGATCACCACCGGAATGCCCGAGGTTGCGGAGGACGCCTTAAGCTGCTGCAAGGTCTCCCAGCCGCCCAGACCGGGCATGTAGAGGTCGAGCAGAATGGCCGAGATGGGTTGCGCCGGGGCGTGCCGTCCGTTGCTCGACGGCGCACCTGCCTTAGCCGCGCGCTGTTTGGCAATGGCCAGCACCTCTTCGCCGGTGCCCGCCTCCAGAATCTCGTAGCCGTGCTGGCGAAGCTGCTCGGCGACCACCACGCGAATGCCGGGATCGTCGTCACACACCAGGACCAGGCCCTCGCCGCGCCGGGCGGACACCTCGATGGTGGAGGGCGCCGCCGTGTCGGACGCGCGCGCCGACCGCGATAGTTGCACCCAGAGCGTGGTGCCCGGGCCGGACTGGTTGGGTTGCGCCCAGATCGCCCCTCCATGCTGCTGGATAATGCTGCGGCAGATGGCCAGGCCCAGGCCGGTGCCACCCTTCTTGCTGGCGTCCGCGTGCTCAACCTGCTGGAACCGGTCGAAGACCGCCTCCAGTTTGTCCAGCGGAATGCCGCGGCCCTGGTCGACCACCCGCAGCAGCACCGAGTTGATGTCCGAATCGATCTGCACTGAGACCGCAGACCCAGCCGAGGAGAATTTGATCGCGTTCGACAGCAGGTTGGTCAGCACCTGTAGGATGCGGTCGGGATCGGCGTCAAAGTAGATCGAGTCGCGCGGCGCGGAGGAGGTCAGATCCAGCGCGATCCCGGCGCCATCCGCCATCGCGGTCATGGTGTCGACTGCCTCCCGCGCAAGGTCGTAGAAGGAGCAGCGGCGCAACTTCAGCGGCGCCAGGCCGGAGTCCATCCGCTCCAGATCGAGGATGTCGTTGATCAGCCGGATCAGCCGTTCCGTGTTGGTGGAGGCGATGCGCAGCAGGTTTTGCGCCTTGGCATCGACACTGCCCAGAACCCCGGCGGAGAGCAGCCCCAGAGCCCCGCGGATGCTGGTCAGCGGAGTGCGCAGCTCATGCGAGACGGTGGAGATGAACTCGTCCTTGGCCGTGTCCAGGGTGGAGCGCTGCGCCAGCTTGTTCTTCTGCTGCTCGGCGTACTCATGGCTGCGCCGCAGGGCCTCAGTCAGCCGCTCGATCGCGCGCTGCTGCTGCCGGCCGCGGGCTGCCAGCCGGAGGGTGAGAAAGCCGAGCAGGAACATGCTTGCCAGCAGCAGTCCGAAGATAGTGGAGGGGAGGGCTGTCATCGCCGATGCCTTATCGTACCGTGGGATCCGACGCTGAGAGGGAAAAAGTGAACCAGTTAGGGCACCGTCAACTATATAGGAAGACCCCCTCAGGCGGACACGGGTTCGGCAATCTGGCTTAGCACCTCGGTCCAGCTCTTGCCCTTCCGCGCCTGGGCGGCGTTCTTGTGCAAGGCATAGCCGGCAATCAGCGGCAGCGCCAGCGTAGCCTCGGCGTAGACCATCTGCTCATATGTGGTGTCCACCTTGCCCCACGAACTGGCCTCTTTCAGGGTCGAGCCGGAGAGCGCGCCATCGCGCGAGTCGGCGACCGTAATCTGGATGGCGTACTTGTGCATGGGCGCATCGACCCCCAGAATCTCCGCCGCAACCACAATGTCCTGGGCGAAGTTCTTGGGCACGCCGCCGCCGATCATCAGCAGGCCGGTGGTCGGGTTGGCGATCTTCAACTGGGTCAGCTCGTAAAAATCCTTGGCCGAGTCGACCGAAACCACCGCCTGGCCCCGCCGCGCGTGCTGGTGCGCAACAAAGCCAAAGCCCGCCGAGCAGTCCGAGAACGCCGGGCAGAAGATGGGCACATTCTTCTCATACGCCGCAAACACGATCGAGTCGTGATTGCCGTTGGCCGGCGTCCGCCCCTCGCGCTCCAGGTAGGCGCCCATCTCGCGGATAATCTCTCGCGAGCTGTACGGCCGCGGCGCCATCCCGTTGATGATCTTCTCCGTTGTGTCGTCGCAGATGCGCAGCTCTTCCTCGTCGATAAAGGTGTCGTAGATGCGGTCGATCATCAGCTCGCGCAGTTCGCCGTCGCCGTTGCCGTACTTGTACTCGTCGCCCGCGATATAGTGGCGGAATCCCAGCGCCTCAAAGAAGTCCTGATCGACGATGTTCGCGCCCGTCGACACGATCGCGTCCACCATGTTGTTGCGGATCAGGTCGACGAAGACCTTCTGCAGGCCGGCCGAGATCAACGACCCCGCCAGGCACAGAATGACGCCGCAATCCGTGTCCCGCAGCATCCTCTCGTAGATCGCGGCGGCGCGGGCGGTGTCGCGCGAGCTGTAGGCCATCGCGGCCATCGCATCGACCAGCGGGACCACGTTGTGAGCGGCAAGGTCGATGTGCTGAACGGGCGTGCTGAGTAGTTCTTTTTTGGTAGGCATAGTTGTGCTTAAGTTTATCGTGTCAGCCCATGCAAAGGACGCGCCGGATGGTTAATTTGCGGCGCAGGCACATGGGCTCGGCGGCTAGGGGACCTTCGATCAAGTGGGCGTTTTGACGGGGACGGGATTTATCCCGTTCGTTGGCGCCACAAAACGGAAGGGGCTTTAGCCGCTGAGGGAACGCTGAATACTTGTTCAGAGCTTCCCTAAGCCACTTGTAGCTTCCTCAACTTGATCCGGCTCGCGGGGACCTGGGCGAGATCGTATTGCGCCTGCTGTACGATCCAGCTCTGCGCACTGCGGCCAAAGACCTGCGAAAGCCGAAGCGCCATCTCCGGCGAAATTCCTCTCTTGCCATTGACCAACTCCGACAGCGTCGTGCGCGTGACCCCAAGAGCGGCAGCCGCGTCCGTGATGGTCAGCCCCAAGGGCTCAATGCATAAGCGCAAGACAACGCCTCCGGGATGCGGTGGGTTCTTCATCGGCATGACTGTCGCTCCTTTCAGTGGTAGTCCAAATAATCGACTTCAAACGCATCCGAATCGGAAAAGCGAAATACCACCCGCCAATTCGCGCGAACAGTGACCGCCCATAGGCCTTCAACTCGCCCTTCAGCTGATGCAGACGCAAGCCGGGCAAATCCATGTCCTCAATGGCAAGGGAAGTATCCAATGCGTCGAGGATATCCCGCAGCTTCTCCACGTGCTCGGGGATCACGCCACGCGGGTCGTCATCTTCATACAGACGTTTCAGCCCCTTGTGGCGAATCGAGCGAATCATTACGGATCGTAATGCGTAACGTAACGCATGTCAACAAGCTGACGTGCGCACGACTACACTTCATCGGTGAAGATGGCTTCGATACTGCTCCCAAACAGCCGCGCGATGCGGAATGCCAGCGGCAGCGAAGGATCATACTTCCCGGTCTCGATCGCATTCACCGACTGGCGCGACACCTCCAGCCGGTCGGCCAGGTCGGCCTGCGACCACTCCCGTTCCGCGCGCAGCACCCGCAGCCGGTTCTTCATCGGTTCCTCCAGCGCAGCACTTGCCAGGTAACGCTTTGGAACAACAGGAAGAAGGGGAACGTCCAGATGGTGAAGAAATGAATGATATGGGTATAAAGCTGCAGCCATCCCCAGACCGAAGTGAGCACCATGATCCCGCCAACGCCCCACAGGATCGACTGAACGAACAGGTGGCGCTGAAACTCATCCGTCTCTTCGCTCAGATACATTCCCCCGCTGACCAGGGTTCTAATGATCGCTATCGCCGGCAGGACCGCAAAGAGGTACGCGACAGCTCCTCTCGGATGGAAGCCGTGAAGCGACAAATAAGAGAGCCCCAAACTAAGCGCAACAAAGAAAAGCATCGCCCAACTCAGACGGAAAGCGTAACGGCGTGCAGCCGGTGTCTTTTGCAACCATTGCGGGGATGAACTCCGCGGACAATCCATACTTGGCTTCCTTTTCTTCATCGGTACCTCCGCTGCAGCACGCCCGCTGCAATCCCCTGGAAGCACCAGAACAGCGGGAACGTCATGAACGGCTGGAAGCGATGGATTGGGGTGAAGATCTGCAGGAACCCCCACACCGTCGTCAGGGCCATAATCGCGCCCAACCCCCACAGCATCGACTGGATCTGCAGGTTGCGCAGAAACTCGTCCTTCTCCTCGGCCAGATACATGCCGACGATCGCGATCACTCCGATGAGCGGGATCGCTGGCAGCACGGCCATCCCATCCAGCAGTGCGCCCGCGGGATGATACCGGTGAACAAACCACTCCACGAACAGGAGGACGACGACATACGCGACCATCGTCGGGATAAAACGCCAGAGATAACGGCGAATCGCCGGATTCTTCTGTAGACAACCCATGTTTGGCTTCCTTTCCTTCATCGGTACTTCCTCAGCAGAAATGGCCAACTGATGCCAACAAAGATCCAGAACAGGCTGTACGTCATGGTTGGCATCAAGTGCGGAATGTGGACAAACGTCTCCAGCGATCCCCAAGCCGACGTGATCACAAGCACGCCGCCCAGCCCCCACAACAGCAGCTCAACCATCAGGTTGCGCTGGAATTCATCCTTCTCTTCAACCAGGTAAACTCCGAGACTGACGATGACCGCGAAGATCGCTATTGCTGGCAGAACGGCGAGCAAATAAGCCAACGGCCCGTGCGGATGGAATCGGTGAAAGTACAGAGCGGTCGATACGATGAGCACGATATACACAGCATTTGCGGTAAGAGACCGGTAGACGAAACGACGCGCGGCGGGATTCTTCAGCGAACAGCCCATGACTCGTTCCCTTTCCTTTATGACAAGCAAACTTTACGTCAAGCGTCCTTGTCATGTCAAGTACCATTGTCAGATTATTTCCTTGAACTAGCGCTGCTCGCGCCTCCGCGCTCTGGGGAGTGGCGCACCGCCTCCTCCCGCTCGTCCGCATCCCAAGCCGCCTGCCGCGAAGCTGCGGCACCCCAGCATCGAAGATCCCCAGCATCTAGAATTAAACTTTGGCCGCAACCACACAAATCGCCCCTCCCGTCCGTACCGCCAGCCCGCTCGCGTTCTGGCATCTGCTCTCGCTCGATGCACCCACCGTCGCCGTTCTCTGGACCTGGTTCGTCGCCCGGGCCAGCCATATCCGCCTGCCGCTTGCATCATCCTTCGCCATGGCGCTCGCCGTGTGGGCGCTCTACGCTGCCGACCGCCTACTGGACGCCCGAGCCTTAGATTTGGACAAGCCGGAGGGTCCTCGCACGGATTCATCCGCCGAGTTGGAAGCCCGCCACCTCTTCCACCATCGCCACGTCCGAGTCTTCCTGGCCGGAATCGCGGTGGCGATCGTGGCCGTGGTGGCGCTACTGCCCGCGCTCGATCTCGCGGCCATCCGCCTTTATCTGGTCGAAGGTGCGTTGCTGTTCGCATGGTTCCTGATCCTGCATACCCCACGTCGCGCCCACCGCCTGCCCGCCCAACATCTGCCCGCCCAACATCCGACCAAGGAGATCGCGGTCGGCCTCTTCTTCTCCGCAGCGGTATTTATCCCTGCAGTCGCTCGCGAGTCAGCCGCTCGCCAACCTCGCCTCGCGCTGCTGTCCTGCGCGCTCCTGTTCGCCGCGCTGTGCAGCCTCAACGCCCTCTTCATCAGCGCCTGGGAGCACGAAGGCACCTGCTTCGACTCACCCCGCCTTCCCATGCTTGCCGTCGCCACCGCGATCGCGGGCGCAGCGCTGGCGGCCTTCGACCCATCTTCCCCCTGGCCCATCGCCTTCGCCTGCGCGCTGGCCGCGGTCCTGCTGCTCACACTCGACCGTCATCGCCGCCGGCTCTCGCGGACCCATCTGCGCGCCGCCGCCGATCTGGCGTTGCTCACCCCGCTCCTGCTGCTGCCCTTCCTGCGGTCCTGGTGATGGATCAAAAGGCCGCCGCCAACTTCGACCCCATCGCCAAGCCCTATCGCTGGATGGAGTACCTCACCTTCGTCCGCTCGCTGGAGCGCTGCCGCAACCACTTCGTCCCGCAGCTTAGGCACTGCAGCAACGCGCTGGTGCTGGGCGATGGGGATGGCCGCTTCCTCGCCTGCCTGCTCGCCGCCAACCCCGGCCTCCATGCCTGTGCGGTAGACACCAGCGCCGCCATGCTCCGCCTGCTCGATCGTCGCGCCACTGCGGCCACCAGCGATGCCCACGCCCGCCTTCGCACCCACCACGGCAGCGCGCTCACCTTCGATTCCCACCGCCCCGTCGATCTTATCGTCACCCACTTCTTTCTGGACTGCCTCACCCAGCCTGAGATGGACAGCCTCGCCCTCCGCCTGGCCCGTTCTGCTTGCAGCCCAGGCGCCGTCTGGCTAATATCCGACTTCCGCATCCCCGCAGGCACCATGCACTGGCCGGCGCGGGGGATCGTCGGGCTGCTCTATCTCGCCTTCCGGCTGCTCACTGGCCTGCGCACCACCGAACTGCCCAACCACGCCGCCGCCCTGACCCAGGCCGGGTTCACCCGCATCGCGCAACGCCTCTCCCTTGGTGGCCTGCTCACCAGCGAACTTTGGATTGGGAAGGCGGCTTACCGGTAGCCAACCAGTCGACCTAGCGTTTCAACGTGGTTTTTTCCCAACGAGAATCGACCCTCCCCGGCTGGTCGGATTCACAGCGACAGGAGAACTGCTTTACACTCCAGCCATGTTGCCTCCGCAGCGGCCAAAACACCCAGAGGTTCCCGATCCGCTCCCCGACCCGGAGCCGGCCAGCCCCTCGTTACCCGAACCGGACCCGGGCGTCTTCCACCCTGAGCCTGCGCCGCAACCGCCCAACAGCGCAGCAGGACAACAAGTTGCCGAGCAATTTGCCCAAGACGCTTCCGCCTGTGGCAACGCGCCGCTGGACTACAATGTTAAAAGTCTATGAATATTTATCTGCTGCGACATGCGAGCGCCGGCACCAGTCGCATCAACCCCGTTGTTGACCGCAAGCGTCCGCTCGACAAAGAGGGGAAGCGGTATTGCCTGCAGTTGGCGCATGTGCTGAACGCGATGAAGCTCCAGTTCGACCTGATCGTCTCCAGCCCGCTGAAGCGCTCCATGCAGACCGCATCGCTGGTGGGCACGGAGATGGGCTACGAGGCGCCGATCCGGTCATCTGCCGCGCTGGCGCCAGCGGCCACCTTCACCGAGTTCCAGAAGCTGCTGCGCGAGTGCACGGAGCACGAGAACCTGCTGCTGGTGGGCCATAATCCCAACCTCACGGGCTTTGTGGGATCGCTGCTGGTGCCGGCCGCGAAAGGATCGGATGGCAGCGACGGGCAGGCTGCGGTGCGCCTGCGCAAGGGATCGCTGGCGCGGCTGAACTTCACCCGCGGCCCGGCGACGCTGCTCTGGCTGCTCGATCCGCGCACGGTACGCGCGCTCTACGATACCTCGACCGCCAAATCGCGCAAGAAGACCTCGCGGAAGTAAGCCGCCTCTTTCTTCAGCGACCATGCCTCCAACTCCGCTCCGCCCCGCCCCGGCACCAGCTCCAGCACCACCCGCTTGGGATAGACATGCGTCTTCATGCGCACCACCGCGCTGGCCCGGTCCTGGTTCAGCGCCACCGCCAGCCGCAGCAGCACCACCGCGCGCACCACGTCGCTGTGTTGTTCGGCAGGCACCGCGCGCATCACCCGGTCCACGGCATCGGGGCGGCTCTTGCCCAGGTAGCGCGCGATCGCGCTGACCACGGCGCGCTGCTCGGGCGAGAAGCCGAATATCTCAGAGTTGGCCACGATGTACTGGGTGTGGCGATGGTGGCCCTGGTGGTTCATATACTTGCCCACATCCTGCATCATGGCCGCGGCCTGCAGCCATAGCCTGTATTCGGTTGGAAGCTCATGCACGCGAAGCAGTTCGTCATACAGTTGGCCCACATGCTGGCGCACCGGCTCGACCTTGCGCTGATCCACCCCATAGCGGCGGCAGACCTCCAACACCCCCGCCCAGCGCTCGGTTTCGATCTTCTGGTGGACCGACGCGCGCAGATCGACCTCGGCCAGCATCTGCTCCAGGATGCCGTTGCTCAGCCCCAGCGGCGAGTAGCGAAAGCCCTTCAGCGCAAGCCGCTCCAGCAGGTGCGCAAAGACGATTGCGCCCGGAATCACGATCTCCGAGCGGCGCGGCCCGATCCCGCTAATCGATGCCCGCTGGCCGTTGGTCATCTTGGCCAACCGGTCCGCCAGACGGCGCACATCCTCGGTCTTTGTCATCCCCGGCTGCCTGAGCTTCGCGGACACCCGCTTCGCAGCCGGCTTGCGCGCGCCGAGCTTGTTCGCCATGGTCACGCTGGCCTCGGATAGCGCGGCCGCGGTGCCCGAGGTCGCAATCGTCAGGCTCACCCGCGGGATCCCGATCTTGCGCTCCACCCGCCGCAGCTCGCGGTCGATGTATTGCTTCAGCCGGGCAATCTCCTGCTTCTCGGGCGGATCGCTGCGCAGAAATTCCTGCTGCAGGCGCACCGCGCCCAGCGGCAGGCTCACCATCTCGCGGATGCGTCCTTGGTCGGAGAGCGTCACCTCGCAGCTTCCGCCGCCCAGGTCGACCAGCAGACAGCGCCCGCGCGCGCCCGGCTCCTGGGTCACCACGCCGAGATGGATCAGCCGGCCCTCCTCCAGGCCGGAGATCACCTCGACCTGCCATCCCGTCGCCGACTTTACCCACGCCGTAAAGGCCAGCGCATTGCGCGCGTCGCGCATGGCGCTGGTGGCCACCACGCGGACCTTGTCCACCACATGCAGTTGCACCGCCTTCTGGAAGCGCTTGAGCGCACGAATGGTGTTGGCCATCGCGTCCGGCGAGATGACGCCGGTCTGGAAGACGCTCTCGCCCAGACGCACCACTTCGCGGTCTTCATGCAGCGTCTTTAGATGGTGCTGTTCGACCGACGCGATCTTCAGCCGGACTGAGTTGGAACCGATATCGATTGCAGCAAATGTGGGCATGACTAGAACGATACACGCCGCGCGCGGCGATTCAGCCTGCGGATTGCAGCCTCACTTCACCGCATTCCAAGCCGCCAGTGCCGCGCTGTAGGTTGCCTGCCCGAGCTCGAGCTTCAGCGTATCGCCGTCCATCCGGATCGGCTGGTTGGGGGCCACATCCTGCAGCCACAGATCCGCGTAGTCGGAGATAGCCTGCACCTGCTCGGGTTTGAGCGCATCCATCGGCATCTGCGCCAGCGTGGTGAAGGCCTCCTCCGTCATCGTTCCCGGCGCCTTCCACGCATTCGCACCCGCGTCCCACACCGGGCTGATCATCGGGCTCATGCGCACAATCTGGCTGTCCGCCGGCTGCGGCACGTTGGCTCCACTCCCGGTCAGCACATGCGCGACGAAACTCGCCATGTCCGGAGGATCGTCCAGAATCGACCCGGCCAGCTTCTTCAGGTCAGGCACCAGCCCCTGCTTGCTGGGCGCGGCCACATACGGGGAGTCCTGCTGTCCATCCTGCGGCCACGGCAGCTTCACCGTCCCCGTTCCGATACTCAGCGCCACCACCTCTGTGAACTCCTTGGTCGTCGTCACCGCCTCGGTGACGCCCACCAGCACCGGGTTGTTGCATCCCGTGATGGCTCCATCCCAGTAGCGATACCCGTTCGCAAGCACCGCCGGGTCGTCGAAGTAGTTTACCGGCGCGTTGGTCGACGCATCGATTGCCTCCGCCAGCGTCACCCCGGACACAGCGCCCGTCCCATAGGCCGGCCCTCCCGCAGTCGCCGACCGGAAGAACGTGGCGGCGCATCGGTCATAGTCGAACCCGACAATCAGCAGACGCACGGGGTCGCCAGTTCCCCTCTGTCCCAGGCAGCCGTTGATCGCGTCGGTCAGCGTCTTGTCCCCCTGGCCCGGCAGCACCGACCGCAGCGCAGACAGCTTCGCCTCTGCGCTGTACTTCGGCCCGAACCCCAACAGCAATTCCAGAAACTTGTCGAAGATCATCTTCGTCGGCGAGAAGATCGCGCCGCGCTGCGCCGGGTCCATGAACAGGTCAAGGATCTTGCTCAGTGGCAGGTCCTCCACCAGGCAGCCCAGCACGATACTCCCGCCCGAATTCGCCGACACCAGGTCGAACTCACGCAGCACCTCCCAACCCGAGGTGTCCTTGCCATACATTGCCATCAGCGCTTTGGCCTGGATCAGCGCCCAACACCCGCCGCCATCGAGCGACAACACCCTGTACTTCGCTCCCATCTCGCTACCTCCTTGACCAACTCGAATCAGAGGGGTCCCATCAGCCGACGCGCTGCGTCTGTTGGAGTGTACACGATGGTCTTCACTTCCAGATCAAGATCGGGCAAGTGGCCCTGCTTTGATCCAAGTATGCTGTTAGAGCAAGCAGAACCGATGACCCTCACCGTCTCCCCCGAACCCGCGACCACCGTCCGCGGCGCCGAGCAGTCCCGCCACACCCGCGCGCTGGTGCTGCTGGGTGCGCTGTGGGCCCTCATCTTCTTCGCCTCGCTGTTTTCGCCGCCGGTGCTGGACGACGCCGACGGCACCCACGCCAACGCCGCCCGCCAGGTGGCGTTCTCCGGCGACTGGATCACCATGCGCGTCAACAATGTGCGCTATCTGGAGAAAGCGCCGCTGCCGTATTGGATCGTTGCCACCGGCATCCGCGTCTTCGGCTGCAATACCTTCGCCGTGCACCTTCCCCAGGCGCTGGCGGTCCTACTGCTGATGCTGCTTGGCTATCGCTGGGCGCTTGAGGCCTTCGGCGAACGCGCCGCGCTCTATACCGGCCTCGGCGTGCTCACCTCCGCCGGCGTCTTTCTCTTTACCCGCGTCTTCATCCCCGACGCGCTGCTCTCCCTGCTGCTCGCGGTCACGCTTTACTGCTTCCTCCACTCCCTGCGTGTGGATTCGCCCTCAAGTAGCCACCGCGCACCGGTAACTGACAACCTGCAACCTGCAACTGGCAACTTCATCTACCCCTACGCCATGTGGACCGCGCTCGCCCTTGCCGTCCTCACCAAGGGCCTGATCGCCCTGGTCTTCCTGTTCGCCACGGCAGCGGTCTACCTCGCGCTCACCGGTGGTCTGCACCACTGGCGACAACTGAAGCCGGTCACCGGCGGGATGCTCTTCCTGGCCATCGCCGCGCCCTGGCACATCCTCGCCGGCCTGCGCAACACCGGAGCCATGGACGGCCATGGCTTCTTCTGGTTCTACTTCATCAACGAGCATGTCCTCCGCTTCCTTGGGCGCCGCATCCCGCGCGACTACAACAAGCTGCCCGGCTATCTCTACTGGTCCCTGCACCTGGTCTGGCTGTTTCCCTGGAGCCTCTTCGTCCCGCTCTTTTGCGCCGATGCGGTGCGGCGCTGGAGACGCTACGGCCTGGTCAATCCGGAGCAGCTTTACTTTGCCACTCCCTGGATCGCCGGGGCCTGCTTCTTCGCCGCCATTGCCCTGTGCGGCCTGCAGGCGGGAGCCATCGCCAGCCTGCCCCTGGCCGGCCTGCTGGCCTGGGGAGCGTGGAACAATCGCACCCGCCTGCCTTGGTATGCGCGCAATCCCCAACCCTTGACCGAGCTCACCATGGCGCAGCAAACCGCAATTTTGCTGAGCATCTACACCTTCCTTGTGCTTGGCTTCTTCTCCCTCTCCACCAATCAGGAGTACTACACCTTCCCCGCCTACCTGCCGCTGCTGATGCTGTTCGCCGCAGCTCTGGCCCGCGCCGAAGCCACATACCCCCGCCGCGACGCCGAGGCCCGCTCATCCCAGCGCTGGATCGTCTTCGCCCACGCCGCATTCACGTTCCTCGGTGCCGCGGTTGCCGCAGCCCTGGTCTACGGCCTCTGGATCTCGCGCCATCTCGCCCCTGTCCCCAACGTCGGCGATCTGCTCGCCCATCGCGGTGTCGGTGACTACACCCTCTCCATGTCCTCGCTCTTCGACCTCACCGGCCCCAGCTTCGCCGCGCTGCGCCTGCCCGCGTCGCTTGCCCTGGCCACCTTTGCCCTTGGCCCAACCGCCGCATGGATGCTGCGCGCCCGCCGCCGCCACCTGGCTGCAACCACCGCCATCGCGCTTACCTCAGCGGTCTTCCTCATCGCAGCCCACGTTGCACTGGTCCGCTTCGCCCCCATGCTCTCTTCGCAGGACTTCGCTGCCCGCATCCAGCAGCTCGAAGCCACAGAGCAAATCTCCCGCGACAACACGCTCCTGCTCTATGGCGATCAGGCCTACGGCTCCTCCATCCCCTTCTATCTCAACCGCCCGCTCTCGCGCCCGGCACTGCTGGTCGATGGCCGCTCCTCCTCCATGCTCTTCGGATCCACCTTCCCCGACGCGCAGGGCCTCTTCCTCACCCCCGCCGAGTTGCTCGCCCAGTGGGGAACCGGCCCGCGCAAGCTGCTCTTCGTCCCGCTCGAGCGCCGCGACGAGGTCGACCGCCTGCTCGGCCCGCGCGCGGTCCTGCTGCAGGAGACCGCGGGCAAAGCCCTGATCACCGACCGCCCGCTGGACATCGACGCAACCCCATCTCTAAGGAAAGGTGAGAAACGCACGCCTTGAGTCAGCCCCAGATTCATTTGCCGAATCAGCCAGCAGAGCCGATTGCCCAGCGCACGCCTCCCCGCTGGGACCCGCGCTCCATCGGCCTGATCGTGCTTGCCTGGCTCGTGCTCCACATCGGCTGCCTCTTCACTCCCGGCCTGCTAGACGACGTCGACTCCGTCTACCTGGAGATCGCGCGCGAGATGCTGCAGCGCCGCGACTTCGTCACCCCTTACATCGACGGCATCCGCTTCTTCGACAAGCCCCCCCTGATGTACTGGCTCGCCGCCGGGTCGATGCATTTGTTCGGAGCGCATGACTGGGCAGGCCGGCTTCCGCTGGCGCTGCTCACGCTGGCGCTGCTACTGGCCACCTACGCGCTTGGCCTCCACCTCTTCCGCGGAATCTCGCCCGCAGCCCACCCAGACCGCGCCGCTCTCTACTCCACGCTCGCACTGGCCACCTGCATCGGCCCTTATCTCTACACCCGCTTCTACATTCCCGACGTGGTCGTCGCCCTGTGGATGACGCTCGCCGTCCATGCCTTCCTCCTCGCCCTCGAACGCACGACCACAAAGTCGGGTGCCCCGCATCTCGATTCTGAGATGTGGGTTCCCGAACCTCGCAAGTCCGCCCTCGTCCCTTGCTTGATCTTCGCCGCCGTCACCGCGCTGAACCTGCTCACCAAAGGCTTCATCGGGATCGTCTTCCCCATTGGCTTCGTCTTCTTCTATCTCGCGATCACGCGTCAACTCAAGCTGCTGCCCAAGTTCCACCTCATCCCGTCGACGCTGGTCTTCCTGGCCATCGCCGCGCCCTGGCACATCCTCGCCGCGCTGCGCAATCCCGCCATCGCGTTGCCCGCCGGCCTAGGTCTGCCCGCGCGCGGAGGCTGGGCCTGGTTCTATCTCTACAACGAGCACATCGCCCGCTTCCTCTCGCGCCGCATCCCGCACGACTACGGCCAGGTCCCCATCCCCCTCTTCTGGCTGCTCGCCGCCATCTGGATCTTCCCCTGGACCGCGTTCCTTCCCGGCGCCATCCGCCAACACCTCCGCGAAATCCGGGTGCCCCATGTCAGCGGCAACACCGCTGACGTGGGAAGAAGACATGAGGCCGCCCTCACCCTGCTGCTTTGGACCGCCCTCGTCCTCGGTTTCTTCACCCTCTCCGCGCGCCAGGAGTACTACTCCCTGCCCGCCCTGCCTGCACTCGCCCTGATGGCTGGAGGCCTGCTGGCCCGCGCCGACCGCCGCTCCGCCACAAATCCGGGTGCCCCATATCTCGGGGTCCCCGGCGAGCTTGCTCGCAGGGGTGAGTATCTCGACTCCGAGATGTGGGCTTCACGCAGCGCCCTGCGCTGGCACCTTTGGCTGCTGGTCCCCATCGGCTCGATCGCCGCCGCCGTCGCGCTCTTCTTCGCCATCACCGCGCCGCACACCGATCCCCACACCGACATCGCCACCCTGCTCGCCCAAGGGGGCGCATACAACCTGTCCCTCGGCCACCTCTTCGACCTCACCGGTCGCGCCATGGGACTCTTCCGCGGCCCGCTGCTCTTCTTCGGCCTCAGCATGATCGCCATCGGCCCGCTGGCCTACCTGCTGCGCCGAGCCGGGCGCACTTATGCCGCCAATCTCTCGCTCGCCGCCGCAGCCGCCTGCCTGCTGCTCTGTGTGCACGAGGGCCTGGTGCGCTTCTATCCCACACTAGGCTCCGAGCCGCTAGCCGAAGCTATCCTTGCCGCCCAGCACTCAACCTGCAACTCGCAACCCGCAACCTGCAACTCCTCCAACGACCTCATCTTGATCGACGGCGAGCTCACCTCCGGCTCTACCCTGCTCTTCTACACCCGGCAGCCGGTGCATCTGGTCAACGGACGCATCAACGGCCCTTGGTATGGCAGCTTCTGGCCCGACGCACCTGCAATCTTCGAGGACGACGCCAGCCTCCGCAGCCTCTGGGCCGGTCCGCGCCGCCTCTTCCTACTCACGTACCACCCGGATGCCCGCATCCCCGATCTCGCCCGCTTCGGCCCGGTGCGCGTGCTCGCCTCCGCCGGAGGCAAATCCATCCTCACCAATCGGCCCTGAGTAATGCGCCTTCCGAAAGGATCTCCGGATGCAGCTAAGGCTTTCGCAGCACGCTCTATCGCGCCTGGTATGGGTGCTCTCTCTGATTGCCATTCCCTGTTGGATCGCTGCCGACCAACCCATCGCTTGGGACTTTGGCGTGATTCAGCAGGCAATGCATTCGCTGCGTAGTGGCCATGATCCGTACTTGGACGGAATCGCCGCGCAGGATGCCTATCTGCGTGGTTCCGCCGTGCTGCGTGGCGATCCGCGCCCCTTTGTTTACGTCTACTCGCCCATTACGCTGCTCCTGCTGCGGCCCTTTGCGCGGGCCCCTGAAAAGCTTGTCCAGATGAGCTATTGGACGACCTACATACTGCTCATTCTGGCGCAACTGCTGATTGCAC